>OJFS01000033.1_pt1 | contig 83715 bp, 85 predicted proteins | sample 1594231 | NCBI WGS metagenome assembly OJFS01 (sample SAMN05416847, study PRJEB24817) | seawater metagenome | isolation source: Sea water | place: Canada:Atlantic | collected 2013-07
TAAGCCCTTTTAAACTCTCGCTGAGTGATCACTTATTAACGTGGAATGGTATAACGTGTTATTGCTAGACAATCCAACCCCGATAGGCACAAAAGAGCGTTTTCTCGCTCTTGATGGCTACGTGTACCTTCTAAATCAAATTGAACGCGCTGCTAAGTGTATGCCTGCCAGCATACAACGAATGGAACCTCCTGCGGTTTCAATTGCCGATACATCCAGTGGAACTAGCGCCACACTCTTTTCAAGTCTATCTCGCTGTGCACTAGTTAGCGCATCGTAAGCCCGTTGTGACATCGCCAGCAAACGCTGCTGTGCACTTTGCAGCTCTAGGGCATTACCACAAAATTCAGCAATCTGTTCAGGTGTAAGTGTGATCACTTCCCGGCCTGACGCTTCAAAGCGTGTGATGATCTCGTTGCGTCGCGTTTCATCACTCACCATATCGCTACCCAGCATGACAAAATCAGTGCCAATACACATCAATACATTGGTGTGATACACCGCTGTTCCATTTTCATCAGCTGCGTCAAATAGCATGGGTTCATAGTTAAAATGACTGCAAAAGCGCTCTAACGCCAAAGGGTTTGTCCGGTTAGACTGAACTGCGTAAGCGACTCGCTCAATATGATCAAGTACCATGGCGCCAGTGCCTTCTAAATACAGTCCGTCATGCTCAAGCCCTGAATAGTCGAGCACATCTTGTACTCTGTATTTCCGTTTAAGCATGTCGATTATATCGCTGCGTCTCTCTTTGCGCCGATTTTCAGCAAACATAGGGTAAATCGCAATATGACCGCCGCTGTGCGTAGAAAACCAGTTATTTGGAAAAACGGAATCTGGCTTATCTTGTGTTTCGTCTTCAAAAATATGTACCTGGATCCCGTGCGCAGTCAGAATCTTAACGGCATTAGTGACTTGCTCATAGGCTTGTTTGCTTAGATGACCACCGCCGGTTAAGTCTGCTGTTTTCATTGGCTCGCTTGCTAAACGCTGAAAAGCATTATCACCCTCGGTCTGTGGATTCGCATAAAAGTGATGAGGACGGATCATAATTACACCAGAGGGAGCCTGCGGATTACGTTTTGTTGGAATTATTTTTTGCATACCACTACCCTGCTTTGCGCATGGTGTTGTTAGCACAGAACAGGCTAAATAAATCACGCGGGTTCTCTGGCGTCGCTATCAACTCTAGCTCTTTAGTAGGCATATGCTGCTTCATAAGCTGGTAAACATAACGTAAAGCAGAAAAATCCTCGACGGCAAACCCCACACCATCAAAAATCGTTAACTGGGAACCTGAGGTGCGCCCATTAGCTTGTTCGTTCATCACCTTGTGCATTTCAGTGACGCTAAATTCATGACTTAGTTGCTGAATATCGCCTTCAATACGCGTTTGCTCCTCAAATTCCACAAACACATCAGCGCGTAACAGCAAGGCTTTATCTAGTTCGGTTTTGCCGGGGCAGTCGCCACCAATAGCATTGATATAAACCCCATCTTTAATCATATCTGAGGTAAGGATCGTCGCATTGCGCTTATCTGCTGTGCAAGTAGTGATAATGTCAGCCCCCTGAATCGCATCTTCGGCACTGGAGCATATTGTGACGTCAAAACCATGGTGAATAAGATTCGCGCAGCACTTTTGACTGGCCATGGGATCCACATCATAAAGTCGCAAGGTATTCACGCCTAATAAAGTGCGAAATGAAAATGCTTGAAATTCGGATTGTGCGCCATTGCCGATAAGCGCCATACATTGGCTATTTGCAGGCGCTAAATAGCTTGCCATTAACGCTGAAGTAGCACCTGTACGCAGCGCAGTTAACACGGTCATTTCAGATAACAAAAGAGGATAACCAGAATCGACATCAGCCAATACGCCAAAAGCGGTCACTGTTTGCAGGCCTTTTTGGGTATTTTTAGGATGGCCATTAACGTACTTAAAACTAAAGTTGTGTCCGTCGCTGGTTGGCATGAGCTCAATCACCCCGTCTGGGGAATGGGCGGCAAATCGCGGAGATTTATCGAACAAAGACCAGCGTTTAAAATCAGTTTCGATGCTTTTTGCTAACCCTTTAATAAACGACTCTATTCCTACTTTTGTCACTAAATCGAGTAAATCTTGAACACTTAAAAATGCCACTTGAGATACATTTGCATGCACAGGGGTGGACTCAGTTTTTACAGAAGAAGATTGCATAACAGCCTCACTAATATTTACAGTGAGCTCAGTGTAATTAGCGGGCGAGCCAAGTTAAATGTCAAAAAATTGCAATTATTGCTAAGATTTAATACATATAGTCAGCCATAACTATACAATATGACAAGTTGAACAGGATATGTTCAGCACCAACACAATCTAGGGTCCCAAAGCATGAAAGAAACCCAAATTCTTGATGACTTAGATATTAATTTGATTGCGATTTTGCGTAAAGACGGGCGTGCCCCAGTAGCTAAACTATCGCAAATCCTCGGGGTATCGCGTGGAACCGTCCAGAATCGATTAGATAGGTTACTCAGCTCTGGTGCGATTTTGGGGTTCACGATCCGCGCGCATCACGAGGTTGAGCAAAACTTGATTAAAGCCATTATGATGATTGAGGTAGCGGGAAAATCCACTTCACAAGTGATCCAAAAACTACGAGGACTCCCCGAACTCACCCATATGCACACCACAAATGGCGCATGGGATTTAATCGCCAATATTCAAACCACTACTCTTACCGAGTTTGATCGAGTGCTGAGAAGGGTGCGAATGACCCCGGGTGTTCTTAACAGTGAAACCAGTATCTTGCTTAGCTCGATATAGGAAAAGAGGAATAAAGAGGTACGAAGAGGTATAAAAGGACAAAAAACACAGGTAAGTATACACGCTTGAAGGGGGAAATCGATCCTACCCGCCCCCTCTGTCGTACAAGTCGCAAGGTTATATAAACGAGGCATTGTTGTGCACTCAGCTTGGATTATTTTCCCTCAACAATTATTTGCAGCGCATCCCTGTATTAAAGATGAACGCAAGCAGGTGTACTTGGTTGAAGACGATCTATTTTTTGGTGATAGCATCTATCCCCAGCGCTTTCACCAACAAAAGCTGCAATTGCATATTGCGTCGATGGCATACTATGAAGATTATTTGCGCTCAAAAGGGCTAAGCTGCCTCAGCCTGAAATACCATGAGGGTAGCGCCAGTCAAACTCGACTGTTTACTTTACTTATCGACCACGGTGTCAGGCATATTCATACGCTAGATCCTGTCGATTACCTGTTAAAAAAACGACTTGAAGACAATGCGCACCGCGTCGACCTTCAGATCACGTGGCACAAGACACCCGGTTTCTTAAACACGCAGCGCCAAAACAGTGCTTATCGAGAACATAAAAGCCGATGGTACATGGCAGACTTTTATCAATTTCAGCGTAAACGTATGAACATCCTCGTTGAAAATGACCAACCTGTCGGCGGGCGCTGGAGCTACGATCATGAAAATCGCAAAAAAATTCCTAAGCGCGATTTAGACAAAATCCCAACCATAGAATTTGCAAGTAAAACCTCCTATCACGTAGCAGCGATAGCCCGCTTGCAAAAACAGTTTTCGCATCACCCTGGTAACGGGCAGAAAATTATATATCCGGTTACTCATCAAGATGCCCAGCAATGGTTAGATAGCTTTTTTGAGCAACGTTTTCGTCAATTTGGCCCCTATGAAGATGCCATAGTCGAAGGCCAAAGTTGGCTGTACCACAGTATTCTTACCCCTATGCTCAACATTGGTTTGTTAACACCTAAACAAGTGATAAGCCACGCCCTGCGTTACGCCAAGCAGCATGACATTTCGCTCGCTAGCGTGGAAGGATTTATACGCCAAATTATTGGCTGGCGTGAGTTCATGCGTGCGACTTACAATGATTTAGGGGTGTCAATGCGTACCACTAATCATTGGCAGCACCATCGCACAATTTCAGCGTCGTTTTATCGAGGCGACACAGGAATAGACCCCGTCGATGACACCATAAAGCGTATTTTGCAAACTGGCTATTGCCACCACATTGAGCGGTTAATGGTACTAGGAGGGTTCTTTTTTCTATGTGAATTCGAACCAAATGAAATATATCGCTGGTTTATGGATATGTTTGTGGATAGCTACGATTGGGTGATGGTGCCAAATGTGTATGCAATGAGTCAACACGCTGACGGCGGACAAATCACAACTAAACCCTATTTCTGCGGATCAAATTACGTTATCAAAATGAGTCACTATAAAAAAGGACCATGGTCAGATATCTGGGACGCTTTGTATTGGCGCTGGATAATAAAAAACCACACTGAACTTCGAAAAAATCACCGCTGGGCTATGATGTGCAGCCAAGTGGATAAAATGGCGGAAAGTAAAAAACAAGGGTACTTAAAGACTGCTAACCAATTTTTGTCAGACCTCTAATTGCCCATAGAACGGGAGCTATTCTCCGTTCGCTGCGGGGCTCAGGCCTTCAAAATTGTACAACAACCAACTAATCGCTTTGCTTTTGGATTCGTAGGTTCGAATAGGCAGTTCAAGCTCATGGCAGATATGGTTAATAAACTCGTTGGTATATTCCCCTGGAGCAATTAACCGTGCAATTTTAATTGATGCTAGCCAATTCTCTTTTTTCACTTTTTCAAACGCTTCGACTAAGGGCACCGGGTCGTAATTCATGCCTAGCTCAGTAAGATCGAGTAAGACACCTTTCAATTTGTGCTCAACGGCTAAGGCAACTGCCTTTTGGATAACAATACCCATTTTGTCCACGTGGTCCGTGTCACCAGACGCTTCGAAGATAACCAGTTTATTAACAATGTCTAATCTGTGATGCTGGGTAAAAATCATTCTACTGCCTCTCTGTGCCCTTAAGGTAACACTCGTTTGTGATTAAAATATCCTTGTTAATCCGTGTCCTCTATCGGCCATAGGGCGATATAATCTTCAAAGTCTTCTAATTCAACATCATGATCGAAAACCGTTTTCCCGCGCACTGACATACCTACTTTGTGCATTTTAGCTTTTTTGCCTTTATTTAAAAGAGGATGCCACGAAGGTAAACCTCGCCCTTCATGCAAACGCCGATAACTACAACTGGTAGGCATAAAAAATATGTCGTCAATGTTCTCTTTGGTCAATTTTACACAATCAGGCACCAATACCGTACGCTCTTCATAACGGGTGCAATTACAAGTCTTAGTGTTCAATAAGCCACAGGCAATATTGGTATAATGAATTTGTTCACCGGTTTGAATATGCGCTGTTGGCGCCGCCGTTTCAGCTTCATCATCATCGATAAATTTGTGTAAGCAGCACTTAGCACAACCATCACATATTGACTCCCATTGGGCTTCATTCATTTTTTCTAGCGGCGTATCAAGCCAAAATCTGTCATTCATAATCGTATAATAACCAGGCAATTGCCTTACTTTTTGTATCAAATGTTTTAATCGGTAGATAGAATTTTTTGGTAATCTCGGCAATTAAACCATGGGTGTGGGAATGTGTAGCGTTAGGAACAAGCCTTGCCAACCTGAGTATACCAAACCAGTCTTCGTCTCGCATACGAACAAATGCATCTATCATCAGGACGTTATCATAGGTCACTTTTAGCCCGCTGAGATCGAGTAAGATCCCTTTTAGATTATGTATGTGAGCCAAATTGATCGCTTTTTTGATGACCACTTCCATTTTATCAACATGATCTACGTGACCCACAGCTTCAAAAATAACCAACCTATTGACTAAATCCAATCGGTGTTGCTGTGTGAAAACCATGGTTTACTACTCTTATTCATCGGCATGTCGCCTATTTAAATCCTAGCTAAGGGTGAATTTTGCTTCAAGTAACTTTAGTCTTAATCGATAGATGACCTTTTAACACTAGGCTCAATTCGTCCCCGTCCTTGAGTGGACCGACCCCCTTAGGTGTGCCCGTTAGCACTATGTCTCCTGGTAGCAAGGTAAAGTTCTTTGATATATCCACTATTAAAGACGATATCTTGTGCATCATATTCGCACTATTTCCTTGCTGCCTTACTTTATTATTGACCGATAAACTGAACTCAATATTTCGCTCGATAGCAATTTTATCGATGGGAACAAAAGGAGAGATAGGGCAACTTGCGTCAAATCCTTTCGCTCGCTCCCAAGGCTGGCCTTTTGCTTTTAAGGCATCCTGTACTTCACGTAATGTGAGATCTAGCCCTAGCCCCACGCCGTGGATACTGCGCTTAGCCGTATCATCATCGCAATCGGTAAGCTGCTTACCGATTAAAATAGCGATTTCTAGTTCGTTATGGCAACTACCTTTATCTTTCGGAATGGCAATTGGCTGCTGCACATCACACAAGGCCGTGTTGGGCTTAATGAACAACAATGGCTGTTCGGGTACTTCATTATTTAACTCTTGAATATGTTCAAGATAATTGCGCCCTACACAAACGACCTTGCCTACGGGTAGCTCGATAAGCCGACCATCGTCATAATGATGCTGATACATTTAACTGCCCTTTTTGATGCGATCTGACAAATATCCCACAGATACACCGAAGTAACTAGAACGATTCCACCCCATCAGTGTATGAAAATTATTGTAAACCAAATAGATACGCCCTTTTTCACCATCCGGCATAATGAGAGAGGCCTTCACATTCACAGCAGGTAGTGCACTGCCATCATATTTGCGCACACCTAGAGCTTGCCACTGTTGTAATGTGCGCATTTTTGATTTGTCTAGGCCAGCTAACGATAAATCAAAGCCGGGGTTTAACGTCACTTGTCGTCCCCATGTTGCGCTATCGCTCCAGCCTTCTGTTTTCAAGAAATTGGCGATAGAGGCAAATACATCAGCAGGATTGTTCCAAATATCTTTTTTATCATCACCGTCAAAATCATAGGCATAATGTAAGAAAGAAGTCGGCATGAATTGGCTTTGCCCCATAGCGCCCGCCCAAGACCCTAAGAACTGTTCTTGGTTAATATGGCCTTGTTGCAAAATATCTAACGCGGCATAAAGTTGCTTTTTAAACATGCTTTCACGGCGCCCCTCATATGCCATGGTGGTCAGAGACGAAATGACCGGATACTTGCCCATGATTTTACCGAAGTTACTTTCATTTCCCCACAACGCCACGATAAAACGTGCTTGTACGCCAAATTTTTTCTCTACTTTATCTAGAACATCTTTATGCTTGCGAAGTAAATCAACGGCTTGCTGCACTTTCCAGTCAGGTACCCGTGTTGCTAGGTAAGTATCTAAGGTTAGTTTTCGTTCAGGTTGATTTTTATCTGCCGTTACCACTCGTTGGCGAAATGTGGCATCAGTAAAGACCCGATCAAGAAATGACGCGTCGTAGCCTTTAACAATGGCTTCTTCTTTAAAGCTCTGAATATAGCGCTCAAACCCTTCTTGGCTTTTATCAGCTTGTGCATTGGCCGGTTCGAGTAATAATAAAACACTCGTTATGATTAAGATGAAAAAAGCCAAACGAGACATTACACGCTCCTTAAAGAGTAAAAAATGGAAAGTCGGATAAATAGGAAAAGCTGCGTCCACCCAAGGCATTATTCCTTGGGTGTTTGGGCCGCCAAGTGTTGCTTAAGTAAATTTTCTTCTGGGGGTGGTAGCTGTAGATAAAAACCGTTTTTTGTCAATTCGTCTCGTAAAGTCTGAATATCAACCTGCCCCAACGCTCTATCTTTCTTGATAGGCATGATCATAATAAAATGCGGCGTACCAAACATTTTCATCAATGGTTCTGGAACGCGAGAAAAATCATCACGCCCCGGCACATACAAATAAGTATCTGCTTTCTTTGTACTTTTATAAACGGCGCATAATAAATTAAGCATCTGTTGACTCCCCTACTTTGGTTGCGGCCACAATATTTAAACCGTCAACATTCGATAAAGCGTCGCGTAAATGCTCGCCACGCCACCCTTCTAACAAATCAGGCAGCAACCCTTGTGCACGAGTGTCATCTTCGTTAAACCAACTCCACTTTATAAGCTGATTGATTTGCTTTTTCGAACCAATTAGCTCTACTGGTACATCAAGTTTTTCCGCAGTTTGCAAACACACTTGGCGCACTGCTGCAGCGACTTTTTTAAAGCGGGAGAAGTCCACCAGCCGCTCAACAGGTTGCGGATATTGCGCGGCATCCACTTGCTCAGCAGCAGCAACAATATCAAGCATTGCTTGCCCGTTGATGCGAATTTCTTGTGGGGTAAGGCCAGATATTTGATGTAGAGCATTTTTACTCGTTGGCAGTTTTTTCGCTACTTCAACTAAATTGGTTTCCCGTACGACAAAATTCAGTGCCAAATCGCGCTGTTGTGCTTCTTTAGCTCGCCACGCGGCAAGCTGCTGCAATACATACAAAGATTTACCCTTTACATGCCAATTGTTTTTTATATTCAGGTACAGCAGTTCGTAAGGGATTTGACTTAGCTTTTTACGTGACAAATTATCCATTTCAGCAAACACCCAAGCTTGACGACCTTGAGCGCGGGCTTTATCACGCAATGTGGGGTACAGCTGGTACAAGTACAGTACATCATAGGCAGCATATCGGCACTGCTCAGGGGATAAAGGCCTAGCTAACCAATCGGTGCGCGATTCACCTTTGTCTACTTGGATATCAAGCATCACTTCAACCAGCTTAGCATAGCCTAATGACGCTCCCATACCGACGATGGCCGCAGCGAACTGACTATCAAAAATAGGTTTAGGCACAATGTCCAGTGCGCAGATAAAGGTTTCAATATCTTCAGAACATGAGTGCAAAACTTTGACGATATTTTCATCAGTCAAAATGGCTTTTAGGGCACTAAAGTCAGAGATTTCTAGCGGGTCAATGAGCGCGATTTGCTGCCCATCGTATATTTGAATCAAGCCAAGTTTCGGGTACAAAGTGCGGGTGCGCACAAACTCAGTATCCACGGCAATCGCTTCGGCTTTTGCCAATTGAGCGCAATAGGCGTTCAACGTCTCATTTGTGGTAATTGATATATATTGCACGTCTTTCCAAACACATAAAAAAGCCAGCAAAAGCCGGCGTTTATCAATAAAACAATCACAAGCGTGTTAAACGCTGCCATTATTTCTCGTCGCGAAGTTCTCTGCGCAGTATCTTACCAACATTCGATTTTGGAAGCTCGTCTCTAAACTCAACCTTTTTCGGAACCTTATATCCGGTTAAGTTTTTGCGACAATGCTCAATCACGTCTTGTTCTGATAAGCTTTCATCATGGCGTACCACGAATAGTTTCACTACTTCGCCCGATGCTTCATTGGGGATGCCAACCGCAGCAACTTCAACAATTCCATCGTGCATAGCGACGACTTCTTCTATTTCATTCGGAAATACATTAAAACCTGACACCAAAATCATGTCTTTTTTACGATCCACTATATAGAAATAGCCATCCTCATCACAGCGGGCAATATCCCCTGTGGCCAGCCAGCCGTCTTGGATTATCTCATCTGTCGCATCAGGTCTATTTAAATAACCTAACATCACTTGAGGTCCCTTAACTAGCATTTCTCCTGGCTCGCCTATGCCTACATCTTCCCCGTTGTCGTCAACTAAGCGAATATCTGTCGAAGGCACTGGCAAACCAATTGAACCGTTGTATTGCTCTAACTGAGGCGGGTTAACGCTAACAATAGGGCTACATTCTGTCAGCCCATAGCCTTCAAGTAGCACATGGCCGGTTAATTTATACCAACGCTCAGCTACAGAGCGCTGCACGGCCATACCACCGCCGAGAGAGAACTTCACATTCGAAAAATCAAGTTCAGCAAAACTTGGGGTATTAAGTAAGCCATTGAATAACGTGTTCACACCCGTCAAAACGGTAAAAGGGTATTTACCTAATTCATTGACAAACGCGGTCATATCTCTGGGGTTTGTGATCAGTAAATTGGCACAGCCTAATTTTAGGAACAACAAGCAGTTCGCCTGCAATGCGAAGATATGGTAAAGCGGCAGTGCGGTTACTACCAATTCTTTATTCGGCACGGTTACTGTATTTAAAATAGCTGAGGCTTGTTCTAAGTTAGCGACCATATTTCGGTGAGAGAGCATAGCGCCCTTCGATACGCCCGTGGTTCCCCCAGTGTATTGCAAGAAGGCAATATCATCGCCACTTACATTTGGGCGCTCATAGGATTTGCTTGCCCCTTCTTTCACTGCATCCATAAACTGCATAGCAGAGGGTAAGGTATAAGCAGGCACCATTTTTTTCACATATTTGACCACAAAGTTAGTCAGCCATTTTTTAGGCACTCCTAACATATCGCCTATTTGTGTGAGTAAAACAGATTGGATCGGGGTGTCATCAATTACTTCACTTAAAGTACAGGCAAAGTTTTCAACAATGATAATGGCTTTTGCGTCAGCGTCATTTAGTTGATGCTTAAGTTCCCGCGCAGTGTATTGAGGGTTAACGTTGACAACGACCATTCCAGCTCGCAGCACGCCAAATAAAGCAATAGGATATTGCAGCAAGTTGGGCATCATAATAGCGACCGCATCGCCTTTTTTTAAGCCGGAATGCTGGAGGTATGCGGCGAATTGCTTAGATTTTTGTTCAAGCTCTTTAAAGGTGATCGACTTACCTAAATTGATATAGCTCACACTGTCAGCGTAAGTTGATACAGCCTGTTCAAATATATCGTTTATAGAAGCGTAACTATCAGGATTGATTTCATGAGGTACTCGAGCGTCATAACTCTTTAACCAGGACTTTTCCACATTGCCTCCTCGGCGCCACCTCGACCACAGAAAAATGCACAAATGCGATGGTCGACGGTATTATACTACTTATTGCGCCGCATAATACCCAAAGCCCATAGAAAGATAAACGCAGTTCCCTACAAATAATTAACATTTTGCCTATAAATAGTTAATTTTCGTGTACAAAGTGCAATATATGCGCAGAAACTGCTTGCGGATTATCCAGCTGCGGATGATGTGACCCTGGGGATTGAAGCAATTTGACCTGCTTTATCCAGTTTTTTCGTAGTTCGGCCATTTTTTTCACTATTTCGTAACCGTTATCTGCAATGATTACAATGGTCGGACAAGTAATAGCTTCTAAAAAGGCCTGTGCTTGGTCTTCTGTAATACGCAACGACGAAAACGTTCTCAGTCGTCTATCTGTGGTGAATTCAAGTTGCCCGTTTACCTCTGTGAGATTACGCTCGACTAATATCGTTGCACAATCATCTGAAAAACCACCTGCAATTGCGCGCGCGCGAATAACACTTTGCTTGTTAGATGGATGCTTGCCCGTACTCGCAGCCCCAGCTAAACGACTCTCAATAGATTCACGTAATTGTGTAGGGCTACTTTCACTGTCTTTGGTAAACGGCCCTAAGGATTCGATCGTTATATATTTACTCACCTTCTCTGGGAAGCAACTGGTATACATAGAGCCGATAATGCCGCCCATAGAATGCCCAAGTAAAATGAAATCACTCCAACCTTGGGATTCAACCACTTCATGTACATCGTAAACAAAATCGACTAGATGATAGTGCGCGTCTTTACTGCGGTGATCGGACTTACCATGACCCGCAAGATCCAGCGCGACCAAATAAAAGTCGGTTAAGTAGCCAGCCAGAGGTTCAAACGTGGCGGCATTGTCGAGCCAACCATGTAGCGCCACAATAAGGGGGTTAGAGGGGTCGCCAAAACCTAGGCCACGGAGCGTGATATTGCGTAGGGGAAATTCAACTTCTTGTTTACGAACGTCTTTTATACTCATTTCTTGCATGATTTATCCATAAAAAAACGGCTATCAGAGATACCCAAAAAGGTATGACATGAGTAGCCGTTTCATCTGCTTTTTACAGCAACACTCGCTAAATTAATTGCTTTTCGCTTTAGCTGACGATTTCGATTTTGCTGGGCTACTTCTTGTGCGATGCGTATTACGTATAATCAGCCTGTTGTGGAACGGGCGATTGTACCAACCATATCGCCAGTAATCATAAGGCCAAACGCTTATCATATTCACATCAACTTGCTGAATCTCTTTCCATAAGTAATAGCCGCTTGAAGCAAGTGTCGGAAACACATATTCATGCTCGCCTACCATGCCTTTCTCTAAACGCACGAAATCACCGGTAAACGTCATGGTTCGGCCTTTCTTATACACCATAGGATCTAAGAAACCATTTACATAAACCCGAAAACGACCAATGCTCTCGTCACTTTGCAGTGGACGTCCGTAGCTGCGCAGCGGGTAATACACCATTTCAATTAGGGTATCATTGGGTTTATTTTCCACCCGTGCTATCACCCCGCCCCAACGTGCCTTCTGACCTAAAACGTCTTTAGATTTAGACGCCGCTTCTTGATACGTAATCAAGTTTGTCTCTTCAGGTAACTGAATTTGTTCTGGAAGTGTTGAACAACCTGCTAACCACATAGTAACGAATAGGAAACCTATTTTAGTGTACATAACCACCTCGACAAAAATACATCATGGAACTAACGATACTACAGATCTGACAAAATCAGAACTTAACAATCTTTAAACGGCTTGTATCAAAACGTTACAAGTATGAGTAAAGAGTTTCACAAGAAATGGGGAATTAGAGAAAAGAGTTATAAAGGGAGGGAGTAATTAAACAGCAATAAATCATTGTTTACTGGCACTTAAGCGAAGGTATCAACGCCTAACATTTGCTGGATCTCACTGCGTCGCTCTTCTTTGGACACACTCTGGTAGGTATCAATCGCGTTTTGCGAGCTAAAGGTTGATGTATCGTCAGCACTGGCTGGCTGACGAAATGTTTCTGCTTGGCTAAATGCTTCTACCGAGCCACTGCGAATAATGTCCTGTACATTTTTAGCACCGTCAAACGCCGAAGCCACATCTTGCTTGGCATTGTCTTCTTGCTTGTTGCGCTTAATCGCATTGTCGTGCAATGGGCGTTGCAATGCGCTAACGGACGATTCGACTCTCACGTGACCCTCTTATTCACTTCGTTAAACAGATAATGATGTATTAATGACAGGGTAGAAACCACACAGATTTAACACATCATTGTTTACTTATAGCACAGGTTTACCCAGCTTTGCTATTCTCCAAATGGCTAGGCGATAATGTTATTACTCTCGTCCTGGTAGCTTTTTCCAGGTTACTTTATCGCGCAAATACACGGGTTCAACCTCTTCTATCTCTTTGGCGAGCCCGGCTTTGGCGGCACTTTCAACCAGAGACAACATGTATTTTGCATCCGGATAGAGCACAGCATCTAACACCTTGGGTTGACGCCCAGCGTCGAGTTTTCCTAGCAAAGCATCATAAGCTGCCCAGCCTGTGCCAACCCCAAACGAGGAAGTTGTGGACTTTTGCATAAGAATGTCAGCAGCTTCTTCTGGGGGTAAAACATGCTCATGGCCAACCAATGTAGCAAGGCCGTCTGCAGCTTGATAATGGGCGAAATATACTTCCCCCATGCGGGCATCTATGGCGCAAAATATATCTTGCGCTTGGTGTTCATCTATCGCTTGCTGCGCCATCGCCGCTAATGTAGATACCCCGACCACTGGCAATTCAGTACCTAGGGCTAAGCCTTGCAAAATACCAGTAGCAATACGTACTCCGGTAAAACTGCCAGGGCCTTGTCCAAACCCTAAATAATCGAGTTGCGCGAGTGTCGCGCCAGCTTGATTAAGTAAGCCTTCAATCATGGGTAAAATACGCTGGCTATGTTGCTGAGGACATATTTCAAATTGGTCAAGGTGTTGGCCGTTTATACTAAGCGCAACAGAGCACGCCTCTGTTGCGGTATCAATGATCAAAAGATTCACTGTGTTTCCTTCTTTAAAATGTCGCTTGTATCCGCTGTGTTCGCTGGTGCTGAGCGGCCTTCTTCTGCCTGTTCAGCTGCGGCTTTTACAGCTTGCAAATTTTGTTCATCTGCTGATTGTTTATTGGCCTTAAGCGCTTTTTTTGCTTGCTGGGCATCCTCATGGATCTCTTCAAGGAATGCCAGCGCATTCGGCAAGTGTCGCGTTCGTTGCATATCCGGCAAACTGCGTAAAAACGTCTTTGCGTAGTCTTTCGTAACTAAGCGGTTATCACAAATAACCAAAACACCTCTGTCAGTTTCGTCGCGTATCAAGCGCCCTGCCCCTTGCTTTAACGCAATGGCAGCTTGAGGAATTTGTAACTGTGCAAACGAGTTGCCACCCGCTTTGCGACAATCTTCAATTCGCGCCTGCAACAATGGATCATCCGGTGAGGCAAAAGGCAATTTATCAATTAACACACAGGTTAAATCATTCCCTCTTACGTCCACGCCTTCCCAAAACGCACCGGTGCCGAGCAAAACTGCATTATCGCTATTTACATAAGATTCCAGCAATGCACGTTTTGTGGTGGTGCCCTGAACTAAAATTTGATTATCAACCTTGTCTTCTAACATGGCAGCAATCGCTCGCAATGTAGCATGGCTAGTGAACAGTAAGAAACAGCGCCCACCGCTGGCATCAATCAATTTAAGCGAAATATCCAATAAGGTTTGCCGCATTTCTCTGGCATTAGGCTCAGGTAAAAAACGCGGAACACAAAGCATGGCCTGTTTCTGGTAATTAAACGGACTATCAAGGGAAAGTGTTTTTGCGTGCTGCAAGCCCATTTGGCGCTGGAAGTGCTCAAATCCATCCCCGACCATTAACGTCGCTGAGGTAAATACCCATGTGCGCTCTGGTGATGACACGATTTTAGAGAATTTCGCTGCGATGCTCAAAGGAGTTAGATGCAGCACAATATGACGCATGGTGGTTTCGTACCACAAACTGACGCCCTTTTGGTTGGCATCGGTCAGGCGTGTTAGCTTCATTCTGGCGTCACTGACACGCTCAAAAATGCTGTCTAAGTCTTTGTCTCGGCTCAAATGCAGTTTGATCACTTCATACAACACATTCAGTGAATCAGTTAACTTGCTGATTTGAGTTTGCACGTCACTGCGTGACAACATTTCTCGCCAGTTGCCCTTTTGTGCTTGTTCAGGAAACAACAAACGCAAGTCAGCAGAAATCATTTTGCATTTTTCGCCCGCCGTATGTAACTGCTTGGCATCTTTTAGTGAGGTGCGGTACACCATCTCTAAATCACGACTTAAATCATGCAGTTGGCGGCTAGATAACGCTTCACCAAAGTATTCACTGGCGATATCGGGTATTTGATGGGCCTCATCAAATATCACCACGTCAGCTTCGGGTATTAGCTCACCAAACCCGGTATCCTTTAGGGCCATATCAGCGAAAAACAAATGATGGTTCACCACTACCAAATCTGCATCGAGGGCTTTGCGTCTGGCCTTGATCATGTAGCAATCTTCGTAGTCTGGGCAATCTTTACCTAAGCAGTTATCTACCGTGGAGGTAACAAACGGCAGCACTTTTGCGTCTTCAGCGAGACTTTTCATCTCTCCCATATCACCGGTTTTAGTCGATGTGGCCCAGCGGCGCACATCGGACAATTCAACCATGGTGGTCTTGTCGAGCAAAGTGCTACTGCCGCCATGCTGACGAAGGCGGTGCAAACATAAATAGTTAGAACGCCCTTTGAGCAAGGCTATTTTGCCATTTACTCCAATGGCTTTTTTAATCAGAGGTAAATCGCGATGATAGAGCTGCTCTTGCAGGTTTTTGGTACCCGTTGAGACGATCGTCTTCTTTTTCGCTTGCAGCGCAGGAGCTAAATACGCGAAGGTTTTGCCTGTGCCAGTACCCGCCTCAACAATCAAGGCCGACTTGTGATCGATTGCTTCTTCTACTGCATTCGCCATATCGGTTTGCGCTTGGCGCACCGTGAATCCGGGTATCGCTTGAGATAAAATACCCTCAGGGGCAAACAGTTTAGGAGACTTGGACATAACGAACGGCGCACATACCTATACATAAAAGGAGGAGGATTATGCCAAATAATCGCTAGATTTTCAGAGTTTAATCGCCTTTAAACGATAAAATTATTATCGCCACCTAAACCGAATTCATTGCAATATCCCTCGTTCCCAGATCTGAGGATATATCCCTAGCAAGTTATCTAGCTCAACAATGCCGATGCTACCTAAAACAAAACACTCGACTAGCTCAACTGTAAAGTTGGTCATTACTATCGTGCGTATCGTTATAACTTTTCTAAAAATTTTACATGGACACCCATCTTTAATTTTCGATGGCAGCGTTTAATAAATTTCAGCTCACCGCTGGTTTATCGGGAATAAACAAGAAGACTTTTCGCTGATTTCAGTGCAACGAAAGCCACAACACTAGAATATTTAGCCCCCTGAACCGCTCATTACTATCATGGGTGTCTCTATAACGGGAATAAACAAGAAGCCTTTTCGCTAATTTCATTGCAGGGAACACCACAACACTCGAATATCTGGCCCCCCGAACCGCTCATTACTATCATGGGTGTCTCTATAGCGGTCTATAACGGTGATCATTACCATGGGTGTCTTTATAGCGGCGTATTTATACTGCGTTTATGACGGCGTGAATTTTCGCCGTAGTTTCGTCTCGCATTTACCCATGCGTTACGCGGTAAAAACCAACCATTGCCAAGGCGCTAGGTTAAATTCGCATTTGTTCGTCAACTCAATTTGCTCCCCTGTATGCCAATCCTCTACTGGCCCAAATACAGCGTTTGATGTCAACGATAAAGGGAGTTGCTCACCACTGAGATTGAGCATGACAATGACCTTACTGGCTTTATCTTGACGCATAAAGCTGAACACCTTGTCGGGATAGGAGTTAGTGACGGGGATCATTCGCGTCCCCCACTGTCCGTTATGCAAAGCGCTATGTGCTTTTTTAAGGGCGATTAAATCTGTGTACAAGTCGCCAATGCGATGACCACGCCAGTCAATAGGGTCTCGTTCGAAAAAAGCCAAGCGTTTTGGGTTACCAGCCTCTTGCCCGTTATAAATTAACGGCATACCTTCCCCAAGCACGGACAGTACAATGGCGCATTCTAAAGCATCACCGAACTGCTCAAACTGAGTGCCGTCCCAAGCGTTTTTATCGTGATTACTGACAAAGGTCATACGCATAGAAGCTTTGGGAAAGGATTTCTCATTCCATGAATAATATTTGTAAAGTTTACTCAGAGGCAATTTTCCCATCGCAATGCCGTGCATCGCTTCATTCCATGACCACGCATAACTCATGTCAAATGCGTTGTAGTGCAAATCGCGCGCTTCCCATTCCGCGAGCATAAATACGGGTTTTATTGCGTCTAATTGCCTGCGCACCAGTGCCCAAAAGTCCTGTGGTACAAACCCTGCCACATCACAGCGATAACCATCAATGTCTGTTTCATTAACCCAATAACGCATAGCACTGGCCATATAGGCTCGCAGCTCGGGCTGGCTGTAATCAAAGTCAATTATATCGTCCCAGTCCCACCAAGGCGTAGGCGTAAAGTCACCCTGATGATTTTTGGCGTACCAGTGTGGGTGTTGCTCAACTAACACATTGTCCCAAGCACTATGGTTAGCCACCCAATCTATGATGACGTAAAGCCCTAGTGCATGGGCATAATCCACGAAATGACGCATGTCCTCAACACATCCGAACTCTGGGTTTAGGGAGAAGTAGTCTCGCACAGCATATGGACTACCCAAGGAGCCTTTTCGGTTTTTGTTACCGATGGGATGGATAGGCATCAGCCATAAAATACTCACGCCAAGCTGCTTTAATCGAGGTAAATGCGCTTCGGCTGCGCGAAACGTACCTTCTTTTGTAAATTGTCGAAGGTTAATTTCATAAATAACTGCATCTTTGCTCCAGTCTGGCGTTTGAATACTCACCAATGACTGAGGTTGGTAAAGATCAACGTCAGTTGAAACACCGGTAGCGGGTTCGATTACGGGCATTGAGGCTCCTACGGTTGCGACGAATAAACTATTTCGTCCGATACCTCATGCAATCATCATGCTTAAATTATGCTAAACGTAATGCTAGTCGAGTCATACAATCAGTTAGAAAAGTCGAGAGACGAACTGATATGCGTTAGTGGATTCTTCAATTGGTGCATCACTGGATTTTAAGGCTTCTTGCGCAACTGTCGCCTCCGGGAGATCTCCAAAGAACGTACCAGCGTAGTCAAAATCGACTATCGCATCGCTAACAGTGGTACCAGTAACGCCTTTAACCATCAAGTCGGCCGCTGACAAAGCAAGCCCGGTTGGTCCACCGTATAAAAAGCCCCCTGCTAGACTTGCAGCCGCACTCATCCCCTCCCCTGTCATATCTTGATAGAGACTCGACATAATAGGAATGTGCTGAGCAATATTGACCGTATCAAACAGTTCATTCAAACCAAAACCGTCTTCACCGAAGGAGACCTTGCTTATGTCCTGTAAAAACGAATAGCTTGACTGTGCTTCATCCACAACACTTTTTGATGCTGCAGACACGCCTTGCTGTGCAGTGCTTGTTTGCACAGCACTATCATTTGCAAGACCACTGAATAAGCTCGAATGTAGGCTCGTGAGTAAGTTTGATTGCATGGTGGATATCGACTCGTCAGAAAATGATGAGCCAAGCCCAGCCATTAAACCACTGGCGCTATCCACATCTACGCTATCCCCTAACAACCCGCCGAATAAATTAGCGTTCAGAGAAGCCATTAATTGCTGCTGAATTTGCGCTATGCTCTCATCAGCACTTAACACATCGCTTATTATCGTTTCGGGTGAAGCGTTTGCTAGACTTGTCTCGTTGTTATCTGTGGCGTCATCCATCGATAAAAGCGATGCAAACAAACTACTTGCCGCAGCTCCAGTAGCAAGCGTAGATGCGGCCGACGTATCATTTTCGGCAGTACTTAAGCTCGAAGTTTGCAACGACGAGGTAAGCGTCTCATTCTCCATGAATTCACCGGCGGCCCCCTGGAGGCTGGCGAGAATATCCGCGAAATACGCGCCTACTCCTGTGCTACTTTCAAGCGATGAGGTCGCCGCTGATGTAGTGTGAGTAGCATTTGGTACATTGGTTAATACTGCCGTGTCCGTCTCGCTAAATTGACTTAACGAGAATTGATCAATGATGCTCACCCTGTCCCCTGATTAACATAAATGTAAACGTGATTTTGATATCAGTCATAACAAAATAGAACTTCACCAGTCAGCTTATTTACCTATCTTTGCAAAGTTGACGCTTCATTACACAACCTTGACACTCGCCATACAGACAAGCTTCAAATGAATGTGCGAACATATTTATTCGTTCTCTATATGTAGTTTAATGTCATGTTAATCAGAATCTTAACGCTACTTTTGGTACTTGTTGTTACCGCTTGTAGTACGCCTATCACCAATGATGAACAGGTAATAGCCAGTAGCCCTACCAACCCCAATGTAAAACAACGTGCTATCCAACCAACAAAAACAGACATTGAGCGTGGTGATCCAGAGTTTCGTCCAGTCAGAGTCGACCCTTTTCCTGCGGTAAAAGTGCCTACAGGCTCTCTGTTTGACCCAGACAATTTGGTCGGTTTGTATCAACGGAATAATCGATATCGTGTGGGCGACATGATTTTAGTGGAGTTAGCGGAAAAAACGTCGTCAAAGAAAACCCTGAATTACAGCCGAGACAAAAGTGGTAATTTTACCCTAGACCCTGTCACCGTAAACGCAGGACCTTTACAAATTAACGGCGGCAAACTGAATGCTGATTTCGAACAAGAAAACGAGTTTGATAGCTCTGCTGAAACCAAACAAGACAATTCTTTAGAAGGAGATGTCACGGTTTACGTGCTAGAAATCATGCCAAACGGTAACTTATTGGTGGCCGGTGAGAAATGGATGACGCTTAACAAGGGTGAAGAGTTTATTCGATTCTCTGGAGAGATCCGCCCCAGCGATATCGATAACGACAACACCGTCAGTTCGGTTAAAGTCGGTAACTCGCGCATCGAATTTAGCGGAAAGGGGGAACAGCAAGATAACCAAGAGTCATCCTTGCTAGGTAAACTATTTGGTATTCTTGAGTAGATGAACACTATACGCCGCGCCCTATGTGGATTTTTTCTCCCCTTATTCGCTGTTAGTTTATTTAGTCAGTCCGCGCTAGCGGTATGGTATCAAGGCAACGCTCAGCTTGCGGTTGACGGAGCTGACTTAAACGTCATTCGCGCTGCTGCGATCAAAAATGCCATCGCTGATGCATCATTCCAGCACGGGATAATGATCACCGCCAAAGACATTTCTTTAGATGGCCTGCTGCAAAGCAGTAAAACCGAATTGCGCAGTGAAGGGAAAATTAGACGGGTCGAAATTCTTAGTGAAGAGGTTGTCGACGATATTTTACATGTATACGTAAAAGTGGATATCGAGCCGTTATTTGATTGTAGCCATGACAACTACATGCGCGCTCTACTTGTCACTCAACTCCCCGTACTTAAACCCGCCCAGGCCAGTTATGGTGCTATTTTTGACTTAGGCCCCCAGGTCAGTAAACGCGTAGAGCAACAGTTATTCTCAGATGAGTTGGTGGCCAAAGTTCAACTGATTAATCAGGTTTTCATTCCTAAAAGTGTTCTGCAAGAGCCAACCTTTGGTTACATTTCGGACACTGCACGCCACTTAGCGAATCAGTATCACAGCCAATTTGTTCTTTTTGGCTACATCAGAGACATTAGCCTGTTCGAACAGACGACCAAAGGACTTATCAGTGATGATGTTGCCTTAAGGCGCAATTTCACCATGCAGTTGTATTTGTTTGATGCCTTCAAAAACAAAATGCTGGTTAATCAAAGTTATCATGGCGAAGCCGACTGGAATTTTAATGCCACCTACCCCGTCGATACCTATAACAGCTTATTCTGGCGTAGCGACTACGGCCGAGTCGTTTTGAATACGATCAATAGCGCGGTGATTGATATCAGCAATACTCTGACCTGTCAGAAATCACTCGGGCAAATTATTCATAAAAACAACCAACACATTGTCATTAATATTGGCAGTGAAATGGGTGTTGCAAAAGGCGATAGGTTTCAATTGATAAAAAGCGAAGCCTTACCCGGCCAAAATGGAAACGTGTTCAATATCCTGACCAATGAAGAAACGCATGTACTTACCGTTGTTAGTGCCGATGCACAAACCGCCACGCTATCTAGTAATGACGCCAGCCTATTCGACAACAGTAATTTGTTTGACCTCGTAAGCCCGCTTGCTGGCTATTAAGAACAAGCCCGCTTGCTGGCTATTAAGAACAAGCCCGCTTGTTGGCTATTAAGAACAAGCCCGCTTGCTGGCGTAACAGCGAGCGAGTTTGCTGGCAATAGTAGTTTCTTGGCTCGCGAAGTTTAACCGACATGGGCTAGTTACTGTGTATTTCCAGCCATTTACAAAATTCGTCCCCTGAATTTTCATCACCAAACTCAGCGGGACATTTAACGATATCTAATGCCGTTTTTGGTATCGAAGTGTCGAATTCATTGACTACCCATTGCTGAAACCTAACATTCGGTTCTACCTTAAATGCATTTTCTTCGAAGCTCTGTTCTGGTGTTTTATCAAAATCTTCATTCCAGCATATCTCATCATATCCAATGGCAAGTAAGCGAAGAAAATCCACAGCTGTTTCTGCTAGCACACAGGCTAAAACCGAACCGGAGCCCGAGCCAATATGTACAATTTTTTGTTCACCCTTATCATCTAGCCAAAAAGCGACCACTGAGCCATCTCCACCGGTGCGGGCAAATATGCGTAATCTATTTTTAATACCTTCGTGAACAAGGTAAAAGTCGTCACTTTGTTGTTCTGCGTAAAACTCGATGAGCGTCCCACCTGGTCGTTCTGAGTCAGTCCATTCATTTCTTAGTTTTTCAATCGGATACAGGTAGCCGACACGCCCCTCACTCGTCTCTTGAGTAAAACCATGACGTTCAATCCAATCAAATAACCTTACCAGAGCTTCAGGGACGTACATTTTGTCAGGCAAGGTTTCGTGAATGCTGTTATGCAGTAAATTCAATTTTTTGTTATCCCCGTCACTTTAGGTTTTAGGAAAATTTCAGAAGAGTAATACCCTTTTGTAAGGGCAATATGACGCTTTTGTTAGAGCTTAACTAACTTGTCAAAAGACGTGGCCAATGCTTGGATGTCACCTGTTTCATGAAACCATAAGAACACCGTATTTTGAAATTCCCCCGACGCTTTTAGCAGTATCAGTTGATCCCCCACCCCATTGCCTGCTATGGCGACAGCATCTTGAGGAAAGTGACGATAGCCTCGGCATGATTGCGTTTCATTCAGTATATGATTGCAAGTACGTGAGAGACGTTTACGATCTGTTGTGTCCTTGATTGGGTATAATTCCCAGTCATCTTCATCAGTACTTACTTCACCACCATTATCGGCTTTCATCGCCGCGCGATACTCATAAGGCAAAGTGGCATTTAGCGCTTGTTCAGTTAGCGCTAGCTGCTCATCAGATAAGCTAAAAGGCATACAACTCTCCTTTGAAAAACAAAAATGACAACACGAGTGAACATGCTAAACCAATACAATAATCAGTGAAGGGAGCTACCGTACCCATTCAAAAATAAAAGCCAAGCGAATTAACATATAGTTAAGAGAAATCCGCATTAACAAATCCCCCTAAAACGCCTTTACTTGTTACACGTTTTTATATAAATCGTGCAAGCTTTCGAGAGCCGGATCATTCAGTAGGGTATCACCGTGGATTAGGCTTAGATTGTTGCTCTCTTCAGTATCAGAAATAGCCCTAACACCGTCGAGTACACAAAGAAAACCAAAAACAGATTCATTCACTGCACTGGCAACAATAGCTTTCAGCATGTTCTTGTCGCTGTCGCTTAACGCGTTAAACCATAATGACTGTTTAATTAGGGCTTCGGGTGGCTTTCGCCCAAGTGGCGAGGATAAATTGCTAATCGTGTCGTTTATTGCAGCGCTCGAAACCACTTCTTCGATCGCAGTTATAAAATCTTCGTTATTCAATGTCCCTCCAAAATTCTGTTTATTTGCTCTGACCAAGCAAGATGTATTGTCAACATTACGTTGCTGCAATAGCCAAGCGTTCATTCGGCCATCACTTAATTCACCCACACAGAGTCAACATTATACCTGTTTAAACGGCACATGCTTATTCCACAGCGCGGTAAATTTAGCTCGCCATTGCAATCCAGCAGAGTCGAACCAATCAAGGGTCGCTGCCGCTGTTGCTTCAGTTACCTTAAAATTTTCGATATGGTGTTTTATTGTTTCATCTGAAATAGTTAGCTTATCGATGTACTCGCTGAAAGAGTTTGCCACCCGCACCAGTGCGCTATCTTGGCGCAAGCCTGTCCACTGTGGAAGCCCAGACACAGAAGCGACAACCTGTTCCCCTTCTCGAAGATCCAAATAAAGTACACTAGACCCGCCGTCTCCACCGATGGGTAAAACCCCGACGTTAGGAAAGCCTGCTTGCTGCTTGGCCTGATTCAATTCAAACGGATTGGACTCACATTCATTTTCACATTCATTTTCACATTTACAACTTACATGGTAGAGAGTTGAAAAGGATAAATATTCAGCTGACGTTTTACCCACATCTAGCAGAATATCGTATTCTAAATACCCTCCGTTGCAGGTCCGTAGGAAGGCTTTGTAATCCTCTGGAAGCGGCTTTCCAAGAGTGCGTTCTAACGTTTTAATATCGGACTCCTGCGCAGGGGAATGCGTATCTTCAATGATTAGATTTTTATATTTCATAGGGTATCGAATGAGCTCCTTATTGTTTGACATCGCTTGGCGTAACGGGGCTGTGATGCTGTAAAAATAGCGCTTTTGCGCAACAGCAAAGAGAGTTTGGTTAGACTAAGATTAACTAGTTTTTCGATTCGGTCTTGCTTCCCAACTGTTTGATATTGAAGTAACGGTTTACGTTAACTAATTTTGGAAATAACAGAAAAGTCACTCGCATAACCATAAATAAAAAACACATCCTCTTTGTGCTGATAAGGGATATGGTACTTTTTAAGCACCTCAATAAATTGCGCTTCGATGCTTTCGAGCTCATTTTTGACTAATCTCCCTCTAGATATCAAACGCCTCGGGCAAACGGCTATCCACTCAATCGAGTAAAAGGGATGTATTCCTTCATCGTAATTACCGATGTACCATACGTCTTCATCAAAGGGCTGAGCATCGTTGTTTAACACGTCTTTTCGTATATACGGCGGCGGAAATGGAAGCGCTTCATACATAGCATCGCAGAACGCTCTCCATTTCGTGTTATTCATGATTGAAGTTAGCCCTCGCTTTTCCATTTCCTGTCGAGTACGTAATTTATGTTTGTCTTCTTTATTCATTTACACTGAACCGTTGCGTTATCGCGCTTGCCATCTGAGATCCATTAAGTTGAATACAAAATGGCTATCATGGGGAGCTATATTTGCCTTAAGCATACACGTATGGCCTGTAGCTGCTAGCCAGCATGTTGAAAACCACTGAATCAAAACTGTCGTGGCGATATCCCACGGATCAAGTGAATCATCCATGTTCGTGTACTCATCTTCAAGCTCATCAGGGTACACGTGCTCAATCGTTAACAAATTGCTCGCACTGGCCAGGCCAGCCTCTGCTTTTCCGTCAACACAGATAAAATGTGCTTGATTGTCTTTATCCAAAAAATAGACTTTTACCGGAAAACCAGACGAAAACCCATCGACAGCAACCTCAAACGCCAACGTTGCCACCTCTTGTGGATATTCATATTCAATTATGGTGCTAAGCCTTGCTTGCAACGCCTCACTCAATTGCTCGAAGTGGGCAATGACCTGCTCTTTAAACTGGTGTTCAGCGCTCATTCTTTCTCCGTGCAAATAAAACCAAATACTACGTTTAACTCTTTTATAGAGACACCCATGTTAAGAGTCACAAAAATAGTCATCGCCCGATATAGACTTTCACCTAGTTTATTCAGGCTTAAAAAATAATACCCATGCAACTCTTTTATAGAGACACCCATGTTAACAGTCACAAAAATAGTCATCGCCCGATAAAGACTTTCACCCTAGTTTATTCAGGCTTTCAAAATAATATCCATGCTGTGCAAGTGCGTGCAAGATCAACGGATTATTTGAAGTCGCTGAGCAAACTGTTATAAATAATCATTCTGTTAGGTGTTAGATGCTGCGTGTTTTGTGGCATAGAATTTAGTGAGGAAGACAATGGAACAATCAGTCGTATCAGTCCCAGAAACCATTTTAGTTCTGCTTGCCATCGCAATTTTATCAGTGCTGTTCAGCTACTTCTTTGTCGCTAAAGTCTTAATTGCAAATGGTGTTTCGAAAACCAAAAGCATTATAGCGGGCAAAGCTAGCACCACGATTTTAATACTAGTAGCGTCATTCCTTTATCTATATTTCAGATAGCCTTTCGCTGTACATGACCAATCATTGAGTAGCTTAGAGCCCATATGATTGTGCAGCGATTCGATATTGTGCGGCACGGGCTACACTTTCAGTCTGAGCCAAATGGTTTAAAATGAGTCAAAACCACATTCGTGACTTGCGCGCATACTTAGCGAGCACTGGCCTCTAATTACTTCAATAATTGCCTAGTTGACCTTCACTTCTCAATCAAAGCACTGTTTTTGCATTTCCTATACGAATTTATTGGTGACAACACCACGGGATAACTCCAAATTCATTTCCTCTACAAATAAGAGTAGCCACATCAATTCTCGAGAAATGAAAAACTTACAATGTCGGGGTATATATTTTCCTTATGAATCACTAAAAAACGGGTGGGAAATTTCTTAGACGCCCTGCACTCTTCTCTATTCCTTACGTCTCAAGGGTATCGACTTCTCTCAAATATTTGGCATGTCAATTGAAACCACTATTGAAATAACGAGGCGGTAACTGCGAATACGGAGGCAAGTAGCCAATGAATATGCCGTTAATTAATACAATTAATTGCGTTAACAAAAAAGCGCGATGCTTTATTAAGAAAATAGTAGTTGAGGCTCGAGGAACTAGGCATGAATAACCCTCAGTTCCCCCTGCCTTCTTCGATTGAAAGTTTTATTAACCAAGATGGATTTCCCTGCGTCGGCGCTAAAATTGCGCTAAATAAAAGCCAAATTACAACCCTTGATTTCAAAGACATAGGCTCTGATAGTCATAACCAAGATATCCTCAGTGACATATATCGCTTCATTAAAAATTTTAATAAAGATAAAAAACTCTATTCTAGCCTTGTCTGTACTTTTAAACATTCTTCACTTGAGGATGAAAAAGATTTTGAATTAGTCATGTGGGACAAGCTCCAGAAACTGCATAATCTAGATTCGAAACTTTATTCTTGGGATAAACGCGTAAGCTGCGACCCTAAAGATAGTCAGTTCAGTTTCAGCCTAGGTGGAGAAGCGTTTTTCATCATAGGTTTGTCTCCTTATGCGCAGCGAAAGGCTAGACGTTTCAAATACCCCGCTATCGTTTTCAATTTACATAGCCAATTTCAAGTGTTGAAAGAAACAAACAAATTTAATGCATTAAGAGAAAGAATTCGAAAAAATGAAGAAGCCTTTTCTGGCTCTCCAAATCCTAATTTATATGACCATGGTGTTGTATCTGAAGCAGGTCAGTATAGCGGCAGAAGTGTCGACAACCATTGGCAATGTCCATTCTCAACGAGGAGTAAAAAATGAGTAACGTAATCAAACCCAGAAGCGGAACCGCATTTAAAATGAAAAAAGGAGAGCGGTTAAAAGTAACAGATCCTCTGGGTGAACAGGTGGCTGATCTATATTGCTTCAACGAGCATGATATTAAGGAGTTTTTGTCTTCTGGTCGCTCACTAGATTACAACGAATCACTGACATTTAAGTCAGGAAGCAAACTTTATTCAAACCAAAGCAATGTCATGATGGAAATCATTGAGGATTTGGTTGAAGAGCATGATTTTCTTTTAACGCCATGCAGTGTCGATACGTTTACACATTTTTATCCACATGAGGATCCCGTACCTGGTTGCCATGGGAATCTAGTCAATGCACTAGCCAAATATGATATTCCTGAGCATTTAATAGGAACGACATTTAACACCTTTATGCATGTGGGAGTCAGCCCTGACGGAAAATTAAAAGTGCTCCCTCCTAAGAGTAAAGCGGGCGATTATATTATCTTTGAAGCGACCATGGATTTAATCGTTGGGTTAACGGCTTGCTCTGCTGGCGAATCAAATAATTTCAAATATAAACCGATCAATTACGAAATATTACAGTGAGTTAACTCCATTACTCATCGTTATTGTGAGGATTTCAAAAGATTAATGTTAAGGACTCAGAGGATATGATTGACCCAACGTTAGTTATTTTAATGTACTTTGTGATACCTATATGGCTTTTAGCCGGTATTGTCGATTGGTTTTGCCATCGACAAAGTAATATAGCTAAAACAAGCGGCGCTAAAGAGTCCTTCATCCATTTATTAATGTTTGCTGAGGTGGGGGTCCCGCTAGTTCTTATTTTACTCTTTGAAGTAAATAGTCTGATTATTGCTATCAGTATCCTATTCTTTTTGCTCCATGAACTTACTGCCCTATGGGATGTATCTTACGCCGTGAGCAAACGCCGCGTGGGGCCAATAGAACAGCATGTTCATAGTTTCTTGGAGATGATCCCCCTTTTAGCACTCGTGCTTATTATCGCGCGCCACTGGCAGCAGTTTGTCGCGTTATTTACGCCTAGCGGCTTTCCTCCAGACTTGTCACTTCAATTGAAAGCGTCTCCACTGCCGACGACTTACTTGATAATTGTGTTACTTATAGCATTAGCCTTAGAGTTTGCCCCCTATGTAGAGGAGTTTATTCGAGGTATAAAAGCTAAGAATGAGCAGGCTAGTCGACAATCAAATATATAAAGATAAAGTGTTGTATTCAAATTCAATAAAGCAAATTATCTAGTTGGAAAATAGTAAAGCTCGGAAATATCAACCCAAACAAAATAGGTATCCAGATGAACAATAAAGATCAAGATTCAGTAAAAAAAGACGATGACACCATAGATAAAGATGATGCATTACAAGATTCAGAAGCAGAAGCAGGAAGCCCGATTGCGGAATCGATAGCAGGAGAAGAAGATCCAGGTTCTGCCCTTGAAGAATTCATGAAAGATCAGAAAGTTGATGAGGATCAAGAAAAGAAGTAACGCTGTCTTTTATTCTTAACAAGTCTGACCGAGTATATTAATATTTTAAACAGCTAACCGCTTAGCTGATGATAATCAACACGTTATCTAATAATATATTTGTGTCGAGAAACATTTTTCACTCGACTAAAATCGGATGATATTAAGACAGCAGGACGTTATTAACCGTATGACAACACATGAGTTAGCAAAACTTTTACTAGAACATAAAAACGTAGATATTGTTACTAACGTTGGGTATACGTCAATGATGGCTGAAGATGTGTTATTAACCGAGTCGATGGTGAAAATGCAATGCACGCTGAATAATGATAATAAACCGGTTGGCGTTTCGGGTGATCAGTGGTTGCTTATCGGAGGCTTGTCTGCATAACTAATAAAGAGTTTTTCTAAATAGCGGATGAAGAGATAGCGGCTCTGTTACTGCTCACTTCGACTACCAAACACTATCTCGTGCCGCTACTTTTCTACTTAATCTTAAGCTACTTATTCGCGTAAGCTATTGTTCTGCATCAGCAGTGTAAATTGGCTAAGGAAGGTGTTGCCCACCCGTTATGCCCATTATCTCAGCCGTTACATAGCTGGACTCTTGCGACGCTAAATAGACATAAACCGGTGCTAATTCAGCGGGCTGCCCTGGTCTGCCAATTGGCACATTTTCACCGAATTTCGGTAACTTTTTCGCTGGCTGGCCGCCACTTTGCTGTAGTGGTGTCCAAATAGGTCCAGGCGCGACACCATTGACCCTTATGCCTTTATCTATCACCATTTTAGCTAAACTTTTGGTAAAACTAGTAATAGCCCCCTTAGTCGAGGCGTAGTCTAGAAGCCCAGCTGAGGGCTGATAACTCTGAATAGAGGTAGTATTGATAATGCTGGCCCCAGGCGGCATATGTTTTACTGCAGCTTTTGTTATCCAGAACATACCGAATACATTCGTTGCGTATGTTTGACAGAATTGCTCAGTAGATAAATCTTCTAGGTCGGCGACAAACTGCTGTTTACCTGCATTGTTAACCAATATATCAATTGAGCCTAATTTCTCTACACTGTGACTCACTAGGCTGTTACAGAATTCTTCATCAGATACATCCCCTGCAATACCCCACACATTACTGCCGCTGGCCTTTAATAAATCTAGAGTTTCTTGCGCATCGGTTTCTTCACTGGCTAAGTAATTAATAACAACATCGGCCCCTTCCCTAGCAAATGCGATGGCTACTGCTCTGCCAATCCCAGAGTCTCCACCTGTGACTAATGCCTTACGGCCCTTCAATCGGTCACTCCCTACATAGGTGTTTTCACCATGATCTGCTGTAGGCTCCAGTATCTCATCCAAACCAGGATCAGGCTGTTCGCTGTCTTTCTCGGTTTGCCCCATCTGATATTGGCTTCTGGGATCCTGCATCGTAAATTGATTGGTTTTCATTCTCAAAGACTCCTTCAAACGTTAATCTGCGTTGAATAAATCAAATTTAATTAAAAGTGATTAATGGCTGGATAAATGCTTCGTGTCGCGTTCTTGCCATTTGTCTTTGCGGTGGTGGGGAGTCGGTTTATGTAACGAGCGAGTCGTACGATTGAGCTTGCGGAACGTTCCATCTACATAATTTTCGATGGCTTCAACATCAACGTGAAGGTTATATCTATCTTGGAATGTTTTCACTTTGCATCTCCTGTTTCATTTTAAGATCTACAACTGTTGGTTTGCTATGTACTCCGACTTTAAAACAGCAATAGATATGCCAAATGAAGTATTTTTAAGTGCAAACCTTATGGTCCCTATCCTCGACGCGATTGTTTACGCTGCAAATGACGAAGATAGCAGTGATGATGAGTGAAATTTTGACATTGGCTGAATATGAAGAGGAAAAAATTACACATTTAGCGTCCACATTGGCGCTTTATAGGAATAACGCCGCTACTGAATGAAGATCCAATACACAAAGAACCGCAGAAAAAGAATACATCGAGCAGAATCAGCAACAGAACGGGGGTGAATGTCGTTTCGTGCTCAACACGACCAGATAGCGACTCGTCGTTTGACGATTTGACGGGGTAACTCCCTGTGCAGGTACAGATAGTGGCCATGAGCTTTTATTTTATTGCGCCAATGCTAGCCTAGCTCACCTCCTTGTCCGCATTCGATGGGTAAAACCGCTTTATTACGCAGGGTTTTGCGCTGTACCATGTTTAAACGAGGTCAGCTTCATCCTGTCGAAGCGTTAAAACTTCGTAACCGGACTGGGTTACCAAAATGGTGTGCTCCCACTGAGCAGAAAGTTTTCTATCAGCCGTAATGACCGTCCAGCCGTCTTTCTTGGTCTTTGTTTTCGCCTTGCCTTGGTTAATCATGGGTTCAATAGTAAAGGTCATTCCAGGTTGTAAACTTAAGCCTTTTCCGGGCTTTCCATAGTGAAGTACTTGGGGCTCTTCATGCATTTCTCGGCCTATTCCATGTCCGCAAAACTCTTTAACCACGGAATAACCACTACGCTCGGCTAAGGTTTGAATTGCTGCGCCTATATCTCCTAACGTGGCTCCTGGCTTTACTTTTTTAATACCTGCCCACATAGCCTCGTAGGTCGTTTTAACCAGCCGTTTGGCCAATGGGTTAGCTTCCTTCATCACGTACATTTTGCTGGAGTCAGCGATAAAGCCATTCTTCTCAAGTGTGATGTCTAAGTTAATAATATCCCGTGATTTAAGCCTGTAGCTATCTCGCGGTACACCATGACAAACCACTTCGTTTACGGATGAATTTAAGGCGAACTGATAACCGTATTGCCCCACACTTGCGGGCCTAGCATTTAAGGTATTTCGAATAAATTCGTCAACTTGATCGTTAATTTCTAAGGTCGAGACTCCCTCTTTCACAAAGTCATCTAACATGTGAAATACTTGCGCTAGGAGTTTGCCTGACTCCCGCATTAACTCAATTTCTTCAGTACTTTTAATATTGACTTGCATATTACTTCACGACTTTTAAAACGGTATCGGCGTTTGCGCTTTCGAGTTCGTTCACAATCAGTTCTGAGAACGTCAAAGTCGGATTTAGCTCAGCTAAACGCCCCATTTTTATCCAAAATTCGGCCTGTGCATTTATAGAACGAGACATGACCTGACAGCTTTTTCGTACTTCGTCATGCACTTCATCAGATATTTTTATAATCCCCACAATAAACACTCCATATATAAAACGTTTATCAATCGTATATTCTCAAGCTAAATTTTACAAGTTATCGCTGAAACCATTAGTACACATGTCACTAAGGCTTAGCGGACGAAGGGTTGCAAATACTATTACTGGCTGTAATTGACTCCAGTGCCCTCACACTTACTTTCCATTTCTACTGTCTCTGCCGCTATTTTTGTCAATTTATGAAAATATACACACTTCATGAATAAAACAGCCCATAGTTGCAGTGAATCAACCGCGAAATTAAGGCATCATAGCCGCGAATTTTAGCAAAGCAGGAACTGATAAGAAGTGGCAACAACGATGAGCAAAATTACCCTATTAGACGGCGGCATGGGCCAAGAATTACTGCGCCGAAGCTCCCGCGAGGTCACTCCGATGTGGTCGGCAGATATTATGCTGAATGAGCCGACTCTAGTCAGAGATTTACACTGCGAATTTATCGAAAGTGGCGCTCGTGTCATTACGCTTAATACCTACACTGCGACCCCGCAACGCCTTAAGCGTGAAAATGAACTTGCGCAACTTGAGCACTTGCACCATGCAGCGATGCGCGCAGCTCAAGACGCAATTAAACTATCGCAGCGTAACGATGTGGCCATCGCCGGCAGCCTGCCACCGCTCGTTGCGAGCTACCACCCTGAAGTGTCTCTATCATTCGAGGACTCCCTTGAAACTTATCGCCAACTGGTGCAATTACAGTCACCTGCCAGCGATATCTTTATTTGTGAAACCATGTCATCTGTTAATGAAGCCAAAGCAGCCTGTACCGCCGCCAAAGAAAGTGGCAAACCTGTATGGGTGGCATTTTCTGTAAGTGACAGTCACCCCGAGCAACTTCGCAGTGGCGAATCGCTTAAAGAGGCGTTAGCTGCGCTTGAAACACTGGCACCAGAGGCGATATTACTCAATTGTAGTCAGCCTGAAGCGATCAGCGCCTGCTGGCCATTAATGCAAGCATCAAAGGCGAAATTAGGTGCCTACGCGAATGGCTTTGTGTCTATCGATGCGCTGTATCCAGGAGACACAGTAGAAGCGCTAGAAATGCGCAACGATTTAAGCCCAGCACATTACGCGGCGCACGCTATGAATTGGGTAGATAATGGCGCATCCATTATTGGAGGTTGCTGTGAAATAGGCCCTGCCCACATCAAAGCGCTAGCATTAAAACTGCAAAGTGAAGGCTTGTTGTAAAACCATTAGGCAGCTAACGCGGCTTAAAACCGCAGCTAATAACCTATAGGCATTTAGGAACCGACGACTACCCTTTCGTCTGTAGCAATTGTGAGCAGCAATACTTGCGCTTGAACGCACATGGATCGTGGCTGAAAGCATTGACGCATCGTTGGCAGATACACTGTTTGTGCTGGCTATTTGCAGGCACTAAATCAATAAGTGCTTGAGGAATAGAAGCCACAAAACACCAACAATCAAGCGTATTTTGTGTTTTTAACTGTTGTTGATTATTAGCTGCGGCGTTAATTGGCTCAGGGCTGCAGGTCTGTACGTCTGCATTTGCTCGCTTTGACGTATTTTGAGCAACTCGAGCATTATTACACTGATTACCTTGGTGGCAAAATGGGCAACACATGTCATCAACAATAGAGAGTTCTTCCTCTTTACGCATTGTTATTTCTCGAAACTTTTTAATAGTTAAAATAAATGAGGTGTTTATTATTGCATGTGAGGGCCATGCTATTTTATACCAATTCCAGTAAATCATTGCCTTTTAAAACTCAACCAGCGTATTAAGAACAAAGCGCTGCTGTGCACTAACGCCACTGTGCGCTAATGCGTACCTCTTAAGTTGTTTAATTCTTTTAACATACCAAGAACCTAGCTCAAAACCCGCTGAAGTATTCCCCTAAGCTAATTGGTTGTTCGAGCAAACCAACCGTGTTGGTTATGTAGTTGTTTTCTCTTTTGCCAGCCCCCCGCTCTAATACCAATCCGCATTAATAATTGCCCTCCTCACTTGTTACAGTGGAATGATGTAACTGATTTTTATCATTTCAAATATTTTTTTGTTTGCACAATTTTGCATTAATTTGCATCCAATACGCTTAGTGAATCGTTCCTTTATACGTACCGCGCGTTTTCGGCGCTTTGCAATATGGCAATCATGCTACTTTAAGGAGCTAATATCATGATCAGGAATACACAAACAAAGAATACGTCAACCCGGAAATTTGTAACTACATTGATTGGTCTATCCGTCGCTTTATCGCTTACAGCCTGTGATGGCGATGATGGCGCCCAAGGTCCACAAGGCGAGCAAGGGGAAATGGGTACCCCAGGTAATGACGGCCAACCAGGCACGCCCGGTTTCGCAGCAGCGCAATTCTTAATATCAAATAACGGCCCTGACAATGCAGGAACCATTGATCTAGTCGATCAAAATGCGGCCAAACTAAAAACCCTTTCTAGCGGCAACAATGAAGGCATCGCCCTTGATCCACTTAATAACCTTGTACACGCTGGCGATGCCACCACAGGCAGTTTGCGTTTTCTTTGTGGAATTGGACAACGCGCCGAAGATAACGCATTTAATACGATTGAAGACCGAGAAATTACCGGCGCCAACACTGGTTTAGTTAACCCTAAAGGTATCGACATAGCACATAGTGCTGGCTTGGTTTTGGTCGCTGACTTCAACGGTATGCGTATCAGTGTATTTGGCTCAGCCGCTGCGGGCGACGTCGCCCCTCTAGCAGAAACCTTAACGGACGCCAAACCATGGGACTTGGATTACGATGAAGTCAACGATCGTTTATTCGTGGCGCTAACCGACGGTACTATTGCGGTTTATGACGACTATGTATCAGGTGGGTTTGCTGCCATGCCTGCCCGCGTGATCACCCCTAGTGACGATACTCAAAGTACGATTTCAGTAAATATTCACGGTATTGTGTACGACCGTGAGACAAACAAACTGGTTGTCAGTGATGTGGGTGATGCAGCATCTGCCACTGACGGCACTATTTTTGTCATCGATAATGCTGCTAGTGCCGATGGAAATGTCAGTGTTGCACGCTCTATTTCTGGTCCGCTGACATTATTGGGTAATCCAGTCGATATCGTACTTAGCGGGACAGATTTACGTGTAGCGGAGAAATCTAACGACGCCATACTGGTGTTTTCGAATATATTTTCTGGTCCAAGTGGAGATATCGCTCCGACGTTAACCACCAGCAGTATAAAACCTGAGTCATTAGTGCAAGTCACTGAAGCAAACAACAATGCAGACGCATCGGACATTGCCACTACCAACATCAGTTTTAATGGTATCGCGGTAAGTGGAAACCCAGCAGCAGGCGCTGATACTTTTGGTATGATTGCTAAATTTAACACGTCATTGAATACTCAGCTCAGCGGGTACGATTACAGTCAAAGCATAGAAAGCGTTGCATTTGACATCGCAGGCGATGCCTACGCAACCTTTGATGATCCAGATACAGGTACAGCCGGTATACTCGTGGGTAACCGCGTTGCTAAGTCTCGCGATACGGAATCATTCGATACCGCCAGAGACAGAGTTATTGCCGGTGAAAACACAGGACTCGTCACTCCCAAAGGCTTAGACGTGGCGTCAAATAGTGGCTTACTGTTTGTGGCCGAAAATAACGCCACCACGCCAGGAATATTGGTATTTTCTTTGTGCGCCTCAGGCGATGCTGCTCCAGTACTAACCTTAAATCTTGCCGACAATGCCCGTCCGTGGGACGTTGATTATGATGCGAGTACAGACCGAGCATATGTAGCGCTAACCAATGGTACGGTTGCCGTATTTGATGAAGTTACCGCGCGTATGAATAGCGGCATGACGACGTTAACAGCACAAGATCGTACGATAATTCCTGCTGTAGGCGGCACCGCATTACTCGCACCATCAAATATCCACGGCATTGATTTTGACCCAGCGTCAGGTAACTTAATTCTATCCGATGTAGGCAGCGCAGCTGATGCAACTGATGGCAAACTATACGTATTATCGGCCGCTGATTCAGCAGATGGACTAACCGAAATACAAGTTAATATTGGCGGTGCAAACTCCAATTTAGGCAACCCTGTTGATATTATGTATTCGGGCAGTGATCTATTCGTAGCAGAGAAGTCAAATAACGTGATCATGCGTTTTGACAACATCTTAGCCAGCGAAGGAGGAGACATCGCTGCCAATGCAACCATCAGCTTTAATGCGCCTGAATCGGTCGCTCTTATTCCGCATTATATTTCTGAATAAATATCAAAATAAAGCCACTGCATAAAGTTATTCACTTTATGCAAGCTACACTTTGTACTAAAACCTACGCCACTTAGCAGAGCAATTTGCTAAGTGGCGCTTTTGCATCGCTCCCGTTTAAATATCGTTCCCTTTTGAATAAGGCTACATGTCGCCTTTCTTAACCTACTTTTCGCCAATATTAAGGTTAAAAGTGTGGTCGTTAGCAACTGCTTTATCTCATGCTAAAAAGGTAAAGCATCCACCCATTATGCAGAACCTGCGATGAAGACAGCTCTACTGCATTATAGTAAGTTGCTCACGGGAGGCATCAAACGGTAGACTGGGTAAAATAACGCTCCATTATCGACTAAGCTTTAGTTTGATCCGTTTAAGACGTTAATTCGTTTAGAACTTTGATTCGGTTAGGACATTGATTCGTTTAAGACTTTAGTACGCGCGCTAAAAAAGACGCAAAAAACGGTTAACTTGATGTTTATCACAAGGTTCAAGGTTAGTGTCGGCATCCGATGACAACTACGAGCACAGGAGAAAGAACTTTGGCAGCAAGGGCAGGTTTATCGATTCGTGCGCGTTATATCTTAGCGTTGACGCTAGTGGCGGTAACCGTTACAGGTTCTACGCTTATTCTGAAGTACATATTCAGCGCTCAAGCAAATGACGCAAATGTGATTAATATTGCGGGGCAGCAACGCATGTTGTCGCAACGTATCGCTCTATCGATTTCTAGGTTATCCGCTTGCCAACTCTCCCCTCAATCTACGCATCAGTTTAAACAAGCCCTAGAAAGCGCCCTCAGCACATTTAGTGGTAATCGAAAGTACTTGACCAGCTTAAACAATATTCCTCCAGCGGTAAGTTCTTTATATTATGGCGAACACGGCTTAGATAAGGCCAGTCAAGATTATGTCGCTGATGCCAGAGCATTTTTAGCATCAGGTAATACTTGTACCGCCCCGCCCTCTCGGTTTAATGCGCAAAACAGTGACGCCTTACTGAAAAACCTCGACAGCGCCGTGCATGCATTTGAACTTGCAGCAACAAGCAGAGTTGAACGCGTTGAAAAAGTCGAAATATTCTTGTGGATTTTCACCTTGATTCTGTTGCTCTGCGAAGCCTTATTTATCTTTCGTCCAATGGAAAACAAAGTGCGTGATGCACTTTCATCCCTTAAAGACGCCATACAAAAAGCGGAAGAGGCCGAACAGCAAGCAGTAGAGGCAAACAAAGCAAAATCTGAATTTCTTGCCAGTATGAGCCACGAATTGCGCACACCAATGAATGGCCTTTTTGGCATGATGGAATTAGCCTTAGATAACCCGCATAAAAGCGGTGAGTACCTAAAGAAAGCAAAAAATTCCGGCAAACAATTATTAGTTCTGATTAACGACGTGCTCGACCTTTCAAAAATTGAAGCGGGTAAGTTACGCATAGAGCGAACATCACTAGATCTTTTGCAATTACTTGATGATGTCACATCGGTACAGTCTGCCAATGCGCGCTTAAAGAAACTTAATTTTAACTACAACAAAAATACCACCCTACCTTCGCACATATTTGGAGACCCCACTCGAATAGCGCAAATTATGCATAACTTACTCAGCAATGCGATCAAGTTTACCCACCAAGGCGAGGTGAATTTAGACGTGGGAGTACAGGTTAAAGACAAACGTTTTTGGTTAAATATTTCGGTTCAAGACACAGGTATTGGGATTAAACCTGAAAAACTAAAATCGATTTTTAATAAGTTTGAGCAAGCAGACCATAGCACCACCCGATTACATGGTGGAACGGGGCTGGGCTTATCGATAGCGAAACAACTCACCGAATTGATGCATGGTACGTTAACCGCTCAAAGTACTGAAAATGAAGGTAGCTGCTTTGTACTGACGCTTCCCATTGAGGTTGATAATAAGCGCATCGAGAATATTCACCCTAGTATTCCTCTGCACTGCGCTATCGTAGATGACTTGCAAACCAGCCGTGAGTATTTAGAGCATGTGGTGAAAGCGCAAGGTTACAAAACCACAGTGTTTGCACATGCCGCAGAGTTTCTAGCGAGCGACATCAGCCAATTTGACGCCTTACTGCTCGATTTATCCATGCCCGACATCAATGGAATTGATGTCATCAACACCATGCAAACACAACAGCTGTCCAAAAGACCACATATTATTTTGGTATCTGCTGTTATTGAACATCTTGAGTGCACCCAAGACATAAGACGCCTTATTTGGCGAACACATGCTAAGCCTGTGCTCAGACAAGAATTGGAAGCAGACCTAAGAGAACTGCATAACCTTCATCAAAAGCGGGAAGAAAACCCCGTTGAATCGACCTCAGCTCATAAGATCCTCATTGTTGAAGATAACGAAATAAACGCTGAGGTCGTAAAAGTCATGCTGGAAGGTGCTGGATACCAAGTTGCCATAGCAACGGATGGTGAAAAAGCGTTGCAAGCGTGTATTTTCGAGCAATATGACTTGATATTAATGGACATGCATATGCCCGTTATGGACGGCATCACTGCAACTATTAAACTTAGAACAGAAATGAACTTTACTCAGCCAATTGTCGCCCTTTCTGCCAATGCCTTTGTCGAAGACAGGGATAATTGTTTAAAAGCGGGTATGAATGACTTTTTATCTAAACCGATCGATAAGCATGCATTGCTAACGACGATTAAACGCCAACTAGCCTAACCTACTGTTAGATTGGCTAAATGAGCTTGGTTTCCTGACTAAATAAAATGAAGTAAATCGCTGTTCATACACTGAACAGCGAAAGCTGCCCAAAGTTAGAACGAATATCGGACGAGCGCAGCTAAGGTGCCAACATCTGCTATGTTGGTGAAATTTAAACCAACAGAAACATTTGGGTGAAAATGGTAGTTTGCCGCCAGCATGGCGATTGCTTCGCTGTCTCCATCAAAACGAAGAAAACCTGCCGAAGCCTCTAAATCAATTTTACTGGTTAGCATGGAGCGAATACCTATATTTGCGCCAAAACCGTCGGTATCAGAAGTTAAATTCCCACTCGGACCGCTAGCAGAGATTTCAGCATACTGATAAGCAAGCGTGCCATATATATCAGTTGATCCCGTCATCTTGTAACGATAACCCACTTCTGCGCTACCTTGGTCAAAATCGACATCACCGTCAAATATGTCGTCATTTGTCATACTATAACTACCTCTGACAAATACATTTTTGCCAAGTGATTTTGCCCCGCCGATCCCAAAGCCATGAGGATCTAAGCCATCAATATCGGAAATATTAACAATGTAATACCCCCCTTGAATATAATCCCAGTTAGGAGAAGCAGCGAGCGCTGAACTTGTCGAGAATAATGCACAGATAAGTGTAACTGCCTTTGTTTTCATTTTATTTTTCCTTAAATTAATACTGACACTTTTTTAACCTTAGCCAGCCTACAATCCGCCCACATAAAGGTCAAATTTTTAACCCTTGCTTTTAATAAAGGCTCGTTACCTTAAAGTGTAACAACTTGTAATTTAAGCTTTTTACCTGAAACTTAAGATTAATCTGATACTCTTAATTGGAGTAATTAACTTCAATAGAAAAGGAGCTGCTATGAAACGTGTCGTGATCCTGATGGCTATGTTGCTAGCATTAGCCGGCTGTGCATCGAATCGATTATCTGATCCTGAAAAAACTGCCATTATCGAAAAATTCATTACCACGGAACAGCTTGAAGCGCGCAATACCATCAGCGCATTCGATTTAGACAGTTGGACATCATTAAGCGATCAATACCTCATATTGAGGACATCTCCGTTTCGCTCGTACTTGGTCAAACTCACTATGCGTTGTAACGATATAAACTACTCACCTGCTCTACTGGTTTATTCCCGCATCCCTAATACCTTAAGTGCTGGATTTGATAGCGTATTTACCCCAGATAACCACAGATTCAAATGTAATATCAGCCGAATTTATCCGCTTAGCAAAGCACAAAATAAAAGCCTAATTTCAGCTGTAAATCCAAAAGGAAAAGACAAATCATTACAAAAAGCCCAGGAAGAGGCTGAAGACAGCAAAGAATAAGAACAAGAAAAATCGAACGCTCAATAGCCTAAAAGTTGGTAGCAATCAAAAGTGTTTAATTAACCTTAATCGAGCCTTTTGTAGCTTGGGAGTAGATGGTGTAGGGCAGTAAAAGTGTGTCTGTAGCGGCAGAAAATGCGCTATCAATCAGTAAATAAGGCACCCCATTAAAGGAATCCCCCATATTTAGCGTTTGACTTGGCTCGCCGTACATTAAACAAACGTTGTGGCTGAGCCCGCTGTATACCCGCGGAATACTATTACAGTAGCTCTTTTTATCATAGTAAGCGATGTCGACGTGATTTCCTTTGGGGGCGAGCGTTTTCACCGTAGCGCATGCGTGGCATAGGGAAAGTAAAAATAATACAGCCAGCGTCCTTTTATTACTCATGAGTGAATCTATTCTTAGTAAAAGATTTTTTTACCATACAGTGAATGTATAAGCGAACATTTCTTACCTTCAGGTTGGCTGGTATTTCACTCGTATAAAACATGCCCCGTGCCTTTGTAGCGCATGTTTGTTCAATATATGATTTTTAATGCAATATAAGGAATCAAGTTAAAGACAAAAATAAGCAATTTATACTGTGCCAAATAATTCATGTACATGCTTTTTAATCGAGGTACCGGAACGCCAAACAGCCTGCTATGAATGGAAGTGATTTTGTCTCCCCACCATATCAAAGCCAACGAGGCTACACTCAACACACCAACATTGATCAATGACATCCAGCCAAATATTTCACTTAACAGTATGGAATTTTGCATATTGATTTCCTTTATTTACCCTGTTTTATTGCATAATACTTGGCCTTTCGACCCCACTACCGATATATATGGCGTGTCAGCCCCATTCACTTTTAACCCAAGCCCATGCTTTGTTTAGCTCGTTTACATCGAAATACTTTTCCTCGATATTAACCATTTTGGCAAAAGGGCTGTCAATTTCTACCAGCCACTTTATCACTCTACGAGTTGATACAATGGCAAGTTTATCTATATGCTTAAGATGACCGAACGTCCACTTGAGGTCTTCATAAGCGGCCTTTAAACCTATATCAAAGTTATCATCAATTAAGACTAAGACATTGATTTTATCGTGCTGCGCGATCAATGCATTAAAAGTGCTGATCCACTTTTCCTCTTCAGCCTGATCAACTTTACCTGTCACCATAATCCCAATGGTGGCACCTTCGCTTTCAGGTAACTGCGTTATCATAAAGCCCCTCCCGTTTATATTTTCGCCTACAATAAACATGCGGAGTAACCCAGCTAATTCAAGCCCCTTGCTGCCCAATTCTGATGATTTGCGCCATAGCATTAAACAAGCTGGGCGCCAAACGGCCCAGCGTTATTTGCCCTATACGGCTGCGAGCTGCGACCAAGTATCCCTGTATGGCTCGAGCGTCATGTTGCGCTCTTCGTGCTTAAATAACATACTGTCTTGACGAAATAAACAACAGCACGGTATTACTCTACTATGTGGAAAATAATGATAAAAAAGCACTTAGTTCACTTATGTTTAAGCGCGGTATGCGCGTCTGCGTTATGGGGTTGTGGTGGCTCTGGGGATTCACTTTCCACAACAACTGCTACAACACAAGATCAAACCATAACCAGCAACACAAACGAGGAAGGCTCACCTGATGATCAAAGCGTCACCTCGCCGTTTAATTCCTTTGACAGCGTATCGAGTGTCACCCTATCTGCTGATGGGCCAAACGCAGGCTTGAGTGCTTATGACCTAATTGAGAATGTTTTTGCTGCAGGGTCGATAGAGGCGCCTGATATGTACCCGACCGACCACACAGAGGTTGCGCATATTGTTGAAGATAGCGATAACATGGTGGGTCCTCACTTCGTGTTTCTGGCGCACAAAGCATTAGATTTCAATAAAGGCGTTGAGTCTGACCGACAACGCAATGAAATAAAAACCTATGACAAGTCGCCTACCGCACTCAAAGGTTACCAAGGCGAAACGATGCAGTTTAGTTGGAAATTTAAAATACCAAATGAACTAGAATTATCGAAAAAATTCAGCCACTTTTTCCAGCTTAAAGCCAAAAACTTTAGCCAAGACAATAGCAACGGCAATGACGACCAGCCAATGATTACGCTTTCAGGGGTGGATAAAGACAGTACCGGCAATGAACTACAAGTTCGCTACAGCAAAGGGTTTAACGCTGATGGCACAAGTACCAGCGACATTTACTTAATAAAAGCCGACTGGTCATCCATCACTGACGAGTGGCTAAATATCACAGTACAAGCGACCTTTGCCGAAGAAGGTGCTTTTTACATGCAAATATCTCGCATGCAAGACAATGCTATTTTAGTTGATATTAATGAGCCCCTTATCGATATGTGGCGCGGTGTATCAAGTGAAGACTTTGTGAGACCTAAATGGGGAATTTATCGCTCGTTAGCAGATGGCGACAGTTTGCGCTCAGAAGAAGAGCAAGTCCGTTTTGCTGATTTTGTAGTAGAAAAAGGCACTGCTGGAAATTAAATAAAATACTTCCATGAGCCTGAAAACATTGCTCATCAAAGTTAATTTAACGCTATATCAAGGACAAGCATTTACATTATGCTATTAACTATGAAACATTTTACGACATTAGTGTTATTATCGCAGTAAAGATTCTTACTGGCTTACGTGCACTTTTCGGCTTAAACAAAGCGCCACTATTTGCACTAAATATTAAGAATTGCACTAAATATGAAACTTTCAAGTAACTAAAATTAATTGTCAAAACAGACTATAATTTTTGTTAATATGTGTAAGCAAGCCGAAAGTAAGTGCTATGAATTTCGTTTATGTTGATTTTAATCTTTAAGGTAGGTACACAATGAAAGAGCTAACGACTAAAAAAACAACGGAAGTTATCACTCAACCTGCTCAAAGTAGACGTAAATTTTTAATGAAATCAACCGCTGGAGTAGTGATAACTACTTTGCCGGCACAATCTGTTTGGGGGGCGTGTAATGCCTCGGGGTTGTCTGGCGGTTCTCGCACAAGTGAGACAGTTTGCGAAATTCCGCTCGTCGTGGGTGGGCGCTCACCTGGTAGTTGGCGTGTCTATGTGAAAAGTGGTAATCCATCTAAAAATAGTACCAACAAAGTTCGGTCTATGTTTTCGCTGGGTCATTCAGACAATTTAACGGCCGCTTACTGCAGTGTACGTAACGAAATAACAAATATGCCAAACATAATATTGTCAGATGGCATGGGCGCTATTCCTGAAGCGACTCTAAACATTGAAACAGCGCTAAGTAATACTGGTGGTATATGGAATCTAGCCGCCTATTACCTTAATGCCTATTATGGCTTTTATGGAGATTTAAGCCCTTACGCCAATGCTGAAGAATTTGTGCAGCAAGCATGGGCTGTTTTGTATATTAATAACGGCGGTTCAGTCCCTACTGACTACAGTATACTAGAAAGTAGCTTTACAGATGGCTATGTAGATAAGTCTAACCTTCCATATGGTGAATGCTCATAGCTTTTAACACGTGGATTTAGTAAGTGATATAGAGTGCCATGTTCCCGCAGATCTCAGCGGGCTTATCTTCTTTTCCACAACCGATATGTCCACTTCCTGTGTTCAGTTCTCTCTTTCTCTGTTTGCTGAGCTTAGAACTTCCACAGGGAGTTTAAATATGGCTTTGTTCACGTCACTGTGTAAGGGTAACTCTTCACTTATTCCCCTCAAAAACCAATTACTTGAACATAATTTTATCACTGAGGATTTGTGACTAGTATTTTAGATCTAGGTGTATACCGCTTTGCGATAGAAGGTTGTCCATCCTTTATCTTGCCAAGCTTATCAACCCTATATGACGACAGCTTAGGATTATTTCCCGATAAACCAATCGATTTTCACTTAACGATCAAAAATACATCCTTACTACGCCGACTCATTAAACCCCAAGTATCAATTTATTTTGATAATCAACGTCCCTTTCATCCTATAAAGAAAAGTCTATTACTTCCCTCTATTGAATGGGGATTAAATTGGTGTATAGCGTCTTTTGATTTTAATCACCTGCTAATACATTCGTCGGTTATTGTTAAAAATGGCAAAGCGATCATTTTTCCTGCTCAACCAGGCTCTGGCAAAAGTACGTTAGCGACCTATTTAGGGTTAACAGGTTGGTATGTTTACTCTGATGAAATGGCGATAATCAACCTCGAAAACCAGCAGGTACGGCCAATGCACAGGCCTTCATCGCTCAAAAACAAATCTATTGAGGTGATCCGAGAGTTAATCCCTGACGCAACAATGTCTCCCGTTGCGGTTGGCACACATAAGGGCGATATCGCCCATGTAAAACTAACGACGAGGGCTGGCTTCAACGCTCTATGTGATGCTGATGTGATTGCAGTGGTCTTTCCTAAATATCGTGAAAATCAGTCACTTTCTATTGAGGAATTATCGCAAACAGCCGGTTTTTCACGATTAGTTCATCATGCCTTTAACTACAATGTGCTGGGAATAGATGGTTTCAACACATTAAAATCTGTAGTCGATAAAAGTCAATTTTTCAATCTCAGTTACTCATCTTATGACGGGTTAAACGCGTTCTTTTCAGACTTGGTAATGTAATGGAACAAAGATTAAGTCAAGCTCAATTCAGAGCTATATTTTCACGACCTTGCTCGTTAGCTGAATTTGACCTCCCTCAGTGGGAACAACTGCTTAGAATACTGCGCGGCGCAGATATGCTCGGTGCTTTTTATTATTTTTTAAAAACAAATGAATTGCTGCCTATTGTTCCCGACTTTTTTCAAGCGCACTTGCATTCGGCAAAACGTTATTCCGATAGGCAAGTACAACAAATCAAGACAGAAACTGATTATCTTTGCCAAACATTACAAACTATTAATTGCCAGCCTACCTTTTTAAAAGGCGCGGCATATGTACTCGATAAAACCAGCAATCACGAAGGGAGAGTGATGACTGACATCGATATATTAGTTTACAAAGACGATTTAGCTCTGGTAGAAACAACCTTAAAACGCTACGGTTGGGTTGAAAAGAAATTAGATGATTACGACCAACAATATTATCGTAAATGGGCCCATGAACTCCCTCCTTTCAATCATCCCGAGCGTGGCGTGACATTAGATATTCATCATACGATTATCCCTCCAATTTCAGGCATAGAAATCCCTGAAAGTTTGCTATTTGGTACCACTAAACACACTGAGAGTGGCAAAATTACCCTTAGCGACCCCATGATGGTAATCCACTGCATCATTCATTTATTCTACAATGAAGATTACGAAAAGAGCTTTCGCGATATATTTGATATTCACCTGTTATTAACTGATTATGAAGAGAAATATCAACTAACTTCTATCTGTCAACTAGCGGATGAATTAGGCTTTAGCAAAGAGATATATTATGCCTGCGCGCTAACTGATGCTATTTTCAAAACGCAAAGAGTGAAGAATTTAACAGGCCAAAGTGCGCGCTATACTCACGTAACGACAACAAACTTCTTTATCAAAAATATTATATTGCCCGCAATAATGCCCCATCACGATCTCATCAATACACCTTGGAGTAACTTTGCGCGCACGATAATGTTTTTGCGAGGCCACTATCTTAAGATGCCTTTGAAAGTGCTAGTGCCACATATTTGGGTTAAATTTAATAGAGCTCTTGTAATGCTCGTAATGGGACCACACCACTACGAAAAATAACCTCCCTCCCCGCATATAAAAGCCCTCTTAGCCTCCAGAGCATAATGAAGACACCCATTATAAAAATGGTTAATTTTCATCCCTAAACTACACTTGATACGTGTTCCCTTTTATTGAGTCGACTGTTATGCCTCAATCACGAAAAAGCCAAGTCAGTTTAATCGATACGCCTTATTATCACTGTGTGTCGCGTTGTGTTCGCCAGTCTTTCTTATGCGGTACTAACACGCTGACGGGGCAGAGCTACGAGCATCGTCGTGGTTGGGTAGAGAAGCGTTTGTTGTTTTTATCTACTGTGTTTGCAATTGATATATGTGCTTATGCAGTGATGAGCAATCATACCCATGTGGTGCTTTGCGTCGATAAAGCCCTGGCTGATAACTGGGATACCGAATCGGTGCTAAAGCGTTATCACATACTTCATAAAGGTACGTTACTCACGCAAAAGTTTATAAACGGGGATACCTTAACCCAAGGGGAGTTAATCACCCTTGATGATACCGTTGAAATCTACAGAAAACGCTTGTACGACATTAGCTGGTTTATGCGTGACTTGAATGAATACATTGCCCGTCAAGCCAATAAAGAAGATGACTGCACAGGCCGGTTTTGGGAAGGGCGATTTAAATCACAAGCCTTGTTAGATGAAAGTGCCGTGCTGGCTTGTATGGCCTATGTGGATTTAAACCCCATTAGAGCGAAAATAGCCAGAACACCTGAAACAGCAAAACACACCAGTATCAAAAAGCGTATTCACGTCGCTAAACATCATCAAGCTCAACCAAGCACGCTAATGCCCTTTGTGGGAAGCTCAAGGGAAAACATGCCCCACGGAATCGCTTACTCTCTCAAGGACTACTGTGAGCTTATCGATACCACCGGTCGCTGTATTCGTGATGACAAGCCTGGTTATATCGACAACACTCAAAGCCCTATTCTAGAAAGACTAGGACTAGACTCAGCACAGTGGTTAGCCTTAACCACTGAATTTGAAAAACACTTCTGCTACGCAGCAGGTGCAGAGCAAATGATGAATGCCTTCAAACGCCATACCCATCATCAACGAATACGCGGGATGAGCAAAGCAAAAGAGCTGCTAAAGCGCGCTTAAATCAATCTCAACAAATACACTTAATGCACAGCTTGTGACGCGAAAGCTTGGCAAAAGCTGCGCACTCGTCGCTGTTTACCCTTATAAACACCTAAAATCCAAGTAAAAGTCCCTTTTCGAATAACAGAAATCTGAATCAATACATCTTGAGGCGTGTTTTTACAAATATAATTTTTAGAATGGCTGTCTCAATAAATTTTAGTTCAATTGCGGATCAAAATTTTAAACTTGAGTGTCTTTAAAAGTTTTATGTCTTTTTACAAATATAATTTTTAGAATGGCTGTCTCAATAAATTTAGTTCAATTGCGGATCAAAATTTTAAACATGGGTGTCTTTTTTATAATTGCGGATCAAAATTTTAAACATGGGTGTCTTTTTTATAAGTTTTAGTGCAGATATTCCGGCTAGCTTATTAAGACAATTGTTTCTTCGCGACGTCCTTTATGCATTGACTAAGCTCCCCGAGCGCATCCGATTCAAGTTCAATCCAGTGCCAAAACAGCGAGACAGCAAGGTGTTTATCCGGAAAGAGGGGCACCAACTGCCCTGAAGCGACTTCATGTTTCACTTGCAGTACAGGCAATAATGCCCACGCAACACCCGCGACGGCCATTTGTAAAAAGCCATAGGAAGACGGATACCAATGGCAATGCTTAAGTGTTGGGGCAACACCTAGGCATTCACTCTGGTATTGCGTCAATAGCGCAACGTCGAATTCGTCATAGAGTAATCCGGGAGACGAAAACACTTCATCTGGTGATAGGCCGTTAGTCAGGTATCGCGCTATGTACGCAGGAGACGCGTAAAGCTGATAATTCATATTTCCTAATCGAGCAGACTCGCCACCTGTTATCGGCGTGCCCGTTTGGCTAATGCAGCCCATCACCTTTCCCTGTTGAAGTAGGGTTCGCGTCTGTGTTTGATCTGCATTAAATATATGCACTGGGTTTGAGCGCCTAAAACTAAAGCGCGCCATAACATCACTAAACCAAGTAGCCAGCACGTCATTGTTAATCGCTGTGCTAAGGGGTGATGCTTCATCAGAAATGCCTGTGCGAACACTAAGCTCGTCTTCCAATACATTGACTCTTTGTATATGAGCAAGCAACTGTTGACCTAAGGGCGTAGGTTTTAGCGGTTTCGTGCGCACCAGTACAGGGCTGCCAAGGTGTAACTCAAGCCGCTTGATTTTTTGAGACACGGCGGACTGAGTAAGGTGTAAAGCTTGAGCGCCCTTATCGAAGCCACCGTAACGGAGTACCTCGCTTAAACAATGTAGTGCGTCATAATCCAACATAAATAAAATTAATCAGTAAAAAATATTATTAATTTAATTTAAACCGCTTACTTCGTTAATATCAAGGTTATTCAAAACATGAAGCGATAAAACAATGATGACAGCGGCAATAAGTGGATTTTTGATGGGCGGCACTCTCATCATCGCAGTAGGAGCACAAAATAGTTTTCTCATCGAGCAATCGCTAAAGCGCCAGTGGGCTGGGTTATTTGTGGCCCTGTTTATCCTCAGCGACGCTATTGCGATAAGCTTTGGTGCGATGGGGTTTGGCCTTTTGTTACAGCAGCAGCCTACGCTGGTATCTGTAACAAAATGGTCTGGGGTCATTTTTTTACTGTGGCTTGCATTTAATAAACTCAAAGCGTCAATGGCGAATGATGCAATGATCGTCGCGCTTTCTAATAACAAAATACCGTTTCATCGTGCTTTGTTAACCGCGTTAGGTGTGACCTGGTTAAACCCACATTTTTACATCGACACAGTATTACTCATGGGTAATCTCGCTGGGCAATGGCAACAAGAGAAGTGGTGGTTTGTTATCGGGGCAATTTTAGCCTCTGTGGTATGGTTCATAGGGTTAAGTGGCTTAACCTCGAAGTGCGCAAAGTGGATGGAGCGACCTAAATTTTGGCGCTGGTTCAATCGTATCAATGCCTTGGTTTTAGGTGCAATTGGCGTGCAGCTCGCCACTTTGTAATACATGTTTTTTAAGAAGCAGGTCGTAAGCCATAGCTTACGACCTATAACATGAGGTTATTTCTTTTTCGGTCTTGGCTTAGCGCGACCTTGATTTACCTTGTGCTTTTGCACAGAGCGGCGCATGCGACTTAGGCGCACGTGATCGAGCTTGGTTTGTTTATCTTCAACTAATGATTCTTGCTCTAAGTCTAGTTGCACACTTTTACGCAAGGTATTCAAATCAGTCAGTGGCAACTCAATCCAGCCACCTTGCGGCAAGCGGTTTTGCAAACTCAGCGTACCATAACGTACACGAATTAGGCGGCTTACTTGTAAACCCTGAGACTCCCATAATCGGCGAACTTCACGGTTTTTACCTTCCGATAAGCTCACGTTGTACCAAGAGTTCAAACTTTCGTCATCACCAGGACGCTTACGAATTTCGGTGAATTTTGACACACCATCTTCAAGTTCAACACCTTTTTTCAGGCGTTTTATCATATCGTCTTCCACTTCACCGAATACACGTACCGCGTATTCACGCTCAATTTCATGCTTGGGGTGCATTAAGCGATTAGCTAACTCACCATCATTGGTAAACAATAGTAAACCGCTGGTGTTGATGTCTAAACGCCCTACGGCAATCCAACGGCCATTTTGAATTTTAGGTAACCGGTCAAACACAGTGGGGCGACCCTGAGGATCTTTACGGCTACATAGTTCGCCTTCGGGTTTGTTGTACATCAACACCCGGCACATGGTGCTTTTCGCTGCGGAAGTAATCAGGTTTCCGTCGACACGAAGTTGATCCACAGGCTCAACGCGATCACCCAAGGTGGCGACTTTTCCGTTAACCGAAATGCGCCCAGAGGCTATCCATTTTTCCATCTCACGACGGGAGCCCACACCAGCATTGGCTAGGACTTTTTGTAATTTTTCACTCATTAGTGTAACTGCTCTCTTTGATTAGGGTTGTCAGTATTATCAAGCTTAGTCTCTTGTGCTTGCTCTGACGGTATTTGCTCTTCTGCCGATACATTTTTATCGGATGATTGCTCACCTGCTTTTATTGGCCCGTCATTTTGCTCAGTCGTTTGCTCAGTCGTTTGGGCTGACTCAGTAATGACTCGGCGCTCATCTTGGCTATTACTCGCATCAAAGGCATCTTGACTGGGTAAGTCTTTCAAGCTCTTTAACGAAAAATAGTTTAAAAATCCTTTGGTTGTTGCATATAAAGCTGGGCGACCCGGCACTTCTTTGTGCCCGACCACTTTAACCCAATCTCTTTCGATTAGGGTTTTCATGATGTTGCTACTCACTGCAACACCTCGCACATCCTCAATTTCCCCACGGGTGATGGGTTGACGATAGGCCACCATAGACAAGGTTTCCAAAAGTGCTCTTGAATACCTAGGCGCTTGCTCCTGCCACAGTTTACTGAGCCATGGGCCTAAACTATCCATTGATTGAAAACGATAACCGCTTGCGACTTCAACCAGCTGTACGCCACGAGATTGGTACTCAAGCTGCAATTCATCTATGGCTTGTTTTAATGCTTTTTTACTGACCTTAAGGCCACTTAAAACAGTATCTTGTAACTGCTCTTGGCTAACCGGAGCGTCGGATACAAACACCGCCGCTTCAACTAACTGCTTTAACTGCACTGGGGATATTCTTGCCATTTACTGGGGTTCTCCTGCGTGCAGCTTTACGTGAATATTTGCCATTGGCTCACTTTGCACCAACTCAACTAACTGCTCTTTGCATAACTCAAGTACAGCAAGGAATGTCACCACCACCCCTGCCCTGCCTTCACTGGCCTGAAACAAACAATCAAACCCGGTAAAGTCATGGCTGTTGAGCTTCTCTAAAATCAGTGCCATACGCTCCCGAGTTGATAACGCCTCAGGGGCAATGGAATGATGCTCAAACGCACTTGCTCGTTGCAGTACATTTTGAAAACTCACCACCAAATCTTGCAAGTTCACTTTTGGCAGAATCTTGATAGGTGTAACAGATTCACTGGTTTGCGCCTGGGCACAGAATACGTCTCGCTCTAAGCGTGGCAACGCATCCATTTCTTGCGCGGCACTTTTTATCAGTTCATATTCCTGTAAACGCCTAATCAACTCTGCTCTTGGGTCGTCTTCGTCTTCTTCTGCATCCGGTCTTTTTGGCAGCAATAATCGTGACTTAATTTCAGCTAAAATTGCAGCCATTAACAGGTACTCAGCCGCAAGCTCTAGCTTTAAATCTTTCATCATGTCAACGTACAACATGTATTGCTTGGTGATTTCATACACAGGCAAATTAATTAAGTCGAACTTTTGCTTGCGGATTAAGTACAACAGCAAATCTAGTGGGCCTTCAAAAGCATCTAAGATCAGCTCTAGTGCATCCGGTGGTATATATAAATCTTCAGGGTGCTCTGTAAAGGCCTGACCATTGATAAACGCCAAGGGCAAAGGCTGTTGTACGCCCTGACCTTGGTTTGTAGCTTCTTGCTGCTGTGCAGTTTGAAGCGCTTTATCAATATTCATTTGTGAGTCACAGCGCGGTTAATTAAACGGGCTTGCGTCGCCGCTGCCCTGGCGAATAATGACAGGCTCACCTTCTGATAAATCAACCACTGTGGTGGGTTGCTCACCCAAGAAACCACCGTGAATGATCAGTCCCACCTGCTTTTCGAGTTTATCGCGAATTTCATCAGGATCAGATTCAGCCACTATCTCATTTGGTAAAATAAGCGTAGTGGACATCATCGGCTCGCCCAGCTCTTCCAATAATGCCAACGCAATGGCGTTATCAGGAACACGAATACCTATGGTGCGTCGTTTCGGGTTCTGCAAACGCTTAGGTACTTCCTTGGTCGCCTTTAAAATAAAGGTGTAAGGGCCTGGAGTGTTATTCTTAATCATGCGAAATGCCGCGTTATCCACCCGAGCATATTCAGACAATTCGGACATATCACGGCACATCAGCGTGAAATTGTGATCTTTACCGATTTGACGAATACGGCAAATTTGTTCGAGGGCGTTTTTATCGTCCATATGACAACCAATGGAATAACCAGAATCTGTTGGGTAAACCACCACTTCGCCGCTATGAATTAACTCACACGCTTGTTTAATCAAACGCGTTTGCGGGTTATCAGGATGAATATAAAAAAATTGGCTCATAATCGTTACTTCCCAGTAAGTTAAACGCGATATTACGCGTTAGATGTTGCGTCAACTGACGGGTCAATGAATGACCAGTCATGCCAAATAGGGGTGAGATGTTCTGGCACCCCCAAGTTTCTACCTAATTCGGTCCAACGACTCACAAAATGAAAATCGGAGCCGGCTGATGCTTGTAAATTGTATTCAGTGGCTAATTCAACAATCAACTTGCGTTTCTCGGGGTTAATACGTGCGTGAGTGGTTTCTATTCCATCTCCCCCTGCTTCTTTGAATTGTGCCACTAATCGACGAAGCCACTTGGCCGTCATATCATAATGACCAGGGTGAGCGATGACCGCTTTGCCACCAGCGTCATGGATCCACTGTACGGCCTCTTCAATTGAAATCCAACGTGGCTTAACGTGCGCGCGTTTGCCCTTACCTAGATATTTTTTAAAGGCGCTTTCGAAGTCACGTACTTCTTTGCGCTCAACCAACACACGAGCAAAGTGGGCACGCGTTAACTGCCCTTCCCCTGCTAATAACTTTGCATCGTCTAGCACATTTTCAACCCCAGCTTTTGCGAGTTTATCTGCCATTTTTTGCGCACGCTCATCGCGCTCGTTTTTCTGCTCAACTAAGCGCTGTTGAAACAGCTCATCATCCTTGTTCACATTCAGGCCTAAAATATGAATGTCGAAGTTATGCCAAGAAGTGGAAAGCTCTATGCCGTCAACGATGTGCATCAGGCGCTTTTGTTTAGCTTGATGGGCCCGAGCTTCATCTAACGCTTGCACGGTATCGTGGTCAGTAATGGCCAATACGTCTACTTGCATATTGTTCGCGCGATCCACCAGCTCAACAGGAGAAAGTTGACCATCAGAGTAGTATGTATGGCAGTGCAAATCGATTTTCATGAAACCCTAAATAAACCCTTTTAACATGTACCCGAAAGATACATTTACAAAATTGACTGTTGACAGAGAAGCAAAATTGTTTTCTTCTATACGCCTGAAGTGTGTATTATACGCATTTGGTGATGAATAGCAGACAAAACCTGAAAAAAGACCATGTTTGTTATCAAACGATAGATTATCGCACGACCGACAGTGATTTACGCGTGCAACAAAACGAGATTTTATACCCATGAATACAGTATTACGCGTTTCAACTAACTTAATTTGGTGGTGGCACATCCCTAACTAGCGGGCTGTGAGCGTATGTATTTGTGCGATTGAACAAGAAAAGCCCGTATAATACGGGCTTTTTTTATGCCCGATTGAAAATTACGACCCGATTAATGCCCAACAAAGCCAACGCCTAGAACAGGTTATAAACAAGGTTATAGAGAAAAATCATGAGCTTAGCGCAATTAACAGAACAAGCCGGAAAAGTAGAAACTCTACTTCTCAGTGCTGATTACGTGGCAGATCCACTCCAAGCGTATCAATATTTATGTCAGGGTAAGCCCCACAACTTACTGCTCGAATCAGCTGAGATTGACAGTAAAGACGATTTAAAAAGCTTAATACTGGTCGACGCCGCGATAAAATTGCAGTGCGACGGCCCCGTCGTTACCTGTCAAGCCCTGACCGATAACGGCGCAGCGGCGTTACCCTTGTTTATCGAGTATTGCCCGCAAGGTGTCGAGCACGCTTTTGATGAAGCCGCACGCACGGTAACCTTAACGTTTACCTTCAGCGACAGCGAATTAGACGAAGACAGCCGTTTGAAAGCCCCTGCGGTATTTGATGCTCTGCGCCTACTGATCAACCAAGTTGTGGCTATTCGACCGCATCCTGAAGCGCTGTTCTTAGGCGGCGCATTTGCTTATGACTTACTCGCCACCTTTGAGCAATTGCCTCAAGTGGGCGACAGTGAGAATACCTGCCCTGACTTTGTTTTCTATTTGGCAGAAACGTTATTGCTAATTGACCATCAAGCCAAGAAAACCGAATTAATTGGTAGCGTATTTAGCGGCAAAAATGTTGGTAATAACTATTTCGCCATCAGCCAGCGTTTAGAGCAAATAAAACACAAGCTGGGTAAAGACATGCCCGTGCCAGAGCTTGATTCGCCTAGTGTCGCCCCGGATGAATTGAAAATAAGCAAGTCAGATCAAGAATTTATTCAAGATGTAGAAAACCTCAAACAACACATTTTAGCCGGTGATATATTTCAAGTCGTGCCCTCTCGTACCTTCAGTTTACCTTGCCCTGATCCACATAAAGCCTACAAGGCCCTAAAGGTGCAAAACCCGAGCCCCTATATGTTTTTCATGCAAGATATCGATTTTTGCATGTTTGGTGCCTCGCCTGAATCGGCGCTTAAGTACTTAAAAGATACCAACCAAGTTGAGATTTACCCTATCGCCGGCACGCGCCCGCGGGGTAAACACGCCGATGGCTCAATCAATTTGGATCTGGACAGCCGCATCGAACTGAATTTACGCGAAGATGAAAAAGAAAAGTCGGAACATTTAATGTTGGTCGATTTAGCCCGCAATGATGTGGCGAAAGTATCAAAGCCTGGAACAAGGCACTTAAAAGACTTGCTAAAAGTAGACCGCTACTCTCATGTAATGCACCTTGTTTCCAAAGTAGTTGGCCAATTACGTGACGATTTAGATGCACTGCATGCCTATCAAGCCTGTATGAACATGGGCACGTTAGTGGGTGCGCCTAAAGTCAGTGCTGCTAGCCTGATTCGCGAAGTCGAAAAACAACGCAGAGGCAGCTACGGCGGCGCTGTGGGATACGTTAACGGCCATGGTGACATGGATACTTGTATTGTTATCCGCTCCGCGTTTATCAAAAATAATACTGCCCATATTCAAGCGGGTGCTGGCGTGGTGTTTGATTCAGACCCACAATCTGAAGCAGATGAAACCCGTGGTAAAGCGCAAGCGGTTATTCGCGCAATACTTACCTCTCACGAAGGGCCAAGCGCTGTCTCACCTAACCCGACCCAAACCGCGAAGGAGGCAAAATAATGACTTTACCTAACGTGTCTTCTTCAACCAATACGACTCACGTTTTCTTGGTCGATAATTTTGATTCATTTACCTATAACCTAGTAGATGAACTGCGCACCATGGGCATGGCATTAACGGTTTATCGTAATTCTGTGTCACCCAACGCTATTTTCGAAAAGATGCAAGAGCAAGCCAAACTTAGCCAAGTGATTCTGCTTTTATCACCTGGGCCAGGCGCACCAGCTGACGCAGGTTGTATGCCTACGCTCATCAACCTAGTAAAGGGCGTATTTCCAGTGCTTGGCATTTGTTTGGGCCATCAAGCAATTGTGGAGTCTTACGGCGGTAACATTATTCGCGCCGATGTCGTTATGCACGGTAAATCATCTTTAATCACCCACAAAGGTGATAAAATGTTTGCCAACTTACCGCAGCCTTTGCCGGTTGCTCGCTATCATTCACTGATGGCCAGCAACATGCCAGCTGAATTGACAGTATTAGCACAATTTGAAGCTGTGCCTATGGCAGTTTGCCACGAGCAAGATAGAATGCTGGGCTTTCAGTTTCACCCCGAATCTATTTTAACCGCCTTTGGCAGTCAGTTATTGATGCAAAGCATCGATTATTTAACCCAAGACCAAGCGAACGATTGAGGACAAACATGCTATTTCCATTACTTGAAACGCTTTATCAAGGTAAAGCCCTTAGCCAAAACGAAGCCACGGATGCTTTTAATCAAATCGTAACAGGCCAGGTAGATAACATAGTGTTGTCCTCGCTATTAACTGCGTTGAAGATCAAAGGCGAAACACCAGAAGAAATAGCCGGCGCTGCCCAAGCGATGATCCAAAATGCCAGTGCTATCAAGCGCCCAGAGTATGACTTTGCTGACATAGTGGGTACTGGCGGCGATGGTCACAATACAATTAATATTTCGTCTGCGGCCGCTATCGTGGCAGCCAGCTGCGGCGTTAAAGTCGCTAAACATGGAAATCGAAGCGTTTCGAGCAAATCTGGCTCAGCAGATTTATTTAATGCCTTTGGTATGAAGCTAGATATGTCACCTGCCGTGGCCCGTGAGTGTTTAGACAAATCAAATTTATGCTTCTTATTTGCCCCTGTTTATCATGCGGGAATCAAGCACGCGATGCCTGTTCGTACCACCTTAAAAACCCGTACTATTTTTAATTTACTAGGGCCTCTGGTGAACCCAATGCAACCTAGTCATATGATGATAGGCGTATATGCACCTGAACTTGTTATGCCCTTCGCACGTACTTTGCAGCTACTAGGCTACAAAAAAGCACTTGTGGTTCATGGTAGTGGTCTAGACGAACTGGCGGTTCATGGACCCTCTATGGTGGTCGAGATTAACGGTGACACGCTGAACGAATACACACTGTCGCCCAGTGATTTTGGCCTTGAAGAATATCCTTTAGCCGCCATAGAAGGTGGGGTACCAGATGAAAACAAACAGTTAATACAAGATGTGTTAACCGGTGAAGGTCAAAAAGCCCATGAAGCAGCGGTCGCCATGAATGCAGGCGCATTGATCAAATTATGTGGACACGCGGACACCTATCAGCAAGGGGCTAAGTTGGCGCTCGATGCGATGCAAGCAAAGCGCCCATTGCAGGTAATTGAAGCCTCATCTGAAGTTAGCCGAAGCCACGACATCATTTAAAGGAAGCCTAAATGGCCAATGTATTAGAAAAAATTGTTGCCGATAAGCGTCAAGAAATAGCCCAGCGTAAAGTGGATTTCCCTTTAGCGCACTTTAAAGATGGTCTTACGCCTTCAACGCGTAGCTTTTTTGATGCGCTCAATCAGCCCAATGCTGGCTACATTTTAGAGTGTAAAAAAGCCTCTCCGTCAAAAGGTTTGATCAGAGACGATTTCAATTTAGATGAGATCATCGAAGCCTACTTACCTTACGCTGCGTGCATCTCGGTGTTGACCGATGAAAAGTACTTTCAAGGTAAGTTCGAATATTTAGAATATGTCAGAGAACGTGTGACCCAGCCGGTGATCAACAAAGACTTTTTCGTTGAACCCTACCAAGTTTACTTGGCTCGTCATCACAACGCTGATGCCATCTTATTGATGTTATCAGTGCTTAATGACGAAGAGTATCGCGAATTAGCCGATATCGCCCACAGCCTTGACCTTGATGTATTAACAGAAGTGAGCAACGAAGAAGAGGCGCATCGCGCAGTTGCGCTTAAGGCCAATATTATCGGTATCAACAACCGCAATTTACGAGATTTAAGTACCGATTTAGCCACCACTGAGCACTTGGTCCCGTTAATTAATCAAGCGTCTCACGAACATGTGATTATTTCTGAATCCGGTATTTATACCCATCAAGATGTACGTCGCTTGTCCCCTATCGTTGATGGGTTTCTTGTGGGTAGTGCATTAATGGCTGAGGATAATGTAGCCCAAGCGGTGAAGCGTTTAGTCTACGGTACGGTCAAAGTGTGCGGCATGACCCGCGCTAAAGACGCCACCGACGTAGCGACTATGGGTGCCAGTTACGCAGGGCTTATATTCGCTGAAAAATCAAAACGTTACTTATCACTTGATGACGCAAGAGACATAGTGGCGGCTGTACCTTTTGATTATGTAGGCGTATTCGTTGACGCCAATATTGCATTGATCGTTGAATATGCCACCACCCTTGGTTTAGTTGCCGTGCAATTACATGGTAGCGAATCACAGTCCTATATTACTCAATTGCGCGCAGCACTTAACGACGCGAATTTAGCTGGTTGTCAAATCTGGTTAGCTAAGGGGATCACTGATACCCTACCCGCCCTTGATGAAGACGGCGTTGATCGTTTCGTGCTGGATTGCAAAGTAGGCGATCAAAGTGGCGGTACTGGTCAAGCCTTTGATTGGCAACTGTTCGCACAGGTTGATCTAAGTGCTCTAAGTCGCAGCAAAATTATTCTGGCCGGTGGCATCAACGTAGACAACGCACAGCAAGCCGCTGGGCTTGGCCTAGGCGGAATTGATTTAAACTCAGGCGTTGAAGACGCCCCAGGCAAAAAATCTGAGCAAAAGCTGCAACGCGTGTTCGAAAAATTACGCGCGTATTAGCCCTAGGCTGCATGAGCCGCTCACAAGTTAACGTATTGAAAAACGAGAAACGATTATGAACCATTTAGAGAGCAAATTCGGACAGTTTGGTGGCATGTATGTGCCAGAACTGCTTATTCCCGCGCTTGATCAATTAGAACAAGCATTCATTGATGCGCAAAACGATCCTGAATTTCAAAAAGAATTCATTGAATTGCTTACCGACTACGCAGGGCGTCCCACTGCCATGACCTTGTCGCGTAATTTGGTATCAAACCCCAACGTCAAACTGTACTTAAAACGTGAAGACTTACTTCACGGCGGCGCTCACAAAACCAATCAAGTATTGGGTCAGGCACTACTGACTAAGCGTATGGGTAAAACCGAAGTTATCGCTGAAACAGGCGCAGGGCAACACGGCGTTGCCACGGCATTAGCCTGTGCACTGTTAGGCCTAAAAGCACGTATTTATATGGGGGCAAAAGACGTTGAACGTCAAGCACCGAACGTATTTAGAATGCGTTTAATGGGCGCTGAAGTCATACCCGTAAATGCGGGCTCAGGCACCCTAAAAGATGCCGTTAACGAAGCCATGCGTGACTGGTCTGCGACTTATGATAAAGCCCATTATTTGCTTGGCACTGCAGCTGGGCCTCACCCATTCCCAACGATAGTACGTGAATTCCACCGTATGATAGGCGAAGAAACTCGCGCGCAAATTATGGCCAAAGAAGGCCGCTTACCTGATGCGGTAGTCGCCTGCGTGGGTGGCGGTTCAAATGCGATTGGTATGTTTGCCGACTTTATCGATGAGCCAAGCGTGCAGCTAATTGGAGTAGAGCCTGCGGGTAAAGGCTTGCACACCGCCGAACATGGCGCTGCAATTGGTAAAGGCACAACCGGTATCTTACATGGTGCCTACAGCTATATTATGCAAGATGAAGACGGCCAAATTGAAGAGTCTTACTCTGTATCCGCTGGGCTTGATTACCCAGCTGTTGGCCCTCAGCATGCCCATTTGAGCGATATTGGCCGTGCTACTTATACCGCAGTCACAGATGATGAAGCCTTGTATGCATTTCAGTTGCTATCACGCAAAGAAGGGATTATTCCAGCGCTTGAATCATCTCATGCCCTGGCCCATGCCTTAAACATGGCCGATGAAGCCGAAGACGGCACAATTATCGTAGTCAATTTATCCGGTCGTGGTGACAAAGATTTAGCCCACGTACACAGCATTTTGGGAGGCGAAACCAATGAGTAACCAACAGGGCCATAACGGCGACCGCTACGGGGATATGTTCACGCGTTTAAACGCAGCCAATGAAGGCGCATTTGTACCTTTCGTCATGCTTGGCGACCCAGACATTGCCACTTCGTTAGAAATTCTAAAGGCCTTGGTGGAAGGCGGCGCAGATGCGTTAGAGCTAGGCATTCCTTATTCTGACCCCATTGCTGATGGCCCCACTATCCAACAAGCAAGTATTCGTGCCTTGAGCAACAAAATACACCCAAGTGATTGTTTTGAAGTGATCCGTCAGTTCCGTGAAATTTATCCTGATACCCCAATCGGCTTATTACTTTACAGCAACTTGGTTATCAAACCAGGTCTTGAGAAGTTCTACGATGATGCGGCCAATGCTGGGGTTGACTCGATTTTAATTGCTGACGTCCCCCTTCGTGAGTCAGAACGCTTCGTTGATATCGCTACAAAAACAGGCGTTAAACAAATACTGATTGCACCACCGAATGCCAGCGACGAAACCTTGGCTGAAATTGGTAAAAAATCGCAAGGCTACACCTACCTACTTGGCCGTGCTGGGGTGACCGGCGCAGAAACAGCTGCAACCATCCCCGCCAGTGAACTGATTGCAAAGTTAACCCAATATAAAGTCGCGCCGCCTCTATTAGGTTTCGGTATTTCAAAACCTGAACAGGTTAAAGAAGCGATTAGTGCAGGGGCTGCTGGCGCTATTTCAGGCTCAGCCACTGTGAATATTATCGCTGAAAATTTATCTCAACCTGAGGTCATGTTAAGCAAATTGCGCGATTTCGTCAGTGCAATGAAACAAGCGACTAAAAAATAAGGAAAGCCCATGTGGTATGTAGTGTATTCACAAGATGTAGAAAATAGTTTGCCCTTGCGTAAACAAACGCGCGCTGCGCACTTGGCACGCTTGCAACAACTAACTGATGAAGGGCGTTTATTGGTCGCTGGACCTTGCCCAGCCATCGATAGCAAAGACCCAGGTGAGGCTGGGTTTACCGGCTCAGTGGTTATTGCTGACTTTCCCAGCTTAGAAGACGCCCAAGCTTGGGCTGATGCAGACCCGTATATGGATGCAGGTGTGTATAAAGAGGTCACGGTAAAACCTTATATCAAGGTTCTTCCGTAGCCGGTACTCTTTGGCAGATAGGCGCGAAGAAACACTCAAGGCGAGGCACTCATAATGAAAGTTTGCCTCGCTGATTGTGTCACTAATTGTCTCGCGCCGTGTCTCATATACCGTGTTGTGTTAGCCCAAGGTAATTCAAAGCAGAAGCAGTAAAAGGACAGCTAGATGATATTCATTAAAAGCTATATTTCACTTCAAGATCATGAAGTTGAATTAACCGCGATACGCGCCCAAGGTGCTGGCGGGCAAAATGTGAATAAAGTCTCTAGTGCAATCCATTTGCGCTTTGATATAAAAGCGTCTTCTCTTCCAGAATTTTACAAAGAGCAATTGCTTAAGAGTAACGACAAACGCATTACCCAAGACGGCATACTCGTTCTTAAGGCGCAGGCTCATCGAACCCAAGAGATGAATCGTCAGGATGCACTTGAACGATTGGGGCAAATCGTCAGAGACGCGGCAGTCGTGCAAAAGCCACGTAAAGCCACCAAACCAACCAAAGGCTCACAAGTACGCAGAGTCGACAGCAAGAAAAAGTCTGGGCAGAAAAAACAGCTCAGAAAAAAAATCGATTTTTAGACTATGCCTATTTCTTCTTGGCACATTCAGTTCAGGCGCAATTCAGTTAACACCCTGTAAGCTTACTCTCGAAGCAAACTTCGTCACTGGCGCACATGTTTCATTTTAGGAAGCTTGACCTGTTTGGAATCGTTTCCACCTAGGTATTGATTGCGCTAAACTATCCGTAACCGTTTGTGAATGGGGTCAATCGTTGAAACATATCGCCAAAAATACACTATTTGTTTTATTTATCAGTTTATCGTCTGGTTTGCTAGGCCATGCCTATGCACAGAGCGACAACGCAAAAATTGATAAAAACCAAGCTGCCCAAAAAGCACAGCAGCAGGTTCAAGGCCGTGTATTGAAAGTTGACCAAAGTAAAAATAAATACCGCGTGAAAGTACTGCAAAAATCTGGGCGAGTGGTCAATGTTGATGTTGATAAACGCTCAGGACGGGTAGTAAAAAGTGGTAAGAAGGACGACTAATGCGCATTTTAATTGTCGAGGACGACAGCCGTTTATTAACTCAGTTAGACACACTTTTACAAACCAATGGCTACAGCGTTGATTTGGCCGATGATGGTGCCAAAGCACTCTTTTTGTTAAGTGAACACCCTTACGATTTGGCTATCATCGATATTGGCCTGCCGGTAATGGATGGCTTCGAAGTCATTCAAAAAGCCCGCAAAAACAGTGTTACCTGCCCTATTCTTATTTTGACCGCTCGTGATCGTTGGCAAGAGAAAGTAGAGGGATTAGATGCAGGGGCCGATGATTACCTAACCAAACCTTTTCAGAACGAAGAATTGTTAGCCAGAGTTAAAGCGCTGATCAGGCGCTCTGCTGGTCAAGCAAATCCTACTATCGAGCTTGGGCCAATCAGCTTAAACACCTTAAGCGAGCAAGTGAGTGTTAGCGGCCAAGATATCGAGCTTACCGCCTACGAATACAAGGTGTTTGAATACTTACTTCTCAACCCGAAAAAAGTGGTATCGAAAACCGAACTCACCGAGCACATTTACGATCAAGACTTTGATTTAGATAGCAATGTTATTGAGGTATTTGTTGGTCGTTTACGTAAAAAACTCGACCCTGAAGGAAAAATCAATCCTATTGAAACCATGCGTGGTCGTGGTTATCGCATCAGCCGAGAATTTCAAGTTTAGCGAGTGCATAACTTATCGTTACGCCTTCGTAGTTTTGCTGCAGCGCTGCTGGTCTTGGTGGTATTTATACCTCTGGCAGCGTTCACCCTTGAAAGCGCCTTTACCAGTAGCTTAAGCCAATCAATGCAGCAGCAATTAAGGGTACAGAGCTTAACCCTGATTTCTGAATTTGAAATGTCGGGTGACGAGCCCGTCATGCCTGAACAGCTATTCAACGATCAATTAAACATTCCAGGCTCCGGTTTATACGCATTCATTAAACTTGATGAGCGCATGGTGTGGCGCTCATTATCGACCTTGAACTGGCAAGCCATGCCCGAGTTCTCAGCGCCAGATGTGGGAAAAGAGCGGTTTGATGAAGAGTACTCCCTTCTCGAGCCATACTTTTTATTCGCTTACACAGCAGAGTTCGATTCTGGTGGAGAATTTGTTCCGGTAAGTTTTTATATTTTACAAGACAAAAGCGCTTATAACGTTCAAGAACAAGCGTTTATCACTACGCTTTGGCGCTGGCTAAGTTTAATTGCATTGGTATTACTGGGATTATTAATAGTCAGTTTAAATGCAGCGCTGTGGCCGATTAACCGCTTGATCAAGCAAATAAAACAAGCAGAAGCTGGGCATATCAAGCATATCAGCCAAACATACCCACCTGAGCTGGAAAAACTCAAACGCAGCATTAATCACTTGTTAGCTACCGAACAGCAACAACGAAGCCGTTACAAGAACAGCTTGAGTGACTTAGCCCATGGCCTAAAAACCCCATTGGCTGTGCTGTCTGGCAACACTGCACTGCCTGACGATGCAAGAGAGCCTATCAACCAAATTGATGTACAAATTCAACGTCAGCTTAAACGTGCAGTTGCCGGTAGTAACACAGCGTGGGAGCAAGCAGTAGAAATTGTCCCGGTGATGAGCAAAATCGTTAATGCCATGAATAAAGTGCACGCCCACAGACAGCTAGATATCGAGCAAGTAAACGCAACTACCCCAGCGCCGTTTTATGGTGACAGCACAGATTTGATGGAATTGCTGGGTAATGTGCTTGATAACGCCTGTAAGGCAGCGGCCCACAAGGTGCGTGTTGATGTTGTGGCGCACAAAAAGTTTGTGCAAATTGACGTGGAAGACGATGGGCCTGGGATCCCCAAAGAAAAACGCCAGTTATTGCTAACCCGTGGTACCCGCTTAGACAGTTACAAAGAAGGCCAAGGTATAGGTATGGCTGTGGTGGCGGATTTGGTTGATGCCTACCAAGGCACTTTGATCATCGAAGATAGTGAATTAGGGGGTGCGCGCATCAGTGTGCGCTTTCCCACAAAACATCACATTTAATGCCATTTAACAAACGCCTGAGCCGTTTATTAGCCCGTCTCAACATTGGGCATGCTCAAGTAATTGTCATAACGTCACCTAATCGCTTACTTTGAATAGTGCTTCATGACCATGGTCGATGCGTCTATTTTTGCCATAAAATCTGCGGCGGCCGGTACTTGCATAAAACTGCGCATAGAGGCTTCAGCGTCTTCTTCTGTCACCCAGTGCACTACAACTAGCCATTCACCATTTTGTCCCTTGGCTGTTTCACGCGAAATAAACCCCGGCTGCTTAGCCACATGTTCCACTTCTACAGCCTTATCAATTGGTGCAAACGCCTCATATGTCACGCCTTCTTTCAATGTAAACGTTGCTACTTCAATCACCTCTGCATAGCTCAATGTTGGAATTAATAACGCCAGACCTAATAGCACTTGAGTAAACATCTTCATCTTATTCTCCGTATCTTCTTTTCAATTTTTTAATGTGACGTTGTAATAATACCATTCCACTTTAATAAGTGATCACTCAGCGAGAGTTTAAAAGGGCTTAAACAAGGCGCATGACTGAATGAATAGTTGTTCTCTTTCGAAGTCATGCAAAGCAGTGTAAGCCCTTTTAAAACTCGCCTGAAAGGAATGCCCCAGCAGCTTTTGCTCTGCGTTCTCACTATTCGAAAGGGAACAACCATTACTTCATAGCGACGCCTTAATCAAAAACCGCTGGACGCATTCTGAGGGGGCACTTATTAATGCGGATTGGTATAAGTACTACAACGCGTAACGCACACCAATCACCACTTCGTGACTGGCTATATCATCGATTTTAAAGCCGTCAGTGAACGAGTCTTGTCCCGTATTGATGTCGCCAAACGAGGCATATTGGTATTCACCGTATAGACTAAATTTTTGTGTGATTTGGTAATTTCCACCAAAGCCCACATTCCACGTAAATTGGGTAGCATCACCGTCGGCGTATGCATCATAATAACCGTCTACTGCTCCGTCGAACGCATCGAAGCCAGCAACTCCCTGCCCACCTAAGCGCGCAGAATAACTGTTATCGGAAACGCCCACTCCAACTTTTATATACGGCGTGAAAGCGGTCTTATTTGGGAAGTCGTAAAAGCCTTCCACGGTTAGAGTTGTACTCTGAATGTCGCCATCAAGAATGTATTCTTGACCTTCGCGCGTACCAGTACCGAATCGTGTTTCGCTAAAGCTACCTTCTCGATAGCTTAAGCGCCCTTCGATTCGAAAGTTATCATCGAATTTGTATCCTAAACCAATCCCACCGACCACGCCGTCCCCGGCATCAAATTCAGCTGGGAAATCAGCATCAACAGCGATGTTTTGACCAATGGCTTCAGAATCATTCACCTGTTGGCTATAGCCTACCTGTCCTGAAACATAAAAACCGACCTCAGATTTATCCGCTTGGGCAATTTCCTGTGCGTAAACCAAAGTAGGCAATGCAGATGTAAGCGCAGTGGCGGCAACCAATGCAGTATTGCGACATTTCATAGTGACTCCAATCAGTGTTTTTTTGCTTCAAAAACGTTTAAAAGCAATCTTTAAATGGGTTAGTGCTAAGTACGGAGCTATTATGACGTTTACAAATTGATATGAATATGCACAATAAACACATTTAACCATTCCGAAAAACAGAACAATGATTAATTACCTACGCCATATGGCGGTATTCGTAAAAGTGGTAGATGAAGGGGCCTTTCGCGCTGCTGCCCGTGAGTTAGGTGTGGCGCCTTCTAGAGTGAGTGAAACAGTGTCAGATCTAGAACAATACTTAGGCGTTACACTTTTCTATCGAACAACACGCAAACTGTTTTTAACCAACGAGGGCCAGCGTTTTTACGCACATGTGGTGAATATTACAAAAAGTGCTGAGTTAGGCGTCAATGAGCTCAACAGTCGTACTCAAGATTTGATCGGAGAACTAAAAGTTTCGCTCCCGGCATTTTTAGCGTCGTCTGCACTGTCGAGTGCGATTGCTGAATTTGCTCACCAATATCCCAAGGTGTCATTGCATATTAATTACACAGATACGAAAGTGGATATCCTAAAAGAAGGGCTTGATATGTGTATTCGTGCGGGTTGGCTGCAAGACAGCTCAATGATGTCCCGCAAGCTAGGAGAAAGTAGGCGCTTTTTGGTAGCAGGAAAAGCCTATGTCGATGCTCGCCCACTCGCTAAGCATCCATCAGATTTAGCCGACTGGGATTGGGTGCACTTTAGCATGCGTAACACCACAACCGAATTTGTCTCTAAAAAAGGCGACGTAGCAAGCGTCACTGAAAAAACACGTATCAAGCTAAATAGCGCCGGGGCTTTACTGCATTTTGTTGAGCAGAATTTGGGGCTCACTATTTTACCAGAGCACTTAGTGACTCAAGGAATAAAATCCGGCGAACTGGTACATGTATTACCCCAATGGGAGATAAAGCCTCTTGGTATTTACGCTCTATGGCCTGACGCTTCTCGCAGAGAGAACCTCACCCTACAATTGGTGCGATTTTTAGCAGAGCGAGACTTATCCTAAATCTCGCTAGAGTTAAAAACGATACAATTACGTTTACTCAGCCTCACCTTTTGGCTCGCCGGCATATTCTTTGGGCATTTCTTTGATGTACAAATCGTGTTTCGAGTAAGGGATCTCAATTTTACGCTGCCTAAATTGTTTAAATATTTCGCTGTTTAAAATGTCTATGACTCGACCTCGAAGTGCTGGTTTGGTTATCCATACCAGTAATTCAAATTCCAGAGCAGATGCACCATAACGACGAAAGCGCACTCTTGGTTCTGGATCTTCACATACATATTCTTTTTCTGTTAACGCGATTTGCATCAAGACTTCACGAACCTCATCAATATCCGCATCGTACGACACACCCACAGGTACTCGGCAGCGAGATTTCTCATGCGGCCCACCAGATTCGTTAATGATTTTAGAGTTGCCCATGACAGAGTTCGGGATTGTGACCTCCACATCTTCACGGGTCAGCATTCGCGTACTGCGCATGCCGATATGGGTGACCTCCCCGCGTTCACCAGAATCAAGTACAATGTAATCGCCAATCTTATAAGGGGCATCAGCCATGATGAACACGCCCGAAAACAGATTAGCTAAGGTGTCTTTAGCAGCAAAGCCCACAGCGATACCAACAATCCCCGCTGATGCCAGCCAAGCAGTCATGTCAACGCCCCAAACCGAAAAAACGAAGTACACACAAAGCACTAAAATAATGATGTTTACCAAGTTTAAAAACAGAGGCAGTGTTTTATTGTTCACGGCGTGAAAACGGTTGGGATTGAGGGCAATTTTGCGCAGTACTACGTGGTTTGCGCGCAAAAAGAATGCGGTCCAAATCAAGATTGCTACCGACTGCAGCGAGGAAAAAATGATATATCCACTGAGCTCAGACGGAGCAACAATAGACGCCGCACTGGAAAACCCCATTAACAATAAGCTGTAGTAAATTGGTGTATGCAGTAGGTTTAAAAAACTGCTATCTAAACTTACATGGATACGTGCAATAAAGGCTTTAAGCCCCACCATCAATACGTATTTAAATATCGACGCGACGATAAATGAAAGCGCAATGACAAGCCCGGCTTGGGTGTAAATATTGTCTCCGAAAATCTCTAGAAATGGGGTTATTGCTTGGTTTAACTGCTCAAACATGTAGGTGTTTCCACGAATTTTATAGGAAGTATAAGCGAATGCGCTTTTTATAGCAGTATAAGCGCCAGCGCAACACTTTTCCTAACGTCCAATTCAACCAAGATCAGATGGAAAGTTTAAAGGGCCAGTCATTTCTGCTGTACCTTTTTCGTGGTGAAAAAGTCCGACAGGAACAGCATGGAAGTGAAAAGCATAGCCCATGAGGACTTTCGATACGTTATGCGCACAAGTAAGAGTGTTAAACTGTAGCTATGCTCGCATCAATCCTTTGCTATTTTAACCAGAAGCTCGTCGATGGCTATCCGGCGGTACTTATCGGCAATGGGTCTATCTGCGCGCGGTGGAGCTTGTTTGGCCCGTAATAAGTAAGCTTTTGCGTCTTCACTATCTCCATCGTTAAATAAAAACTCACCAAAGAAAAAGTTAGTATCAATGCTAAATGGATGACGCTCTACAGCTTTACTCAACAATTTCTTGGCTTCTTTGTCACTGCCGAAGCTCAACGGCCAACCTGGTACCTTGTGGTACAGCGTACCTAATGAGAAGGTCGCAACGCCTTCTAAGGCGTCCCCGTCAAGTTTGAGAGATTTTTCAAACGAAGCTTTGGCTTTTTTAGCTAGCGAAAGGGCGTCAGTACCGCCGATTGCCGCAGCCGAAGTGGACTGGCAAATACCTAACCAGGCCCAATAGCCCGCATTTTTTGGCTCGCTGAGAACCAGTTCATTCGCTCGGCTGACAAGTGAGGTAAATGCCGTAATTTGCTCATCGCCCGTCATGGTATAATTCACTTTTGCCCAGCGCTGTTGCAATGCATGCAGCTCAGGCGTAACGCCAACATCAAGTTCGATACCCTCCGCGAGCGCGCTGTTCAGGTCACTATTTAACACACCGTTCTCGCTAATCGTGCTACCACTGGCTCCGTTTTCAAAGGGGAGCTCAGCGTGAGCGAATGTTGATGCTAGGCTGCAGGTAAACAATGAAATCGCAATTACGCTGTTTATCGTCGCTACTCTATGGAAAGTTTCAACCTTTGTTTTACTCACTTAGTTTTACTCACTGTATTATGTCTGCCTTTGTGTTGAGCACTGGTTATTAAAACCGGTTAGTAAAAAGTGCATATCAGTAATTCTCAGCATACTTCGATATGCAAAGCCATCGCATTTAAACCGTGAGCAATTAACCATGCAGGCTAATAACAATCGACTTATAAGCCGGTGTATTGCTCTTATCTGCCACGCTGCCAAGTGGTATTAAGTCGTTCGTTTCAGGGTAATACGCCGCAGCGCACCCTCTTGGAATACCATATTCAACCAACGCAAAATCAGTCACTTCACGTAACGCAGCTTTGTCATGTGGCCAATGACTACGAATTCTTACACGTTGACCGGCTTTTAAGCCTAATTCTTCCATGTCTAAGCGATTCACAAACAACACTTTACGTGTACCGTGAATACCACGATAACGATCGTTATTGGTATACACAGTGGTGTTGAATTGATCATGACTGCGGATAGTCATCATCAATAAGTGCCCCGCTGGCACGTCAATGTTTTCAATATCGTGTACCACAAAGTTGGCTTTACCTGTGGCGGTAGCAAATTGACGCGCATCTCTGACCGCATTAGGCAACACAAATTCGCCTAATTCATCAATGCGCTGATTAAAGTTTTCAAAACCAGGGATCACATTGGCGATATGGTCGCGTATAACGCGATAATCTGAGCGAAATGCTAGCCAGTCCAAGTCATCGTTGGGAAGTGTATTAACAGCAAGCTCTGCAAGAATATCGATTTCACTTTTGAGTAGCTCAGATGCAGGAGGAATTTTACCGTGAGACGTTTGCACTACCCCCATGGAATTTTCAACCGTAATCGTTTGAATACCGCTGGCTTGGGTATCAATTTCAGTGCGTCCTAAGGCGGGTAATATTAACGCTTGCTTGCCTGTATGTAAGTGTGAACGATTAAGCTTAGTGGATACTTGCACCGTTAATTCACACTGCCTTAAGCCTGCATCGTTAGCTTGGTGATCTGGCATGGCTCTGAAAAAGTTTCCACCAAGGGCGAACAAGACTTTTATTTGCCCTTTTTGCATGCCGTGAACGGTTTCGACTGCGTCTACGCCGTTCTCTCGAGGCGGGCTAAAATGAAATTCTTTTTCCAGCGCATCTAAAAATTTAGGATCTGGTTTCTCCCATATACCCATGGTGCGGTCGCCTTGCACATTACTGTGACCTCGCACTGGGCATACGCCGGCGCCGGGTTTGCCTAAATTCCCTTGCAACATTAAAAAGTTCGTCATCAATTGAATATTGGCCACCGCATTTTTATGCTGTGTCATGCCCATTGCCCAACAACAAATCGTCTTTTTAGAGGCACACGCAATATCTGCAGCCTGTTCAATCTGCGCTTGCGTTAGCCCACTGCCTTGTTCGATAGCGTGCCAAGTCGTTTGCTCTATATCGCTTTTGAACGCATCAAAACCATGGCAATAGTGCTCAATAAATTCATGATCTAGCACCGGCTGATGATGACTGTCACGCTCTATCAATGACTTGCACAACCCTTTGAGTAAGGCCACATCACCATTGATTTTAACTGGCAAATACAGGTCGCGTAACGCGGTTCCCTTTCCTACCACCCCAGACACCTCTTGGGGGTTTTTAAATCGTTTTAATCCTGTTTCATCCAGCGGGTTAATCGCAACAATTTTAGCCCCTCGGCGCTTTGCATCTTGTAGCGATGACAACATACGTGGGTGATTTGTCCCCGGATTTTGCCCAAAAACAAAAATCGCTTCAGCGTGCTCTAAATCCTCAAGACTCACCGTGCCTTTACCAACACCTATGGTTTCCCCGAGGCCGACACCACTTGATTCATGGCACATGTTTGAACAATCAGGCAGATTATTGGTGCCAAATTTGCGCACAAATAATTGATATAAAAAGGCTGCTTCGTTGCCTGTGCGTCCCGAGGTATAAAACGCTGCTTCATTCGGGCTTTGCAGTGCGTTTAATTGCTGAGCAATAAGTTTAAATGCCTCAGCCCACTCGATTGGCTGATAATGACTCGCGCCTTCTGGCAACCACATTGGTTGTACTAATCGCCCTTGATCATTTAGCCAGCGGTCAGATTGGCCACGCATTTTATCTACACTGTGCTTTGCAAAAAATGCCGCATCTGCACGCTTGGTCGTCGCCTCATCCGCAACGGCTTTTGCGCCATTTTCACAAAATTCAAACGTAGCGCGCTTTTTAAGTGGGTCAGGCCAAGCACAACCTGGGCAATCAAACCCTTCAATTTGGTTTAAATCCGCTAATAACCGCGTGCCTTTAATGGGGCCGGCTTTGGTGGTCACATTCTTGTATGCAGATAATACCGCAGGGATCCCCGCGGCCCACTCTTTGGGCTGACTGATTTCAATACGCTGGGTACCAGCAGGATCAAATGAGGGTGATTTTGCTGCCTCTGGCGATTCGGTTTTCATTTTGGCTCCTTAAACAACGTTCACTTGCCTGTAGCGACAAGCAATGCGTTATGATTCTATATTTGGTAACTCACTACACAATTCTGTGATCACAGGTGTATACATTGTTACGGTTTTGACCGATGAAGCCCGCTATGCAAATATCGCATTCTTGAGCCAGCTCAATAGCTAAACTAGAGGGTGCGCCCATGGCCAAGATCATACCTATGTTGGCCATGGCTGCTTTTTGCACGATATCAAAGCTTATCCGCGAACTTATCACCACACCATATTCGGGCGCTTTTTCAGCCGGTTTTTCAGCAGTTATCTCAGCCCCTTGATTTAGCGTTTTCTTCGGTATTAATAGCGACAAGTTTGCCCCGATAAGTTTATCAAGTGCATTGTGCCGACCAATGTCTTCTCGCACATCGACAAGTTCACTATGGTGCGTATGCGCTTTGCCTAGGATGAATAACCCAGCACCGTGGCACCCGCCAGTGAGTGCAAAAACACCTTGCTGGCTACGCAAGTTAGCAGCCAAAGAGAATACTTCACGGGCAGTTAGTTTAGTTCTACTTTGCGTTTCTTGAGCTGGGATTTTATCAAGCAAAACATCAATTGAGCGCTGCCCACAGACACCACAACCTGAATTGACGTATTCAATGTGACTGCCCCCTTGGCTGTGCAGCGAATGAATGTCGAAATGTGATTGGGGATGCAAAGTAACTAAAACTTGATTAGCCGTACTACCTTTAACGCGCCCGCTGCCAGTGTGGGTAATACGCTGTACGTCTGCATCATTATCAAGTAAACCACTGGTATGTAGCCAGCCATTGACCAAGGCAATATCATCCCCTGGACTGCGCATGGTGGTCAGTAGCAAGCTTGCTTTACCTGCTTGTTTAAGGGGGTGTTTTAGCCAAATTTCAAGGGGCTCTTCACTGGCAACTTGGTCGTCTATTGGCAGTCGTTCGTGACTTTTTGGAAGCTCAAGGCTGTTCCCCTCTTGTTTAAAAGAAGGCGCATTGGTGGATAACAAGCGGGTTATGGGAAATGTTTTGACTCTGTTCACCTTTAAGTAAAAGAAAATAAATCAGTGCTGACTGCCCTTGCTAAACTGTATGATGATGCGCGCGCGAACCCAAAATGTGCACACGCAAAAAATGGTCGGCTTGCTCAACGGTTAAAAAATCAAACCCGATGCGCCTAATATTAGAATCCAGCTAGCGAAAAACAGTTTTAGATGTGTAGGTGAGAAATGCAGCACTAAACGTTTCGCTAAGATCCCCCCGATCACAGCGCCTGGCCCAGCAAACAACACAACAGGCCAATAAACGGCTTGACTGATCATGACATGATGTACCACACCTGACCACACAGTCGCAGCGCTCAATATCACCGCACATGCAATAGAAAATGTCACATTAAAACCGCGCATGATTAAGTAGACAGCGAGTAGCTCTCCTACACCGATTGACAAATATGCCGTAATTACGCCGCCACAAATACAAATAATCGGTAACAAAATACTATCTAACCGTCGTAATTGGGTTTTCAGTGAGCCACGGCCCGCCAGCGCCACCATTAAAAACATACTTATTGCGAGCATGATAGAAAACACACCAAAGCCAATGTGTAATTTATCGCCTTGGGCAAGTGCGCCAAACCAACTAGGGTTAAATTGCGCTATTAATAATCCAGCCACAGAAGCAGGAATACTCAGTAATAATACCGGATACAAGCTTTGCCACTGCTGAATGTGCAAGGTTTCTGTGCGCTGGGCATCTGAATATTGCGCTGCGTTATCGTCAAATTGCTCTATTGCTTGCACGTTATCGCCACTTTGCGCCAAGTGAAAGCGCCACCATGTCACCGCTCCGGCAGTCATACCAAAACACTGAATGGCAAAACTGGTGGCGACTGTTGCGCTAGGCGAAAAGCCCATTTGATTAAAGAAAGGTACGAACACCACACCACCGCCGGCACCGGTCGCATTAGCGAAAACGGCACCGAGTATGCCTAAAAACGTAAAACCAGCATACTGTACAAACAAGCGAATAGGCTCTTGTTGAAGCGCAAATACAAGGCACCATATTAGGATCAAGAAACCACGAATTTGCCCAGCAGAAAATTGAGAAAACATTGAATTTACACTACATTTTGATATCGACAGCACTTTGCCAGAAAACCCAAATTCTGGCAAAGTAATTCAGTTAATCACGGATGTTCGCATTGAATGCTCGCAGGTATTTTTATTCAACTTTCCCCTCCCTTTGTTACGTTTATCTCAGCTCGGCTTACCACAGCGAGGGCTTTGTCTTGTATGCTTGTGTTTTATTAAAATGATCCAAACGAGAGCGCTAAAGCGCAATGGTTAATTTAAACAACACTGACGAAAGCTGGGTGCTGACGTTGTCACCCAATCGCTCAGCAAACTGGGCACAAACCAAACTATTGATCGCTGTAGTGGCGTTTATGGTGCTGTTGATTGCGTTAGCCTGGGCATTTGTGGGAGCTTGGTTAATCCTGCCTTTTGCTGGCATTGAGGTGGGCTTGTTGTGGTATATCTCGTATCGTGTGTCACTTTTCACTTATCAGCAGCAAGTCATTACCATCAGCGAAGGTATTATTAAGTTACAAGCGGGTACGTATCGGCCACGCAAGAGCTGGCGTTTTATTCGTCAGCAAACTTATGTAGGCCTAGTGGAAGCCAGTGGCCAATTTGACTGCATTCAACTGCGTTTTGTTGATGACACCCAACAGGTAGTATTCGGTGAGTTTTTAAATCAAAGCGACCGCTTAATTGTATTAGCGCACTTAAAAGCGGTGCCAATTCAGGTATTAAATGACAAATGGTGGCAAGCCTAACCCGCCACCTTCGCCTTCACTGTGTTGAACGACTAATACCAATCCGCATTAATAAGTGCCCCCTCAGAATGCGTCCAGCGGTTTTTGATTAAGGCGTCGCTATGAAGTAATGGTTGTTCCCTTTCGAATAGTGAGAACGCAGAGCAAAAGCTGCTGGGGCATTCCTTTCAGGCGAGTTTTAAAAGGGCTTACACTGCGTTGCATGACTTCGAAAGAGAACAACTATTCATTCAGTCATGCGCCTTGTTTAAGCCCTTTTAAACTCTCGCTGAGTGATCACTTACTAACGTGGAATGGTATAAAAGGTTAATACGTTAATTTCTTCATTATTCAATGTGCCAGCCAAACCTTGTTGATACAATTCTTGAATAGCCTTGGCCCCTTGGTATTCCACTACTTGAATCTTATCCTGCATATGAGCGTTAAAGCTGCTCCAAGCTTTAGCATAACGTTCATTAAACCCTTCTCGGGTCCATTCTTCAGTACGCTTTTTCACTTGATGGGGAGCAAAAAACAGCTGCCCGTGTAATTTGCCTTTGGGCTTATTAGTCTGTGATTTCACATCAGTGGCGCCAATAAAGACTTCACGAGACAGTTTGTCCCCTAACAGGTCTTGTAAATCAAGCAGCAACTGCTTGTTACCCGCAAAGTCGAGTACCCAGCTTTCGCCGTCTCGGCTTATCTGCTCAATATCCTTGTATTCGAGTACCTCGTCGTAACAGCCAAAGGACTCGGCCAAGGCTTTGTTTGCTGCGCTGGTTAACCCCACTACCCGATAATGGCCGCCGCGCTGTGCTTTGTGCTTCATGAGCAAATGCGCACAGCCGTAGGCCGTTTTGCTTGATGCACTGGTGAGTAACACAGTCGTTACTTTGTCGCTGATATGCTCGCCAACAAAGTCATCCAGTACGAAGGAGGTCATAAACAACGGGCGATAATTCAATAACCAAGCTTTAGAATCTTCTTGGTAGGACGGGTCTTGTGCGCAGCGTAAATAATTGTCATACACAGGAGAACTGCTGACGCGCTGTGGGTGATTGTCAAAAAAGCTCACGTCATTGGCTTTATCAACATTGACCAACAAGTGCGTACCCATAGGGAAATAACCGTATACTACTTCCCCCACTTGGGCCCGGGAATGCTTAGACGCGATTACTGTGCCAAAGCCCCACACAGGCACTATGCCCCATTGTTCGTCTGCGGGAAAAAAGCCCCAATAGCCCATTTTTTCACCGGTTACGGCATAGCTGATATTGTTTGCAGAAAAACCAAAACTGTCGACTTTGAGGATCGCTTGACCGTCTTGCAGTGCAGCGGTGTCTATTTGACCTTGAACCACTTTGGTTTGTGATATATCTGCTTTGTTTACCCAAATCTCTGTACTGTTTAGTTGTGTATCGTTGTGCTTATTATCTGACATGAGATGTGTCCTTGTTGTGAGAATCGCCAAAAGAGGTAGCGACAAGAAAGCTCGAACGATTATAGGGATGTAGTGAAATTTTTATGCTACAAAATCCATCATATTTGTGAATACGCGCACATAACAGCGACTAATTTCTGCGCAATCACCTTATTAATCAGGGATAAACCATGCCAATAATCAACACTGAAACACGCTTCATTTCGCTAAAATCACTGGTATCACACGCCGCTACGATGTTGTTGCTTACCACCGGTTTTAGTGCGCACTCAGCACCCACCCAGAGCTGTGCACAGCAGGCAGTGACCTTACAAGTGCTGGGCTCTGGTGGCCCAGAATTAAACGATGACCGAGTGTCTTCTAGCTATTTAATCTGGCATAAAAACAAAGCCAGAATATTGATTGATGCGGGGCCCGGTAGTAGCGTTAATTTTGGCGCTTCAGGGGCAGATTTCACTGATGTTCAGGCGGTACTGTTAACCCATTTACATGTTGATCATAGCGCAGATTTACCCGCCTACGTGAAAGGTTCATATTTTACTCAGCGCAACGAAGAAATAACGGTATATGGGCCAAGTGCAAATGCGTTAATGCCAAGTACAAGCGATTATTTAGCCAGTTTAATGGGCAATGAGGGAGCGTTTGCTTATTTGAGCGATTACACAGACGCCAGCAGTCAAGCAGATTATCATATCAAGGCACAGAACATTCCGCTGACACCGATAAAGCAACACAGTGAAAAACTTAGCGAAGATATCACTATTACTGCTATTCCCGTACATCACGGGCCCGTTGCCGCAGTCGCGTGGCGAGTGGATATAGGCACCTGCAGCATCACCTTTTCAGGGGATATGAGTAACAAAAACAATGTCTTGGCAACACTGGCCAAGGACAGTGATATTTTGGTCATGCATAACGCCGTGCCGCAAAGTGCAACCGGCTTAGCCATTAACTTACACATGCGCCCACTGGATATAGGAAAAATAGCCAACCAGGCCAATGCTAAGCGCGTGGTTTTATCACACTTTATGAACCGTACGCGCAATGACACCCAAGCTACGCTAAAATTCATTCAGCAGCATTATTCAGGAAAAGTAGAAATAGCAACGGATATGGCTAGGTTTTAATGTGTTTTGAAATACGCTGATACGTTTGGCTTTTTATGGGTTTAAAGAAGATAATCTATCAGCCAGATGAACTATACCTGTTTAAATAAAAAGCCGCCGCATTCAATGATGCTTGGCGGCTTTGTATGTCACTGGGCACAACAAGGCCAGTAAGCAGCTTACTTAACGTGTTTATTATTCGCCTTCTTGCTGCCTAACTTGTTGTATTTCACTTTGCATTTCTTGGGCAATGGCTTGTACTTGCGGCATGATATCCCGCATGGCTTGCTGACCTGCCATCATAGAGTCTCGCATTACTAATGGCATTTTTTGGGTCATGCTCTTACCCACATCCGACTGATAAAATTCAATCAAGCCGTCGATCTCAGTCTGATTAAAATGAGTCAGGTAGACATTGATCATTGGCTCTTTGAATTGATCCCACGTCATATTTTCTTTGAGCAAGTTATCAATTTTCCCCATGTACTTTTCAAATGCGGGCCTTTCTTGCTCAGAAATATTCATTTGGCTCGCCATGTTGTTAAACATGCTACTCACCTGCCCTTGCATCGATTCCATGATTTTTGATACATCGGTTAACATCATCAGCTTTTCAACAGATTCGCGGCTTGCCGTAGACTCGGCATGTGCAGTAAAGGTAAAGCACGTCAGTGCTACCAGTAAAATTTTAAACTTCATTTTTAATCCTTTAGGTTTGAGAGCATTTTTTGAAGGCAAAATGTGTCACCCGCCTTCCACTTGAGGTATTCCTGATACTTATATTTTGCCATCAAGATAAAATAACCTTCGTCATATCAGTTGGTCATCTCAGCAAATAGCGGCCTCTAGCATAAACCATTTTTACCCCCTATGTTTAATTCACACTCAAAAAATATTTACTAAAGATGTATCAAAAATCACCCAGCGAATACGACAACCAAAAAATTTTTATATAGACATATATGGACGCTCCCGATATGTCCTGATTACTTTTTTTAGCATTCATCATTTATGACGGGCTCTGTAATGGCGTTAATTTACAGAAGCGTTTGTTCAAAATGAGCTTTTTTGTCTACCATAAAAAAAATCCGGTAAATAAGATTTACCGGATTTCGCTTAATGTATATGACTGATTAGCAATTCATTAGTTTAAAAACGCGCTGTGACCTTGGCGTGATAATAGCGGCCCATTACGTCGTAAACTTCAGGTACCGTATTGGCATTGTTCCATGAGTAGATATAAGGAGGCGTTTTATCGAACAAGTTGTCGATGCCTGCTGAAACCGACCATGTGTCATTCATAAAATATTGCCCAGCTATATCGTGATAGGTAACAGAACCCACAGTCTGCACTAAATCATATGCTGCGTAATAATCATCGGTCATACTACCGATATAACGCGCTTTGTAGCTTGCCGTCCAATCATCCTGACTGATTTTAATGCCTAAATTCGACTTCCACTTGGCAAATCCACCATTGGTTCCGTCAATTTTACCTGTATATTCTACTTCGTCCTCTGTGTATTCAAGCAAACGAGTGGCATCTAAATCTATGCCCCAATCAAATCCCATGGCTTCAAAAGCGTAAGTCACGTTCATATCAACGCCGCGTGTTTCAACCGTACCCACGTTCGTCAATGGTGACTCCATGTAATCAATATTGCCGGTGATTTCATTACGGGTGATGCTTAACACATCGCAGTAACTTGTTTCGCCAGCATAGCATTGATCCAAATAAGTCTGCGTTGAAATGCGAGATATAGCATTGCTCACTTCAATATTGAAGTAGTCAACCGTAGCCGAAAACCCTTCAATAAATTGCGGGTTGTACACCAAGCCTAGGGTAAAGGTATCGGCTTCTTCTGGGGTCAAATTGGCCACAGTGGTATAGGTGTTTTCAATTTGCCCATCGCTGTACACAAAGTTTGTATTGTTGATTTGCGCCGCACAGGTTTGATACAAAGTTGAGCTAGCATCGCCAGCGCCGTAACCTGAACATGGATCAGTTAAGTAATCGTACGAGCCCACATCACCGCCGTACAGCTCATCAACAGTTGGCGCGCGAAACGCAGTAGAGGCAACTCCGCGCAGCATCAAATCATCATTCACGTGCCAGCTCAGTCCCAATTTCCAGGTTGTATCAGAATCAAACGTACTGTAGTCAAACCAACGAATGGCCGCATCAACAGATAAGCTTTTCACTAGGGGCAAATCAGCTAATAAAGGCACAGCGAATTCAGCGTAGATTTGTGTAGTATCAAAGTCTCCTGATGTAGGATCTTGAGCAGAAGCGCTACCGTCTCCCGCAACCGTAACGGCATCTGGCTGATACCAACCTTTTTCTCGGCGATATTCAACGCCTGCAGCAAAACCAACAAAACCAGCCGGAAGCTCAAGTAAATCACCAGAAAGGTTAAGGTTTACGATGTTAAATTCATTACCGCCGCTGGCTTGATCCGTATAAGAAATATAGTCGATGGTGTCAGTTGACAACTCGCCTTCGTTGACAAACCAATCTTGGCACGGAATGCTTACGTCATTACAAATTGACGCGTCCATGGTGTTGTAGAGCTTGGTTAAGTTTATGTAGTTTGAAGAGCGATCGGTCGCATCGTTGCGCCCGTAAGAATAAGACACGTCCCAATCGTAGCCAGATCCAACATCCCATACACCTTGCGCCCCCAACACCACACGCAGTGTATCGGTCACCTGATCAAATACGCGATCCCCCACTTCTGTCATGCGTCGGCGCATAGAGGTAGCAGTACCAAATGGATTACCGGTTGCATCAGCAGTTAGTATGGCTTCAATAGGTGACGGCGCCATCTGTTGAGTTGATGTACGCTTGGTATACAATGATTCAAAGTATATTTGTGTATCTTCCGCGATATCGTAATTGGCATTGGCAAATAGCCCTACTCGCTGTTGCGGTGTATAAAGGTATGAGCTATCTGCATAATTGTACGCCTCGTATCCTTCTGACCAGTTCTTGTCACTGTCTAAGGTTCCCCATCCATCTCCGGAATTGTAATTCCCGCCAGGAATATAAGAGCTACCGCTTAGGCATGCTCCTGTGTCGTCGAGTTCGTTATCAGGACACGCTGAGAAACCGCGATTTCCCTGCATTGCGGTGCCACGGTCCACGTAGCTCAAGCCGATTACAAAGTTGCCTTTATCACTGCTGCCGCCTGTGACTAAGCTGATATCCCCAGTGTTCGCATCTCCTTGCGCCGAACCTGCGTAACCAACCGATAACTCGAGTCCTTCAAAATTGGTTTTGGTAATAATATTAACGACGCCAGCGACAGCATCAGAGCCATATACTGCGGATGCTCCGTCTTTAAGTACTTCAATGCGTTCAATTGCTGCCAGTGGTATCGTATTTAAGTCAACCGCTGAGTCTGCCCCTGTACCTGAATTCACCATTCTTCGGCCATTCACCAAAACTAAAGTCCGGCTAATGCCAAGTCCTCGTAAATTAATACGAGCAGCGCCGGCACCACCATTATTAGTGGCGGCTCCCGTTGCCATTCCGCTAGAAGCAGTGCTTTGCTGCAATACTTGCTCAACGGATGTAAAGCCGCCTAATGTTATGTCTTGTGCACTAATGATCGATACTGGGCTAGCCGATTCAAGATCCGTGCGCTTAATGCGAGAGCCTGTTATTTGAATTTTCTCAACTGACTTGGCTTGCTCATCAGATGTCTGCGCTGAAACAAAACCACTTGGTAATAGCATTGCGGAACTGGTGACAAGTAAAGAAAAGCGGATTGAACGCGCCAATAGGTTATTTTTAAACATTTTTAATTCCCTAAAGCACACCAACACTAAATAAATTTAATGAATGGGCTTTATTATTATTTTATTGGTTACATCGTGTGTAGATTTACTTATTTGGGGAGTACCCAAGCGCGGAATTAAGCACCGAGCATAAGAATGAATCAAATCAAAACGGGAAAAAAAGCCGCAATATTACAATAATTTACGCTTCACTTACTCAGGCATGACAGTCACTGACACTAACTTGCATAACCATGCAAAAAAGAATAGAAATTAGGCAGGTAAGAAAGAAGAAAAATAATTTTAGAATGTTATATCTAGGAGGACTTTAATTTCCCCCTCTTAAGAAAATAGAACATCTCGCTAGATAACCCTTTACACACAAAGGGCAAACAATACAATCACGAATTAAAAAGATAAGGCAATGAGTGTTGTTATTGTTTATTTTAAAAACTAGCCTGAAACAGACCAAATTAATAACATGCAATACAAATAGATAAAAATGCACTTTTTATGCACATTCTTTACGCGCAATTTACACTAATACTATGCATTTTATGGAGTGAGTTCGGCATAATACCCATCGACAGCGTAGTGAACTGTTATGTACCTCCCTGGTGCTAATAGCTGCTAGTTGATATCAACTAGCAGCCTTCTTTCTCTCATGCTTAAGCCAACCTACTCACTCCAAAAAGTCGATTAAAAACCTAAACATCATTCACAAAGTAAATATAAAATAACTAAATAGCACCCTAAATTTAGAACCAATAACCTCTTTCAACGTGCTACTAATAACCGGTCGTCGTGTGTTTGATATATACGACGTGCAAGATACATATTAAAAAGCCACAGAGGATAGTAAAAAGCGATACATCTCACACTCTTTTCGTCACCACGTAAAATATTCGTAAAGCAATAAGTGAACGAATACCAATCCGCATTAACAAACGGCCTCGTCAGAATGAGCCCAGCGGCTTTGATTAAAGTGTCGCGATGTACTAATGGTTTTTCTCTTTTAAATCGTGAGAACTTTCAAGTAGTGGGCGCTTCTAAATAGTGAGCGCTTTCAAATAGTGAGTTCGCAGCGTAAAAGCTACTGGGGCATTTCTGTCAGATGAGCTTCAAGGGGCGTCCCTTGTGTTTTAAGGCTTTGAAAAAGAACACTATTCATTCAGTCATGCGCTTTGTTTACGCCTTTAAACTCACGCTGAGTGCGCACTTATTAACGTGGAATGGTATAACGGGTAAATAACTCAATTTGTGTCAACTAAATATTCAAGCAGTTTTAATGTGGCTTTTTCATCTGGGCTGAAATACTTCGTTTTAGTGCGCTTAAGTTGCTTGCGAAAATAAGCCAAGGTTCTTCCACTTTCATAATGGAATATCACATTGGGATGAATATAGTTTGCACGGCACACCGCAGGCGTATTCCCTAGCTCACTCGCCACTTTCTTAACCGCTGCCAAAACATTACTTTGGCTGAGCTTTTGATCATTCGCAGGGCCAATTTGCTCAAGTGCAACAGCCATAAGCACAGTTCCCGCCCAGGTTCTAAAATCCTTCGCGCTAAAGTCCTCCCCCATCACCTGGGCAATATATTGGTTCAAATCCTGGGAGGTTACTTTTTTGCGCTCCCCCTCTGGTAACTTAATATCGAACAACTCATAACCTGTCATTTTCTCAAGTTGTGTTAACACCTTGGCCACGTGTTTATCGTCTACTTCTCTGTGTTGTTGCTGATGGCTTTTCCCTACGTAATCAAACTCCACGTGATTACCTGAAATATTCATATGTTTAACCCTTAACGTCGTAAGCCCGTAGGTTTCATTATCTTTGGTATAAGTGGGGTTACCAGGGCGAAAAAAAGCGTCATCGAGCATACGCGTCATGCAAGCCAGCACCACTTTTTCATCAATGGGTCGCTGAGTGATATGCTGCCCAGTGACGCGGCGCATAGTCGATAATGCTTTAGCGAAACGTAATATACGTTCAAATTTTTGCTCGCTCGCCCGCTCGGTCCATTTGGGGTTATAAATATATTGCTTGCGATTTTGTGCATCTCGGCCAACAGCAAATACCTTAGCGCTTCGATCGAGATCTATTTGCACCTCTTGCCATGCTGGCGGTATCGCTAGACTCTTCACCCAGCGTCTAATACCCTTATTTTTAACGGTTTTACCAGACGGATACTGGTAGGTAAACGTATCTCCGAAAGGTTTGCGAATGATAAAATTTTCCATTTCCCCCCCTAAGCCACAGGCGTTAATCTTGCGCAATTATTTTCTCGTTGAATACATTAATACCTTTTTTATCTCAAGTGAGTTCAGCGCTACTACTACTTTTTTTGTAAATAACTTTTTTGTGGGTAACAAATCCTTCCGTTTCCTACCAATAAATACGTATTCGAGCGTTAGCATATTCTCACCAGTGGTCCAAGCAAACGAAATGGGTTCACTTGACTCGGTAGAACAAACGCTCTACCCTGCCAGGTAGAATGAATACTCTACCTTAGTAAATATTGGAATTCGAACATGTTAAAAGCGCAAATTGCACAGCGTTTAGAAGCAGCATTTAGCCAGTATGGCTTCGCCGAAGCGAGTGTGTCTCAATTAAAGACCGCGTGTGATGTAAGTTTGCGCACACTATATAAACATTACCCTTCCAAGGAATTAATGATAGTGGCCGCCCTGAATCACAGACATCAACGCTATTTAACATTTTTATCAGCGCCATCAGTGAACAAGGGTGAAGCACGCATTCTAGCTATATTTGAAAGGCTCAATGATTGGATGAGTGAATTTGCTCCACACGGTTGCATGTCACTTAGTGCACTGGCTGCCTTTCCTGAGAATGAAGAAATAAAAACAGCCGTTGCAAAGCACAAAGACGATGTACGCATACTGCTAGGCGAGCAAGCGGCGCGGCCTGATTTAGCGACAGCGCTTTTCATACTGCATGAAGGCGTTTCAAGCGTTTGGCCCATTATGGGGTCCTCATCAATCGAATCAGCCAATGGCGTCATTAAACAGATAATGGAGCAAAGTAAAAATGCATAATACTTCAAGCACATCGAGCATTCCCAAACACATGAAAGGGGTACTATTAACAGGGCACGGTGGCCCAGAAATGCTTCAGTATAAGGAAGACATCCCGGTGCCCTCCCCTAAAGCTTATGAAGTACTTATACGAGTCAAGGCTGCAGGGGTTAACAATACAGATATCAATACACGAACAGCTTGGTACTCTAAAAGCGATGGCAGTGATACCGATGCGAGTTGGTCAGGCAGCGCCTTAACCTTCCCTTTTATACAAGGGGCGGATGTATGCGGTGAAATTGTTGCACTGGGAAGTGAAGTAACCAACAAGCGCATTGGTGAGCGGGTATTAATAGAGCCCTGCCTACAACACGTCAACGGCGAGAAACTAGAAACACCTTGGTACTTTGGCTCAGAGTGCAATGGCGGCTTTGCTGAGTATACAGTGGTTGATGCTCGCCATGCTGTGTGTATTAACAGTGAATTAAGCGATCTCGAATTAGCCACTTTCCCCTGCTCCTACTCGACAGCTGAAAACATGCTCACGCGTACTCAATTAGCCGCGAACGAACGCGTGTTGATCACAGGTGCATCTGGCGGTGTTGGCTCCGCAGCCATTCAATTGGCAAAAGCCCGTGGCGCTTATGTCATTGCCGTTACCAGCCCAACCAAAAAAGAGCAGCTATTGGCTTTAGGCGCTGATGAAGTCATTCACCGTGATGCTGACTTAACAGCAACACTTGGGGCAAATAGTGTTGACGTAGTAATTGATTTAGTGGCCGGCCCTACATGGCCTAAATTGCTCGACGTGCTTAAATGCCATGGCCGATACGCGGTTTCTGGTGCGATAGCCGGCCCTATCGTCGAACTAGACGTACGAACGCTTTATTTAAAAGATCTCAGTTTTTACGGCTGCACCATTCTTGAGCCTGAGGTGTTTCAAAACCTAATAAATTGTATTGAGCAGAAAAAGATTGCCCCTATCCTTGCCCAGTCATTCCCATTAAACGAGATAGGCCAAGCACAACAGACCTTCCTTGAGAAAAATCATGTTGGCAAAATAGTGTTGAGTATTGATTAACGTAAAAGCGAATTTCCCCTACGTAATACCAATCCGCATTAATAAGTGACCGCCTCAGAATGCGTCCAGCGGTTTTT
>OJFS01000040.1_pt1 | contig 77124 bp, 73 predicted proteins | sample 1594231 | NCBI WGS metagenome assembly OJFS01 (sample SAMN05416847, study PRJEB24817) | seawater metagenome | isolation source: Sea water | place: Canada:Atlantic | collected 2013-07
GAGATAGGAGTCCGTCTCGTGGGCTCGGAGATGTGTATAAGAGACAGATAGAGAGTAGGGCAACCCCGTCTCACTAAATAAATTTCATAATCAGCAAAACCATTTATTGGCAAAAATAATTAAAAGGTAACTACGATAGAAAATAGGCTTTTCGTCAAGTCGTTCACCGTTTTGTATTACTCTACAGTGACGGACTTGGCGAGGTTTCTAGGCTGATCCACATCCGTGCCTTTATGTACCGCAACATGATAGGCCAGCAACTGCAGGACAATGGTATAGGCAATTGGCGCTAGGAATGTGTCTACCGCCGGTAAGGATACAATTCGCACGCCAGGTTCGGATTTAAAAGAGCTGCCCACTTCTGCAAAAACCAATAATTCGCCGCCTCGTGCACGTACTTCATGCAAATTGGATTCTAGCTTTTCTAACAGTTCGTCATTGGGGGCTACCGCTACGACTGGCATTTTTTCGTCCACCAATGCCAATGGGCCGTGTTTTAATTCGCCAGCCGCATAGCCTTCGGCGTGAATGTAAGAAATTTCTTTGAGTTTTAAAGCGCCTTCCATGGCGATAGGGAAAAGGCTTCCGCGACCCAGAAACAAAGAGTGATCTTTGTCTACAAATCTTTCGGCCTCGGCTGCAATAGCATCATCAAGGCCCAAAATGCTTTCGATTAGACTCGGGAGGTTATGCAATGCTTCAACAATTTGTTGCTCTTTGTCCGGGCTATCAGCGTTACGCCGGCCTAGCAAAATTGACAGGAGGAGTAGATCTACCAATTGAGCGGTAAATGCCTTAGTTGATGCGACGCCGACTTCGGTGCCCGCATGCAACATAAAAGAAAAATCGCTTTCTCTAACGATGGATGAGGTGGCGACATTACAAAAAGTCAGTGTCGCCAAAAATCCGGATTCTTTCGCTTTGCGCAATGCGGCAAGGGTATCGGCGGTTTCACCAGATTGTGACAGAGTTACGAATAGCGATTTCTTTGCATGGGCGACCTTGCGATAACGAAATTCGCTGGCTATCTCTACCTGACAGGGAATACCTGCTAACTCCTCGATCCAATAACGCGCCACACTGGCGGCATAAAAACTGGTGCCACAGGCAACAATAGTGACGGTCTCAACTTCATCTAGAACAGCAGAAATGCCGAGTCCTAGGGATTCTTCTAGAACAGAGTTTTTACCGATCCTACCTTCTAGCGTATCTATAACGACTTGGGGCTGCTGGAAGATTTCTTTCTGCATAAAGTGACGGTAGTTTCCGCGCTCAATGTCAGCAACACCTACTTGTACTTCAACACTCGCCCGCACAACGGACTCATCGTCTATGTTCCAAAAATCTAAACTATCGGCCTTAACGTCTACTAAGTCGCCTTCTTCTAAAAATATAAACCGATCAGTGACCGCATTTAGAGCTAATACATCCGAGGCAACATAGTTTTCGTCTATACCCTTGCCAACGACTAACGGGCAACCTAGGCGCGCGGCAACAATTTGATCAGGAAATAGTGGGCTCACTACGGCAATAGCGAAGGCGCCTTCAAGGCGCTTAATCGCTAATCTAACGGAATCTAACAACGTCTGACCCGCCTCTAGATAGCTATCTACTAAATGAACAACAACTTCTGAGTCAGTATCTGACGCAAAAATATAATCGGCTGCTTTAAGTTCGTCGCGCAGAGCATTGTGATTTTCGATGATGCCGTTATGCACAAGGCTAACCCGCTGGCCTGAGGAGTGCGGGTGAGAGTTTGCTTCGTTAACAATTCCGTGGGTTGCCCAACGAGTATGAGCTATGCCGGTTTGACCGCGAATAGGTTCGTCTTCCATAGCTTGAAGGAGGTTCTGAACTTTGCCAGGGCGTCTACATACTTGGAGAGCACCGTCTTCGTCTATCACCGCTACGCCAGAAGAGTCATAGCCCCGATACTCTAGGCGCTGTAAACCTTGCAATAATATTGAGGGGATATTTCGCCCAGCTACTACGCCAACAATACCGCACATAATTTGTCTTCCCTAAGTCTGCCAAAGTCCGAGTTGAAACGAATTGCGAGAATCAGTTTTTTCGGGTTTTATTATCGGCGAAATTTTTTTAGCATTTATCCACAACGTTCGTTACCGACGGGTTGAGGTAAGTTATTATTTGTCCCGCTTGACCGGGCTGGTCCAACCAGGAATATTGCGCTGCTTGCCTCTTCCCACTGCTAAATCGCTGTTATCCACCGCTTTAGTAATGGTCGATCCGGCAGCAATAAATGCCTCATCGCCAATGGTCAGTGGTGCGACCAAGGTGGAGTTGGTGCCAACAAATACGCCTTCACCTATTGTCGTTGGATGCTTGTTGATGCCATCGTAATTACAAGTAACGGTCCCGGCACCGATATTACTATTGGCGCCAATGGTTGCGTCGCCTAGATAAGCCAAATGGCCTGCCTTCACGCCGGCAGCCAATGTGGATTTCTTTACTTCGACAAAATTGCCAATTTTTACTCCTAAGCCAAGTGCGGTGCCGGGTCGAATTCGCGCGAAGGGACCTAGCTCACAGCCGTTGGCCACAACAGCGCCTTCAATCACAGTATTTGCTTTCACCTGAACGCCTTCGCCCAAAGCGCTGTTTGTTATTACCGAATTAGGGCCTATGTAGACGTTGTCCGCTAGTGTTACTTCGCCTTCAAAAATGACATTAATATCGATAAAACAATCACGCCCGGCATTTAGACGGCCGCGGATATCAACGCGGGCAGGGTCTGCAAACGACACGCCTTGTAACATGAGCGCTTGCACTTGCTGGTTTTGGTAGGCCCGCTCTAGCTCTGCCAGTTGCACCCGGTCGTTTACGCCAATAACTTCAACGGGTGAAGTGGCGAAAATACCATCAACGGCGACGCCGTCTGCAACAGCCATAGCAATAATATCAGTGAGGTAGTATTCGCCCTGCAAATTGTTGGGTTGAACTTGCTCGAGCCAACCCTTAAGCAGCTGAGTTGGAGCGGCTAAAATACCTGAGTTGATTTCACAAATGTCCCTTTCGGCTGGGTTCGCGTCCTTGAATTCGACGATCCGTTGGATGTCGCCGTCGGCGTTTCGAACTATGCGCCCAAGCTGAGCTGGGTTGGCGAAAACTGCTGTTACCAATCCGACATTGCCCTGGGCTGCCGAGGCAATTGCAGCTTCAAGAGTTTGTTGTTGAATCAGTGGCACGTCGCCATAGACAACCAATGTCACTGCACTGTCTGGTAGTGCTGCCACCGCAACTTGAACAGCATGCCCTGTGCCTTTTTGCTCGAGCTGATCTACACGGAGAATCCGCGAATCCGCCTTACCAATATGATTTTCTATGGCGTCGGCTTGATGGCCCAAAACAACGCCCACAGAAGATGGCTGCAAATTAAGAGAAGCATTGATCACGTGGGATATCATAGGCAGTCCTCCAATAGTATGGAGGACTTTGGCGCGATTGGAGCGCATTCTTGTGCCCTTGCCGGCGGCAAGGACAATCACATTGATCTGCATCTACTACCTCATGATCTTTACACAGCTCATGGGAGTATAGGTGCAAATTTCCTTACTAAACACCTAACTTCGATGCCTGCATTAGCGCTTGCGTCTACGTAGTTCCTCTAGGGTTCTAAGCTGAGCAAGAGATTCTGACATTATGGTTGCCGCAGAGACGAAGTCGGCTTCTGAGTTTTTGTCATCCATAGTTTTTTCTGCGGCAGCCCGAGCTTCTTCGGCTTGGGCTTCGTCTAGGTCTTCCGCACGAATAGCTGTGTCCGCAAGTAGGGTGACAAATCCTGGCTGCACTTCAAGAAAACCACCTGAGGCATAAAACAAATGCTCAGAACCATCTTCTAAATGCAAAGTTACTACACCTGGATTGATTCCGGTGAGTAAGGGTGCGTGCCCTGGCGTTATACCAAGCTCGCCAATTGTGCCTCTTGCAGAAAGAGATTGAATGCTGCCGGAGAAAAGCGATTGCTCCGCGCTGACAATTTCACATTGCATATTTGCCACTATACTTATTCCCTGTTTTTACAAAGATGTACTAAAGAGCAAAGACTTAAAGAGTCTTTGCTTTTTCCACTGCATCTTCAATGCCGCCGACCATATAAAATGCATCTTCTGGAAGATCATCATATTCGCCGTCAAGAATTGCTTTGAAGCTACGTACTGTATCTTCGCGGCTAACAAACTTACCGGTGTTACCAGTGAACTGCTCCGCAACGAAAAATGGTTGGGAGAAGAACTTCTGTACTTTACGTGCGCGGTAAACGAGTTGCTTGTCTTCTTCGGATAATTCATCCATGCCTAGAATCGCAATAATGTCGCGTAGCTCTTGGTAACGCTGTAGAACCTGCTGAACGTCCTGTGCAACTTTATAATGTTCCTCACCGACGACCAATGGGTCTAGCTGACGGCTGGTTGAGTCAAGCGGATCTACTGCAGGGTAAATACCTAGGTCAGTAATCGCTCTGGACAATGTGACCGTTGAATCCAAGTGCGCAAAGGTTGTCGCTGGAGATGGGTCAGTCAAGTCATCGGCTGGTACATATACCGCTTGTACCGAAGTAATAGATCCTGCCTTAGTGGTTGTAATGCGTTCTTGCAAAACACCCATTTCTTCAGCAAGTGTTGGTTGGTAGCCAACCGCTGATGGCATACGCCCTAACAGGGCAGATACTTCTGTTCCTGCCAATGTGTAGCGATAAATGTTATCAACAAATAACAGTACGTCACGACCTTCGTCACGGAACTGCTCTGCCATAGTCAAACCAGTTAACGCAACACGCAGACGGTTACCTGGAGGCTCGTTCATCTGGCCGAAAACCAAGGAAATCTTGTCAAGTACGCCAGCTTCTTCCATTTCGTAATAGAAGTCGTTGCCTTCTCGAGTACGCTCACCCACACCTGCGAAAACAGATAGACCAGCGTGCTCAATAGCGATGTTGCGGATCAACTCAAGCATGGTTACGGTTTTACCAACACCAGCTCCACCAAACAAACCAACTTTACCACCTCGGGCAAACGGGCAGATAAGGTCGATGACCTTAATACCTGTTTCTAGAACTTCGTTGCCACCAATTTGGTCTTCATACGCAGGGGCCTTTCGGTGAATAGGCATATGTGTTTTGGCGTTGACTGGTCCTTTTTCATCAATTGGCGTACCTAGTACGTCAACGATGCGGCCCAAAGTTTCTTCGCCGACTGGCACGGTGATTGGCGAGCCAGTATTCGTTACTTCTAAGCCTCTAGATAGACCGTCTGAAACACCCATAGCAATTGTGCGGACAATGCCGTCGCCTAACTGCTGCTGGACTTCTAGGGTTAGGCCATTTCCAGTAACGGAAAGTGCATCATAAATTTTCGGGACATTATCCCGATCAAATTCCACATCGATAACAGCGCCGATGATTTGTACGATTTGACCACTACTCATTTCTAGCCTCTTTATATCTCGATTATCTTTTCGAAAGTCTTTGGTGGGGCTTATACAGCCGCAGCACCACTGACGATTTCAGCAATTTCCTGGGTAATTGCTGCTTGTCTTGCGTTGTTATAGATCAGTTGGAGCTCATCTATCAGTTTTGCTGCGTTTTCTGTCGCGTTTTTCATCGCGATCATTTTTGCAGCTTGCTCACATGCACCGTTCTCTACTACCGCCTGGAAAACTTGGGACTCTACAAAACGCAGAATTAGCCCTTCAATTAACTGGCGAGCATCGGGTTCATAAATATAGTCCCAGCGATGCTGATAGGAATCATCATCTGTAGGGTCTAACGGCAGTATCTGACGCACAACGGGCTTTTGCGTCATTGTGTTTTCAAATTCATTGCTGGCGAGATAAAGGCGATCAATCTTGCCCTCAGAATACGCTTCAAGCATGACTCTGATGCCGCCGATTAAATCAGCCAGCGCGGGCGCTTCACCCACGTCGTTCATTACGGAAACTATGTTGCCGCCAATTGAACGAAAGAAGGGCGCTGCTTTGTTACCAATAACGCCGAGATCGCATTCGATGCCCTTAGCATCACATTCTGCTATCTGCTTCACTACCGAGCGGAATAAATTAACGTTCAGACCACCGCATAATCCGCGATCAGATGAAACAATAATAAATCCAACTCGCTTCACTTCACGTTCTTGCATAAATGGGTGACGGTACTCAGCGTTAGAATTCGCTAAATGACTAATCACTCCACGTATACGCTCGCTGTACGGCTTACCCTGACGCATTTTGTCTTGGGTGCGACGCATCTTACTTGCGGCAACCATTTGCATAGCACTGGTGATCTTCTGTGTGTTTTGCACACTTCCGATCTTATTTTTAATCTCTTTACCAACGGCCATTATCTATCCTCGTGGGCTCAATAGGCCTGGGTTGCCTTGAACTTTTCGATGATTTCACGGAGCGTTGCAACGACACCGTCGTTATAAGCACCGGTGGTATTTGTGCTTTCAACAAACTCTACATATTCAGAGTTCATGAAGCTCAACAACGCTGCTTCGAAGTCCAAAACCTTGTCGATAGGTACATCTTCTAAATAGCCTTCGTTGGCCGCGAAAAGTACGGTACCCATTTCTGCAACAGACATTGGCGCAAACTGCTTCTGCTTCATAAGCTCTGTTACACGCTGTCCGTGCTCTAACTGACGACGAGTTGCATCATCGAGATCTGAGGCGAACTGAGAGAACGCAGCCAATTCACGGTACTGGGCCAAAGCCATCTTAATACCGCCAGAAATTTTCTTCATGAATGGCACCTGGGCCGATCCACCTACTCGAGATACCGAAATACCTGGGCTCATCGCAGGGCGAAGACCTGAGTTAAAGTTCTCAGTCTCTAAGAAGATCTGTCCATCTGTGATTGAAATCACGTTGGTTGGTACAAACGCAGATACGTCACCAGCTTGTGTTTCAATAATCGGTAGAGCAGTTAACGAACCTGTTTTACCTTTTACAGCGCCGTTGGTGTGCTTTTCAACATAAGCAGCATTTACCCGTGCTGCGCGCTCTAGTAGACGAGAGTGCAAATAGAAAACGTCGCCTGGGTATGCTTCACGACCAGGTGGGCGCTTAAGCAACAGTGAAATTTGACGATACGCCCATGCCTGCTTTGTTAAGTCATCATAAATGATCAAAGCGTCTTCACCGTTGTCGCGGAAGTATTCGCCAATCGCGCATCCGGCGTAAGGAGAAATAAACTGCATAGCCGCAGGGTCAGAAGCACCGGCGGCAACGACTGTGGTGTACTCCATAGCGCCGTGTTCTTCCAAAGTACGAACGATGTTCGCAATGGTCGACATCTTTTGGCCAATGGCTACATAAACACACTTAATACCACTACGCTTTTGGTTAATGATTGCGTCGATAGCGATGGCAGTTTTGCCGATCTGACGGTCACCAATAATGAGCTCACGCTGACCGCGGCCAACAGGAACCATGGCGTCGATACACTTAAAGCCAATTTGTACTGGCTGATCCACTGATTGACGCTCAATTACACCCGGCGCAACTTTTTCAATAGGTGAAGTTTCTTTAGCGCCTAATGGACCTTTGCCGTCAATAGGGTTACCCAATGAGTCAACTACGCGACCCAAAAGTTCAGGGCCAACTGGCACTTCAAGAATACGACCAGTACAACGAGCGGTCATGCCTTCGGTCAGTTGTCCATAATCGCCTAGTACAACAACACCAACCGAGTCACGCTCTAGGTTCAATGCCATGCCATAGAGGCCGCCATCAAATTCGATCATCTCGCCGTACTGAGCATCTGCTAAGCCGTGGATTCGGACAATACCGTCAGAAACGCCAACGATTGTTCCTTCGTTTTTCGCTTCTGCCTTAATATCAAGGCCCTGAATCCTGCTCTTGATGATTTCACTGATTTCCGATGGATTCAGTTGCTGCATTTTAGCTTCCTTTTAAATCTTATTTCGTTTCGCGGTGCGCTACGCTTGCACCAACGTTTCAACCAACTTAGCCAGACGTCCCTTCACAGAGCCGTCAATCACAATATCTCCAGCTCGAATAATCGCGCCGCCAACTAAACTGGCGTCAACCGAGGCTTCAATTGATATTTCTTTATTGAATTTGGCGTGGAGTGCTGCGCGCAAAGATTCGCTTTGGCTGTCAGAGAGCGCGTAAGCAGAAATAACTTCTACTTCTATGCTTCGCTCCTCTTCAGCCCGCAGCGCTTCAAATTGACCGCGCACATCACTTATGAGTTCTAAGCGATCGTGCTCAGCTAGCGATTGCAGAAAGGCATTACCTTGTTCGGTAATCTCTTCTGCACAAATCTCTGCTAGCTTTGCAGCTTTGTCAGATGCGGCTAGATCAGGGCTCCTCAACAAACCTTTGACGGTCTCCTGCTGAGAGGTCGTATCCAATACCGCTAATACGTCAGACCATTGAGCTAGGGTGCCTTCGCTTTTCGCTAGGCCAAAAACCGCATTCGCATAGGGTCTAGAAATGGTTGCTAGTTCTGCCATTTTCTATAGCTCTGCCGCGAGCTTATCAAGCATCTCACCGTGCTTTGCAGCGTCGATGTTGTCTTGAAGCACTTTTTCAGCGCCGGTAATGACTAAGCTTGCCACTTGGCTGCGCAAAGCTTCCTTCGCACGATTAATCTCTTGTTCGATTTCTGATTTCGCAGAGTCTATAAGACGCTGACCTTCGGTCCGCGCTTCTGTCTTAGCTTCTTCTACGATCTGACTAGCCCGGTTACGAGCTTGTTCAATAATCGCTGAGGCTTCCTGCTTCGCTGCACCCATTTCCTGTTCAGCATTTGATGCTGCTTGGGCGAGCTTTCTATCAGCTTCTTCCGAAGCTTGAAGTCCAGCAGCGATGGCTTCTTGGCGCTCGCGCATAGCGGTACCAATAAGCGGCCAGATGTACTTCATACAAAACAAGACAAATATAACAAACGTTATACTTTGACCTAGTAGAGTTGCGTTTAGATTCATCGCTCTTCTCTTTTAAAATTATTTACTTTTTGCTGCCAAGCTCGTCTAGACATCATCCCGCCGAACCGAACCTTATCTAAATTTCTCTAGCAGGGCGAGGTTCGAACCTGGCTGATACGCAGCCGAGCAAAAACAATTCGCCTTAAGCGGCTACAGCAAAAATAACGTACAAGCCAATACCCACAGCAATCATGGGAACAGCATCAACCAAGCCTAGTACGATGAATAGTTGCGTACGAAGCATTGGCAAAAGTTCTGGTTGGCGAGCAATACCTTCAAGGAATTTGCCACCCAACACGCCTACACCAACGGCAGCCCCTACAGCGCCTAGTCCCATCATTAGACCACCAGCGATAAACAATAGTCCTGTAAGTTCCATTTCTACTCCAATTTACAATTTAAAATTAATTTTAGCGGCTTGGCCGCACTCAGCCTTCATCCAAAGACTTATCTATCAATGCTCATCCGCATCGTGCGCCTGAGCCAGGTACACAATAGTCAAAACAGAGAAAATGAATGCTTGCAGGGTTATCACGAGGACGTGGAAAACCGCCCATACCCACTGCAAAGCACCGCCGAAAATAAAGAACACTACACCGCCACCAAACATCAGGGCGATTAAGATGAAAATCATTTCACCAGCATACATGTTGCCGAACAATCGCAAACCTAAAGATAGCGGCTTAGCAATAAGCGATACAAATTCGAGCAAAAAGTTAACTGGAATAGCAAAAACTGAAGGGAACGGGTGCAGGGTTAATTCTTTTAGGAATCCCATGCCACCTTTGCACTTGATGCTGTAATAAAGAATCAGCACAAAAACGGAAAGCGCCATTGACATCGTAATGTTTGGATCAGTTGATGGCACTATCTTCATATGCGAGACACCAGCCATTGAAGCAAGCTCTGGGATCCAGTCAACAGGTAGCAAGTCCATTGCATTCATTAGAAAGACCCAAACAAAAATCGTCATCGCAAGCGGCGCGATTAGATCGTTTTTGTGCTGGAAAATACTATTGGTTGTTTCTTCAATGAACTCGACAACCATTTCGACAAAGTTTTGCAGGCCGCCGGGGACGCCGGCAGTGGCATTAACTGCTGCTTTGCGAAACAACACGCAAAATACTAAACCGAGAAATATTGACCAAACCATTGAGTCAACATTCAACGACCAAAAACCCATCTGCGCCGCTTCAGCAGCACTATGGGCGAAACCCCAAGTACCGTCTGTGTGCTGACCATAAGTTAAGTTGGTCAAGTGATGCTGAATATATTCAGCTGTCGTCTTAGCTTCACTGCTCATTTATCTTCGACCCTTTGGCGGCACGCTATAGGTGCTGCTTTTATATTTTATTCGTTGCTGTTGTCTTTAACTCAGACACTCTGTTTTGTCTTTCAATCTATTTTTGCCTACCGATACTCAGATCGATACGCACTGTATTCTTTTGCATCAAGCTGACCAGCCATCTGACCAGCTAACTTCGCAACCGGTAGACCCTTAAGCCTTAATATCTCAGCCGCGCTAGTCCGATCTAGTCGGAATGTGGCAATTTAAACACCGGCGCTAGAGCCAGTAGATAACTAACTTGCACTATCACCAAGCTAAAAAAGTAACCTAGCGGCTCAACTTGTAAAAACACTAAACTCGCCACCATTAACAAGCAGGTGGTCACCGTCTTTACAACACCTTGCGCCAAAATGCGCAGTGGGTTGCTGGTTCGGCTATTACTCCAGGCCAAATACGCGCTGGGCAAAATAATCGTTAACGCCCCAATAAGTGCAGCGTAACTTTGCTCAACATCCACACCAAGGAACCCAAGGCTCGATAAGCTGCCTATTATCACTTGCAACTGAATCACTAGGACATGGCGATGTTGCGCAAATATCAGACGTTTCGCGGCGCGTAGTATAGAGATGGCGGCGCTACCATTCAATTATAATTCACCGAAATATCAGTCAGATAGACTAAAGTGCGATAAAACACCGTCTAATTCTTCTAAAGTAGAGTACTTGATGACGAGTTCACCACGCCCGCTCTTGCCATGTCTAATGTTTACCTGTGCACCCAAATGATCCATTAGCTTGCGCTCAAGGCGCTGAGTGTCGGCATCTTTGACCGGCTTTACCTTCGTTTTATTGCCACTGTCTTGCGCTTGAAGCAGCTTTCTTACTAAGGCCTCGGTATCTCTAACCGACAATTGACCATCCGCTACTTTCAGAGCGGCTTGGTCTTGGGTTGTGCCCGTTAGACCAAGCAATGCACGGCTATGGCCCATATCTAATTTGCCATCTTCCAATAATTCGCGGGCCACCGAGCCTAAGCTCAAAAGTCTTAAACTGTTGGCAATGGCGGCGCGCGATTTACCTACCACATCGGCTACTTCTTGTTGCGTTAACTCAAATTCATTACGTAAACGTTCTAAGCCGATGGCTTCTTCTAACGCATTAAGGTCTTCGCGCTGAATATTTTCTATTAAGGCAATTGCCGAGGCTTCGCGGTCGCTTACTTGCTTATTGATTACCGGTATTTTTGTCAGGCCTGCAAGCTGAGCTGCACGCCACCGACGTTCGCCAGCTATTAATTCGTAGCCACCCTGTGCAAGTGGGCGCACAACGATAGGCTGCAGTAAGCCCTGACTTTTAATGGATTGAGCTAAATCTTGGAGCGCACTGGGCTCAAACCATTTTCTCGGTTGATACGGGCTAGTCTTAATTTGGTCTATATCGAGCTCAAGACCACCTGAGGACGCAGACGTCGGCGGGTTATTCGCTGACGTCGCCATAGCGCCAGATTTCACTCCATCCGAAAGAAGGGCACTTAACCCTTTGCCTAAACGTTTTTTACTCATTGTCCGCCCGCGTAACCTTGTAAGTAGAGTCGTTGTTATTGAACTGGATGTACATCATGGCGCTTACGCAACTCTCCGGCCAAAGCCTGATACGCCAAAGATCCTCTAGAGGACTTATCATATATTAATACCGGCAGGCCGTGACTTGGGGCTTCTGCCAAACGCACATTACGCGGTACCACCGTGCGAAACACTTTTTCGCCAAAAAATTGTAGCAATTGCCGCGACACGTCTCTTGTCAGACTGTTCCGCGGGTCGTACATGGTTCGAAGTAAGCCATCTATCTGCAAATTTGGATTAGCGTGGCTACGAATACCTTCAACCGTGTCTAATAAAGCAGATAAACCCTCAAGCGCATAATATTCGCATTGCATAGGAATGAGCACGCCGGTTGCAGAGATTAACGCATTCACCGTAAGAATATTTAGTGAAGGCGGACAATCAATAATCACGTACTCGTAGTTGTAGCAGTCTAGGCCAATACGCTCCTTCAATAGAAACTCGCGGTTGTCCATCTGTAACAACGCAACTTCTGCAGCGGTAAGCTCAATGTTTGCCGGCATGACATCGTACAAAGCGGTAGAGGTTTGTTTTATTTGAGCAAAATCCGCGTTTTGCATGAGCCAATCATAAATGCTTAGTTCAAGTTCTTGCTTTTCTACGCCACTGCCCATGGTTGCGTTGCCTTGTGGATCTAGATCGACAAGTAAAACTTTACAACCTTGAGCGGCCAAAGATGCACTGAGATTGACGCTAGTGGTGGTTTTACCTACACCACCTTTTTGATTTGCAATCGCAATAACTTTGTTCATTGGCTCTCTAATCTTTGTCTTTGCGCTGCAAGATGCACAAAAAATGCGGCTGCTCTAAGCCAGGAATAAGACAACTTATTTTCTCAGAGCTGTAGCCTAACTCAATTTCGTCGAGGGTATCTTCCGGCGTTTTTTCGCTTTCTGCCGTTTCTTCTACAACCTCTACTTGGGCGCTTTCAAAGACAATGACCCTGCCGCCTTTTGCCAAATAGGGCTCAACCATGGGCCATAGCAATGGGCCTGACGCTACGCCTCGAGCAAGAATCGTATCGAAGCGCTGGTCGACAAAGGGGTCTTTAGCGAGGTTGCGTTCCTCAAGGTTAACATTGGACGTTTGTAATTCGCGGCTAGCCATATGCAAAAACCGAATCCTCTTCGCCATGCGATCGCACAAGGTATAGGTTCTATTCGGGTCCACAATTGCCAGGGGCATACCGGGCAGACCCGGACCTGTACCTACATCTAAAACGCTGGTTCCAGTTAGGTAGGGCAGAACGCTTAAGCTGTCCAAAAGGTGTCTTGGCAAAAGGCGGTTAATATCGCGGCGGGAAATTAGATTCATACCCTTATTCCATCGCACCAGCAATTTTGCAAAGTCGTGTAGCTTAGATAAGCTGTTAGAATCAATAACTAATTCTAAACCTTCTATACCTTCCGCTAAACTCTCAAGGGTAATGTTCAGAGTGTTGACGCCTTTTTAGGATTTTTAGCTAGTGCTTTGGCATTTATCAATAGAATTGACAGTGCTGCCGGTGTCATACCCGGTATGCGCGCAGCCCTAGCTAACGAATCTGGTTTGTGGTGTTCGAGTTTCTGCTTTAGTTCGTTGGACAGTCCGTCGAGCCGGGAAAAATCCATAGACTCCGGCAGCAACATGCCTTCGTGTCTACGGATTTTTAAGATCTCATCGTCTTGGCGTTTAATATAGCCAGCATATTTTGTTTCTATCTCTAACTGTTTCAGAGCCAGAGCATCTTTATGAGCATCACCATTTTCCTCTGTTAATGCGATATCTAGCGCTTTTGAAATTTTTGCGCTATCAATTTCCGGTCTGCGCAGCGCTTCTTCTAAGGTCGTTTCTTTTCGCAAATTTAGCGCTAATTTTTGGTCTAAGTCGCTACCGGGCAAAATACAAATACCCTTAAACTGTTTTCTAAATGCCTCAACTTTGCGCAATTTTTCTTCAAAATGCGCGCTCCTTTGTCGCCCCACTAGACCAAATTCTATGCCCATTGGCGTTAAGCGTTGGTCCGCATTGTCTTCTCTCAACCGCAACCTAAACTCGGCGCGGCTAGTAAACATTCGGTAGGGCTCGGTTGTGCCTAAATTAATTAGGTCGTCTACCAACACGCCTATGTATGCTTCATCGCGGCGTGGCTCCCAAGGAGATTTGTCCTGGCATTTGCGCGCAGCGTTAACACCTGCAAGTAAGCCTTGTGCACCCGCCTCTTCGTAACCTGTTGTGCCATTAATTTGGCCAGCAAAAAATAGTCCTTCTAGCGCTTTAGTTTCCAAGGAATGGTTGAGGTCTCTTGGGTCGAAGTAATCGTATTCAATGGCATATCCAGGGCGCGAAATGTGCGCATTACTGAATCCCTGCATGGAGCGCACAAACTGTATTTGTACGTCGAAAGGTAAGCTTGTTGAAATGCCATTAGGATAAAGCTCTGTGGTATTGAGGCCCTCTGGCTCGATAAATATTTGATGGCTTGATTTGTCGGCAAAGCGAACCACTTTGTCTTCAATACTCGGGCAATATCTGGGTCCAACGCCTTCAATGGCGCCACTGTACATAGCGGACCGGCTCAAATTATCTGTGATTATTTGGTGCGTATCCGCATTGGTATAAGTGATGTGGCAACTGATTTGTTTGGGGTGGTAACTACGCTTGCCCATGGAGGACATTACCGGCCTTGGTTCATCGCCTAACTGACTTTCTAGTTCAGAAAAATCAACGCTTCTGCCATCTATTCTAGGTGGCGTGCCAGTTTTTAGGCGGCCTACTCTAAAAGGTAGAGCGCGTAGTCTCTCCGCTAAAGCAATTGAGGGGGGATCTCCTGCACGGCCACCCGACTGCTGTTGGTCACCAATGTGAATCTTACCGCCAAGAAAAGTACCGGTCGTTAAAACTACGGTTTTGGCGTCAAAAATTAGACCCATTTGGGTTTCACAACCAACCACTTTGCCGTTTTCAACAACTAAGTCTACAACAGACTGCTGGAACATTTGTAAATTGGGCTGATGTTCTAGAATTTCTCGGACGGCATTTTTATACAAAGTTCGATCTGCTTGCGCGCGAGTAGCTCGGACTGCCGGGCCCTTACTAGAGTTTAGTACTCTAAAGTGAATGCCTGCTTTATCCGTCGCCGCACCCATAACGCCATCTAGTGCATCAATTTCCGCTACTAAATGACTTTTCCCTATGCCTCCAATAGCAGGATTACAGGACATTTGGCCAAGTGTTTCGATACTTTGGGTCAGTAGCAGTGTTTTTGCGCCCATGCGGGCAGACGCCGCAGCGGCTTCGGTTCCAGCATGGCCACCGCCAATTACGATGACATCAAATTGTTCTGGGTAATGCATACCTATGAATACTCATGGCTGCTAGGGGCGCAGTAGTATAGTGCTTAGTCAAGGGATTGGAAGATCTTGTTGTGACCAATTATTTGCAAGATTGGACTTCATTTTAATGAAATTACTTGCCGATACAAAATTCTGAAAAGATTTTTCCTAATAAATCATCAGGTGTCACGATACCTGTGACCTCACCTAAACATTGGTGGGCGATGTAAAGTTCTTCTGCAACAAACTCAGCGCCGAGGTTCTGCGTAAGAGCATCTGCCGCCGCATTGACCTTAGCCAAGGTGTCTTGAATGATTAGAATATGTCGCTGGCGTGCAGCAAAAGGGACATTTTCTTGACCAAAGCCAACACTTTCCTGAATGGCCTTTTTCAATAAATCTAAACCTTCGCCTGTTTTAGCAGACACCGTGACATTGGCAACGTCTTTTGGAACAGCCACACCAAGATTTAAATCCGACTTATTGATCACTAAAAGAATATTGTTTGTCTGGCCGTCTGCTGCGGTGTCATTTGACGCATGAAGGGAGTCTAGGTTGCTTATCAGTTCAGAAGTCTTAACAACTGTTGTTAACTCATCTGCGGCGGCAACATACAGCGTTAAATCTGCTTCAGCGGCTTGAGCTTTGGCGCGCGCGATACCAATTTTTTCTACTTCATCATCACTTTCGCGCAGACCAGCTGTATCAACTAAGCGAATAGGCAGGCCACCTATAACCAGATCTACTTTCAACAAATCTCTTGTTGTACCGGGTACGTTAGTGACAATGGCCGCTTCTTCACCGGCCAACGCGTTCAACAAACTTGATTTACCCACATTGGGTTTACCAATGAGCGCTACTGAAATTCCTGAGTTAATTAATCTACCTTGGTTCGCTTGAGCCAGGATAGATTCTAATGCGGTAATCGTTTTAGTGATGTCTTCTGCAACCCTAGCCTCTTGTAGAATCTCAATATCCTCTTCAGGAAAATCAATGGCCGCCTCTACACGCACCCGCATATTCGCTATATCTAGGGCAATAGCCGTAATCATTTGCGAAAAAGCACCCTTGAGAGTGTTAAGGGCTGCCTTGGATGCTGCAACTGAGGTAGAAGATATTAAATCTGCGACAGCCTCGGCTTGAGCGAGATCTAATTTCCCATTCATAAACGCACGTTCGCTAAATTCACCTGGTCGGGCTAAACGAGCGCCACGCTGGCACAAAGCATTGAGAATTCTATGTTGAATTACTGGCCCACCATGCCCTTGTAGTTCGACCACATCTTCGCCAGTAAATGAGTTTGGTCCGGGAAACCAAAGAGCCAAGCCGTTATCTAACATTTCTTCTGCGTCGAAAAAATCAGTGTAAACCGCTGTTCTAGAAATGAGCGGTTTTTTGCATAGCTGGGCAGCTATTGTGTGAGCACCTTCGCCAGATAGACGCACAATACCTACGCCCCCTTGTCCTGGCGGCGTTGCTATTGCACAGATTAAATCATTATTTAGCGCTTGGTTTGTTGCCACGATGTTGTTCAGAAGTTCTTTCGTTGTAATACATCAAACGCAAAAATACCTGTTGTAGGCATTTTTCAGAGTAACGGTTGTTTCTAGGAGCGTTCACTTTCCACTTTCTTATAAATATAAGTTTGTTGAGCGATGGACAATAAGTTGTTCACCAACCAATACAAAACCAAACCTGCTGGGAAGAATAAGAACAATACCGTGAACATAATTGGCATTAGTTTCATCATTTTGACTTGCATTGGATCACCTACCTGCGGATTCAATGATTGCATCAAATATGTACTGGCACCCATCAGTAGCGGCAATATGAAATAGGGGTCCATCGCCGAGAGGTCCTCAATCCAAAACATAAAAGGCGCTTGGCGCAATTCAACCGATTCTAACAATACCCAGTAAAGCGCCAAAAATACGGGCATGGGCGCAAGCATCGGAAGACATCCACCCAAGGGGTTAGCGCCCTCTTTTTTGTATAAAGCCATCATTTCTTTAGATAACTTTTCTCTATCGCTGGAATAACGTTCCTGGAGTTTTTTCATCGCCGGTGCAACCCGACGCATGTTTGCCATGGACCGATAACCTTTCGCAGAGACCCAGCCCAACGTAATTTTAACCGCGAGCGTTAGAAGGATAATCGCCAATCCCCAGTTACCCACAAGGTCATGGAAAAACGTTAATGCCTTGAAAAGTGGAATCGCTATCCACCAAAGGAATCCATAATCTACAGTCAGATTAAGGTGTTCTGATATGGCTTCCAACTCAACCTGATCCTTCGGTCCTGCATAAAAATTAGCGTTCCAAACACCTGATTCTCCGGGCTGTAAAGTTTTTGCTGGCCCAGTAAAACCAAACAAGTAATTATTATCTTTGGTGGGGCGAGCGTAATAACGAATTTGTTGGTCTGCTGGTGCTACCCAAGCCGAAAGAAAATAGTGCTGAAGAAAAGCCACCCAACCGCCCGTATTTTCTGCTTGTAGAGCGTCCTCATCTAAATCATCGAATTCAACTTTTTGATAAGGGGTCTCTAAAGTTGTGATTGCACCGCCTAGGTAAGGGTCTGGCGCTAGCGAGAAAGAATCATCTGCTAATACCGCTTTTCTATCGCGCTTAATTTGGGTGAACATCCCCGCGGTAAAAGCGTCATCACTGGTGTTAGTTAATCTGTAGCTGACGGACAAAAGGTACTTATCCGCAGTAAAAGAAAACACTTTTTCCACCGTCACACCATCGGCTAGGGTTGATAGAACCAAGTCAGTTTGTCCGTCGCTGTCATCCATGTTCAGTTCACGGACCGAGGTCGAGTACTTGGGTCTTTGACCGTTTTTATCCACACCGTTTGGACCGATAAGTCCACTTTGAGCTATGTAAGTTTGGTTCTGATTCTGTTCAAGCAATAAAAAAGGTGTATCTTGCAGATCTAAAGCAACTGGATACTTGGGTAACTGAACCCTAACAATATCTCCACCTAACAAATCTATCCAAACCTTCAACTTAGGTGTTGTAACAACAACCAATCGGCTCTCTGGTGTTTGTGCCTGAACCTCGCTGAATGCATCATTAGTTGCTAGTGAAGTCGGTAGTTCATCGCTGCTGAGCAGGCTGATGTCTGGTATGTCTGAATCAGACTGGCGTTGATCGACAATGCTTGGTCTTATTGCAGAAGTATCTATGGCATTTGTTTGTTGATCAGAAACTAGCGGCGCTTCGCTGTAAGAGATAGGCGATCTATCTGCCTGCATGTCTTCATTCCACGCCAAAATAAGCAAATATGAAGTTGCTGCGAGACCAATAAGCAGAACAATACGTTGAATTTCAGGAGGTAACATATATCTAGGTCTCTTTATTTACTTTTTTTAACAATTTCAGGGACGTTATCTATGCCCCCTTCGTGTAACGGGTGGCACTTAGCGATACGTTTTAGGCCCAGCCAAAGACCTTTAAGAGCCCCATGTGAGCTGATGGCTTGAATCATATAGGTTGAGCAGGTCGGGTGGAATCGGCAACTTGGGCGAAAAAGCGGGCTGATGGCTTTTTGGTAAACAACAACGCCGCTTATTAAGAATTTTGACACAAGTCTTATAGGCGCAGATTCCACTACTTCTGCTGCTGGTTCCGCCACTATTTCTGACTCTATATCCGCCTCAGAAGTCACTTTTGCTCAGACCCTCTTTGCGCTCCAAAATCAGAAACTGGCGTTCAAGTAATTGGTGTAGACGTTTATCGTCTAACTCCGCAAAAAGCTGAATTACTAAATCTACTGAAGGCAAACTATTCAGTTCCCGACGAAATCTATCGCGGATAATTCGCTTTATTTTATTTCGCCGCACTGCTTTCGAGAAAACACGCTTAGCTATCACTAGACCTAGTCTTGAATGGTCTAGCGTATTCTTTTTCACGCGAATACGCAGGGGGCCATCTGACACCACCAAGTCTGGTTGTTTGAATACATCAGTATATTGGTGAGCACTTAACAGCCGAGCTCGCCTTGGGAAAGCGTAGCTGATTAAGTTCAAGGAGGGCTCAATCAGACAGTAAGACGTTTACGTCCCTTTGCTCTTCTTGCATTCAATACTTTGCGACCAGCTTTGGTAGCCATGCGAGCACGGAAGCCGTGAGTTCTAGCTCGTTTAAGGTTACTTGGTTGAAACGTTCTTTTCATATCAGACTCTAAAGCTCAGAAATTTCGGTACTTTTGGGTAATGCTTCAATCATTCTACCACTGAATTAACCAGAGCGAGTGAATTAAGGTGCGCGATTCTATGAACAGTGGAGAGAAGTGTCAATTAATTTGATTTATATATATTTAAGATTTTATTGTTGTTTGTTATTGAGGGAGAAGATCTACTGTATAAGTAGGCTAATGTCCTGATTATTATGGGTTTTGCGGGGATTAAAGCTTGTGGGTAAATGGTGTTCCTACTATGTACAGGTAGATGGGTAATTATGTATAAAAAGTTATCCACAGGTTCTTAAACGTTTTGCACACAACTTATTCATTAGCCAGCTCACTTTATACCCCTGGAACCAAGCGTTAAGTCGTTGATATAAAAAGATAAGGCGAACACATTTTACTTTTTTTTCTGATTGCGTAGTACTTAGGCTGTGCATGGGCATAGAATTGCACCCTAAGCGGATGGATGACAAAAGTAAGATTATTCCTATTTAGATCTATTTGAGAAAAAAGCACCCAACTGGAGCGACGCAGTAGCCATTGCTCGGTAGGGACACAGTTCTCAAAATAGGAAACAGAGACAAAGACAGAGTTGAGTCTAAATTGAGTGAAATAAGAAGTTTCTGAAAAGAGACTATTTAGTAAATCTAAATGTTGGCAGGGGAAGGTTGCAGGCCAGGAACCTTTCAAACACAAGAATAATGAATGCAGAGGATGCTTGTAGGTGGCAAAAACTATTTGGCAACAGTGCTTAGGGCAACTTGAATCAGAGTTGGCGAACGAGCAGTTCGATACATACATCCGCCCGTTACACGCGGAATATGATGATGGTCGCCTGACTCTTCTTGCGCCTAATATTTATGTAGAAGAAAAAGTTCGCTCAAGCTACTTAGAAAGAATAAGTGAATATTTCGACGGTGCTCTGGACAATTCCGAGGTTAATTTGTCAGTAGGGGGTGTTATAGAAGCGCAACCTCTACGTGTTGAAGCTAAATCGGTTATTAGTCCGGTGTCACGCATTGCGGGTCACAATTTGAACAGAGAATTTACTTTTGACACCTTTGTTGAGGGTAAATCAAATGAAATGGCCAAAGCCGCTGCTTCCCAGGTGGCCAATAATTCAGGCAAGTCTTATAACCCCTTGCTTATGTACGGCGGTGTTGGTTTAGGTAAGACCCACCTAATGCAGGCCGTAGGCAACGAGATTTTGCGCATTAAGCCAGAGGCGAATGTGCTATATCTGCACTCTCAACGTTTTGTACAAGACATGGTAAAAGCCCTGCAAACCGGCACTATGCAGGATTTTATGCAGTATTACCGGTCGATAGACGCATTATTAATAGATGATATTCAGTTCTTTGCGAAGAAGCTAAGATCGCAGGAAGAATTTTTTCACCTGTTTAACTCATTGATAGAGCGCGGCGCTCAGATGATTTTGACCAGCGATAAGTACCCTCGAGAAATTGATGGGTTGGAAGACAGACTTAAATCGCGCTTTGTGTGGGGTTTAACAGTAGAAGTAGAAGCGCCTGATTTGGAAACGCGAGTTGCTATATTAATGAAAAAAGCTGAGGCAGATGAAGTTGCCTTAGACCATGAGGTGGCTTTTTTTATTGCTGAGCGCATTAGATCTAATGTTCGTGAGTTAGAAGGTGCTTTGCGGCGCGTGATAGCTAATGCGCGATTTACAGGCAGTCGCATTTCTATTGAGCAAGTGCGTCGCGCCTTACGCGATTTGTTTGCTATTCAAGATCGGCAGATTTCAATTGATAATATTCAACGCACTACAGCAGAATATTTTAATATTAAGATAGGTGACTTATTATCTAAGCGCCGCAATAGATCGATAGCTAGGCCGCGGCAGTTAGCTATGGCCTTAGCAAAAGAGTTAACTAATCATTCGTTGCCTGAAATCGGTGACGCGTTTGGTGGTAGAGACCACACAACAGTTTTGCATGCTTGTAGAAAGGTTGTAGAACTTAGAAGTACGTCCTTAGATATAGCGGAAGATTACAAAAATTTGTCACGACTTTTGTCGGGCTAGTGAGGCAAGAATGAAATTCACATTACAAAGAGAACAACTGTTAAAGCCACTCCAATTGGTTACGGGCGTGGTGGAACGCCGTCAAACATTACCAGTTTTGTCGAACTTGCTTGTTCAAGCTGGGGAAAATGGGATCTCACTAACGGGTACTGACTTAGAAGTTGAGATGGTTGCCCATTGCAATGTTGAAGTTCAAGAAGCCGGAGAAGTGACCATTCCCGCAAGGAAGTTAGCTGACATTTGGCGTTCGTTGCCAGATGGTGCTGAGGTTTCTTTGTCTGTTGAGGGCGACAGGGTCACCATTCGTAGTGGCAGAAGCCGTTTTACACTTGCAACGCTACCAGCAAGTGACTTTCCTAAAGTGGAAGGTGGGGATGCTGACATTCTCGTGCCCCTAGAACCAACTGCGCTTGCAGGTTTAATAGACCAAGTTTCTTTCGCTATGGCTCAACAAGATGTAAGAGTCTTTTTAAATGGCATGCTGTTGGAAATTGGCAATGACTATATTCGAGCTGTTGCTACGGATGGTCACCGTATGGCTATGTCTACCAAGCCTTGTACGCCAGAAACGCCACTAGAAAGTCGTAAGCAGGCAATTGTTCCAAGAAAAGCTGTCCTAGAGTTAGGTCGCTTACTAGATGAAGAGGACGAGGAGCTGAAGCTTCAGCTGGGTACGAATCATCTTAGGGTAACTAAAGGAGCTTTTACGTTGACAACAAAATTAGTCGACGGGCAGTTTCCGGATTACGATAAGGTTGTTCCGAAGGATGCGTCCCGTGCAATTGCTGGTGATAGGAACACGCTGCGACAGGGCTTTCAGCGCGCATCAATCCTTTCAAACGAGAAGTATCGCGGTGTTCGTCTGGTAGTTGCAGATGACCAGATGACGATAAAGGCTAATAATCCTGAACAGGATGAGGCTGAAGAAACCGTACCAGTAGAGTTTAGCGGCGAGCAGCTGGAAATAGGTTTCAATGTAAGTTACCTATTGGATGTGTTGAGCGTTCTATCTGGAGACGACGTTCAGATAAGTGTGTCAGATGCAAATAGCTCGGCTCTGCTGGAAGACCCAGCAAAGGAAGGTGCTGTGTATGTCGTTATGCCTATGAGGCTGTAGCAGACTTATAGTTTTAGGATCTCTTTTTGCGTTTATTAAACGTCACTGCCTTTTCGTTTCGGAATATAGATCAAATTACACTAGATCTTGGCGCTGGGTTTAACCTCATATATGGCGACAATGGCGCAGGGAAAACTGCGTTATTGGAGGCTATATATCTTATTGCGCGGAGCCGATCTTTCCGTACAACCAAATTAAAAAACATTGTTAAAGCTGACTTAAAAGAAGCTTGCGTCAGAGCCGAGGTGACTAATGAGGCGGGGCAGGTACGTGCTTTAGCGGTGGCAAAATCGTTGAATGGTACGTCAGAGCTTAGGATTGATGGGGAAAGTGTTAAGAAATCCTCTGATCTTGCTAGATTTCTGCCGGTACAAGTTCTGCTTCCTGGTGTGATAGATCTCGTTTTAGACGGCCCCAACGCGCGACGCGAGTTTTTGGACTGGGGTTTGTTTCACGTGGAACATGCATTTCTAGATGTTTCTAAACGCTATAAGCGAGTTCTTACCCAAAGGGCCGCGTGGATGAAAGCAAATCAGAGCAGCGCCTTTGAAGAAGACCCCTGGGCCGGCCAGCTTGTAGCCGGCGGAGTTCAGATAACCAAGTGGCGAAATGCCTTTCTTGACGAAATGAATCCGTACTTTGAACAGATGCTGCGGTTGTTAGATCCGGACTTATCTTGCTCTTTAGCCTACATAGATGGTGGGTATGGACAAGGCGAGGAAGAGGGCAAACAAAAGCTGGCCAACGGGTTTGCCCGGGATTTACGCTTTGGTGTCAGCCACTATGGCCCGCATCGAGCCGACTTAGAGTTTAGGTTTAATGGATCTACAGCAAGGGACATCGCATCTAGAGGTCAGGCTAAGATTATTGCCAGCGCCGTGACCTTGGCACACGCAGCACTGTTGGCAAAAGCTTATGAGAAAAAACCTGTCATCCTCATAGATGACTTTGGTGCAGAGTTGGACGAAGATCGCAGACAGAACTTCTTAATGGCGCTAATGTCTTTAGACTGTCAGGTCATCGCAACGTCTACAGATGCGCCGACCGACCTGCTGGAGCATAAGGTTTTAGAGGAAATTGAAGTGTTCCACGTGAAACACGGTGCACTGACCACAGATTCGCACTAATACATAGATTCATTACCAGTCCAATACATACAGAGCGGCGTTAATCGACTAAAATGCATTCGCCGTAATGGTTACGCAATTCCCAACGAAGGGGGAGACATGTCCGAAGAAAATAGTTATGACTCAGCCAGTATCAAAGTACTCAAAGGCCTTGATGCAGTTCGCAAACGACCAGGTATGTATATTGGTGATACCGAAGACGGTACGGGCTTGCACCACATGGTTCAGGAGCTAGTTGATAACTCAATCGATGAAGCCCTTGCCGGACATTGCGACACAATACACGTCATTATGCACCCGGAAGAAGCCATTACCGTGCGTGACAATGGCCGCGGAATTCCTGTAGATATTCATGAAGAAGAAAAAGTCAGTGCTGTAGAAGTCATTATGACCACGCTTCACGCAGGCGGGAAATTCGATGATAACAGCTACAAAGTGTCTGGCGGCCTCCACGGCGTCGGCGTTTCTGTAGTAAACGCATTGTCAGACGAGCTCCGCTTAACCGTTCGCCGTGACGAGAAACTTTATGAGCAAGAGTATCGACATGGCGTGCCGGTAGCCCCTTTAAAGCAGATCGGCACCACAGAAGAACGCGGTACAGAATGCTATTTCAGACCGTCGCCCGACACTTTTCACAATATTAAATTCCATTATGAAATATTAGCAAAACGTCTGCGCGAGCTTGCGTTTCTTAACTCTGGTGTGGCTATTCATCTAAGCGAAGAGAGTTCAGGCAAAGAGGATATCTTTATATATGAAGGCGGTTTAAAAGCCTTCGTTGAATATCTTAACCAAAACAAAACAGAGCTCAACGAAGTATTTCACTTTACTTCGGAGCGCGAAGACGGCATTGGTGTGGAAATTGCCATGCAGTGGAATGACACATTCCAGGAACAGGTTTTTTGTTATACCAATAACATCCCTCAGGGTGACGGTGGTACACACTTAGCAGGTTTCCGTAGTGCGCTGACTAGAACCCTGAATACCTACATTGAACGCGAGAACATGGTCAAGAAAGCGCAAGTTGCTACAACTGGCGACGACGCCAGAGAGGGATTGACCGCCGTGGTATCGGTGAAAGTACCTGACCCAAAATTTTCATCCCAGACCAAAGATAAATTGGTTTCGAGCGAAGTCAAAACGGCTGTCGAACAAGAGTTGAATAAGTTCTTCTCTGATTACTTAGCAGAAAACCCGCAAGACGCCAAGTCTGTCGTAGGGAAAATGATTGATGCAGCGCGAGCAAGAGAAGCTGCTCGTAAAGCACGGGATATGACCCGCCGCAAAGGCGCCTTAGATATCGCTGGGTTACCGGGCAAATTAGCGGATTGCCAAGAGAAAGATCCTTCGAAATCAGAAATATTTTTGGTGGAAGGAGACTCAGCTGGTGGTTCCGCCAAGCAGGGCAGGGATCGCCGCACCCAAGCAATTTTGCCGTTGCGTGGGAAAATCCTAAATGTAGAGCGCGCTAGATTCGACAAAATGCTCACATCTCAAGAAATTGGCAATCTTGTTACCGCCCTTGGCTGCGGTATTGGTAAGGGGGACTTTGACCCGGACAAATTGCGTTATCACAACATAGTGATCATGACCGATGCGGATGTTGATGGATCACACATTAGAACTTTGTTGCTGACGTTCTTTTTCCGCCAAATGCCAGAATTGTTTGAGCGCGGGCATATTTACATTGCTCAACCACCTTTATATAAGGTCAAGAAGAACCGCCAAGAACGTTACGTGAAAGACGATGATGAGCTCAGTGCTTACTTTATGGAGCTTTCACTGCAAGACGCGAAGCTCTTCGTAAATCCAGAAGCCCCAGCTATTCAGGGCCAAGCCCTTGAAACTTTGGTTCAGGCCTATCAAAAGCTGATAGATAGATTAGATCGTTCAAAAAGAAAATATCCTGTTGAAATTACCCACGGACTTATTCGGGCGCCTAAGCTTGATCAAGAAGATTTGGTCAACGAAGAGCGTATCCAGGCGTGGTGCGAAACATTGGTGGGCATACTCGGTGATAACCCTGGTTCAACACCAACCGTTGATGCAGTTTGGGATGAAGAGCGACAGATATTTGTGCCAAATATCAGCATCCTGTTGAAGGGTAATAGAGAGAAAGTGGCACTATCACAGAATTTCTTAGCAGGTTCTGAATATCGTGCAATATCAGAAATTATTGATTTATTAGAAGACTTAATAGAAGACAACGCCCACATACAACGCGGAGAGCGTAAGCAAGTAATCACTTACTTTGGCCAAGCTTTCGATTGGCTGCAAGCCGAGGCGCGTCGTGGTGTCGACTTACAGCGATATAAAGGCTTGGGTGAAATGAACCCATCGCAGTTATGGGAAACCACTATGGATCAATCGGTTCGCCGAATGCTTCGTGTTACTGTTGATGATGCCATTGGTGCCGATCGTATGTTTACAACCCTGATGGGTGACCAGGTGGAGCCGAGAAGAGAATTCATTGAAACCAATGCACTCTCAGTAGTGAACTTAGACGTATAAAGTAGTCTCAACAGGGATGCCCAGAGTTTTAAGCTACTGGGTGTCAGAGTGCATTTACTGCATAACAACTTAGAGAACTGTTTATGGCTGCCCACTCCGAAACTGTGCTTAAAGTCCCCTCCAAGCAAACGCAAAAAGAAAAGGCAAAAGACAAAAATCGTTGCAGTTGGTGTAGTGGTAGCGAATTATATGAAAACTATCACGATGAAGAATGGGGTGCTCCGCTTAAAGATCCAGCAGATCTTTTTGAGCTGCTAATTTTAGAAGGTATGCAAGCGGGCCTTTCTTGGATTACGGTTCTAAATAAGCGTAAACATATGCAAAGGCTGTTTTTTGGCTTCGATATGTCTAAGCTGGCCGCCGCAAAGCCTGAAGATGTTGAATCTTGGCTTTTGGATGCGGGTATTATTCGTCACCGAGGCAAATTAAACGCCATGATCGGTAACGCCAAGAGCGCTTTAGATATTGAAGACTTTAGCGCCTTTTTATGGCAGTTTGCGCCGCCTAAGCCGCGCAAGAGCAAAAAATTTGATGTGCCAGTACAAACCGACGAATCAAACGCAATGTCAAAGGCGTTAAAAGCTAAAGGTTTTCGTTTTGTCGGCCCAACAATTTGTTATGCCTTTATGCAAAGTTCCGGCATGGTGAACGATCACATTGCAGATTGCTGGCGTTATACGGATTGCCAAAAAATGCTAAAGATGGCATTAGAAACAACTTAACCTGGCAGACGTTCAACGCCTATTGGTTGAGCTTTCATTAGCTTGTTGGAGAATTTTTTTGGCTACCTTCTTTCGGTGGAGCTTTTGGTTACTGAGCCTTATACCACCTCGTTGGGCGGTAGTTATTGGTCGTGGCTTCGCGCGCCTGCTGATCTTTCTTAATGCTGATTCTTATCGAGTCAGCAAAATAAATATAGATCATTGTTTTCCGCACAAAAGCGACCAGCAACGAGCACAAATCGTCTTTCATTCTCTTGCCCAAACGGCTTTGTTGCCTATCGAATTTGCTCACCTGTTGCACCGACCTATTGACGCTTTAATGGCTCAAATTGTCAGTGTTGAAGGAGAAGATTTGTTGCGCGACGCGTGGTCTGAAGGTAACGGCGTATTAATGCTCATGCCGCACTTTGGATGCTGGGAATTTATGAGTCTTTATTTAGGCAGCGATTATACCGTTTCGGCCCTATATACGCCTCCCAACCTAGCCTCCTTGGAACCAACTATTCTTCAAGCGAGGGAGCGCCAAGGCGCGACGCTATTTCCAACCGGCGCTGCAGGTTTGCGGGGCTTGGTTAGAGGTATGAAACAGGGTCACGTGGTGGTGTTGTTACCCGATCAAGTACCTACCGGCGAAGGCGGCGGCGTGATGAGCAAATTTTTTGCGCAAGATGCGTTAACAATGTCTTTGGCGAAGAGAATAGCCAAAGTAGGCCAGCCAAAAATAATTATGGGCTGTGCATGGAGAACAATTGATAAGTCTGGCATAGGCTACAATATTTCTTTTGTATTGCCAGAGACTGGGATATCTAGTTCAGACGATGAAGTTTACGCAGCAGCTTTAAACAATAGTGTGCAAAAGATCGCAGAAAAAGATTTAGCCCAATACCAGTGGACGTATAAACGCTTTCGTCGCTTGGGCCCTGATAAAGCGGATATTTATCGGCGCCAATAGGCGGGGGTAAGTAATACTAAGAGTGTGAAAATCTCTAACCGGCCCAACATCATGTTGAACATAAGCACCCACTTTACGTCCGCATCTAATCCCGAATAGTTCATGGCAACGTCTCCAAGCCCTGGGCCAAGATTATTCAAACTGGCGCCAACGGCTGAAAAGGCGGTCAAAAAGTCTAAGTCACTCATACCCATAATGACCGTTATCGAGAGCAGAAACAGCAATACATAAACGCTGAAAAAACTCCAAACAGCTTCGATAAGGCGATCGGGCACGGGTGTTTTGCCAAGTTTAATTGGGAAAACACCGTTAGGGTGAATTAGGCGTTTGACCTCGCGCATACCCTGCAAGTAAATCATTACCACCCGAATCATCTTAATGCCGCCGGCAGTAGAACCCGCACAGCCACCGACAAAAGCTGCAAGTAGTAGCATCACTGGTGCAACTGACGGCCATTGGGAAAAGTCCTGAGTGACGAATCCAGTTGTTGTGGTGATAGAAATAGTTTGAAAAATACCATCGCGGATGGGTGAAACGCTATCCGGCGTATTGGTCAGGAGAATGCTGCAGACCACTATGCCAATGAGTACTAAAAACGTCAGATAAGCGCGAACCTCAAAGTCTTGAAAGTAATGAAATGGATTACGTCGTCGCCAAACCAAAAAGTGCAGGCCAAAGTTAACACCGGATAAAACCATAAATAAACAGGCGACGGCCTCAATGGCGCCACTGTCAAAAAATCCCATGCTCGCATCGTGGGTAGAAAACCCGCCAATAGCTACGGTTGCGAAACTATGGCTGATGGCGTCGAAAGCCGTCATACCCGCCACCCAATAGGCTAGCGCGCAGGAAACAGTTAACCCTAGATAAATATACCAAAGGGCTTTTGCCGTTTCGGTAATCCTTGGAGTTAGTTTGTTGTCTTTCACCGGGCCAGGGGATTCTGTTCGGTACAGCTGCATGCCGCCAATGCCTAGCATTGGGAAAATGGCCACAGCCAGAACGATGATGCCCATGCCACCAAACCATTGTAGAAGCTGGCGGTAAAAGAGCAGAGATTTAGGTAAATCATCAAGGCCAACCAAAATAGTTGCGCCGGTGGTGGTTAAACCAGACATAGACTCAAATGCTGCATCGGTAAATGACAACTGTGTGGCAGGGTCGATATAAAATGGGATGGCGCCAAAGATACCCAAGCCGATATAAAACAGAGCTGTAATTAGAAAACCGTCACCGCCGCGCAATTCTCGGTTGCCTCGAAGCGGTAACCAGAGCACTAAACCGCTTATCAGGGTAACGAAAAATGCGCTGATAAATGTACTTGTGTTGCCCTCGTCGAAGGCCAGGGCAACAATAATAGGCAACAAAAACGTAAAGCTGAAAAAGGTCAGCAGCGTGCCGGTAACTCGAAAAATAACAGATAGGTGCATATTTTTTGTTGTTCTTCCTTAGAAGAACGTCAATCCGACTTGAAACAATCGCTCAACTGCCCGGACCTGAGTTTTATCAACCATAAATAAAATCACATGGTCGTCAGATACAACGATGACGTCATCGTGGGCGATAAGAACACTCTCGCCTCTGACAAGGGCGCCGATGGTGACGCCAACCGGAAGTTTAATTTCGCTTATTTTACGCCCCACCACTTTCGAGCTTTTGGCATCGCCATGGGCTATAGCCTCCATGGCCTCAGCTGCACCGCGGCGCAAACTATGAACTCGAGCCACGTCTGCTCGCCTAACATAGGATAAAACGGTGCTGATGGTTGCCTGTTGTGGAGAGATTGCGACATCTATTTCACCACCTTGGACCAAATCAACGTAAGCCGGTTTGGTGATCAGTGTAATGACTTGCCTAACGCCCAACCGCTTGGCCATAAGCGAAGACATAATATTAACTTCGTCGTCGTTGGTCAGCGCGCAAAAAGCATCGCACTGTTCAATGTTTTCTTCTAACAACAAATCCCTGTCGGTGGCGTCGCCGTGGATGACTACTGCCTTGTCCAATTGTTCTGCTAACTTAGCGGCGCGGGGTCTGGAATATTCGACAACTTTCACAGCATATTCATTTTCAATAGACGCAGCTAAGCGCGCGCCGATGTTGCCCCCGCCGACAATCATCACACGTCGGTAAGGCTGCTCTGCTTTGCGCAATTCTCCCATAACGGCGCTGATGTGTTCGCGCGCGGCAATGAAAAAGACTTCGTCATCCGTCTCAATAACGGTACTGCCCTCGGGCATGATTGACTGACCGCGTCGAAAGATGGCGGCAACCCGAGTGTCTACCTTAGGCATGTGCTTGCGCAGAAGACTTAATGCGTGACCAACTAAGGGGCCATCGTGATAAGCGCGCATAGCCACCAATTGGGCTCTACCATCGGCAAAGTCTAAAACGTCTAGCGCTCCGGGGTGACTGAGTAGCTCATGTATTTGGTCCGTGACTACCTGCTCCGGATTAATCAGGCGGTCGATGGGCATATGGTTTTTGTGGAAAAAACCTTCTTTACTTAGATAGGCAGAAGATCGAATTCGGGCAATTTTCATGGGTGTACGAAAAACTGAATAGCAAACCTGGCAAGCAACCATGTTGATTTCGTCGCTTGAGGTCACGGCAATGAGCATGTCCGCATCATCGGCACCGGCTTTACGCAACACATCTGGGTGTGAGGCTGAACCTTCAATGGTTTGGATATCCAAGCGACTGCCCAGTTCGTGTAGGCGCTCACTATTTTGATCGACCAAGGTAATATCAAAAGATTCTTTAGCTAGACTCTCCGCCAGTGTTCCCCCCACCTGTCCGGCGCCTAAAATAAGAATTTTCATATCCTTTTAACCTTACTCAGGCCCGCATAATAAAAACCGTCAGTACTCTTTTCCAACGGTAACAGTTGCCAGCCCAATGAGGTAGCGCTGCCATATTTCATGTCCAAGACAACCGACTTTGCGTCGGATTGAGTATTGATAAACTTCTCTATCACTTGATCGTTTTCTTCTGCGAAAATGGAACAGGTCGAATACAGCAGAGTACCCCCCTCTTTTAGCCTGCGCCATAGGTTGTGTAGCAACTGTAGCTGCAGATCTTGGTGGGCCGCTAAGTGATCAGCCTGCATCAGTAAGCGAATATCTGGGTTGCGACGAATCGTACCGCTGCCCGAGCATGGTGCGTCTAGCAATATGCTGTCGAAATGCAGATCGCCACAGCAACCTTCAACGGTCGCATCTGCGCACAACATGGTGAGTCGAGGGTCGTCACTGTGACCCAGCCGAGAGCCAATGATTTTAGTCTCGTCTAAGCGTTTCTTTTTGTTATCCAGCGCAAACAATTGGTGGGTTTTGAACCGCGCACTCAGGCGTTCGTGTAGGTGGAATAGTTTGCCGCCAGGAGCCGCGCAAGCATCAAGGATACTTGGCCCTGCAATATGTGGTGGCAGCAAAGACATTAGCGTATCTGCTGCAAGTTGAGCTGAGAGATCTTGCACTGCTGCTTCACCGTCAGACCAACTAGGCAGAGTTTCCGCGTTTTGTGGGATATCAAGAATGACTGTCTCAGCCATGCTGGTCTCATTAAAAACGATGTCGTCTTCCCGGAGCTTGGCTTTATAGAACCCAGGTTCTACCTTGGTGGTATTTATGCGTAGTGTCATCGGTGCACGCTGGCTATTAGCGATCACAAGCCCTTGCCATTGCGCAGGATATTGCGCTTCTAGTTTTTCTCTCAACCAAGCGGGATGGTCGGCGGTTGCGCTGGCAAGTGCAGAGTACTCATCTTGCTGCTGATCTTTTTGGACAGCCTCCGCAGCTCTTTGTAGTTGCCTAAGCACTGCGTTGATCAAACCTTTGGCCCAGGGTTTGCCCAAGACTATGCTAGCGTTAACGCTCTCATTGATGACGGCATAGCTGGCTATGCCGGTGTATTTCAGTTGGTAGGCGCCCACTATTAAAAGATGGAATAGATCTCTATCTTTGTCACGCATGGGTTTTTTGAGCAGCTCAGTGACTGAGCGCTGCAATGAAAGGTAATGGCGAGTTGCGCCGTAAATCAGTTCTCTGTGCAGTGGTGTTGCAATCCAAGGTGACTTTTCCGCTCTTATCCAATCTATGGTTCGGCCACCCTCAATAATATGCTGGAGTGCTTTACACACCTCCATACGTGTTCGAGCGCTTTCGTTTTTCTTATTCAGACCCACCTTTGATTTGGGGTCTTGGGCTGCTCCTTTGGTATGCCAGGAAAAACTCATAGGTTATGGCCGCCTAAATCGTTTGCATCAAATTGCGCGCCTTCTGGTAAAAAGCGCTGAAAACCATTAATTGCCGCGGCAGTATCCATCGGTAAGCCTTTACCCTTATTTATTCGAAGTCGTTGAATTTGCAGCTGCCCGATTCCGCATTGGATAATCAAGCGCCCTTTGCGTGCAATAAGCAAGGTGCCGGGCGCGACAAGTGTCGAGGTACTAGAAAGTGCTGAGTCTGTTTCTGTTTCGTTCAACACGCTTGCCGCTAGCAGCTGAACCTCGACCTCAGGCAGTTTAGTTGTCACAGGCATTCTGTCAGCAAGAGCGCGAATTTGACGCTCTATGTCTATGGCTGAACTTTGCCAGGAGATCTGTCTATCTTTGGCAGTGAGTTTAGACGCGTAGGTAATGCCGTCGTCACTTTGAGGTTGTACTTCCATTGGCAACTTTCCCAGCACATCAATAAGCAGTTCGGCGCCGTTGACAGCTAGCTGTTGCTCTAATTGCAGAACCGCAGTTTGCGCGGAAATAGGCAATTGTCGTTGAGCAAATATCGGCCCGGTATCTAAACCTTTTTCCATTTGCATAATGCCTACACCTGTCGTTGTATCGCCAGCCATGATGGCTCTTTCAATTGGCGCAGCGCCCCGCCAACGCGGCAACAGCGAGGCGTGAACATTAATACATCCATACTTGGGCAAGGTTAAAACGGTTGTCGGTAAAATAAGCCCGTAGGCTGCAACAATCAGAACGTCAGGATTAAACGCAGCAAGCGCGTCTAAGCTTTCTTGAGATTTGAAATTGACAGGCTGTAAAAGCGGAATATTTGTTTCTTGTGCAAGGGTTTTAACTGGGTTCGCCTGTAACTTGCGACCCCTACCTTTGGGCCTATCCGGCTGAGTTAGTACCACTGTTGGTGCAAACGGTGAATCTTGTAGGCTTTGCAAAATACTTTTTGCGAACTCCGGGCTACCTGCAAACGCAGTGGTTAGGGTTGTCACGCCTCTTCTTTACTTTGCTTAAGTTTTTTGTTGATCCGACTGCGCTTCAGGCTTGATAGGTAGTCAACGAAGAGCTTGCCCTCTAAATGGTCGCACTCGTGTTGTATGCAAATGGCAAGAATACCCGAGGCTTCCATTGTGAACTCTTTGCCGGTGACGTCTTGAGCTGAAACCTCAATATGCTCGGAGCGTTGTACGGTTTCATATATTCCGGGTACTGAGAGGCAGCCTTCTTCCCATGGAATATTTGCACCGATCAGCTTTAATGTTGGGTTGATCAGTATAAAAGGCTCGTCATTGTCTTCTGAAACATCAACGACGATTAACCGTTGATGCACATTAACTTGCGTTGCTGCTAGGCCAATTCCCGGCGCGTCATACATTGTTTCCAGCATATTTGCCGCAAGAGTTGCCACTTCAGGTGAAAACTCAGTGATCGCCTTAGCTTTTGTGCGTAAGCGTGGATCTGGATGATGCAAAATGTGAAGCCGTGACATGAGTTAGCTAAAGCCTTGTTAAATAAAGGCGGCAGTATAGCGCCTCCGCAGAAGGATACCGATACTTTGCGGGGCAATTACTGACCCCAAATGTGGCTAATTTCTTATGCGTTGCTTGGAAATGGCTGATTTCCGGTTAACGTCGCAGAGTGCACCCTACCTTGAGATTGCAATTTTTCGCTAACTACATTGCCGATGGAGCCTTTTATAGGCCTGATATAGGCCTGATTTTTCTATAGACAGTCCTTCTACAGGTAGTCTTTCTATAAAACATTCCTTATAAACGGGACCTCTTTAAAAATGTCCGTAGATAAGTAGATAAGTAGATAAGTAGATAAGTAGATAGATAAATAAATAGAAACGCTCACCCCAATGAAATTCAGCACTATGAGGCTTTAACAAAAACTCGATTTACCAAACAAGCTTAGGGAGTAGAGGTTTGACAAGTAACAATGCACTGCGTCTTTGTGAGCTTTTAGTGAGTTGGCCCCGCCATGTGATCAACACTTGGCTGTTTTCAAAAGATGCACCTAGCACGCTGTTGGCATCATCAGAGCATCCTCCAACGACATTGAGGCGAAGGAAAAACTTAGATGGCTTTTTATCAACCCTTGGCCGCGACAAGACGCAAATTATTTGTATTTTAGACGACGAATTTCCACCGTTGCTAAAGATGATACCGGACCCTCCTCTGATACTTTTTTACCTAGGAGCCCCCAGCATGTTCGCCAAACGGTCCATTGCCATTGTGGGCGCGCGTAAATGCACAACGGTGGGGAAGCTAGTTGCGGAAAAATTGGCCGCAGACTTAGCTGAGCTTGGTATTTGTACTATTAGCGGTCTTGCCTACGGCATAGATGCTGCGGCCCATAGGGGCGCGCTCTCAAGAGCCGGGGGTTGTACCGCTGCTTTTCTTGGCGCGGGCCTTGGCCACATTTACCCCCGTCAGAACAAATACCTCGGGGAAAAAATAGTCGCGGAAGGCGGTGCCTTGCTTAGCGAGTACCCCCACCAAACCCAGCCGCGTCCCTATCAATTTCCAGAAAGAAATCGACTAATAAGTGGTTCTGCTTGGGCAACCATTATGGTGGAAGCGGGTGAACAAAGTGGTTCTTTGATTACTGCGCGTATGGCACTAGAGCAAGGGCGTGAAGTTTTTGCGGTACCTGGCTCGCCACTCAGTGAGGTGAGTAAGGGGTGTCATAGAATGATTCGACAAGGCGCGGGGTTGGTCACCAACGCCGAAGAAGTTGTGGAGGAAATGGGTTGGGTAACCTCAGCAAAAGAAAATGCTGCAAGCACATTAGCGCCAGCCACCATTGACATAAATTCAGACGCGAACTTAGAAAAAACACAGAGTTTGAAGTTACCAGAAGCAGGACCCACTGAAGGTAAAGATAAAAACACTACAAACAATGCTTCGACAGCTCAGCCAAATCCACAACTCAGCGCAGTAGGTCAACGCGTGCTCAATGTTCTAAGTCCCTATGGCATGAGCCTAGATGAAATATCTCTAGTTTGTATTGACGCCCCCCAAGATATTAGTCAAAGCTTAGTAGAATTACAGCTTGCAGGGTTTGTTCGGCAGGGCTTAGGCGGGTATATTCGCGTTTCATAATTAATAGGATAAAAGACATGTCTTGGGTTGCAGTTTTAATGGGTTCCGAATCAGATTGGCCGGTCATGCAAGCGACTACTTCAATGTTAGATACTTTAGGTATCAAGTTTGAGGTGCGTGTAACCAGCGCTCATCGAACGCCTCAAGGTACAGCAGATTATGTTGCAGATGCTGAACATCGCGGTTGTAGAGTTTTCATCTGTGCTGCAGGTATGGCCGCGCATTTAGCCGGCGCAGTAGCCGCTCACACCCAACGACCTGTTATTGGCGTGCCTATTGATAGCGGCCCACTTCAGGGTTTTGACGCGTTATTATCCACAGTGCAAATGCCGGGCGGAATTCCTGTTGCGACTGTTGCTGTAGGCAAAGCAGGGGCAAAAAATGCCGCTTACTTGGCCGCGCAGATGTTGGCCATTGCTAACGATGATTTGCACAAAGTAGTTGTTGCAGATCGAAGCGCTAATAGAGAAAAAGTCGAAGCGCAAAATGCTTCAGTGCAGCAATCGCTTAACCCTTGAGTGATATCACAGATGCCGTTAGCGTTTTGCAACGTGGCGGTGTCTTGGCTCATGCTACAGAAGGTGTATGGGGGCTCGCCTGCGATCCATTGAATTACTCGGCAGTGCAGCGAATTTTAAATATCAAGGCGCGCTCCGAAGATAAAGGTCTGTTGCTCTTAGGGGCCTCATCCAATTTTTTTGCGGCACAATTAAAAGTGCTCAATGACACCGATCGCCAGCGCATAGAAAACAGTTGGCCCGGCCACGTCACTTGGATTTTGCCTGATACGGAGTACCCGTCTTGGGTCAGTGGTGGCCGACCAACGATTGCCTGTCGCGTGCCCGACCACGCCCAAGCAAGGGCGATTGCCGAAAAAATGGGCCGCCCAATAGTTTCTACCTCGCTGAATTTGGCCGGTGAACAACCGCTTAAGATCTATGCAGATGCAGTGGCGCAATTTGCGCAGCTGGTGGATCTGGTCCTGCCCGGCGAAATTGGCGACGCTCAAGGGCCGAGCAAAATATTGCAACTTGAAGGTACCGGTACTCAAACACTGAGGTGAGCGCCGCGAGATGGTGTTCACCATGGCAGCGTCGACCTAGCCTGTGTTGATCTTAGCTGAGTTCCTTGAGGTTTTGTCCGCAAATACAATCAGTTAGTTAAACGCCGGTAATTCCGATATGGTGGCCACCACCACATCCTAGTTTATGTACGAGGATGCAATGAGCCATTAGTCTCTGACTTCACTAAGGTCGTAGCCTCGGGATAGAGAACTTATGACTGTTTGGATATAGCGCATGGATGTAAATCTTATAGCTCGTGTTTGTGAGACCTATGCCTACCATGGACAACTGGGCCTTCGACAATTCAATCTTTCTCATTGCGCCATGGTGGTTGATAGCGCCAACCCTAATGTCTGGTCGTCAAACAAAGCATATGCGGTTGCCGCCAGTGGGCCAGACGAGGTTGAACTTCTCTTCAGTGAGCTTTCCGCTGCATTTCAACACGCCGATTATCATCACTTCATAATTGATCCGCTGACACCGACCCTATTTGAGGCGGAGTTAGTGGTTAGAGGATTTGTTGAGCTGGAGGCTACGCTACAAATGGTTCGCACGAATCCGGCTAAGTTGGCGCTGCGACCAGATCTTGAGATTCTGCCTGTGCAAACGCAATCCGATTGGGCTCTGCTTTTGCAATTAGTTCTAGCAGATCATGCTGAAGGTGCGCGCACTCGTGGTGCTTTGTCTAACACCGTTTCCGTGGGAATCGTTGCAGGCTATCGGGCTAAAGCGCCCAGCTGCCAGTTTTTCCTAGGTTACCAAGACGCTCAAGTGGTGGCGTGTGGGTCAGGCACTGTATGCGACAATGGCATGGGTATGGTTGAAGACCTTTTTTCTTTGCCAGCCCACAGAGGGCGAGGTATTGCTTCAAGTATTATTGAGCACTGTGTTGCGCACTGCGGTGAACTTGGAGCCAAGGATTTTCTTATCGGCAGTCACGTATCTGCGCCACCGAAAAAGCTCTATCGCCGGCTCGGATTCCAGCCGGTATGTGTAACCCGCGAATATTTCAGAAAATATAGATAATGAAAAGGTAGGCGCTAATTGAAAGCGTTAAACCTTTGCCAGTCAGCGCAGTTACTAAGGCGGCTTTGTCGAGTGACGCAATTAAATATGACGCAGCTCATCCGGAAAAAGATGAATGCTCGTGTTGCGGTGTTCTATGATCGCGTAAGATATTGCAATGGAGCGAGATAAGAACTGTTGATTAAAAGTGCTCTAACCTCAAAAGAGAAGAACAGAACAGAAAAGGAAGTATATGGATCGCTATTGTGTGATCGGCAATCCCATTGACCATTCATTGTCGCCGCAAATTCATCAGGAGTTTGCATTACAGACAGGGGAGCTGCTGACTTACGAAAAAGTGCAGGTAGAGCTGACAGGTTTTGCCGAGTTTCTCAAAGACTTTGTTCACTCAGGCGGTAGTGGCCTAAACATAACCGTGCCCTTCAAAGTTGAAGCCTTCAACGGTGCGACGCAACTGCATGAACTCGCAAACATTGCCAATGCAGTAAATACGCTCTCCATAGAGGGAGAGGACATTATTGGCTTTAACACAGATGGCCTTGGTTTTATCCGCGATTTAACTCAGCGACATGGTTTTGATCTTACTGGTAAATCTGTACTTATTTTGGGTGCCGGTGGTGCCTGCCGGGGCATCATTGAACCGCTGCTGAGCACAAATCCCGCCCAAGTCACTATTGCAAACCGTACCCTGGCTAATGCTCAGGCGTTGTGCGACTTGTTTTCCGGCCGGCAGCGTCACGACAGTCTAAGGTGTGTAGATCTTTCGGTGTTGGCTGAGAGCGATGCCGGAACCTATGATCTAGTAGTGAACAGTACATCATTAGGTCTGTCCGCAGATGGCGTTGATTTACCAGCTAGTTTGGCGAAGGGGTCGTTTTGTTATGACATGAGCTATGGTGACAAAGCGGCATTTGCAGGCTGGGCCAAAGAGCAAGGCGCGCTCCACAGTGTGGATGGACTTGGCATGTTGGTGGAGCAGGCCGCTGAGAGTTTTAATATTTGGCGTGGTGTTATGCCCCGTACCGAGAAAATATACCAAAGCTTAAAAAAGCAAGTAGGAGCTCAGGTTTGAAAAAGACAAAGCGCTTTGTTTCCGGGGCTGTGTGCCCGGAATGTCGAGAATTAGATCGAATAGTACTTGAAGCGGTGCCACTTGATTCCACTGAGGAAGAGGAGGGCGAAACAAGCAACGAAGTTCAGCGGCGCTGCGTGAGTTGTGGCTTTACTGAAATAATGGAGTCGGAAGCGCCTGCGAGTGGTGTTGTATTACCCCGAGCAAGGTTTGAACGAAATAGAGCACCAGATGTGAAACCGCAAGTGGTGCGATTGATGGACCCCAGTTCGCCGAAAACATGAAAAGGCGTGAAGAGACCTAGATTGAGCTGAAGGTGCATAGCTTGTCATTGCTCCGATCTTTTGCTTTTCATAGGCTTACATAGCTTTTGTCTAAGAACTTTTAGCTTGTTGTACCCATCAAAAATCAAAGTTCGAGTTGCTCTAAGGCAATGAATTGCTATAATCTCGCCCCGCTTGTGGGACTTGTATCTCACATAGCAACAGTATTACGCCCTAGCGTCGTATTAATAGCGTCAAAAGATCAGTAATCGCCGCCCTTCTGAGGTGTTTACGTTGACTATTTAATTGACTAGAGATGTCGGTAGGCAGCTGTCGCTTAGCGCCCAGAGCTTGAAGAGCTTAAAGGTCCTGTAGAGAAAATTTGTCGCCAACACTGCCCAGCGTTAGGGCTTAGTAGGGCTTATGGCATTGGCCTCACAAATGTCGACCGCTCAGTCGAAGACACCTTTAGCGGAAGGTGCGTTTAAGAGGTGAGTGGCCCGTATAATCGCGCAAATAGTGCATGAGTATTACCTCGGGCGTATTCGAAGAATACAAAAGCTATGAAAGGCTTAAAGGGCGCAGCAGAAAGCGTGCCTGCAGATAAAATTAAAAATAGGTTGTTGGTCTTACTAGGTGGTTGCCGCCGAAAATGCTGACAATGTGTTTAATACGTACTTTAGAACTGAAAGTGAGACAGAGCAGAATGAAAAATCAGATTTTGCGGATGCTACCCGGCGCCGTAGCCTTGTTGGCTTCAGGCGCGGCCATAGCAGACGAACTGAACATGCGCGTTGGCGTTACCGACATCAGTCGCCAAGTGTATGACCTGCACATGACAATTTTTTATATCTGTGTGGCCATTGGCGTGGTCGTATTTGGTGTGCTCTTTTGGTCAGTTTTTCGTCATCGCAAGTCGCTGGGTGCAGTGCCAGCAACATTCCACGAAAGCACAAAAATGGAATTGGCTTGGACTATTGTTCCAACTCTGATCCTTATCGTGATGGCTATTCCAGCAACTAAGGTGCTGGTCGCCATGTACGACACAGGTGGCGAAGACATGAATATTGAAGTTCGTGGCTACCAGTGGAAATGGCAGTATAAGTATCTGGACGAAGACTATAATAATTCATTCTCGTTCTTTTCTAATTTGGCGACACCTAAGTCGCAAATTAAAAATCGGTCTGTAAAAACTGATAATTATCTATTAGAAGTGGACGAGCACTTAAGAATTCCAATCAATCGCAAAGTACGTTTCTTGGTCACCTCCGAAGACGTAATTCATGCGTGGTGGGTGCCTGATTTTGGTATCAAACGTGACGCGGTACCCGGCATGCTCAACGAGCTTTGGGCGATTGTAGAAGAGCCGGGTATTTATCGAGGTCAATGCACCGAGCTATGTGGCAAAGACCACGGCTTTATGCCAATTGTTGTCGAAGCGATGCCTGAAGCAGAATTCGACGCCTGGTATGCAACAAAAGTTTCTTCCGAAGTTGTGCGTCAAGAAAGCATGACAAAGACATTTACGCATGATGAACTTATGGTTCAAGGCGAAGGCATATACGGCACATATTGCTCTTCGTGTCATATGGCTAATGGCGAAGGCGTACCTCCGGTATTCCCAGCTATTGCAGGATCAACCGTCGCTATGGGTCCCCGAGACGATCACTTAAGCTTAGTGATTAACGGTGTAGCAGGCAGTGCAATGCAAGCATTTGGCAAGCAGCTAGACGCAGTTCAGCTAGCGTCAGTAGTGCACTACCAGCGCCACGCATTCGGTAATGATGCTGGGGATATTTCCCAGCCTCAAGACGTTATCAATTTATCTAACGGTCAGTAAGGAATAGGCATGAGCGAAGTTATTCACGCAGATCATCACGACGACCACGCACACGGCCCCGCTAAGGGAATGTTGCGATGGCTATATACCACCAACCACAAAGACATTGGTACGCTATACCTATGGTTTAGCTTTGCTATGTTTTTGATCGGCGGTGTAATGGCTTTGGTTATTCGTACCGAGCTGTTTCAACCCGGTCTGCAATTTATAGAGCCAGAGTTTTTCAATCAGATGACCACCAACCATGGTTTGATCATGGTTTTTGGTGCCATTATGCCGGCCTTCGTAGGTTTGGCTAACTGGTTGATTCCAATGCAAGTTGGCGCACCTGATATGGCGCTACCTAGAATGAACAACCTGTCATTCTGGATTCTACCTTTTGCTTTCAGCATGATGATTTCCACATTGTTTATGGAAGGCGGCGGCCCTAACTTCGGTTGGACGTTCTATGCACCGTTGTCCACGACATATGCGCCAGATTCAGTCACTTACTTTATCTTCGCAGTGCACTTAATGGGTGCATCTTCCATCATGGGCAGCATCAATATCATCGCAACCATCTTAAACATGCGTGCGCCTGGCATGACCTTGATGAAAATGCCTATGTTCGTATGGACATGGTTGATAACGGCATATCTTTTGATTGCGGTAATGCCTGTATTGGCTGGCGCGGTAACCATGATGTTGTTCGACATTCACTTCAACACCAGCTTCTTTAATGCAGCGGGTGGTGGCGACCCAGTGATGTTCCAGCATATTTTCTGGTTCTTCGGCCATCCTGAAGTTTACATCATGATTTTGCCTGCATTTGGTATTGTCTCGCACATCATCCCAACCTTTGCGCGCAAGCAATTGTTCGGTTACACCTCAATGGTTTATGCGGTTGCATCAATTGCGTTCTTGTCCTTCATTGTTTGGGCTCACCATATGTTCACCGTAGGCATGCCGTTAGCTGGCCAGTTGTTCTTTATGTACAGCACCATGCTTATTGCAGTACCTACCGGCGTTAAGGTCTTTAACTGGATTTCAACGATGTGGCGCGGCTCCATGACATTTGAAACACCAATGTTGTTTGCCATTGCCTTTGTTGTGCTTTTCACTATTGGTGGACTTTCTGGTCTGATGTTGGCAATTACGCCAGCGGACTACCAGTACCACGACACCTACTTTGTAGTTGCGCACTTCCATTACGTGCTTGTACCGGGTGCTTTGTTCTCCATCATTGCCGCAGTCTACTTTTGGATTCCAAAGTGGACCGGCAAAATGTACGATGAATCTCTAGGTAAGCTGCACTTCTGGCTGTCGTTTATTGGGGTTAACGTAACGTTCTTCCCACAGCATTTCTCAGGTCTAGCAGGGATGCCGCGTCGTATTCCCGACTACGCTCTACAATTTGCTGACTTTAATATGATCTCGAGCATTGGTGCGTTTATCTTCGGATTCTCTCAAGTGTTCTTCCTCTACGTATTGATTAAAACAATACGCAGCGGTGCACCTGCGAAAGGTCGTTCTTGGGAAGGCGCTAAAGGATTGGAATGGACACTACCATCTCCTGCTCCTTACCATAGCTTCACTTACCCACCAGAAGTGAAAAACGAAGAGGTACACGGCTAGTCGATTATTGACTGGCTAATACATATGACTGTAGAAACAAAACAACAGACTGAGATACGGCGAACTGTAAAAAAGTTGGCTCTTATAGTGGTAGGCATGTGCTTCTTTGTTGCAGCACTCGTGCCGCTGTACGATTTGTTTTGCGAGGTGACAGGGCTCAACGGTAAAACCGGTGGGCCATATGTATTTGATGAAGCTAAGAGCAGTCCCGATACATCGCGTTTAATAAAGGTAAACTTTCTTACCAATACTAACCAAGGCATGTCATGGGATTTTTGGCCAGAGAAGGGTGCTGTGAGGGTACATCCTGGCTCGGCCAATACTGTTAGCTTTTATGTGAAAAATACGACTGGGCGCCCCATGATCGCTCAAGCAATTCCATCGTTGGTGCCATCATCAGCGGCAGAGTTTTTTCACAAGACAGAATGTTTTTGTTTTGAACAGCAGCTTTTGCAACCCGGAGAAGAGTTGGAAATGCCAATGCGGTTCATTGTTGATCGTGGGTTACCTAGAAATGTTCAGAGCATCAACCTGAGCTACGCGCTCTTTGATGTAACGGACCGCATTGGGTTACCTGAAAATATGCAAAATGTAGACAATCAAGTCAGCCCAGTCGCGGGCGGATAACGAAATAATCCAGTGGAGGAGATAGATGAGTAGCTCAACAGAGGTCGACAACTCGACATACTACGTACCCGAACAAGGTTGGTACCCTGTATTTTTGGCTTTTGGCCTAATGCTCTTGGTTACTGGCCTTGCTGGTTTCTTGAACGATATGAAGAATGGCTTATCTGGGAGTTGGACACAAAGTCTCGTCGGTCTCGTCGTTGTAAGTTTCGTCCTCTATAGCTGGTTCGCAAAAGTTGTCGAAGAGAACAGCGCTGGCCTAAATAACGCGACACTTAAGAAAAGTTATGTTTGGGGCATGGGTTGGTTTATTTTCTCTGAAGTGATGTTCTTCGCTGCTTTTTTTGGCGCATTGTTTTACGTTCGTTCTTTCGTAGTGCCATGGTTGGGCGGTGAAGGCGACAAGGGCATTATTGGTGACTATCTATGGCCGGCCTTTGAGTCCACGTGGCCGGTAGTAGCTAATCCGAATGCGGATATCTTTGTTAATCCGGGCGAGAGCATGGCGTCACCTGGTGTAATGAATTGGGGCGCATACTTGCCTTTCTATAATACGGTCATTCTTTTGACATCCAGCGTCACTATTCACTTTGCTCATGATGCGATCAAGTCACAAGAGCGCAAAAAGCTTATTAACTGGTTAGCTGTGACAGTTATTTTGGGTATCATATTTTTGATTCTCCAAGTGGAAGAATATATCCACGCTTACAGTGCGCTGGGGCTGACGTTAGACAGCGGAATCTATGGCTCTACCTTCTTTATATTGACCGGTTTTCACGGTTTTCACGTGACGATGGGAACGTTTATAATCTTCGTTCAGCTAATTAGAGCAATAAAGGGCCACTTCACCGCCGAAGATTGCTTTGGCTTCGAGTCGGCCAGTTGGTATTGGCACTTTGTCGATGTGGTTTGGGTTGGTTTGTTTATTTTCGTCTACGTCGTATAGAGAGAGCGCGCTGTCAGGTTGTCCTGTTAGCGCATCATCTCGACGGGCTGTTGATAAGCCAGCATAAAAAAAGGGCTCCTGTTGAGCCCTTTTTATTTGCATAGATTTTCACAAAACTTTGCCTGGTTGGATGGCATTCTGCTTTGGTGGGCTATTCGTCTTGCTGAGTAGCCCCGTGCCATGGCGCGTTTATGCCCATGCGCAGTTCACCGGTGTAAAACCCGTAGCCAATGGTTAAGACTAGTAATGTTGCGAAAGTGACTCTTACGCCTAATGCATACCAAAGGCGCTTACTGTCGGGCTTGTCGGTGTCTTTGAAAAGAAATACCAAGCCGCTGCCAAGGCTGACTATGACGCACAAAAGTAATACAACAATAATGATTTTGAGCATTGGTACACTTCTCGTTATTTGGAACTTAGTTTAAAGCATATGGGTGCAGGCGTTAAGCAATGAAAGAATTTTCCCCCGGTTGGCGCATGAGTATTTTTACCCTTCTGTTTGTGCCGTTGTTACTGGCGTTAGGTAATTGGCAGGTTGAGCGTGGGGCGCAAAAGCGCGGTTTAGAAGCTGAATATTTGGCTCAGTTGGCGGCCTTGCCCACGCAGCCTACACCCGCTTCTTTAGCTATACCATTTCAAACAATTCGTTTGTCGGGTCGTTATGAGTCAGACTATTTTTTGCTGGACAACCAAATTAACGAGGGCAAGGTGGGCTACTGGGTTATTCAAGTTTTTTTAGATGAGCTGCATGGGCGATTTTTGCTCAACAGAGGTTTCGTTGCTGGGAGTGCCAATCGTGATACCGCCCCTGTGGTGGCGTTGCCACAAGGTAGGCTTTCTCCAGTCGCAACCGTCTGGCCTGACCTTGGGTTGATTCCGATTTTGGATGATGCGCCCTGGAACGACGGCTGGCCAAAACAGGTGCAACGATTAGAAATAGACCGGATGGCCAAGGTAACAAGTGCTTATCCTGCTGAATTACGTTTAGAAGCAGGGCAGCCAGGTGTGCTGGCAGCTGCACCATTTGCACAAGTTTTTAGTGATGCGAAGCATAAAGGCTACGCCCTCACATGGTTTGGTTTGAGTATTACACTCATGTTCGGGTTTGTCTTTTATGGCTTTAAACGCACCGAGTAGCGCTGCTTTGGTACGCCAATGATCGGTATAACTTTTTAGTATCAATTTTTGAATAGGTTTTAATTATGCAAGACGAAGCATCTGCAACGCGATCTAGTGGTCGTCGTCAACTCACATTGATTCTCATTACTGCTGCAATGTCACTTGGCGGTTCCTACTTACTGTTTTTCGCAACGCAGAATAGCAGCGGCTGGGGGACCACAAACAATGGTGCCTTTGTAGACCCACCCCTAAATATTGAAAACTTGGGCTGGAAGGACGACAAGGGTATCAAGCTGGGCACCTCCGGCGATTGGTGGCTATGGACCGTGACCGAAAATTGCGCGGAAGATTGCGCCAAGGCATTGAAAAATCTCCAGGCCACCCACATCTTGTTAAATAGAGAAGCAAAACGCGTAAGACGCGCTTTTTCCAACAATTCGGGGAATTTTATTCCCGAAAACCAGCCAGATCTAAAGCTTGTCAATACTGCAAACCAGTCAGTGCCAGAGGGAATCTATATAATCGATCCCAACGGTAATTTGGTTTTCCGCTATGCAATTGTGACTAATCCAAAAGACATATTGCAGGACCTCAAACGACTACTAAAGGTGTCACAAATTGGTTAACTCCCGACTCAGAAAATTAGCAGGCTTTGGCGTCATTTGGGCGCTACTCGTTGTATCAGTTGGTGCATACACTCGTCTCGCCGACGCTGGTTTGGGTTGTCCAGACTGGCCTGGTTGCTATGGGTTCCTTACGGTTCCTGAGGATGTGGCTACCATATCTACTGCGCAAACACGCTTTCCTGATGCACCGGTAGAGATCGAGAAAGCCTGGTGGGAAATGGGTCACCGTTATATAGCGGGGTTTCTTCTACTCATTGTCTTTACGATGCTGGTGATTACCTGGAGAAACGTTAAAGAGCACACGCCTACGAAAATGGTGTCGGCACTAATGGTGCTTATATTATGTCAGGCAGCTTTCGGTGCTTGGACAGTAACATTAAAGCTTTGGCCTCAGGTGGTCACCGCCCATTTGCTTGGCGGGTTTGCCACACTAAGCCTTATCTGGCTGATTTATCTGCGCCAGGGCGGTATGTCAGGCTTAGTCAGCAACCTACCCACACCTACATTGCATACCAATATTGCGTTCGTTGCGGTAGTCGTACAAATCATCTTGGGCGGCTGGGTGTCCTCGAACTACGCAGCTTTAGCTTGTTATGACTTTCCAAGCTGTGATGGCAGTTACTCGCCCGCAATAGACCTGGCTCAAGGCTTTAACGTATTTCAAGGCATTGGCCCCAGTTATCTTGGCGGCTTGATGGACAGCGAAGCACGAGCGGCCATTCACTGGGTCCATCGTATTGGCGCTGTTTTTGTACTATTTATTGTGGGATCTTTAGTTTATCGGCTGTTGTCGACCAAACCTCTCATGGCTTATCTAATGGGCGCTATACTCGTGCTCCAAATATGCTTGGGCATTCTTAATATAGTTTGGGTATTGCCCCTGCTTAATGCCACAGCCCATAACGCCGTCGGAGCCCTGTTACTATTGTGCCTAGTTACAGTAAACTTCGCGCCCAGATTGCGGTTCGTTTGAACCGCTATTTTATTACACAACTAAGTTATCTAAATGTCTGAAGTTATTGTTGGCGCCTCTTGGCGAGACTATCTAGAAATGTGCAAACCCCGAGTGGTTTTGCTCATGTTGATTTGTTCTGTTGCGGGAATGTTTCTTGCGACATCGTCTAGCGTTCCCCTAGACGTTTTGATCTACGGCAACATTGGTATAGCACTAGTGGCTGGCTCTGCCGCGGTGGTTAATCATATTGCTGATGCGCACATTGATTCGCGCATGGCACGCACTCAGAGTCGCCCTGTAGCAACCGGCAGAGTGTCTAATCGTGATGCGATCATTTTTTCCGCAGTTACGGGATTAATCGGGTTGGGTATGCTTTGGTTCTTAATCAATCCTTTAACCGCATGGCTGAATCTAGCTTCTTGGGTGGGCTACGGGTTGATCTACACGTTCTTTTTGAAACGAGCCACACCGCAGAATATCGTCATTGGTGGATTGTTTGGTGCAGCCCCGCCGCTGTTTGGTTGGACGGCTGTGACCAATAGCATTGATCCAGGTGGTTTGCTCTTGGTGCTGATTATTTTTGTTTGGACACCACCGCATTTTTGGGCCTTAGCCCTTGAGCGCAAGGATGAATATGCGGAAGTAGGCATGCCGATGTTGCCGGTGACTCATGGTGAAGCATACACTCGCCTGCACATTTTGTTGTACACAATCCTGCTGGTGGTTTGCACAATTTTGCCCTACCTTATTGGTATGTCAGGGCCTCTTTATCTTGCTGGCGCATTAGCGTTGGGTGGTGGGTTTTTGTACTGGGCAATTGTCCTCATGCGCAACAAAAACCCGCGTGCGCCAATGGAAACTTTTCGTTACTCAATAGTTTACTTGGGTGCGCTATTTTTGGTTCTATTGCTAGACCATTATCTTTGGGTCCAAGGAATAGACATCTCCCCCATAGAACTGCAACGAGTGACGGTCTAATTTAATGCAAAGTATTAAGTCTACAGTTGGTTTGTGTGTTGTTTTCATTAGCATCGTATTGGTGATGTTCGTCTTCAGTAAGATGCGCGTACCGGAACTTTCCGCGGACGAGATGCGCTCCCAAGGTGTTTTCATTTTGCCCACGCCAAGAGACATTGGCCCGTTCGAATTGCTTGACCATAGAGGCACCGTATTTAATCGTCAGAGTTTAGAGGGTCATTGGAGTTTCATATTTTTCGGCTTTACGAATTGCCCGGATGTTTGCCCAACGTCACTTTCGGTTCTGGGCCAAGTTGAGAATCAGCTGAAAAAGCAAGACCCTGTATTAGCCGAAGGCTTCAAAGTGCGTCTGGTTTCTGTAGATCCTGACGCTGATACGCTAGAGCGTTTGGGCCAATATGTAAGTGCGTTTTCGCCGAGCTTTCTAGGCGTGCGAGGTGAAAGAGCAGATTTGGTGAAGTTCACAGACCAAGTTAACGTCGCGTTTGCCAAGGTACCGCTGCGCTCTTCAGTACCAGGTTCAGATGAGATGGGTTATACCGTGGACCATACCGGTAATATCGTGATCATTAATCCACGGGGGCATTATCACGGCTTCATCAAGTTGCCACACAAAGCCGAGACCATTAGGCTTAGCTATCAGACGTTAGACGCGCAATTTTAGGATTTATATGCATTCGCGGTTCCAGTCTGCTGAGGCAGATACGAGTAAGATGGACCGCGCGGCTTTAAATAAAGCCCTTGAAGCATTGATGCTGCGCTACAAAAGCGTCCGGCGTAGGTCTGTAGATTTATGTCAGCCCTTGCAGATAGAAGACTTCGGCGTGCAGCCAATGGCCGACGCCAGTCCACCCAAGTGGCATCTTGCCCATATCACCTGGTTTTTTGAAACGTTTCTTTTACGAAAGTACGCGGTCGGCTATTCCCCTTATCACCCAGCCTTTGAGCACCTTTTTAATTCTTATTACAATGGTGTGGGCGACCCTTTCCCGCGCCTACGAAGAGGCAGCCTGTCGCGGCCAACTGTCGCAGAAATTTACACCTATAGAGATAGCGTGGATGAGGGTTTACTAACCTTTATCAGTGACGGCAAATTCGCCGATCAAGCTGCATCTGAGATTGTGCAAATTTTGGAGCTTGGGCTGCACCACGAACAACAGCACCAAGAATTGTTGTTAACGGATATAAAATATAACTTGGGTCATAACCCTTTATTCCCCAGTTATCATGACGCCTCAATTGTACTTTCCATGGACTCACCGGGGCCGCTGAAGAAAGTTTCTTTTAGCGAACACAACCCAGGCTTAGTGGACATTGGCGCAGCAGCTGGCTTCGCCTTTGATAACGAGTATCCAAGACATCAAAGTTTCCTTGGTCCATTTGGTATTGCCAATCGACTTGTCAGCAATGGTGAATATCTGCAATTTATTCACGATAGCGGCTATAAACGGGCGGACTTATGGTTAGCTCAGGGTTGGGCCGTTTTGCAGGAAAGTACCAGACACCATCCACTTTATTGGCACCAAACAGGGTCAGGTAGCTGGTCTGAATATCGCATGGATGGCTTGCACCCGTTACAGTTAGATGCTCCGGTAACACATGTCAGTGGTTACGAAGCAATGGCCTATGCGAGTTGGACTGGTGCGCGCCTGCCCACAGAGTTCGAGTGGGAGTGGGCCGCCAAAAAACAACCGCAAACAGGCAATTTCGCTGACTTAAATCGCTTTCACCCAATGATTTGCGATGCCGTAAGTGAACAATTCTTTGGTGACGTTTGGGAGTGGACATCAAGTTCATATGGCCCGTATCCAGGCTACAAAACCCTCGAGGGTGTGCTGGGTGAATATAATGGTAAGTTCATGAGTAGCCAGTTGGTTCTACGCGGTGGTTCGTGCGTTACAGATTCAAAACACATTCGTGCCAGTTATCGAAACTTTTTTTATCCCGGAGACAGTTGGCAGTTCTCCGGAATACGTTTAGCGGTGGATTTATGACAACCAATTCTTCTTTGTCCAATGCGCAATTTGCATTCTTGGATCTAAAGCCTGATCTAGATGTGATTGTGGGTGAAGTGCAGCAAAGTTTGAGCCTAGAAGCCAAGTCAATATCACCAAAGTTTTTTTACGATGAGCGCGGCTCAGAATTATTTGATGCCATTACGGAACTGCCCGAATACTATGTAACGCGTACGGAAATGGCGTTGTTTGATGCGCACATGGAGGAAATATCCGACTCTTTAGAGGAAAATATTTGCGTCATTGAATACGGCAGTGGGTCGACAAAAAAGATCCGGCGTTTGCTCGACGTGTTGAAGCCAGAAGCTTATGTGCCGGTGGATATATCCGGCGATTATTTGCTCAGTAATGCCCAAACCTTATTAGGCGATTTCCCCGCGTTAAAAATCTTTCCAGTTTGTGCTGATATTACCGAAAGTTTCGCTTTGCCCACACAGGTAAGTGAGCTGCGGCCGCTTGGGTTTTATCCCGGCTCGAGTATTGGTAATTTTGAACCGGCTAAAGCGGTAGATTTCTTGAAAAGAGTGCATGCGACACTTGGTACGGGCGGCTATTTTTTGGTCGGCGTGGACGCCAAGAAAGACGTTAGCATTTTGGAGGCGGCTTATGACGACGCTGCGGGCGTAACCGCCCAGTTCAACCTAAATACCCTCGTGCATTTAAATGAAAAACTCGGTGCCGACTTTGATTTAGACCAATTTGTGCATTTCTCCAAGTACAACTCAGACCAAGGTTGTATTCAAATGTTTTTAAAGAGCTCGGTCGCCCAGCAGGTGAATGTCGCAGGAAAGGTAATTTCTTTTGCCGAAGGCGAGCTTTTGCATACTGAGAACTCCTATAAATATGCCAAGCAGGAGTTCATCACCCTTGCTCAATCAGCCCAATTCGAATGTCTGAAAAGTTGGCAAGATGACAACGAGTGGTTCTCGCTGTTTTTGTTGCGTGCTTGTTGAGGAGTAACTCGCTAATGCTAATCAAACTCCCATAACACCCAGCTGGCAACTAAACTGTCTACCCGTTCTAAATCACCATTACCTTTCGTCGCATCTGTTGGCACAAGGTAATAGGGTTTGCCGCGATTTGGTACAATGCGGATATATCTGAGCTGGCCATTCTGTCTAAATTCGTAAACCATACGATTTTCTTCCGCCACAATTACTACGTCGGGACCTCGATTTGTTGCAGCGCTGGCGGCACCTGGCAGCAAAATTAGGCTGGCAAAAACCAACCCGGCTAACACAAAATATAGGCTCAGCCGTTGTGCAGTAGCGGATATATTAAAAGAGCAAAGCGTGCACCAGTTGATGCGCGCGCGCCCTGCAGATTGAGGCCAATCGTGGGGCATTAAATAGCCTGTTCTTTTTTGTCCAAGCACAGGTAAAGTGCATCTGCTCATTGTCTAATTCTCTACAAATTATAGGAACGTAATTAGTGTCGGATAATCTACCGTCTATTCCCAACGAACGCCAAGCCCCTTTAGTGTTAGTTGATGGTTCCTCATATTTATTCAGAGCCTTTTACGCGCTTCCAGATCTGCGTAATTCTAGCGGCCATCCTACAGGGGCAATTCGTGGTGTCATTAGTATGATACGGAAGTTGGCGCGAGATTATCCCGGAAGTTTGGTGGCGGTAGTTTTCGATGCGCCTGGCAAGACTTTCCGTGATGACCTGTACGCAGAATATAAAGCCAATCGAACGTCTATGCCCGAAGATTTACGCGAACAAATCGCGCCAATCCACGAACTAATAAAAGCTATGGGTCTGCCACTGATTTGCGTGGAAGGTGTGGAGGCAGATGACGTAATCGGCACTTACGCTACTCAAGCAAGTGCAACTCAGCGCGCCACAGTGATTTCCACTGGTGACAAAGACATGGCCCAGCTTGTAAGCGACCACGTTACGCTTGTAAACACCATGACCGAAACCACCATGGACCGTCAGGGCGTGATCGACAAATTTGCAGTAACACCTGAACAAATTATTGATTACTTAGCGTTAATGGGCGACACCGCTGACAATATTCCAGGGGTGCCCAAGGTTGGACCTAAAACAGCCAGCAAGTGGTTAAATGAGTTTGGCTCACTGGATGGCGTGATTGCCCAAGCCGATGAAATAAAAGGCAAGATCGGTGAAAATCTACGCGCTAGTTTAGAGCAGCTACCCTTATCCAAGGCGCTCACCACTATCAAGTGCGATGTCGACTTAGAGCAGTCCATTGAGCAATTGCAATCTATACCAGCCGATGTGCCCACGCTGCAAAAATATTTCAAGGAATTTGAGTTCAAAGCATGGTCCGATGAACTGGGCCGTACGGACAGTAAGACTGAGAAAAAGTCAGACGCCACCCTCGCTGAAGCAGCCGTGCCTGCTGTTGAATATCCCCGCGACTATGAGGTAATTACCAGCGTTGAAGCGCTCAATTTATGGATTGAGGAACTATCAGGCGCTGAAGTTTTTGCCTTTGATACCGAAACCACCAGCGTCAACTATATGCTAGCGGAGCTGGTTGGTTTCTCATTTTCCGCCAAGGCTGGAAGAGCAGCCTATTTGCCAGTGGCCCATGACTATCCGGGCGCGCCTGACCAGCTTTCTCTCGATCAAGCATTAGCCGCGTTAACGCCATTGTTAGCAAATCCGGCCATTGGCAAGATTGGCCAGAATATTAAATACGATATGAGCGTCTTAGCTCGGTACGGCATCAGCTTTGCCGGACCACTTTATGACACTATGCTTGAGTCCTACGTTTTGAACAGCGTAGCAACGCGCCACAATATGGATGCGTTAGCAGAATTTTATCTAGATAGAAAAACCATTCACTTCGAAGATGTTGCCGGCAAGGGTGCCAAGCAGCTGACATTTAATGAAGTGCCTTTAGAAACCGCAGGTGAGTACGCTGCTGAAGATGCAGACATCACACTGCAATTGCATGAATGCCTGTATCCACAAATTCAAGCAGAGCCAACACTGCTGCATGTGTTTACCAACATCGATATGCCGTTGGTACCCATACTTTCACATGTAGAACGACAGGGTGCTTTGGTAGATGGGCGTATGCTCAAACAACATGGCGCAGAGTTGGCTGATCGGCTGAAAGAACTTGTTGAACAGGCTTGGGAGCAAGCGGGAGAGACCTTTAACTTAGACAGTCCAAAGCAACTACAGACCATCTTTTATGAAAAACTAGGTCTGCCCATACTAAAGAAAACCCCAGGTGGTAAGCCCTCTACCGCGGAGGCGGTGTTGGTCGATCTGGCTCGAGATTATGAGTTGCCGGCTACGCTGCTGAATTACCGTGGCCTTGCTAAACTTAAATCTACCTATACTGATAAGTTGCCTTTAGATATCAATACTGAGACAGGGCGCATACATACCTCTTATCACCAAGCAGTAACGGCAACCGGCCGCCTGTCTTCATCAGATCCAAACCTGCAGAATATTCCAATTCGTAATGCGGAGGGTCGGCGCGTTCGACAGGCGTTTGTGCCGCCTGCGGGTTATAAAATTATGGCTGCGGACTATTCGCAAATTGAACTGCGGATAATGGCGCATTTGTCAGGTGATCCAGGTTTGACCACGGCATTTGCCGAGGACCAAGATATTCATAGAGCAACCGCCAGCGAAGTATTTGATGTTGCACCAGATGCAGTATCTGATGATCAGCGGCGCAGCGCCAAGGCCATTAACTTTGGCCTCATTTATGGCATGTCTGCGTTTGGTCTCGGTAAGCAATTGAGCATTTCTAGAACCTTAGCCCAAGACTACATTGATCGATATTTTTCGCGCTACCCAGGTGTTTTACGTTACATGGAAGAGACTAAGGCACTTGCGGCGGAGCAAGGCTATGTTGAAACAGTTTTTGGGCGCAGATTGTATCTGCCGGAAATTAATGCCAAAGCGGTGCCGCGTCGCCAAGCTGCGCAAAGAACGGCGATTAACGCTCCTATGCAAGGTACCGCAGCAGACATAATTAAGTTAGCGATGAGCTCTGTGCAAAATTGGTTGGCCGGTGCGGATTTAGATGCGCGGATGATTTTACAGGTTCACGATGAATTAGTGTTTGAGGTCAGTGAAGCAGATTTGCAGCAGCTCACTGAAGAAGTAGTGCAGCGTATGTGCGGGGCGGTTGAGCTATCAGTACCCCTTACTGTGGCAACTGGCGTAGGTATGAATTGGGATGAAGCGCACTAGCTAGGTGGTCGTTGCTTTAGGGGCCTGCACTTTTTTCTTGGCACTTGTCTTGAGGTTGTCCAGGGTTGTCTAAATCTGTCTTAGGCTCTAGGGCTCGATTTGCGGCCCAAGGGCCATTGGCTTTAGCATTTGGCACTGCTATGTCTAGTTAACAATTAGGGCTAAGGATTTTCCGATTTTTCTTGCGATTTTTCTTGCGATTTTTCTTGCGATAGATCTTCCGATATATCAGCTGGCAGGTCTGACGGCTGATCTTCCAATAGATCTTCCAAGACAGGTTCATGCCCGTTTTCTATCAACGCCTCTTCATCTGCTATCAATTCGTCGCCGTCTATTGGCGTAGCCAGTAAATCCAGCAGTTTCGTAATCAGCTCTTCCTTGCCAAGCCCGCGCATGGCGGAGAAACACTGCACGGTGGCATAAGGATAATCGCTATAACCGCTGCGAATCTTTTGCAGAATTTGTTTTTGTGCTCCACCGCTTAGCTTGTCAGCTTTGTTAAGTAGTACGTGAATAGGGATATCGCTTTTTGTGCTCCACTCGAGCATTTCCAGATCAAAGGCTTGGTTTGGGTGGCGAATATCCATCACTAAAATAATGCCAGCCAAATGGTTGCGGTAAGATAAGTAGTGGTTGACCGATTTTTGCCAAGTTTTTTGCGCTGCTTTGGCCGCTTTTGCATAGCCATATCCAGGTAAATCGACAATCCGACCGCCAGTTCTGATGTCAAAAAAGTTCAATAGCTGGGTACGCCCAGGTGTTTTACTGACCTTTGCTGTTCTTTTATTGCCAGAGATTTGGTTCAAAACTGAAGATTTGCCTGCGTTGGATCTTCCCGCAAATGCCACTTCAGCGCCAAAACCGGGGGGGCACCGCTTTAAATCAGGCGCACTGGTAAGAAAGGTGGCTTCAAGTCGTTCAGGTAGTGACTCTTTTTTTGTCATCTTGATATATAATCCGCAGTCTCTGAGCTTGGTTTTGATTTTGACCGACAGCACAAGGAGGTTCGTTGCAACTATTGGCGGTCAGGCGCCAGTGTAACATCCTTAAACTGTGCCGAGGTTTGGAATTGAACTTAACAATTATGAAAGCTTTAGAGATTAAATTTCTGCCTTTAGTCGGCGCGCTAATTAACATCGCGTTTATGTGACGAGTTAGCCGCGGCAAAGGTTGTATCGCTAAGTAAACAACGGAATTTGAATACATGAGTGTTCGCACAAGCATTGCAAAAATAACAACGATTTCTATTCTTTTAGGCTTTTTCAGTGGCGCAGCTATCGCCGCCGGTGACGTAGCCGCAGGTCAAGCTCAGGCTGTTACTTGCGCTGCCTGTCACGGGCAAGATGGCGCAACAGCTATTGATCCTACCTATCCTAATTTGGCAGGGCAAAATGAGGTCTATCTAACTCGCCAATTACAGATGTTTCAATCTGGAGAGCGCGACGTAGCCCTTATGAGCGCTCAGCTTATTGGTAAATCCGAGCAAGATTTGGCTGATCTTGGTGCTTACTATGCTTCGCTACCAGCCAAACATTCACAAGCGAAAGGTAGTGACGATGACATCAAAGCTGCAGAAGCTATATATAAAGGCGGCGTAATTGCTAAAGGCGTTGCAGCTTGCTCGTCATGTCATGGACCCAACGGTGCGGGTAACGCGCAAGCCGGTTTTCCAGCCATTAGTGGTCAGTCTGTAGGCTATACCATCGTGCAATTAACAGATTATCGAGAAGGCAGAAGAGGCACTAACAATTCATACGGAAATATGATGCGCGGTGTTGCTTCAGGTCTAAGCGACGGCCAAATTGCTATACTTGCTGATTACATTAGCGGCCTACATTAAGCGCCTAGTTAGGCCCTAATAACTATTTCAGGGTTCACATATGCAGATAAATAATATGATCCAGATGCAGACAAAGACAATTACTGGTGCAATCCAGGTATTTTTATTGTTGTTATCCGCGCTGATAGCGCCAGCCGTAATTGCTGGCGAAGCGTATGTTGAAGGCGTTCACTACGAAGCCATCAGCGTGCCAGTGAGTACTGGTTTAACTGATAAAGTTGAAGTAGTCGAAGTGTTTGGTTATCTGTGTATCCACTGCTATAGCTTTGATCCAATGCTTGGACGTTGGGAGAAAACTAAGCCAGCAGGCGTAGATTTTAAACGCGTCCCCGCAGTGTTTTCAACGGATTGGAGCCTTCTAGCTCAAGCCTTTTATACGGCGGAAACTTTGGGTGTTGGCGCTAAGATGCATGAACCTCTTTTTGAAGCCATTCACATAGACCGACTTAATCTGTCCGACGAGCAGGTGTTGGCAGAACTATTTTTAGAGCATGCCGGTGTTGATACTGCGGATTTCACTCAAGCGTTTTCTTCTTTCTCCGTGAAAAGCAGAGTTTCACAGGCAAATGCTAAAGGCCGTGCCTACGGCATTACCGGCGTTCCAACTATGGTTGTGAATGGTAAGTACCGAGTTGATGGGCGTATGGCCGGCTCTAATGAAGATATGCTGAAAGTTGTAGATTTTTTGGTTGCTAAGGAACAAGCAGCGCTTTAAAAACGCTTGTTCTCTTTGTCTCAGAGAAAAAGTAGCAACGGAAAAAGTAAGTGCGGATCGGTGGGTTCAATCATGAACTCACCGCGGCTTGCTCTCTTAACGCTCCCGCTTAACTATCCTGCCAAAGTATAAACTCACCAGCTGGGTTTCTTCCGCTGACTTTTCACGCTGCCACGTACTTTTTTGCCTTCTAGCCGGCGTTTTTTTGATGCCAACGTGGGCCGTGTGGCCACCCGAGATTTGGGTCGGATCAATGCCTCGTCGATGAACTTTTCTACTCGTGATACGGCCTCCTGCCGGTTCATCAGCTGAGACCGATGGTTGCCAGATTGAATAACCAGCTCGCCGAGTTTATTAATACGCTTGGCCTGTTGTTCTTTAAGGCGCGATAAAGGCGCCGGCGGCAGCTGTAGCTTGCCAACAGCAACTCTAAGCTCGACAGTGCTGGCAGTTTTGTTGACGTGCTGGCCCCCTGGGCCTGATCCCAGAATAAATCGGAACTCACAAATTTCTGGGGGCAATTTAAAAGCCATTATCAATCGACACACGCTGAATGGGAGCAGACCATAAAAGCCTCACTGCATAAGTTCAATGCCTGCGCGGGAATTTTGCGCAAAATATGGCGAGAGGTTATGGCAAGACGCCCAGCCAAGTTGGAAAGCGAAATGCCGCATTGCTGATTTCCTGCACTTGGCGGGGCAGCGCTAAGTACACGCGCAGCATGTAAATGGACAGACGCTTCAAATTATTGGGATTTATCGAATACGCGGCTAAACGTGCGTTTCTTTGAGCCAGGATTTTTAATGGTGACCACGGCCAATAGTCGTCCATCGCCTCGTATGGACCACGTCTTAGCGACTTTACGCTCGGTAGTTTTATACTTTTGCTCAATCTTTTTCTGCGACCATTTGCTGTCTCTGCCGCGATAGTGACCTTTGCGCAAAACCTCCTTAGCGTCCACACCCCCGACTTCCGGGTAGTCTATTTGTATCTTCGTAGGCATCACGGTAATAAACATCGTCCGTGAGCGTAAGACCGCTGGGTCGGCAGCAGTTAAAGGAGACTGGGCTCCGACTTTTGAGCGCCCGGTGGGAATGGGTAGGCCCAAGACGGATACGCTGACCCTGCCTGGGCCCCCGAGAACCGTTGGCTTTTCATCCAGCTCTTCACGCAATAAATCTGTTTCTGCAACATTTATGACCCATTCACCTGCATATTTTTCAGCAACAGCGTTCGTTGCAGCAATAATACTGTTGCTGCAAAAAGTCGCCAGGCAGGTGAGTAAGGCAAGATACCCTAGCTTCATTTGTATGTTCCGCTGCTGAGTAGTTGTTCCATTAGCGTTCAGTCTAATTCCCTAAGAGTCCGTTATAGCGTTTTTCAAAGCTTCAAGCTCTGTTGGCGCTGTGCCGGCTTTTTCCTGTGCCAACTTAATCTTTGCCGCCGTTAAGAAGGTGTTCAGATCTTGTTTGTAACTATCTGGGTTAACAAACGGGTTTGCGGCCCCAGTTGGCCGAGCGGCCGCTAAGTCCCGACGTGCAAACACTTTGCCCATCTCTTGGTGATTAGGCAGGCTCACGGAAGTGCCTTCTTGAATAGATTGCAAGCGTTCGTAGCTGCTTATGTAGGTTTCAGTGCGCGCCACACCTGAGAAATTCAGACCGACACCGCCCAGTGTCATAGCGGTATATTCATTGTCGCCTTCGCGTACCTTATAACGAATAGATAACACGCCGGTGGTGTGGCCGGGGGTATTGAAAAGTTCGAAGGCATTGTCACCTAGAGCAATTATGTCACCATCTTTAGCGACAACATCGATGTTGGGTTTAGGCATATAAAACTGTGGTAGCTCCGGTTCTGCCCTGGCGATTGCCCAGTCGTCGGCGGTCATGACTATTTCTGCGCCATAGACTTTTTGCAAGTAGGCCGAGCCGCCAGCATGATCGAAGTGACCATGGGTGTTGATGACATATTTGATGTCACTTGGATTAAAGCCTATTGAGCGAATGTTGTTCACTAACATGGGCACCCACTTTCCGTACAGGCTATCAATGAGTACCAGGCCATCATCGGTATCTATTAGGTAGGCGGCAACCCAGTCGATGCCAACATAGTAAACGTTGTCGAAAATCTTGAAGGGCTTTACATATTGGGTCGCTGGATCTTCCCAGCTATCCCAAAGGGCTTGTAGTGCAGGATCAATGGCTGCGCCAACATAGCTTTCACGGATGCAATCACCGCACAACACATCTTCTACATCCGTAAAGCTCTCAAGATTGGCCACCCAGTCCCTAATGCCTGTGCCATTTGCAGCCCAAGTATAGAATTCCGGTTTCTGCAATACGGTGTGGGAAGTGCCGCCGCCAATAAAGCTGCGAAAATTATCGGCCTCTGCGCGGATGTCCTGATGATTTGCTTTCAGCGAGTCTAAAAGCTGAACATGCTTCTGTCCGCTTAGCGCAAGAAACCTTTTTTGTACCGCGTCTTCAGCGGCATCGTACTCAGCGAAAAGAATTTCTGGGTGCTGTTGGGCCGCAGCGATATATAAGGACTCATAATTCATGTCATGTGAATTCAGATGTTCGAAGCCCTTTTCGTCTTTAATGAAATTAAACGTACCCCATTGTTCGTGGGGTCGAGTTGCCTGATTCATGCGCCGATAGCCACCTGCCGCATCGCCCAGTTGAGCAATCTGGGCATCTGGGTAGTGGTCGGCAATGATGGAGGCATATAAGGGTGAGGGGATGGCGCCCGCAGATGAGCCGGTGACAAATATGTTTTTGGGACTTTTAACATTGGCGTAAGTCCAATCTAACACCGCTTGCATATTGGCTCGGCCTTGATGGCGAATCACTAAATCTTTCTGTCCCTCTTCAATAGGCGGATATATTGTATCGCTGGCCCCGATATGCACATCGCCGGTGCAATAGGGCGCATAAACTACAGTGTGATCTTTGAACGGGTTACCCGCTTTTGCGAAATTGAAAATGCCGAAATGGGGGTAAGAGGTATTTGCCACATTGATGGTGTAACTGGGCTGCATTTGCGGATCGCAGGTCTGCCTAAACCAGCAGCCCCCGCCGCCTTGGAGATATACTAGAAGCTTGTCGGACGAACCTTGGCGAACGAAAAATTTGTATGGAGAACCATCGGAGCAGGTGGTTTCGCCCTCTGGAAATAAAGTTTGCCAGTCATCCACTGCTGTTACGTCGCCCTCAACGCCAACTTCGACCCCAACTTCAACTTCAACTATAGACCCTGGACTTGCCGGCTCATGTTTTTGGCAACCTGTGAAAGCCCAGAGTGACGCCAGAACAATTAGGCCTATCTGCACCTTTTGCAAAGACGCTCGAGTATTTATCAGTCTTTGCATAGGTTCCCCGCCAATATCGTTTTAGAATAGCCTCTGATAGTAACGTCGCGGCATCCGCTGGGACAACAGTCTTGTGGAGACAAGTTATGGAAGTGCTAGATCGAGTAAAATTGTTGCAGCAGGCGCAATTGTGGAAACAGGGCAGTGTCGACAGTGAAGCAATGTGGCTTTGGTCTCTGCAAGCTAAAGCGGAAATGAAGGTCGTTGATGCGGCAGTGCGTGATGCCCTAGATATGTTGTGCTCTATTCCCGAAGACCTACTGATCAGTGAAGACACGGAGGTTATTTTTGACGCATTAGGTAATCCAGAAGATCAGACAGACTTGTCCTGTAATTTGCTTTGGAATTATCTCGACATGGTGGATACCAGAAGCCGTAGAGCAACGTTAGCCCAAGACCCATTTTATGGTCCTTATTGCCAAGACTAGTTGTAAGGACTAGTTGTATTGACTAGTTATTGGACCAGTAAGCTAAATAATTTGCGTTAGAAATGCCCAGGCTCACCTGGGTAGGCCCGCCCTCCTAGAGGCGGCGGCGGAAGAGGAGGAAGAATTCATTAACAAATTAGCTGAACTTTTACATTTGCTCGATATCGAGCAAATTGAAGAAGATATATTTCGCGCGCAACACCCGGCGGCCAGAACCAAAAGACTGTTTGGTGGTCAGATCCTGGCCCAGGCATTAATGGCAGGCATCAAAACGATAGCGCCTGATCGCTTCGTGCATTCACTGCATGGATATTTTTTGCGTCCAGGAGACCCTTCTGTACCTGCAATTATTCGCGTGGAACGTACTCGTGATGGCGGCTCTTTTTCTGCCCGGCGTATATTGGTGACGCAGCGCGGTGAAGCGATATTTAATATGGACGCATCTTTTCAGGTGCCAGAGTCTGGGTTAAGTCATCAGATGGCTATGCCCGATTTACAGCCACCTGTAGAGGCGAAAATTCCCAAGGCCTTATTTGATGCGCCATTTGTTACCTGGCGGCATGAATTTCGGCGTTTGCAGTCAGAGACACCACAGCCACCAGAGCAGTTTGTTTGGTTTAAAAGTACTGGGCCTGTGCCTGAAGACCCCGCATTAGCGGCATGCTTGTTGGTATACGAGTCTGATAACGTGTTATTGGGTACTGCGCGCTTACCGCACCGAGGCAGTTTTAAGCGCGAGGCTATGCAGGTGGCAAGTCTAGACCATGCCATGTGGTTTCATCGGCCAGTAGATGTTAGTCAGTGGTTACTTTACGCCATCGACACCCCCAGCACGTCCGAAGCCAGGGGATACACCCGAGGGAGTATCTTCACCGAGCAAGGCGAACTGGTGGCATCTACGGTTCAAGAAGGCTTAATTCGCATTCATTGAACCGACTTGCATTGAGCTAACCTACATAGAGTCAACGAGATTACGCAGCTTCTCACACTGAGCCACGCGCTCTTCAGCACTTTGACCTGCAAAGTTGACGTTCAGCGAAGTCACACCAGATTCTCTCAATGCATAAAGGCGTTCTTTAACAAAACTCTCGGGTCCAATCAGTGAACTCTTGGCAAGATAATCCGCTGGAATGGCTTCTTCAGCGGCTTTCTTATCACCTGCAAGGTAAAGGTCTTGAATGATTTTTGCTTCATCCACGTAACCACTCTTAGAAAAAATATCGTTATAAAAGTTTTTTGACCGAGCGCCCATGCCGCCGATATATAACGCCGCACCAGGACGAGCACGTTCTCTTAATTCTTCCATACCGTCGCCAATGGCAACGCTACCACCTGCAAAAATGTCCAATGGCGCTCTGCCACCGTCTCTTTTGGCATTACCCTGATCGAGTGACTCACCCCAAACGGCTCGGGCCGCTTCAGGTGTGTAGAAGGCCGGTAACCAAGCATCTGCTAGTTCAGCAGTTGCAGCCACACTGGTGGGTCCTAAGGAAGCAATGGCAATTGGAATGTCATCTTTCACTGGGTGGTTGATCAGCTTCAATGGCTTGCCCAAGCCAGTGCCTTCATTCTGAGGTAGCGGAATTTGGTAGTGCTTGCCAAGGTGTTGAACTTTTTCGCGCTTCCAAACTTTACGGCAAATCTCTATCACTTCACGAGTTCTGGCAACCGGTGCGTTGTAGGGTACGCCGTGAAAACCCTCAATTACTTGCGGGCCGGAAGCGCCTAGGCCAAGCATCGCGCGTCCGTCGGACAAATAGTCAAGGCCTGCCGCGGTCATCGCCAACAGACTCGGTGTGCGCGTATAAATTGGCAAAATGCCGGAGGCGATAATCACGCGCTCTGTTTCGGCGGCCAAGTAACCCATGGCTGTCGGCGCATCAAAGGAATAAGCCTCTGGTACCCATACAACATCTAGTCCTGCCTTTTCTAAGGCCTTTATTTCTGCAACAGCTTCTTTGAATCCGCCCGAATAACTCATCAATGTAGAGATTCGCATTTTTCTCCCCGGTAATTTTTGTTGCCAGATTATGGAGACTTGTGCATCTTCGTTGCTAGTGATTTTTTTAATAGGAATAGATATGAAGCGCAAAAATAGCGTTATGTTCAGGAGTTTGATGGTTTTAGCGGTGTCATTAGGTGTGATGCAGGGTGCTAAAGCGGACGTCACAACTTTTGCCGAAGCAGCTGTGCCTAGACTTTCGCAGTACCTGAAAATTGATACGGTTAATCCGCCGGGCAATGAGTATCGCGGTGTGGCGTATTTATCCAAGTTACTTGATGACGCTGGAGTCGTATATGAATCGGCTGAATCAGCGAAAGGGCGAGGTAATCTCTGGGCCAGACTTGAGGGTGCACCAGGCCCGGATGGCAAAAAGAAGCCCGCATTGGTGTTGCTTCACCATATTGACGTGGTGCCAGCGAACTTAAAGTTTTGGACAGTAGACCCCCTATCTGGCGACATTGCAGATGGTTATATATATGGCCGTGGGGCAATCGATACCAAGGGTTTAGGTATTGCGCACCTGCAGGCTTTTTTGGCCCTTGCTGATAGCGGTATAACACTCAACAGAGATGTGCTTTTTGTCGCCACAGCAGATGAAGAAGCGGGTGGGTTTTTTGGCGCAGGATGGCTTATTGAAAACCGCCCTGAGATTTTTGCTGATGTAGGTTATGTGCTCAATGAAGGTGGTTCAGGGCGCAGCTTTGGCAGCGATATTGCGGTTATGGTAGAGGTCACGCAAAAAGTCCCCCTTTGGTTGCGGTTAACCGCGCTGGGTAAACCTGGTCACGGCTCTGCGCCGCAAATGCAAACGTCCGTTACTCGGCTTATCCGTGGCTTGAAGCGCGTCAGTGAAACCGAGTTTCCAGTCAACGTAATAGCCCCTGTTGCACAAATGTTTGAAGGCATGGCGCCTTATCAAACTGGCGCCGATCGCTCGAACTTTGCCGACATAGCCAAGGCCGTAGAAAATCCCGACTACCTACTGGGTCTAAAATTGAATAATCCAGGCGGCCACGCGCTACTGCGTAACACCTGTTCAATCACTACCTTGGAGGGCAGCAGCAAGATCAATGTTGTGCCAGCGCAGGTTCATGCAGAGTTAGATTGCAGACTGCTACCCGACCAAGATCCCGAGGCGTTTCTTGTTGATTTGAACAATATTATTAATGATAAACATATAACTATTGAGCGCATTATGGGCTTCACGCCGGCTATCAGCCGTACTGATACGCCGCTGTATAAGTCAATCGCCAAGGTATCCGAACAAGCTTTTGGCGCGCCAGTTATTCCAACAGTAGCCGGCGGTTTCACCGACTCGCATTTTTTTCGTGATTTGGGTATTACCAGTTATGGTTACTCGCCGTTTGTCTTTGCGCCGGGAGAATTTTCAGGTGTGCACGGCAATGATGAGCGTCTAGGTGAGGAAAATCTCAAGCGAGGCGTGCGTACGCTTTACCAGCTGTTGGTAGATTTTGCCGGCTAGTTGTTTTGACAAGCAATGGCGGTTGCGGCTGTAAGTGAAAAACTGGCTGAGTTGGACTGGCTGAGTTGGACTGGCTGAGTTGGACTGGCTGAGTTGGACTGGCTAGGCGAATAGACGGCTAGCCGTGTTAAGCTTCGACCACTGAAAAGTTATAAACATAGGGCTTGTTAATGGCGTTAACGATAGAAGATAGCGGATTAGATTTTACTCCAATGCATGAACGCATGGATTTTTATGTAAAAGAAAATATTTTGTCATGTTGCGCCACGGTGGTAATGCAAGGCACCAAGGTCGTGGATTATAAAACCTTTGGATATATGAACGTTGAGGACAAATCGCCGCTGCGCGAAGACGCTATTTATCGCATGTATTCCAGCACCAAGTTGGTTACTTCAGTGGCGCTGATGATGCTTTATGAGCAAGGCCTATTTAAGCTGGATGATCCGTTAGCTAAATTCATGCCAGATTTTGCCGACATGCAAGTACTCAAAGCTGCCGCGAGTTCACCAGACGATGTCGCCCCAGCGAAAAACCCTATCCTGATAAAGCATATCCTAAGTCATAGTGCGGGCCTGAGTTATGGCTTTATTGAGCCGGACTCGGTCATTGATCAGGCCTACAACAAGGCGGTTAACGTCCTGAGTGATTTCAGTCCGGACCTAGAAGAATTTTGCGCAGACATTGCAAAACTGCCACTGGCTTATGAGCCTGGCACCAGCTGGCGTTATTCTGTGGCGACCGATGTTTGTGCCCGTTTGGTAGAAGTTTTATCCGGACAGAAGTTTGATGAGTTTTTGCGCGACAAAATATTTACGCCGTTAGCAATGGTAGATACCGATTTTTGGGTGCCGCCCGAAAAAGCTGCTCGGTTCACTACCATGTATTCACCAACAGATATATTTAAGCCCATGGCGTCTGGGTTGGTTAAAGCCGACGATCCTATTGCGGGCCAGTACAACCAGCCACGTAATTGGTTAAGTGGCGGTGGCGGCCTCGTTTCTACGGTCTCCGACTATGTTGCGTTTTTGCAGATGATCATTAGCGGCGGTGAATGGAACGGACAGCGAATTCTAAAAGCAGAAACGCTAAGTCTGATGAGGACCAATCAATTAGCTGAAGGGGTCAGTGTTGCATTCCCGATGTGGGCTATGCCGGGCACTGTTTTTGGTCTTGGCTTTGCCCTCAAAGAAAATTTGCAAGAAGGCGACCCGATTGGTGCGCAAGGTGAGTATCACTGGGGCGGCATGGCCGGCACGCATAGCTGGATGGCGCCTGAAGCAGACCTTACTGGCTTTTGCTTGACCCAGCGCATGCCAGGGTTTTGGCACCCATTCAGTCACGAGTTTAAAGCTCACGCCTATGCTATAGCTGGCACAAAATAGACGAATAATAGAAGACTAATAGACGACCAGAGAGAGAAAATATGTCACAAGATCCGTCCGATGAGACACCAGACCAAGCCGCGCAAGGCAATGATTTAGATACAGGACCGGCAAAAAAATCTTCAAGTCTAGTTTTTAAACTGGCTACTTGGGGCTTAACGCTACTGTGTTTTTATTTGGTGTTTTCGCGCACTGAAGCAACAGCGGCTCGTGAAGGTTTGACCGTAATGGAGTATTTATTACGCTTCTTCGCTGATGCCGACTGGGTTCTGTGGTTATCTCTAATGATTCCCTATTCGGTATTTTTCTTCCTTGTAGACTCTCATGCCAGTTGGCGTGCAATTCGCTGGTTTAACGCAGAAAACCTGAAACTTAAAGACGTTTTACCCATTCGTGCTAGCGCCTACATTTTGTCGTTAGTGAATGAACAAGTAGGTAAAGGAGCAATGTCTCTTTATCTGGCGAAGCGCCATAGCGTTCCCGGATGGCAGGCGCTGTCGACTATGATTTTGTTAGGGCTAGTAGAGATTTATCAGTTACTTATATTCTCTGCTATCGGTGTGGGCCTTTATTACGGTTTGGTTCAGGACGCATCTACGCAAATCCGCTTGGATCTTATTTTGCCAACAGTGTTTGCAGTGGCCGCCCTTTACCTGCCAATACACATTCTTTTCTTCCGCGGCTACTTAGGCATATTTGAAAAGGTTCGGCAGGTACAGATTTTCAAAGCGTTCCGCGAAGCGAGCCCTAAGCACTACCTATTGTTACTTTTATGCAAAGCGCCAAACCTGATTTGTGCAGTACTCATTTATACCGTTGCCTTGTCCTTGTTCAATGTAGACGTAGGCTTTGGTCAGATGCTGGCGTTTCTGCCCGTGATCTTTGTCGCTGCTGCCATGCCTCTGCCCTTCCACGCAGGTGCATTGTTACTTTGGACGGTATTGTTTCCGGACTATCCCGAAGTAGGTGTTTTTAGCCTGATTATGCACACGTTCTTTGTGTTGTTTAACGCAGGTATTGGTGTGTTATTTCTGCCTAAAGCTAACGCTGAGTTATTTGCCAGCAAGGAATAACTTAGCCGTGTTGGTAGAAGCTAGGAGGTGGCAGAAGGTGGTTAGGCGTCTAGCCTAACCAAGCTGTAGAGGCGATCGCCCATTGAAAGCAGCGACGTTGCGACAAGTGCCCAAGCCGCCCAGATCAATGCCGGGTTGAGCATTTGTAGGGTTAAGCATTGGCAGCCCACGCAAATGCATATCAATACAAAGTAGGCAATGCCGTTATATCTTCCAAGCTTACTGCTGCGCAGAACCTGCCCGCTCAACGCCTTGGAATCTAGGGTGTACTGCGCGAAAGCGAGCAAAATTAAAACCCACAAAAATCCGTTTATGAGTCCAAGCTGCGCTAATGCCCATGCTGCGGCACTGACAAAGATTGCATCGGTGGCGTGATCGAACAGCCCGCCAAATGCGGTTGCTTGATTCATTTTGCGGGCGATTTTGCCATCGAAGATATCACTCAGAATGGCAATGGCCAGCGCTAGCGCCGCTAGCCACCAGTCTTCACTGAGAATTAGCCAAACTAGATATGGGGCAATGAGAAACCGCGAAAACGTTAATAGATTGGCCCATGATCGCAACATAGATTTTACCGCTATTGGGCTGGAACTAAGCGGTAGAGTGCACCCTCTGTTTTAAAGTCAGGGTCTGGATCGAAATCGTATTTTGCAACGAAAGCCTGTCTGATTTTTTCAAACTCGACGCCCTCTACTGCCACGCGCTGTGCGCGAGCCGCGTAAAGTTTGCCGTCTACGTCCAAACGGACCTCGGGGTTCTGGTCAATATTCTGGGCCCAACGATTGCTGTATTTACCTGCAGCGACATAGAAATTTTGCTGGTCTCCCACACCCCAGATGGTCACTGAGTAGGGCTTTGCAGGGTTGGTTTCTAACAAAACATTTTCACAGTCTTCCGCAATAGACCAATCTGTTGGCCAAGGCATAACTTCGCCTTCTAGGCTGCCTCCGGCAATAGGGCCAATGGGCGAACCACATGCGCTGAGAAAAAGGGTGCACAATAGCGCCATGACCCCGTTTGGGTAATTGCGCATTTTGGCTGGCTCGCTGTAAGGTGTTGCAGCGGTTTGGCTGTTCATACTTGAAATTGCATTAAGGTTTAGAAAAAGCATGGTCTCAGAAGTATTAGGTAAATGGTTGATAACAGGCGCCAATGGTAACTTAGGCCGGCGTCTAATTGTGCATTTGTTGCAGTCTACTAGGGACAACATTGTGGCGGTAGTGCGTAGTGAAAGTGCATTGCAAACGCTGCAGCGGCTAACATCCCCTGAAGGAGAGTTGTCTGAGGCGGATAGTGCGCGATTGTCTTTGGTGGTGGCGGATTACACCAACGTTGCGCAACTCCAAGCTGCGGCTCAAGGGTGTGATAGAGCCGTGCACCTAGTTGGTATTTTGAAAGCAACTGCCTTTGCCACATATCAGGCGGCCCACGAAGACAGCTGTGCCGCGTTAGTCGAAGCGCTGGCGGCTACTAGCGTAAAACATATTACTTACCTTTCCATTGTCGGCTCTAAACCCGATGCAGCAAATGCTTGTTTGGCATCAAAAGGACAAGCTGAAGCCATACTTGCTGCTGGTGGTCCTAGTGCCTGCACACTGCGCGTGCCTATGGTGTTAGGCGAGGGCGATTATGCAAGCGGTGCACTGAGGCGTCGGGCGTTAGGTAAGAACGGCTTTGTTTTTCGCGGTGATAGCCTAGAGCAGCCCATTTACGCTGGAGATGTGGTTACTGCCATATGTGCGGCGTCAACGCAGCAGTTAGAGGGTGGGTATGACCTTGGCGGTCCCGAATGCCTTACCCGTAAGCAGCTTTATCAACGTGGCGCAGATCTCTTTGCGAACACCCCAATATTTGTCTCACTGCCAATCGGTCTGGGCTATCTGGTGGCAGGCGCGTTGGAGCAATTTCTCGGTAACCCGCCCATTACCACCGCCATGTTGGGTGTCCTTGACCATGACGACAACATTGACCCAACGCCGACCATGAAGCTATTGGGTATGGAGCAATTGACCTCGTTGAACGCCATGCTAAAAGCGGTATTGGTTGCTCGCTAACACCGCTAGAAAATATCGCGGCGCGTAGTGAGCGCTTTTTCCCAAGGTTGCTTCGCGTCACTTGAGCCTCTTCTTAGCCTTTTAGTTTCTTCGCCAAAAACGCTAGGCTGGTGTCCAATCTGTGGTCTACCCCTGAGTGGGTGCCATTGAATTCCTCGTAGCGATGTTCTACCCCGGCGTCCTGCAAAACTTCGCAGAGCTGGCGGCTGCCATAGTGAATGTGAAATTGATCGCGCCAGCCGCAGTCGATAAAAATAGCCTTAAGAGACTTTAAGTTCTTCTTCTGCCGCGAATTCATGTGAATGGGATCGTGGCGAAGCCAGTTGCGCCAGCGAGTTTGCAAAAACTTGCCGTTTTCAAGGTCGAAGGGTAGGCCAAACCCATTGGGCAAGGTTGGATCAGTGTCATAGCTTGCAGCCATGGCCACCAACATCAACGCCATTATGTCCTTGCCCGCCAATGGGTCGTGTCCGTTCGGATTGCGCGACCAAATGTCTTCAAGAAAGCGTTTAATCCGGCCGTCATCTTGGCCAGGGTGGGCTTGGCCAGAGACGCTTTTACGTAGACCTTCTTTGAGCTGAGGTTTTGCGTACTTTTGTAAATGGGTGAGTACTTCAGGCCACTCGGCTTTGTAGACGAAATCAAAATAGGCATCACCAGAATGATTGGCGATACCGCCCCAATATTGTGGGTAGTCCATAGCCATTCGCAGTGCACCGTAGCCGCCAGATGATTTGCCGAAACAACCGCGATGCTCTCTTGAGGCCAGAGTTCGGAGTTGGTCGTCTACAAACGGAATAAGTTCCAAGTTCAGATAGTCTGCATACTGCCCTATGGCGCTGGAGTTGATGTACTGGTTGCCGCCTAAACACGTGAAGCAATCTGGGAAAACTACAATTACTGGGGGCATGGCTTTATTAGTGATAAGCCGGTCTAGTTTCTGTGGTAGGTTTTCATCGAAATTACGCCAGTTCAAATGCCCAAGCCCGCTGCCAGTAAAGCCGGCTAAGTCGAACAGCACAGGGAAGCGCTTTTGTGGTTGGTTGTCATAGGCAGCGGGCAAATAAACATTCACAGGGCGTTCGAATGGATCACCTAAGGGGTTATCTTTGAGCACCGTTGAGGTGTGGTCTAGTGTGACAATTCGGCCCTTGCTAGAGTGCTTTTTGTCCTGCTTTTGGGCAGAGTGGGTTGGGCGTTCTGCTGTGCGTTTGCTCTGACTCATGATGTTGAGCATTCCTTGTTAGTTAATAAAACCTAGCTTACCAGCACTATCTAGCGTTATGTCCATTTCGCGGCTTGCTATGTGCGATCGATTTTTCCAACCTGATAAGGTTTTGGCGTTATTATTGCGCATCACTTTGCATGCATAGATACCTTGCCCAGCGAGTTGTCTGTGTGTTGAGCGTTGTTTAAATGAAGGGTTATTGAGACACATTAGGAGTAGTTATGAAGTTTCTAAAAACTGCGGTTTTGGCAGGGTTAGTTATAGCTAGCGGGCAAATTGTTAGTGCGGTTGCGCAAACAAATCTCGGTGATGCGGCAGCAGGCAAGTCTATGTATCCGTTATGTACTTCGTGTCATGGCGTTAATGGCAGTGGTAGCCAAGCCATGGGCGCGCCTAAAATTTCTGGGCAATTGGCCTTCTATACCCTTAAGCAATTGCAGCACTTTCAAAATGGCGCCCGTGGAACAGTGGCTGGCGACATGAAAGGTATGCAAATGGCTGCCATGTCTAAAGGACCACGACTAAAGTCTCCGGAAGCATTGGCAAATTTGGTTGCTTATGTTTCTTCGCTGCCGGATGAAGCGATCACGCCGACTATTCAAGGAGATGCGAGCAAAGGTAGGTCCGCTTATGCCGTTTGCGCTGCTTGTCATGGTGTTCAAGGGGAAGGCAATGAAGCAATGGCCGCGCCGCGTTTAACAGGACAAAGTGATTGGTACTTAGTTGCGCAACTGAAAAAGTTTAAGCAAGGCCAGCGTGGTTATCACAACGTAGACCATGGCGGCCGCCAAATGCGCGCTATGACAGCGACATTGACCACAAATGAGTCGATGAATGACGTAGTCGCTTACATCAATAGCCTTAACTAAAGATACTTATGACCGGTCGTCTGACAATTAATCTGAATGCCCTAGCGCATAACTATGCGCAATTTCATGGTGGCAGTCCGGCTCAGTTTGCGACAGTGGTCAAGGCAGACAGTTATGGATTGGGCGTTGAAGTGGTTGCAAAAAAACTCTGGGACGAAGGCTGCCGGGAGTTTTTTGTTGCCTTTACCAGTGAAGGTAAGGCGCTGCGCAGAGTGTTAGGTGAGGCAAAAATATATGTGCTGGCTGGCGTCAGCCCAAAGAGCGAAGAAACCATTCAAGCGCTGCTTGCCGCCAGACTAATCCCTGTTCTCAATACCCTAGAGCAGTGTCGCTATTGGGCAAATACGCAAGCGCCTGCGGCTTTGCATGTTGATACCGGTATGTCCCGGTTAGGTATGGCGGTAGACAGTGTTGCTCAAGACATAAGCGGGCTTAATCTGAATATAGATTTGCTTGTTAGCCATTTTGCGCGTGCAGATGAGTTTGAGCATAGTTTTAATGCCCTGCAATCCCAGCGTCTAAAAGCCACTTACAGTGCTTTAAGAGAGCGCCATCCCATGCTTCGTTTAAGTCTGGCTAATTCAGCGGGGTCTCTGACTTTGCAAGCGAACCAAGCATTAAAGATTCAGACTGACGGGCTCAATCATTTAGACCGGGTGGGTATTGGCCTTTACGGCGGTAATCCATTTTCCTCAGCCGCAGCAGAGCTCAATGCGGGTTTGAAACCCGTAGTCAGTCTGTATGGCCAAGTACTTCAGGTTCGACAGGTGGCAGCAGGCACGCCGGTCGGTTACGGCAGTACCCACATCATGACAAAGGCCAGCCGTTTAGCGGTACTGGATGTGGGCTATGCAGATGGCCTACCGAGGCTTTTATCCAACAACGGGCGGGCTTATTTTGCCGGTGAATATTGCCCTATCGTCGGCCGCATTAGTATGGATGCGACTATCGTAGATGTGGGTGACCTTGAGGTGGCCGAAGGCGACTGGTTCGAGCTGATGGGCGCGCAGATATCAGTAGATGAAGTAGCAAGCCAAGCGCAAACGATTACTTTCGAAATCCTTACTGGCCTAAGTCGACGGTTGACCAAAGTCTATATTGAGGACTAAATTCCGATAGACCCAATCGCGGCTGAGTCATGGGGGTGACGTAGGTGCGTGATGTTTTCTGCAAGAGCGCTCAAGGGCTCGCGTCTAAAAACGGCTGAATAAACATCAAGCGAAAATGCATGAGACAAATTGTTAGATAAAGAGTTAGGTAAAGATCAAGGTAAAGAGGGGTGGGATATGACAGCAGCAATCAATAAAAACGGTCTTCTGGCGGGTAAAGTAGCAGTTATCACTGGCGCCAGTAGAGGTATTGGTGACGCCATAGCGCGCCGCTTTGCTATGGAAGGCGCAAAAGTTGTGGTGTCTGCCCGTACGGTGGAAAGCGGCGAACACTTCCTGCCTGGCAGCATTAATCAAACTGTTAGTGAAATAAAAGCCGCCGGTGGTGAAGCCCTGGCGGTGAAAGCTGATTTGGCGATCGCGGAAGATCGAGCCAATTTGGTTGCCGCTACTATGGACGCTTACGGCGCCATAGATATTCTGATCAACAATGCCGCAATCACCTATTTCATTCCCGTAGTAGATTTTCCCGAAAAACGCTTTCGCCTGATGATGGATGTACAAGTTTGGGCGCCATTTGAGCTTGCCCAATTGGTTGCACCGCAAATGCAGGAGCGCGGTTCGGGTTGGATCCTGAATATTTCATCTCATGCAGCACTGCATCCTGACAAAAAATTATCGGGACGCGGTAGCACTGTGTATGGCATGTGCAAAGCCGCCTTAGAAAGATTTACTACCGGCTTAGCTTCAGAGCTTTATGACTATGGTGTGGGCGTTAATGTGATTTCCCCCGGGTTAGTCGCCACGCCAGGTGTTATTCATCACAAGCTGATCACCGAGGAAAGCAAGGACCGAGTGACTCCGGTAGAGCATATGGCAGAAGCTTGCCTGCGACTGTGTAATGGCGATCCCAAAGAGCTTACCGGGCGCATAGACTATGCAGATGCGGTTATTGAGGAGTTTAACTTAGATCCGCTTGATCTGATCTAACGAAATAATTCTATTACTTCGTGTAAACCAAATATATAGAAAGTTGAGATACTGATATGCAACCAACAAAACAGTCCGGCTTGGCCCTACATAATGAATTTTCCGCAGATTCCATAGAAGCAAAAGACCTTCAACATATGCTGCATCCCTCCACCAATTTAAAGCAGCACGGGGAACTAGGTCCCAAAGTCCACGAGCGCGCCGAGGGTGTGTATATTTGGGACAATCAGGGCAACCAGTATTTGGAAGGTATGGCTGGGCTTTGGTGTACGGCTATAGGTTATGGCAATGAAGAACTGGCGGACGTTGCTGCACAACAAATGCGCAAGTTGAGCTACTCCCAACTCTTTGCTGGCCGAACTAATGAACCCTCTGTGTTACTGGCAGAAAAGCTCAAATCCATGGTGCCCTTCGACGCGGGTAGAGTGTTTTTTGGTTCATCTGGTAGCGATGCCAACGATACCCAGATGAAACTTATTTGGTATTACAACAACGCTATTGGGCGACCACAGAAGAAAAAAATCATTAGTCGCAAGCGCGGCTATCATGGCGTCACAGTGGCCAGCGGTTCTTTAACTGGCTTGCCTGCGTTTCACAACGCATTTGATCTGCCGATTGCGGGGGTGCTGCACACCACCAGCCCCCATTACTATAGCGAAGGTCGTGATGGCGAAAGCGAGGCGGCATTTGTTGACCGAGTGACTAACGACCTAGAGCAGATGATTTTGCATGAGGGACCAGAAACTGTAGCGGCTTTTATAGCGGAGCCGATATTAGGCGCCGGTGGTGTCATTGTGCCGCCAGAAAACTATTATCAAAAAATCCAGGCGGTGTTAGAAAAGTACGACATTTTCTTTATCGACGATGAGGTTATTTGCGGTTTTGGTCGCACGGGTAGTGCATTTGGTGCTGAGACTTTTGGCATTAAACCTACAACAATGAGTGTTGCTAAAGCGCTTTCTTCGGCCTATTTACCGATCAGTGCAGTGCTTATTCCAGAGTTTATGTATGAAGCGTTCGCCGCCAAATCTGATGAGCTTGGCAACTTTGGGCATGGCTTTACCTATTCAGGACATCCAGTTTGCGCGGCTGTTGCTCTGCGTAATTTGGAAATTATGCAAGAAACCAACTTGTTCGAGCACGCCAAAAAAATGGGTGAAATATTTCAGGCGCGGCTGCGGCAATTTGTTGGTCAGCCGTTAGTGGGTGAAGTTCGAGGCGCGGGGCTAATTGCCGCCGTTGAGTTAGTTAAACAAACTCAGCCGCGTGTGCCGTTTCAACCATCTGACGGTGTGGGCGCATTCTGTTCCGCAGCCTGTCAGGACGCGGGCGTTATTTTGCGTAACCTTGGTGATTCCGTCGCATTTTGCCCACCGTTGATTATCTCCGAAGACCAAGTGCATGAAATGGTCGATAAATTTGCGGTTGGCCTTGCTAAGACACAATTTTGGGCAAAGCAAAGTGGATTTACTTAGCGGCTAGAATTTGGCCGCGATTAACTTTTAGTTTGGTGTGCTCACAAGAGGAGAGACTTTGTGAAATCTAGCTCAAGCGTTTTGCGCGGAGTGACCCTCTTTTCTAGGGTGCAAGGTGTGCTTGTTCTATCTGCATTTGTTCTCTCTATATTTTTCCAATCTATATTTGTTCAGGTGCATGCGGCGGACTGCGAAGAAGCCCAGGCAGATCTAGCCGGTGCGTTCCCTCCGTTTTGGGGCATTGACGAGCACAGTACTCGGTATGTGCCGGCTGAACACACCAGCATTAATGCAACAAATGTTCACCAACTAAAACTGAAATGGGCCTATGGGCTTGAGACCAGTTCTCCCCGCTCTTATCCACTGGTAACTAAAGACACGATCTTTTTTGGTGACAGCGGTGCAGGATTGCTGGCTTTGGATCGTGAGACTGGATGCGTTAGATGGCGGCACGAAGATAGTGAAGCTGATGTTGCCAGTGCAATTTTGAGCAGAGTCACCGAGTCAGGTTTGACTTTGTATCTCACCAGTCGTCGCGAAGGGGTTTTTGCTGTTGATGCCGCAACCGGCAAAACCTTGTGGCAGGCGACCATTAGTGAGGAGCCTGTACCCCTTTACTCAGGTACGCCGCTATTAGCCGATGGAAAAATTTTCGTACCTATTTCCAGTGAGGAAATAGGCCTCAGCCTGAATCCATTTTATGGCTGCTGTACCACCAGTGGCGGCATGGCTGCATTTGACGCCACCACCGGCGAGCAGCTTTGGTATCTCCCTACTATTGAAGAGCCGGCCCGGGTGATTGGCAGACATTTTTTCTTTGTTGAAGAGTGGGGGCCCAGTGGTGTGCCGGTATGGAGTGCGCCTACTTTTGATGCCGAGACTGGGTTGTTGTTTTATGGCACGGGGGAAAACTATACAGAGCCTGCTACGCTAACAAGTGATGCCATTTTTGCTGTGGACGCCGCAACCGGCGAGCGCCGTTGGGTTAAACAATTTACCGCAGGGGATACCTTCAATATGGGTTGCGTGATTGGTGGGCCTAACTGCCCAGATTCCCCCGGCCCAGATTTAGACTTTGGTGCGCCGCCAGTTATTGCAAACAACGGTCTTGGTGAAAAGGTTTTATATGCGGGTCAAAAATCTGGGCATGTACATGCCATGAACCCAATCACAGGCGAAGTACTCTGGAGTAAACATTTGAGTCGTGGCGGCTATCTAGGCGGTATTCATTGGGGTATTGCCGCAGATGAGCAGGCGGGCCTCTTGTACGTACCCATTAGTGATTTTCCCAGTGGCGGTCACTCTGATCTGCCCGCAGCGCCTGGCATGTTTGCACTGAATTTATTGGATGGCACCATCCGCTGGAAAAACCTTCAGGACACCGAGTCAGTGGATGGCTTTTGGCCTGGTCTGTCAGCGGGCATTGTCGCGGCCCAAGGGCTGGTGGTTGCAGGGGATTTGGCAGGAGGTATTGCGGCGTACAGTGCACAAGACGGATCGGTGCTTTGGCAGTTTGATACAGCGCAAACCTTTACAACGGTCAACGGTGTTTCGGCTACCGGTGCGAGTATTGATTCCCACGGTCCATTGCTTGTTGATGATTTGCTTATAGTCGCATCCGGCTATGGCGGAGTAAGCATGCAGCCAGGCAATGCTCTGTTAATTTTTCAGCTGGTTGAAGAGAACGTTGATGCCACTCACGCCTCCAATTCGAGAGGTCAAGTCAGTGAATGAGTTAACTCAGTCCAGCGTAAAGATGTGGCGCAGGGCCCTTGCTGGCGCGATAGATTTTTTCCTGGTGCCTGCTTTCGCGCTGTTATTGATGTTGGTAACAGGCGTTTTAGAAAGCGCTGAAGCTTATTCGAGGGGGTTCCCCTATTTCAGAGTGTTCTTCCTCGGCGTTGCCAGTTACCTAATGCTCAATGGGTGGCTGTTGTGGCAGCGGGGGCAGACATTGGGCAAGTATTGGCTAAAGCTGAAAATTGTTAACAGCCAAGATGGTAAAAAAGTCGCTTTATGGAAACTGATTTGCCTCAGAGCTGTGTTTTTTGGCCTGCCTCATGTAGCTCTGATAGGCTTTTGGTATTTGGTGCTAATAGATTGGTTTTTTCTATTTGGCAAAGACCGGCGTTGTTTGCATGACCTGGTTGCAGGCACCCTTGTTGCGCCGGTAACTGAGCTAAAACCGGTGCGGCCCGCAGATTAATCCTCTATCAATTGTGAGTATTCTGACCGGTCGCTAATACTTGTGCCCAAATCGTTGAGCAAGCCGTCTTCAATGGCATAGATCCAACCGTGAACACTGAGTGGTTGATCCGCTTTCCAAGCCTCTTGCACTGCATCCATTTTGCACACGCTGGTCATTTGGTGCGCTACGTTGATCTCACACAGCTTGGTTAAGGCTTGTTCTGGTGTGAGGCTTTGTAAGCGTTCCTTATGGTTATTCCACAGCGCCCTAACCCCAGTCAGCCATTGGTGCACATTGCCCTCAGCATTACCTTCCATGGCTGCTTTCACGCCACCACACTGATAGTGACCGCAAACAATGATATGACGTACTTTTAATACCTTGACTGCATATTCGATAACGCTGACGCAGTTAAGGTCAGTATGCATAACAACATTACCCACATTGCGATGAACGAAAACCTCGCCCGGCAATAATCCGCTGATTTGGTTGGCTGGCACGCGGCTGTCGGAACACCCTATCCATAGATATTCTGGTTGTTGCTGTTGCGCTAGCCGAGTGAAAAATTCAGGGTCTTCCTCTGATACGCGCCTTGCCCAAGCTTTGTTGTTATTCAGCAAACTTTCCAAATTACCAGCCATACAAACTCTCTTCACTCAACATGCAAATTTCGTTTCGTATTGTAGAGCTAAAGGACATGTGGCGCAGGATTTTTGCTAACGTGATAGGCCGTTTGATTGGCACAAATGATTGGCACAAATGATTGGCGCAAAGTGTGTAAAAGACGACTAACAGGCAAGTAAAAGGCGGAAGAAAAACTTTGTCTTTGTCGAAGCTATTATCCAAAGCTAATTTGGGTCAACTAGAGCCAAGGGGGCAGGGATTACGCTATTATCTTAATCTAATTAGAGGGGGTTTTATTCATGAGTACATTGCCTGATTTTGACTTTGGTTTTGGTGAAACAGTACAACAGCTGCGTGACAGCGTTGCGCATTTTTGCGCCAAAGAATTGGCCCCCCGCGCGGCTCAGATAGACAAAGATAACGAATTCCCCCGAGATCTTTGGACCAAGCTTGGCGATCTTGGTGTACATGGCATGACTGTAGATGCGGCTTATGGCGGTGTTGATATGGGTTACTTAGCGCATACAGTCGTTATGGAGGAAATCAGCAGGGCCTCGGCCTCGGTGGGGCTTTCTTACGGCGCCCACTCAAACCTTTGTGTAAATCAGATTTCGCGCTTTGGCAGCGAGGTACAAAAAAACGCCTATTTGCCAAAATTAGTTTCAGGGGAGTTCCTCGGCGCACTAGCCATGAGCGAGCACCTGTCTCTTATACACATCTGACGCTGCCGACGAATAGAGAGGGGTAGATCTCG
>OJFS01000061.1_pt1 | contig 60375 bp, 53 predicted proteins | sample 1594231 | NCBI WGS metagenome assembly OJFS01 (sample SAMN05416847, study PRJEB24817) | seawater metagenome | isolation source: Sea water | place: Canada:Atlantic | collected 2013-07
ATCGCTCAACGGATAAAAGGTACGCCGGGGATAACAGGCTGATACTGCCCAAGAGTCCATATCGACGGCAGTGTTTGGCACCTCGATGTCGGCTCATCTCATCCTGGGGCTGGAGCAGGTCCCAAGGGTATGGCTGTTCGCCATTTAAAGAGGTACGTGAGCTGGGTTTAGAACGTCGTGAGACAGTTCGGTCCCTATCTGCCGTGGGTGTAGGAGACTTGATGGGAGTTGCCCCTAGTACGAGAGGACCGGGGTGAACGATCCACTGGTGGATCTGTTGTTGCGCCAGCAGCAGTGCAGAGTAGCTATGATCGGACAGGATAACCGCTGAAGGCATCTAAGCGGGAAGCCCCCCCAGAAACAAGGTCTCCCTTGAGGGCCGTGGAAGACCACCACGTCGATAGGTCGGAGATGTAAGTGCTGTAAAGCATTCAGTTGACCGATACTAATTGCCCGATAGGCTTGATTTGATCCAGTAATAGACAGATTAGATATCTGTTATCTGGACAGAAGTGGAAAGTGACCTGCTACGGCAGGGTCTCGTGTTCTTTAATCTTTTCTTGGTTTGGTGATCATAGCACCAGCAAAACACCCGATCCCATCTCGAACTCGGCCGTTAAGTGCGGTTGCGCTGATGGTACTGCGTCTTAAGGCGTGGGAGAGTAAGTCATCGCCAAACCTAGTAAGGATTAAAGAGTAAGCTCTCAATTCGATTGTAATTATAAAATAGCCGCCTCTAAGGGCGGCTTTTTTTATACAATATCATTTGATCCTTAACAAAATTTATAAAATGCTAAATCAATAATTTGATAGCAGTAATTATACAGATCGTTACTAAGAGAGGTCTTATTAAATGAATTCCTTTTTTAATTGCTAGCCGCGCACCAATTGAACTTCCAATTATTTGTCCAATTGCCATTGTTAACCCTATTTTCCAATTAATTGCCCCAATAATGCAGAAAAATACAAATCCACCTAAATTTGATGAAAAGTTTAGTAATTTTGTTTGGGCGGTTGCTTGAACTATTCCAAGTCGAGCCAAAGATAAGAGAGCCAACATATAAAAAGAACCTGCACCTGGTCCAAACATACCGTCATACAAGCCAATAATAGGATATATTAAAGTGGCTAAAATTAAAAAATTTAAAAGTGGTGCCTTTCCTATATCAGATATACTTTTCGATAATCCAAAATATAATGCAACTAAGATTAATATGTAGGGAATAAAAACTGTTAATCTTTGTTCTGGTATATGTGATGCAATAAGTGCACCCACAATAGACGAAATAAAGCAAAGCAAAGCAATAGGCCATAGTGATTTAAAATCTAAATGGCCTTTTGATGCAAATGTTATAGTAGCTGATCCTGTGCCAAATATTCCTTGTAATTTATTTGTTCCTAATGCTTCAAGAGGAGGAACTCCAGCCATCAGCATTGCGGGAATAGTTAACAACCCCCCACCACCTGAAATAGAATCAAAAAAACCAGCAAACATACCAATTATGAAAAATATTATTAGTAAATTGATAGTTATATCAATCATTTAATTTGCTACCCAATATGATGTTTGCCACGTTTATCAGCTAATTCAACTTGACGTTGGCGCTCCCGAAATCGTTCTTTTCGTTCATCATCATTGCTGTTTATACAGAGATGACAAGAAACACCTTTTTCAAATTCGCTTCTGTTTAAATCATTTGGTGATAGAGGCATTCTGCATGCATAACATAAGCTATATATGCCCTCTTCTAATCCGTGCTTAACAGATACTCTTGAGTCAAAAACAAAGCATTCACCAGTCCATTTACTATTATCTTTTGGAACTTCTTCAAGGTATTTTAGTATACCACCTTTTAAATGATACACGTTCTCAACGCCTTCATTTAGTAGAAAGTTTGTTGATTTTTCACATCGAATTCCACCCGTGCAAAACATTGCAATTCGTTTATTTTGATATTTTGATTTATTATCTTGCCACCAATCAGGAAATTCACCAAAACTTTTGGTTTCTGGATCTATAGCACCCTCGAAACTTCCGATTGCAACTTCATAATCATTTCGTGTGTCTATTACTACAACATCTTCTTGTGATATGAGGTTATTCCAGTCAGATGCATCAACGTAATTGCCTACATTAACTGTTGGATCGATGTTCGGCTGACCCATAGTAACTATTTCATTTTTTAATTTAACCTTCATTCTTTTGAATGGCATTTCAGTTGCATAGCTCTCTTTGTGAACTAAATCAGAACACCCTGGCCAAGATCGTATGTGGTCTAAAACTTTATCAATTCCCAACCTAGAGCCTGATATTGTACCATTAATTCCTTCGTAAGCTAATAATAAAGAACCTTTAATACCTTCAGTATTACAGATTTTTTTCAATGGGCCTTGCAGGGTTTTATAATCTGAAAACTTTGTGAAATGATAAAGAGCTGCTACAATAACTTTGGTCATAATATACCTATAATTTAAGCCATATTAGTGGCCACCAATCCTACCTGCTAAAATTCTATAGTCTGTTGCTATACGATAACTTGGATCATCGTCCATATCTACAATCAGTTGACCTGCTTTGGTTAGTAGAGCATGACAGTCGCGTGATAGGTGCCTAAGCATTAATTTTTTACCTGCTAATTCGTATTTAGCAGCTACAGCATCAATGGCTTGTAATGCACTATGATCAACAACACGTGAACCATTGAAATCTATAATAACTGTGTCTGGATCATTATTTGGTTCAAAAAGTTCTTGAAATCTTGTTGTTGAGCCAAAAAATAATGGCCCAGACAACTCATAGACTATGGCCCCTTTTTCAGTTTCTGAAAGGCGTGAATGGACTTGAATTTGAGCTGCTGCATTCCATGCATAAACTAATGCCGAAATTATGACACCAACTATTACTGCAGTAGCTAAATCAGAATATACAGTAACTGCAGTTACAACAATTATGACTAAAATATCAGACATTGGAATTTTGCCCATTAATCGAATTGATTGCCAAGCAAATGTACCTATGACGACCATAAACATTACCCCAACTAATGCAGCCAACGGTATCAAGTCGATTATGCCACTAGCAAACAATATAAATATTAATAGAAATATTGCTGCAGATATTCCCGCTAGGCGTGTACGCCCCCCCGAATTAACGTTAATCATTGATTGTCCGATCATAGCACATCCGCCCATACCTCCAAAGAAGCCAGTCACTATATTGGCACCTCCTTGAGCTAAACATTCTTGGCTCGCTCCACCCTTTTTACCTGTAATATCACCAACAAGATTTAAAGTAAGAAGACTTTCAATTAATCCAATTGCAGCTAAAATTAAAGCATATGGAAATATTATTAGAAATGTTTCAAGGTTAAAGGGTACAATAGGTACTGAAAACTTTGGTAGGCCACCTTTTACAGAAGCTAAATCATCTACACGTGGAACAGGTATATCAAACATAATTACTAAAGTTGCAACTAAACCAATTGCTACTAAAGGTGCTGGTATAGCGCGAGTTATTTTTGGAGTGATCCAAATCAACAGCATTGTTAATGCAACTAATCCTAGTGTGATTAATAGTGTTACGCCTGTCATCCATACATGGTGTCCTGAACTATCTACTGTTTTGAAATGTTCCATTTGTGCGAGAAAGATTACAATTGCTAAACCATTAACAAAGCCTAACATTACTGGATGAGGTACTAACCTCATAAACTTCCCTAATCTAAATACACCAGCACCAACTTGCAATAAGCCCATCAAAACTACAGTTGCAAATAAATACTGAACACCATGGTTAGCAACTAAAGCCACCATAACGACAGCTAAAGCACCTGTTGCACCTGAGATCATTCCTGGGCGACCACCAAATACAGCCGTTATTAACCCAACAATAAAAGCAGCATAAAGGCCAACTAATGGTTCAACTCCTGCAACAAATGCAAACGCAACGGCTTCTGGAACTAAAGCCAGAGCAACTGTTAAGCCAGATAGAATATCTGTTTTTGCTTGCATTGGTGTCATTAAAGTATTGTCTGGGCTTCTATCAGGTATGCGTAAGCGGCGCGTAAAATCAGCAATTGTTGTGAACTTAGCCATTAGATATTCCTTGTGGATATTTTGTCGCGTTCTAGGTGATTTTAAGTGAAACTTAAAGACCGAAAGATATTTAGTTTAATCAGCTTTTAAAGCTTTGATCTTTATTTATAAACTACGTTAATTGTCATTAACTTTGCCACGAAGAGCTTTTATCTGGCCGCGTTTTGTTTTTGAGTCTATTCTTCGCCGCTGCGAAGCTTTTGTTGGTCTAGTTTTTATACGGTATTTAGGCCGTTTGGTAGCTTCAGTTATTAATGCAATCAATTTTTCTACTGCTAGAGCTCTATTAAGGGGCTGCAATCGATGCTTTTCGGCTGTAATTATTAAAGCACCATCTTTTGTCCATTTGCGCCCAGCAATTTTGCGCAATCTTGTTTTTACAAAAGAAGATAAATTAGGCGAACGTTCTGCTTCAAATCGCAATTCAACTGCTGAGGACACTTTATTGACATGCTGACCTCCAGGGCCAGATGAGCGCATAAAGCTTTCTGTTATTTCCCAGTCTTCAATTGTGATCGTATCATTTATTTTTATCATAATAATTTGTGTTTTAATGAAAAAGCCCACACCAAGGAATGTGGGCTTCTCTCAAGATTTAGAGGTGGCGAGCAAAACCAAAATAGGCTTTGAAGCCAGATAATCACTTTGGGGGGCTGCCCCCTAGAGCATTATCTTGCTCGTATCCTTCACCAGCTGCTCTGTTGTCTTAATAATCATGGGCACCTCCTTTCGTTTGTTTCTTTTAATCGGGTTATTTTTGCCGATATTTGAATCATGCAACGTCTTAACAAAAAATCCAAATGTTTTTTTCAAAATTATATAAAATTATAACCAAGGATATAAAATATTAGTTATTTGAACTGTTTAAGACCTAAAGTTTTGCTTTTTGTAATTGAGTAACAAGGAAACGGAATGGTAATAATGCAATCAATGCCAATGATACTTTAATTGACCAATCAGCAAATGCGAGAGAAACCCATAGTGGAAGTAGTGGCCCTATACCTAGCAGGGGTAAAATTTCATTAGCCCAAGATACATCATTTAATGGCTCTAACGAAGAGAATGAAATTGAAAAAGCAATTGTAAAAAATAGAGCTGTATCAATAGATGAACCGACTAGTGTTGATGAGAGGGGTGCTTTCCACCATATATTTTTTCGTAGTTTGTCAAAAATAAGTATATCAACTAATTGAGCAACTAAAAATGCAACACCAGAACCAATTGCTATTCTTAATGTGACTAACGGGCCAAATTCACCAATTATTTGAGTGCCGATGAATGAACATAAGACACCAACAAAAAAGCCAACTAGAACAACTTTACGGGCTTGTTGAGCTCCATAAAGGCGGTTTGTAAGGTCAGTAATTAGAAACGCAAAAGGATACGTAAACGCCCCCCATGTGAGCCAATTACCCATTAAAAATTGTACTAAAATATTAGAAGCGACAACGACTGCTGCCATGGCAACTATGCCAAAAATTAAACCACGATTCATTATAAACTCCGTTTTGAAAAGGTTGCGGGAACTTTGCTATGTAAAAGCAAGTGCCAGTTACCTCGTTTTATGAATTTTATCAAGGGAGCTTTTTTACATGGATCGCTATGTTTGCTTATCTAAATTTTATATTTTATTAAATACCAACTTCTATAACAGCTTTTGCGATGGTTTTAACTTTATCCAGAGTAACGCCAGCTATATTTAAGCGACTGTCGAAAACCATATAAATCCCAAATTCGTCGCGTAAACGATTAACTTGCTCTTCAGTTGCTCCAAGGCGAGAAAACATTCCTCTGTGATGTGCAAGAAAATCAAATCTATCAGAGTTACATTCTGTGCGGAGTGCTTCAGCTAAATGCGTTCTGGCGTCTAACATGCCAATACGAACTTGTTCTAGTTCTGATGCCCAATCCGCACGTAAGTCGGCGTCTCTTAGAACCATTGTTACCAGTCTGGCACCATGGTCTGGTGGAAAACTAAAGTTTTGGCGATTTACGTAAGAAAGATTTCCTTGTGTGATAATGCTAATGTCTGGATTTTTTGAAATAGCCATAACAATTCCACATCGTTCACGATAAATACCAAAATTCTTTGAACAACTTGCTGCAATAAACATTTCTGGAAATTTATTTGCTAAAAGTCTAGTTCCAAAAGCATCTTCTTCGATGCCTTCACCAAAGCCTTGGTAAGCAATGTCAATAAAAGGTATAGCTTCTTTTTCAAGTAAAAGTTCTGAAATTATGTTCCATTGATCTTTACTTAGATTAGCACCAGTAGGATTATGACAACATCCATGTAATACTACAATATCACCATTAGCTACGTTAGATAAATCTGAAAGCATAGCTTTAAAATCTACTGATCGTGTCTCATTATCAAAATAGCTATATTTCCCAATTTGCATATTTAAATGCTTTGCAATTGTAAGGTGATTTCCCCATGTTGGGTCACTAAACCAAATTGTAGGATTAGTTTCTGTTAGTTTAACTAATTCTAAAACGTGGTGAATAGCGCCTGTTCCTCCAGGGGTTGCGCAAAAGGAAACTCGATCTTGGTCAACACTGTCAGCCAAAACAAGATCCGCCATTGCATTATGAAAGCCACTATCTCCAGTCATTGCAGTATATGTTTTAGTAGATTCTGTATTCCATAATTGGCTCTCTGCTTCTTTTATGGAGCGCATAATTGGAGTATTACCGTGGGCATCTTTATAGACACCAACACCAAGATCTATTTTTTCTTGTCTTGGATCAGCATTATAAAGTGCTGATAGTCCTATTATACGATCTGCAGGTTGTTTTTTTAAAGAAGTTAGCATTTTACGCCCTTAATTAGTTGCAATGGGAAGGTCGTCTCGGAGACCCCATTCAGACCATGACCCGTCATACAACGCAGTCTGAATATGGTCTAGTTGTTTTAAAGCTAAAATTATAATTGATGCAGTTACGCCTGATCCACAAGAAGTAATTATTGGTTTATTTAAATCAATTCCTGCATTTAAAAAAATTGAAAGTAATTCTGATTTAGGCCTTAAACAGTTTTGCTTATTTAATAATGATTTGTAAAATATATTAATTGAATTGGGTATGTGACCTGATCTTAGATTAATTCTTGGTTCGGGAGCTTCACCAGAAAATCTTTTTGGGTGCCTAGCATCAATAATTTGTGCTGTTGTTTCTAGAATTTGGGGAATATCTACTACGGTTGAAGGCATGAGTGAAGATTTAAAAATACCTCGTTGTGCTTTGTAATGATCGTTTGAAATGGGTCTATTTTCAGAAATCCACTTTGGTAATCCACCATCTAGTATGAAAACTTCAATATGACCCATAACTTTAAACATCCACCAAACTCTAGCGGCTGAAAATAAACCATCAGTGTCATATATAATAAGTTTTACATTATTTGAAATACCGAGTTTCTCAACTTGGTCATTAAATGAAGATGGAGAAGGTAGCATGTGAGGTAAATGGCTATTTTTATCAGAAATTACATCTATATCAAAAAACTGTGCGTTAGGAATGTGTTTGGATTTGAATTCATTAAATGTATTTCTACCCTCAGATGGTAGATACCATGATGCATCAAGAATTTTGACGGTTTGGTGATTTTTTTCCAACCAATCAGTTGTTACTGTAACTTGCATATTTAAATCTCATATAAGAGTTGGCTTGAAGATAAAAGATTTTAATTACTCACTAATTTTGTCTAATGTTATTCAGATCATTATATATTACTCTAAGTATAAATATAAATATCATCAAGCTTACACCACAAAACCCACCCGAAATGATTAAATTTATTACTGAACTGATGTTCATTACATTTATATCAGGACTTAAAGCTTGGCCACCAAAACCACCTCCAAAGATGCCAACTATGATACAATTGAAATAAGTGTATTGTCTTTTTACAAATCTTTTTTTTAAACATATGCAACTTAATGTACCTGCAAATAATTGTATAAGTAATGCTTCCATTGTGTGATAATTGGTCCATAAATTTAATTAACTAATTATTATAAAAAAGATTTTATAAACTAACTGTGCTCACGTAAAAGGCGTGATTTTTGACGGTTCCAATCTCGTTTTTTTTCAGTTTCACGTTTATCGGATTGTTTTTTACCTTTAGCAGTACCTATTAGTAATTTAACTTTCCCCTTTTCATTAAAATACATTTTCAGTGCAACAATAGTCATAGCTTCGCGGCCTTTTGCTTGCCACAGTTTTGATATTTGTTTCTTGGATACTAATAGTTTTCGTCGACGTCTTTCTTCATGTCCAAAATTTTTAGCTTGGGTGTATAGAGAAATATAAGAGTTAATTAACCAAAGCTCTCCATTTTCAATATCTACATAGCTTTCAGCAATATTTGCTGAACCAATACGCAATGCTTTTACTTCTGAGCCCATTAATATGAGTCCACATTCCAGTACATCTTCTACTGCATAGTCGTAACGGGCACGTCGATTTTCGACGATCATTTTGTTGTTATCAGGTGATTTATTTTTTGCCATAATCCATTGGATATAATCTACGAGTGACGTCCTGCCAAGCCTATAAAAAGAACAAAAGCTATAGAAATAGTTACTTTAAATAAGAGCACTAATTTAAAATGCCTGCATGCCGCATAGCAGCTTGTATTTTTTCTTTAGTTTCTTTCAACAAAGATGTTAATGGAAGTCTAACGTCTTCGCTGCATTTATCCAATAGGGAAGCAGCATATTTTGCGCCTACCAAACCTGGTTCGGTAAAAATGGCTTCATGCAAGGGCATAAGTCTATCTTGCAATTTTAATGCAGCGTTGAAATTTCCATCTGCTAACAAGTTTTGAAATTCAGCACATAACCTAGGTGCTACATTTGCTGTAACTGAAATAGCTCCAACACCGCCATGAGCATAAAATCCTAATGCACTGGCATCTTCGGCAGACATCTGTATGAAATTCTCACCACATTCTAAGCGTTGTTGAGTAACGCGATCCATTGATCCTGTAGCATCCTTAACGCCTACAATAAATTCTAACTTAGATAGCTCGCCCATTGTTTGAGGCGTCATATCAACCACTGACCTACCAGGAATATTATAAACAAAAATTGGTAAACCAATATCGTTTAATGCTTTAAAATGTGCATATAACCCACGTTGGGTAGGTTTATTATAATAAGGGGTTACTACCAAAGCTGCATCTGCCCCTACATCTTTAGCAAATTGCATAAGACGGAGTGCTTCTGTTGTGTTGTTTGAGCCCGCACCGGCTATAACAGGAACTCTATTTGCATTGTGTTCAACTACAACGCGAATAACCTCTTCATGTTCAGAATGAGAGAGAGTTGCGCTTTCACCAGTTGTGCCAACTGGGACAAGGCCATGGCTACCTTCAGCTATTTGCCAATCTACTAAATGTTTAAGTGCATCAACATCTACTTTTCCATTTTTAAATGGTGTAATTAGAGCTGGCATTGAACCTTTAAACATAACATATCTCCTAAAAGTAACTGATTCAAAATTTCTATAACGCTAAAATAGCTCCATGTGTACCATGAAATTTAAATTCGATAATATGTTGCTTTGAAAATAGAAAATTTTACCTTAAGAATACATTAAATTTTTGAGATTTAAATGTTTCGAGTATTAAATTTTTTTATATTTTTTGTGTTCATTTTGGTGTCACCAATTTGTGCAAAAACAGATTCTAAAGATGTATCAATTTTATCCGATGGTTTAAACGCAATAGAGTATGGAAAGTGGTCAAAATCGCATGACTTTTCTAAAAAAATAAAAGACCCAGTTGCTAAGATTATTCTAGAATGGTCACGATTACGGGCAGGTCATGGCGATTGGATCGAATATCAGAGTTTCTTAAGTCGAAATTCGAAATGGCCTGGATTGAAGAAATTAAGAGAGCGTGCTGAAAAACAAATCCCAAAAAATACAAATTCTCAAGATATATTGGATTTTTTTGGTACGGAAAGACCACAAACTGCCTGGGGAACTCTTAGGCTGGTAGATGCTTTATTGAGCGAAAAGCAAGACACTAAGGCTACTAAAATATTTATTGATTCTTGGAAAACACTTTCACTAACTTCTGATAGTCAAAGTGATTTTTTAAATCACGAAATAATACTAACTAATGCAAATCATATAGACAGACTTAATAATCTTTTATGGCGTGGTGACGTTATTTCTGCAAAGAGAATATTAAATCTATTTCCTAAAAGTATGCAAAAACTTATAAATGCAAGAATTGGATTACAGCTAGGTTCATCCAACGTTGATCAGTTGATTTCAAAAGTTCCTGATTTATACAAAAATGATGCTGGATTAGCATATGATAGATTTCAGTGGCGCATTAGAAAAAATAGATGGGATGATGCGCAAGATTTATTAATCGATAGAACTAAAGTATCATCAAGCCTAGGGCGGCCTGAAAAATGGGCTAGCAGACGACGAGGATTTGCTAGACGAGCGATGAGAGAAAGCCAACCAAAGGTAGCATATTATCTAGCCAGTAACCATCAGTTAACTAATGGTGCGGATTATGCAGATTTGGAATGGTTATCTGGATATATTTCCATGACTTATTTAAATGAAGCAAAGCAAGCACTTAAACATTTCGAGAATTTTAAAATGTCAGTTTCTTCACCAATTAGTAAGGGACGTGCGGGATATTGGCTTGGAAAAATATATGAAAAATTAGGGCATTTAAAGGAAGCAGAAAAAAATTATAAATTTTCAGCCAGATATCAGTTTACTTATTATGGGCAATTATCATCAGAAAGATTAGGCCTCATTGGAGATAAATCATTTATTGAGAATGAACATAAAGTAAATTGGGAAACTGCTAGTTTTGTGAATAATACAGTTTTTCAGGCTGCAGTTATTTTACACCAAGCGAAAAGACTTGATATGATGCGTTGGTTTATGACTCATATGGCTGAAACATTAGACCGTGATGAATTGTTAAAATTAACAAATTTTACAAATGAAAAAAATATATCGTTTGTAGAAATTGGGATTGCAAAGCAAGCAGCTAAAAGGGGAATTATCTTACCAAAAGCTTATTTTCCAATTAACGATATATCAATATATCCTAATGATTTGCCATTAGAGGTTTTATTATCTGTTGCGAGACGAGAAAGTGAGCTAAATGCCAATGCGATTAGCCCAGCGGGAGCAATAGGATTAATGCAAATACTACCCTCAACAGCACGCCAAATGGCAAAAGAATTAGGCATTAAATATTCAAAAAAACGCCTTAAGTCAGATTCCAAATATAATGTTAAATTTGGGGCAACCTATTTAATTAGATTGATAGAAAAATATGAGGGTTCTTATTTATTAGCTTTTGCTGCATATAATGCTGGGCCTAGAAAAGTTGATGAATGGATTGAGTTTTATGGAGATCCAAGAGACCCAGTTATATCAGTAGTAGATTGGATAGAGCATATTCCATATAAAGAGACTCGAAACTATGTAATGAGAGTAACTGAGAGTCTTTATGTTTACCGCAGTAGAATAAATGGATTTGTTGAACCTATAGGACTGATAAAAGACTTGAAACGCTATTAGTTTTGCTTTGCAATATGCTCGCGCCAAAGGGTATATAAACCTGCTAATATTACAATACTTGAGCCAAATGCTGTTGTTAACTTCAAAGTTTCTCCAAACACGAGCATTGCTAAAGCAGAACCAAAAACTAACTGTAAATAGGCAAAAGGTTGTACGCCACTTGCTTCAGCTACTTCGTAACATTTTATTAATAGAAAGTGCCCAAGCGCACCAGTTACACAAAGAAGTGACATCCATATCCAATCACTTGATGCCATGGGTTCCCAGAAAAATACACCTACAACAGTGGTAACAATAAGCCCTGTAGTTCCGGTCCAAAAGAAACTAGTAGCCGCACTATCTTTTCTTGCAGCATATCTTGTTAAAAGGCCATATAGTGCGAATAAAATTGCTGAGCATAATGGAAACACCGCATAAATACTAAATACTGCATAACCTGGTTGAAGAATAATTAGTATACCTAAAAAACCAATACAAATAGCAATTGATCTACGCCAACCAACTTTCTCGCCTAATATGGGCCCTGATAAAGCTGCAATAATTAATGGATAAATAGTAAATATTGCCAAACTTTGTATTAACCCTATTAAAACAAATCCAAGCACCATAATGCAAATTTCAACTGCTAGAATTATACCCCTAAAACACTGTAGTATTGGTTGCTGAGTTTGCGCGGCCTTTCTAATTGACCCTACATTTGCTTTTGCCCAAAAAATTACAAATGCTGCAAAGAACCAGTATCTAATCATTACAACCAAAAAGACATTATACTCACCTGCTAGATAACGTGAGATACCATCTTGCATTGCAAAAACAAAAGTAGTCGCAACCATTAGTGCTATGCCAAGACGAAGATTAGTTTGTTCCATCTAAAAAATTCCAAGTGTTTAATTGAAATATGTATTATATTTTAGCTATGTTATGTTTCTATAGACTTAGATTCTAACATATGCACCCAAATTGCAGCACCAAGACTAATTAATTTTACAATTAGTAGTATTAGTAAAAATTTATATGCCCCATCAACGGCTGTTAATATTAAACCCATTAAAGTTGCAACAATAGCGCCAAAACCTACAGCCATTGCTCCAGATAATCCTGATGCACTACCTGCTAAATCAGAACGCACATTCATAATCCCAACATGACTACCAGGTAATGAAAACCCATTCCCTAAACCAATAAAAATTACAGACCCAAATATTGTAAATGTGGAAATATTTCCCATTAAAACCAAAATTAGGCCTGAAGATATTCCTATAACTGCAACAATTCGACCAAATAATATCATTTGAGTAAGGTTAAGATATAAATTAATTTTTGTTGACAAGAAACTTCCAACAAAAAAACCAAGAGATGTTGAACCAATATATAAACCTAACTCTGATGGTGGAAGTTCTAATACCTTTGTTGCTACGAGTGGAGCGCCACTTAGAAAACCATAAAAGCATGCTACTGAACTGGACATACAAATAGAATACCCCCAAAATTTCCTAGATTTAAATAGTATTGGGTATGAAGAAAATTGTTTATGGAATGTCTCATTTTGTTTTGTATTGGTTTCTCCAAGGTCAAGCCATATTAAGAAAAGAAGGCAAAACCCTATGATTAAATAGACCCAAAAGTTTATACGCCATCCATAGAGTTCATCTAAAAACCCACCAAACATTGGCGCAATCATTGGAACAATTGCCATTGCCATTGCTATAACTGCCAAGACTTTTACTGCATCTTTTGTATCCATCATATCTCGGACAATAGCGCGTGAAAGAGCAGCCCCAGAAATCATTGAACCTTGTAAGATTCTAAAAACTAAAAACCACCATATATTTGTTGAAAAAATGCATCCAACTGTTGCTAAACAAAATATAGCAACACTTCCTAGTAATATTATACGCCTACCAAAACGATCAGATAACGGACCTATAATGAGTTGTAAAATTGCTGTAACGGCTAAATAGCCTGCTACTGAAATATTCATAATACTGTATGATACATTAAATTCTGATGCCATATGTGCTAATGATGGTAGGAACATATTTAATGAAATTATAGAAGCGGCTGTAATTATTATTAATGTTATTAAATGAGGATCTGATTTAGCTGCATAGAAATTCATAATTTATACCCGATACTCATGTGACGTTTTTTATTGAATCCCTTGATACGTTCAACTTCAAAGCCAGCCTGAGTAAGATGTCTTCGAACAAACCCAGCGGCAGTGTAGGTTGAAAATGTTCCTAGAAGAGAAGTATGGTCAGCAACTAAAGTTAATAAATTTTTTTCCCACATTTCAGGATTTTTTGCAGGGCTGAAACCATCTAAAAACCATGCATCTGCTAATTGATGATAGGATTTAAGTGTATTTCTTGCATCACCAATTATAATTTCAGCATTTAAAGTTGTGGTATTTATTGTCCAACCATTTTCTAATTGTTTTAGCATTTCCTCTGCAAAATGATTTAATTCAGGCCAACTTTCCAAGGCCTGTTCCATATCTTTTAATGCCATCGGGAAAGCTTCAAAGCTTGTAAACTTTAAAGGTGTTGTTTGACCTGATTTTAACCATAATTGCCATGTTGCCAGTAGATTTAGCCCTGACCCAAAGCCTAACTCTGCAACATGAAATCCCTTTTTAAAACGGTTTGACAAATTATTTCCTGATAAGAATACATGCTTAGTTTCGGCTAAGCCATCATATATTGAAAAATAACTGTCATCAAAAACTGTTGATATAGGAATTGTTTTATTATGCCATTTAAGGGATGCATTTTTTATCTGGTCGCACATACGTTTTTGCCTTAAATGAAATTAAAGTTTAACGCTCATGGCTTCAGAATGACAACGACTAAATCATATGATGTAATTATTATTGGTGCTGGTATATTTGGCCTATCTTGTGCTTATGCCTGTTCAAAACGAAATTTTTCAGTCTTAGTGGTTGATTCAAATAAAATTGGATCTGGGGCATCAGGAGGAATATTAGGAGCAATGGCCCCTTATACTCCAGATCAATGGCACGTAAAAAAAGAATATCAGTTTCAGGCATTATCTTCTGCAGAAGCGCACTGGATAAAAGTAGATAAGTTATCTAATTTATCCTCTGGATATGGTAGAATAGGCAGAATTTCTCCAATCATTCATGAGCGTGTCTATAATTTAGCATTAAATAGGCATGAAGAAGCAAAGATAAATTGGGGTAAATTTAAGTGGGACGTTATTGAATCCCATGATCTAGTTTCACCAAGCTCTGCACCATTTGGTTTAATTCATGATACTTTATCTGCCCGCATTTACCCATCTAGAGCATGTCTTTCTTTAGCACGAGCTTGCAGAGTATTAGGTGTTGAGTTTCGTGAGAATACTAAAGTGACTAATTTTCAAACAGGCATGATTTCTGGTAGTTGGGGTCAAGAATTTGGTGCCTCAATCATTGTAGCCAGTGGGTATGAAGGCTTTGAGTCGTTAGATGAATACTTTAATATACCTATGGGATCTGGAGTTAAAGGACAGGCAGCATTACTTGATATTAATTTAGGGGATGCCCCTCAAATTTATGCAGATGGTGTTTATATTGTCCCCCATGACGATGGAACAACTACCATAGGGTCTACATCAGAAAAAAATTGGTCAAAACCTTCAAATATTGATTTTCAACTTGAAGAACTCATTGATCGTGCTCGAATAATTTGCCCAAAAATTAAGAATGCACATTCAATAAAGGCATGGGCAGGAGTAAGGCCAAAAGCCCGTCGCCGGGACCCTATGATTGGAAAGGTTCCAAATATTGATGGTGTGTTTTTAGCAATGGGAGGTTTTAAGATTGGATTTGGAATTGCTCATAAAGTTGGAATTTCAATAGCAGATTTGATTGAGAAAAAGCCGGATAATTTGCCAAAAAGTTTTACAATAGAACATCATTTGGAGTAGAAATTATTTTTAATACTCGACACCAATTTGTGCTTTAATTCCTGCACGGAATGGATGTTTTATTAACTCCATTTCGGTTACTAAATCAGCTATTTCTATTAATTCATCTTTTGCGTTTCGACCAGTAATTACAACATGAGTCATCTCAGGCTTTTCTTCTAATAAAAATTCAGCAACTTCGTTTACATCCACGTAATCGTATCTAATGGCTATGTTTAATTCGTCAAGAAGTACCATTGAGTTCGAAGGATCACGTATTAAATCTTTTGCTTTCGACCATGCTGCTTGTGCCATTTCTGTATCGCGAGTTTTGTCTTGTGTTTCCCAAGTAAAGCCTTCTCCCATTGTATGAAAAGAACAAATATCAGTGAAACGATCTAAAATCATGTCACGTTCACCAGTTGACATGCCTCCCTTTATGAACTGTACGACTGCTGATTGCATACCATGAGCAATATGTCGAAATATCATTCCAAAAGCTGCTGTTGATTTACCTTTACCTTTGCCTGTGTGGATTATTATTAATCCTTTTTTGTCAGTCTTAGTTGCCATAATTTTATCGCGTGCGGCCTTTTTTTTTGCCATTTTCATCGCGTGTCGTTCGGTATCTTCTGACATTTTATTATCCTTGAGGTTCATTTATTTCTATTTTGGCAGATATTGCAACATATGCAATATATCATATTAGCTGTAATTTTTAATTCATCTTTTTCAATATATTTTCTATTCTAGCATGTACTGAATTTGACTTAGGTAACCACAACCCTCGCTCAATAGCTTCTTTGAAACGTTCTGCCATTTCTAAAAGTGCAGACGGATTATGCTGGTAGATAAATTCTCGTGTATCTTGATCTTCAATAAATGCAGCTTCTGCCATATCAAAGTGATGATTTTTCACTGCACCTGTTGTTGCAGAAAATGCAAATAAGTAGTCTAAAGTTGCAGCCATTTCAAAAGCACCTTTATAACCATGGCGTTTTACGCCTGCTATCCATTTAGGATTAACTACTCTACTTCGCATTACTCTTCCAATTTCTTCATCTAACGTTCTGATTACTGGACGTTCTGGTCTTGAATGGTCATTATGATAAATTGGTCTTTCTCGCCCTTGAAGTGTAGATACGGCAGCAGCTGCGCCACCTTCAAACTGATAATAATCATCACTGTCTAATATATCGTGTTCACGGTTATCTTGATTTTGAACAACGGCATCTACTTGGAACAGTCTTGTTTCTAATGCTTTACGTGCTTGCTTTCCATCTGACCCTTTACCATATGCGTAAGAGCCCCACTCAAGATAACTTTCAGCTAGGTCAGCTTTAGTTGACCAAATTTTTTCATCTATCATTGTTTGCAATCCAGCACCATAAGAGCCAGGTTTAGAGCCAAATACGCGATAAGAACTATCGTCATTATTTTCAGTTTTAAATTTTTGAGCAGCTGGATTTAGATCCTCTGGCTCTTCTAATTTCATAACAGCGCGCGCAGCGCTATCTACCAAAGCCATTTGTTGAGGAAAGGCATCACGAAAAAATCCAGATACACGTAATGTGACATCAACTCTGGGGCGATCTAAAACATTAATGGGGATTATTTCAAAGCCAATTACTCTTCTATTAGATGTATCCCATTTGGGCTTAACTCCCATTAAAGCCAGTGCCTGAGCTATATCATCCCCTCCAGTGCGCATGTTTGCTGTTCCCCAAGCTGTTAATAATATAGATCTTGGCCAATCACCATGTTCTTGCAAATGCTTCTCAATTAACAAATTTGCTGACTTCCACCCTAAAGCCCAAGCAGTTGGGGTTGGGACTGCGCGGCTATCAACCGAAAAAAAATTTCTGCCTGTTGGTAAAACATCTAGGCGACCTCTAGTGGGGGCCCCTGATGGGGCGGGAGGAATGAATAAACCATCCAAAGTATCAATTAAACCTTGCCTCTCATTAATACCACAACTTGCGATAGTTGGCCTTATTGAATTATGTATTGTGTCTAATACAACTAATGCATTTGGCCAGTTACCTGGCTTACTTCCGTCAAGTAAATCTATAGCAAGTAACTCTATACGTTCTATGGCATCTCCATTTGTACGCCAATTATCTTTACTAACATCTTGAAGAACTTTTGGTTTGTTTCCATTATATTTTTCTCCTAATTGACAATCTAAAGGGTCGAAGCCCATATTCAAATCAATTGCTAGGGCTCTTTGTAGGCTTGCGTTGCTACCTTTTCCATCACCTCTAGGAACGCGAGCTAACGCTATACATAAATCTCTCTCTAACTGGCCAGTTGGTGAAGTGCCAAATATGTGTAAACCGTCACGAATTTGCGCTTCTTTTAGCTCACAAAGGTATTCATCTAGCTTTGCTAAATCACTATCTTGGTTCTCTCCAGCCATTCCAGCATCAAGATCAATTCCCGTAACTGATGTTAGAGATAAAATAGCATTTCTTATATAATCAAGCCTTCTTGGATCTACGCCTGCTGCTTCATAATATTCGTCAACTAAAGATTCTAATTCCCTTAATGGCCCGTAAGTTTCAGCTCGTGTGAGTGGTGGAGTTAGATGATCAACGATAACAGAAGATATTCGTCTTTTAGCCTGGGTGCCTTCACCAGGGTCGTTTACAATAAATGGATAAGCATTTGGAGTGGGTCCAATTATTATTTCTGGCCAGCATTCATTTGAAAGCGCCAAAGCCTTTCCTGGTAACCATTCAAGATTCCCATGTTTACCCATGTGAACTAGTGCATTTGAATGAAAAGAGAATCTCAACCAAAAATAAAATGCCAAATAATTATGTGGCGGGACTAGATCGGGTGAATGATAGGTTTCTTTTGGATTAATATTATAACCTCGTGCAGGTTGAATGCCTATACAGACATTGCCAAATTCAAAGATCGATAAAGCAAACCCACCATCTCCAAAGAAAGGATCATCTTCTGCTTTACCCCAGCGGTCCTCTATTTGGTTGCGAGCTTTCAAAGGAATTTTCTTAAAATATTCTAAATAAAGTTCTAGAGGCATTCTTTTGCCCCCAGATCTTTTTGAACGGTCGGTAAGCCAATTTGTTGGACCATTCATAATTAATGTCATTAAATCATCTGATGATTTGGGTAAATCTTTTGTATGAAATCCTTCATTACTTAGCACCTCAAGCATATCAACTGTAGCTTGAGGTGTATCTAAGCCAACTCCATTTGCTAATCGGCCATCTTTGTTGGGATAATTAGCAAGTATTAATGAGATTTTTTTAGCTTTATTTTTTGTATGACGTAGCTTTGCCCAATTCTTTGTTAAATCCGCTACATATTCAATGCGATCTCCTCGAGCTCGGTAGCTGCCTATCGGGCATTGTGTTTCTTCGTCAAAAAAAGCTTCACCTTTAAATGAGATAGCTCGAGTAAGTATTCTTCCATCAACTTCTGGTAATGCTACATTCATTGCAATATCTCTTGCACTTAAACCGCTTAATCCAGTTTCCCATAAAGCTTCTGATGACCCTGATAGAACAACTTGGAATACAGGTGCCCGTTTAGCAGATTTCATAATTAATGGATTTAATCCACCAGAATTTTTTACACTTTGATCAGGCGAACCTACTGCAAAACTTGTACAATTTAAAATTATATCTGGTGGTGCAGAATTAAATAAGCTTTCTAAAGTAGCAACAGATAGAGGGTCTTTTAAGGATGCCACAAAAACTGGCATAGGATTTAGACCGCGTTTTAGGAGTGCTTTAATCATTCTATTTATTGGATGAAGACCCGCTCCCTGCACTAAAGCTCGATAGAATATTATTGGCACTATAGGGGCATCATTGGCCCACTTATCGTTAATAGTACGCATATCTGTAATGCCAACAGCAGGCCAATATAAGCCTGCCTTTAATAGTGGCTTTGCGGATTCAGGCTTATTCTTGCTCCCTATTATTGCTTGTATATACAATAAAAAATTGCGCGAATTCTCAGGGCCACCCTCAACCATATATGCCCATAATGATTCCCAGTCAGATCGATTGATTGTTGAGAATTTCCATAGCTCTTCATCTGGTTTGTCATCTCCTGGCAGTGCTACAAATTTTATCCCTGCACTGCCTAGTCTAGCTGCGTATTGCTCAATGCCATATTTCCAATATCCTGCACCACCTAAAATCCTAGCCACAACAATTTTAGATTTAGAAGCGCAATCATTAATATGTAAATCTACTGACATTGGATGGGATAAATGAGTTAGATTTGCTAACCTCAAGGATGAGTTCAAACTCAAACTTGAATGTGCTTCAGACAATGCAGCTAATTCGGTATCAGCAGCTGAAATATATACAATATCAGCTGGTGTTTGACCTAAATCAATCGCTTCTGAACCATCATCGATTTGACCTGGAATTGCTGCCAATAAATGCATAAATTTACCTATTAAAGTTTATCTGAAAAATATTTATATGTAATTATTCAGACAATGCTTTTTTTATAGCCATTTGATCTAATCCAGACTGTCCAATAACTACAAATTTTGTTAATCTTAAATCGCTACCAAATGGCTGGTCAAAGTAAGTATCAATGCGTGGACCAACAGCTTGAACTGTCATACGCATTGGTTTGTTTTTCACAGCAATAAATCCCTTGAGGCGTAAAATATCATGTTTATTAATGGTCTCTGAAATTTTACTAATAAATGATTTTGCATCATCTATTTCACCACAATTAAATACGAAACTTTCAAAATCATCATGGTCATGCTGATGATGGATATGGTCTCCATTCTCATCATGCTCATGGTGATGGTGTATCTCATGACGAGATTTCATATCATTTTCTGCGGCAATTTGCTTGCCCAAAAGTATATCAATAGGCAAGGCTCCATTGGTGGACTTTACAACTTGGACACCATCACGACTACTATTCTTTAAATTTGTTGTAAGGTTGGATGCTTCTTGATCGGTTAAGAGATCAGATTTGTTAATTATAATCATGTCTGCACAGGAAATCTGATCTTCATATAATTCTGATAGTGGAGTTTCATGATCAAGATTTTCATCTAATTTCCGCTGGGAATCTACAGCTTCAACATTATGAGCAAACCTTCCCTCCGTTACGGCTTTACCATCTATTACTGTAATTACACCATCTACGGTAACTTTAGTGGAAATTTCGGGCCAATTAAATGCACGTATTAAGGGTTGCGGCAATGCTAAGCCTGATGTTTCTATTACAATATGGTCAGGTTTATTTTCGCGTTCTAATAGTGATTTAATAGTTGGTATAAAGTCATCTGCAACAGTGCAACAAATGCAGCCATTTGATAGTTCCATGATATCGTCTTCTGTGCATGTTTCATCACCACAGCCTTTTAATATATCCCCATCAACACCCAAATCACCAAATTCATTAATAATAAGTGCAATTCGTTTGCCTTGAGCATTTTGGAGCATATGGCGAATTAAAGTTGTTTTGCCTGCGCCAAGAAAACCTGTCACTACAGTTGTTGGAATTTTTTGTGCCATAATTTGAAATGCCTTTTATTAAATAGAATCGGCCGAGCAAAGCCCGACCGATTGATAATATTAAATTTGATATTTAGCCTAAGCCTAATGCATTGAAAGCTGCACCTTCAATTTCTTCAAGAGCTAAAAAGACACCTATACCAGCAACAAACGCACCAGACATACGTACTGATACTGCGGTAGCTTCACTAGCTTTCCAGATAGTAATTGCAACAAAACCTGTTAATATTACAATCAAATATTGTATTATACCAAGGCCTAAAAGATATCCAATTAGAACTGTACTTCCAACTGCAATTTCTTGCCCTGCGATTGAAGCACCAAATGCTGAACCATGAAAAAGTCCAGTGATTGCAAATAATATCATCGCTGATTTTAAATTTATTTTACGTCCAGCAGCTACAATTCCACCAAGAGCTAATAACGAAATTATAATCATTATTTCTGTTGCTGGAATTGCAAAGCCAAATGATGAAAACAAGGTGCCTATTAACATAGCGGAAATGAAGGCAAGAGGCACACTATAATGGCGAGCGGTGTACACGCCTACTATACCTACTAACGCAACGAAAAATAAGTGGTCAAAACCAAGTAAAGGATGGCCTACACCTGATAACATCCCGTGCATAAAAGTTTCCATTTTAGCGCCCGCTAAAGGATGGTGGGCGAGTGCTGGGCTCGCAGCAAATAATGCTGTTGTAATTGTAATAAGTTTTTTCATTTGGGTCCCCAAAAATTTATGTTTTGGGGGTGCAGAAGCGATGGGGCCAATGGCCTTTACCATCACGGAACACCCCGTCCGTTAGTGTGGTCGGCGCAAGCGCCGTTGCAAGGCTGGTTTCCTGACTCACGGATAGATCGTTTCACCCACCTTCCCAGCTAACGCCAGTGGTTTTGGGCTTCACTCTCCGCATACAGTCGCGGGGGCGGTTGTAGCTTCAGGCCCCATTCGGGTCGTCCCTATCTACATTCCCATTTGATCCCCAGTCGTTTATTACGTCTTTAGTGGGGAACCATGCAAAACCTTAGTGCCTTTTAGTTAGAGAATACGCAAGTGTATTTCCGACCAGTCATCACATTATCACGCCATGGGGTATTTAAATAAAACATATAAACTGCAATATATTGTGGATAACTCTGTTGTAATAGCTAAATAGAGGGTTTTAGTGTTGACACATAGGCTTCAAAATAGAGAATTAATAAAATAAGAATCAAGGGCAGCTTTGTGCAGTTTAGTAAGCTAAGATTAACGGGTTTTAAGAGTTTTGTAGATCCTACAGAATTGATTATTGCAGATGGTTTAACAGGTGTGGTTGGACCCAATGGTTGTGGTAAATCAAACCTTTTAGAAGCATTGCGTTGGGTAATGGGCGAAAATCGCCCTACGGCAATGCGTGGTGGAGGTATGGAAGATGTAATTTTTGCTGGAGCAGCGTCTCGTCCTGCAAGAAATTATGCTGAAGTATCGTTGCTTATTGATAACACACAACGCCTTGCCCCTGCGGCTTTTAATACCCAGGATGTTTTAGAAGTTATTCGTAGAATAACCCGAGATGTTGGATCTGCATTTAAAACTAATGGAAAAGATTCTCGAGCAAAAGATGTGCAAATGCTTTTTGCAGATGCATCAACAGGTGCACATTCGCCTGCATTGGTTCGGCAAGGCCAAATTTCAGAACTTATTAATGCTAAGCCAAAAGCACGAAGAAGAGTATTGGAAGAAGCTGCGGGTATTTCAGGGCTATATCAACGCCGCCATGAAGCTGAACTCAAATTAAGGGGATCAGAAACAAATTTAAATAGAGTTGACGACGTTGTAGAACAACTTGACAGTCAGTTAGCATCACTTGCTCGACAAGCTCGACAAGCAAAACGTTATCGTGAAATAGGTAATGAATTGCGTCAATCAGAAGGTTTATTACTTTACAGGCGCTGGCGTGAAGCTGATGTTTCCCGACAAAAAGCGGTTGAGGAATTATCAGACGCAACAAAAGCTGCCGCAACTGCACAAACTGAAGCATTACAATTACTAAGACTTCGTGAGTTATGTGAAGAAAAAGTACCACCTTTACGAGAAGAAGAGGCAATTTCTTCTGCTATAGTTCAAAGGCTTAATGTTCAACGCGATACTCTAGCAGATGAAGAATTTAGAGCGCGTGGCCAAATTGAAACTTTAACATCACGAATAGAACAGCTTACCAAAGATATTGAGAGAGAAGCTGACCTAAACAAAGATGCTGAAGAAACAATTAAGCGTTTAGTGTGGGAGCAAGATCAAATTCAAAAAGCTTCCATGGGGCATGAAGAAAAACTTAATTTAGCAAATAATGCTGCCCGTGAAGCGGCTTCTATTTTACAAGATAAAGAGAGTGGGCTTGATAAGCATACTGAAGATGCTGCTCGATTATCTGCTCGCCACCAATCTGCACATCGCCTTTTAGATGAAGCAAAGGCTTTGCTTGAAAAACGTCAAACTGATTCAGATTCTGCTGTTAGTAATGTATTGATTGCTGAGCAAGGATTAGAAGAAGCCCAGGAGCGTTTGAAACAAGCAACAGCTACTAGAGCAATAACACAAGAAGTTATGTTGAAATCAGAAGCAAAATTATTAGAGATAGAAGAAAAAAGAACAATAACTCAGGCTAATGATAGCGATGCTCGATCTGAATTATCTGAAGCCGAAGGTGAAGCAAATGCACTGAGGGCAGAGGTCTCTGCTTTAGAGAGAATGATTGCTCGTGATAGTGAAAATGGTAAACAATTAATTGACGCAATATCGGCCCAAAAGGGTTATGAGGCAGCTTTAGGTGCTGCTTTATCAGATGATCTTAAAATGCCAATAATAGATGTAAATGGACTATCGGGTTGGGCACAAATGCCAGACTATTCGAATGTCGGTAAATTACCAGGCAATAGTGAATCTTTATCAATTTATGTTGATGCACCTCTCGTACTTTCACGACGTTTAAGTCAAATAGGATTAGTGCTTAGGAAAGATGGTGAGCGCTTACAAGCAGAATTGTTACCAGGACAAAGGCTAGTTTCTGCAGAAGGTGATTTGTGGAGATGGGATGGGTTTAGACAGGGTGGTGATGATGCACCATCTTCTGCAGCACTACGACTGCAACAAAAAAATAGGTTAGAAGAATTACGCACAGCCCTTAGACTAGCATCTACTCGTTTGGATACTTCTCAAGAAAAATTTGAACAAATACATAATAAATTGTTAGATTTAATGCAGGCTGATCAAGATGCGAGATCAGAACGAAAATCTGCGGATGAGATGACTACTAACGCAAGCCGACAGATGTCTAGAGCTGAAGCTGATTGTGATATGTTAGCTGGTAAAGTGGAGGCCCTAAAATTAGCTAAAACAAGATTAGAAGAAGAAACATATTCAGCATCTGATGATTTAAGGGATGCTACTAGAGCGATAGCAAATCTAGCCGATCTTGAAGTAGCTCGAGATTTACTTGAGACAATTAAAGTTGCTGTTGAAGCTGCGCGAATGACCATGATGACAAAACGTTCTATGTTTGATGAAATTCGCCGAGAAGGCGAATTACGAACAAAACGGCGTCAAGAAATCATACAAGAAGTATCCGGATGGCGTCATCGATTAACAACAGCTGAAAAACGTATTTTTGAATTGGATGAACGAAAGAAGACTTTTGAAGCAGAGCTTAAGTTAGCGTCTTCTGCACCTGATGAAATTCTGGCAAAGCGCGATGAGTTGTCAAAATCAATTGAAGAATCAAATGATCGCTTAAAAAGCGCATCAGATAATCTAGCCATTGGGGAAAGTGAATTACGAAAAGCAGAACAAGGTGAGCGTGATGCTGAAAGGCGAGCATCCGAAAGTAGAGAAAAACGTGCTCGAGCTGATGCAGTTTCTGAAGCTTCAGCTATTCAAGTTTCAGCAGCATCTGATAGAATACGTGAAGATTTAAACATAGATCCTGAAAGTTTACTTGAGACACTAGATGCTGATCCTGAAGAAATTCCTTCAGCAGAAAAAATTGAATCAGATGTCATTAGATTAAGACGTCAGCGAGATGCGCTTGGTGCAGTAAACCTAAGAGCTGAAGAGGATTCAAAAGAAGTAAGTGAAGAGCGAGATGCGCTGGTAATCGAAAAAAATGATCTGGAAGAAGCAATCAAAGCACTTCGTGTTGGTATATCAAGCTTAAACAAAGAGGGTCGTGAGCGTTTATTAGCGGCATTTGATGAAGTAAATATTAACTTTTCAAGATTATTTAAAACTTTATTTGGTGGAGGTGAAGCCAATCTTGTACTTGTTGAAAGTGATGATCCTCTTGAAGCAGGCCTTGAAATAATGTGCCAGCCACCTGGCAAAAAGCTTTCTACTCTGTCGTTGCTTTCTGGTGGAGAGCAAACCCTAACAGCCTTGGCATTAATTTTTGCAGTATTCTTAGCAAACCCAGCACCAATTTGTGTTCTGGATGAGGTTGATGCTCCTCTTGATGATGCTAACGTAAATAGGTTTTGTGATATGCTGGATGATATGACCAGCCAAACAGATACTCGTTTCCTAATAATTACTCATCATGCAGTTACAATGGCCCGAATGGATAGATTGTTTGGAGTAACAATGGCCGAGCAGGGTGTTAGTCAACTAGTTTCAGTAGACCTTTCTGCAGCAGAAAGATTGATTGATTAGATATAAATTAGATAAATAATTGATGGTTTCTAAAATGCAAAAACTCACCCTAGAAACCATTTTTATTTATTAAAGTGTCCACCCACTGATATGTTTAATCTCACAGAAATCTTCAATACCCCATTTGCCACCTTCACGACCATTGCCTGATTGTTTATAGCCGCCAAATGGTGATGGAGCTGCGCCACCATCTCCATTAATTCTTATCATACCTGCTCTCATTGCACATGCAGCGCGTTTTGCTTTTGCAGGGTCTTGTGTCTGCACATAATTGGTTAGCCCATAATCGGTGTCATTTGCTAATTCGTAAGCATGAGCTTCATCATCAAATGGCATCATAACCATAACAGGGCCAAAAATTTCGTCTCTACCAATTGTCATATCATTTGAAACATCTGCAAAAACTGTTGGTCTAACAAAATAGCCTTTGTTCATTCCATCAGGCCGCCCTAAGCCACCAGCTACCAAACGCGCACCTTCTTTAATTCCAATATCAATCATATTTTGGACTTTATCGTAATGTGCACCTGAAGACATAGCACCCATGTGTGGCCCTTCGTTTGCAGGATCACCAACTGAATGGTTTTTTGCAATTGACGCAGCAATTTCAACTGCTTCATCATAATATGATCGTTCAACTAGCATTCTAGTTGGTGCATTACAGCTTTGGCCTGAGTTGTTAAAGACATGCATGGTGCCTCGCTTAACAGCTTTTTCATCGGCATCAGCAAATACAATATTTGCTCCTTTTCCGCCTAATTCTAATGTTACCCGTTTGACGGTATCTGAAGCTGCTTTTGATATAAGAGCACCAGCTCTTGTTGAGCCCGTAAATGAGATCATATCTATATCTTTATGAGAAGACATTTGTGATCCGACGCCAATCCCATCACCATTCAACATATTATATACACCAGGCGGCACTCCTGCATCATGCATAATTTCTGAAAAAACATAAGCTGATAAAGGAGATACTTCTGAAGGTTTTAAAACACATGTAGAACCGGCTGCTATAGCTGGGATCACCTTTAAGAAAATTTGGTTCATAGGCCAGTTCCAAGGTGTAATTAGGCCAGCTACTCCGATTGGTTCTTTAATGATTTTTTCTGTTGGGAATCCCTCAAGTTTTTCTTCGAACTCGAAACCTTCTAATGAATCAATAAATTTTTGAATATGACCCGTACCACAACCAACTTGTTGAGTGCGCGATAAGGAAATAGGTGCACCCATTTCCATGGTAGTTGCTTGAGCAATATCTTCCTCGCGCTTAGCATATTCTGATTGAATAGATTTTAATAATGCTATTCTTTCAGATTTTGATGAATGTTGCCATGATTTAAAAGCGTTACGTGCTGCGCTTACAGCGGCATCTGTATCTGCCTGGTCGCCTAAAGAAATAACAGCAAAAGCTTCTTCAGTGGCAGGGTTTATTACTTTAAAGTCATTTTCTTTAACTGGATTTACCCATTGACCATTTATGTAAAATTGGCGTCTGTCTAACATGATTCACCTGTATAATTGATTACATAATGTAAATGGCATTGGTAAAACCAAATGGCAAGTTTGAACACGACGTAAAAATATAACTATTTCGACATTTTGTTACTTAATTTAGTACATTTAAATTATTTATTAGTTTTAACAGCAGCAATCATGCAAATTTCTACTAAAATTTGTTCACGAGCCATATTTGCTTCAACGCACGCTCGCGCCGGTTTTTCATGAGGCCCAATCCATTCATTCCAAACCTCATTCATTGAGGCAAAATCGCCCATAGTACGAATGTATATTGATGTGGATAAGATGTTATCACGATCTGAACCTGCTTCTAAAAGTAATTCGTCAATTTTTTTAAGGCAGTCTTTTGTTTGTTCTTTAATTCCAACTGTTACATCATTAGCAACCTGACCAGAAAAGTATATTGTTCCATTATGGATGTTAATTTTACTCATTCGTTCACTTGAATGTTTACGTATAATACTCATTTATATCTCCAATTTATGTTCAATTATTTTCTTTATGTTTTAGAAAATAAAAAGGCCTCAAAGTTTTGAGGCCTAAATATTAAGATTATTTATATAAGGTAACTTGAAATTTTAGCTATCTTTTTCAGTGACAATTTCTGTACCAGTTTCTTGATCAATTACTTTCATTGATAGGCGCACTTTGCCTCGATCATCAAAGCCCATTAATTTAACTTTAACTTTTTGACCTTCTTTAACTAAATCACTTGGATGGTTAACACGTTCATTAGCCATTTGTGATACATGAACAAGTCCATCTCTTTTACCAAAGAAGTTTACAAATGCTCCAAAATCCATGACTTTTACAACTGTACCAGTGTAAACAACACCTACTTCAGGTTCTGCCGCAATTTCCATAATCATTTCTTTAGCTTTTTCGATTTGTTCACCATTGCTTGATGCAATTTTTATAACACCTTCATCATCGATATTAACTTTTGCACCAGAAACTTCACAAATTTCACGGATAACTTTACCACCTGAGCCAATTACTTCGCGAATTTTTTCTGGGTTTATTTTAATTGTTTCAATACGTGGAGCATGTTCGCTAAATGAACCAGCTTCAGTTAAAGCATTGGCCATTTCACCTAGGATGTGTAATCGTCCGTCTTTGGCTTGTGCCATAGCTTTTTCCATAATTTCTGGAGTGATACCGGCTACTTTAATATCCATTTGTAATGAAGTTATACCGTTTTCAGTACCAGCTACTTTAAAGTCCATATCACCCAAATGGTCTTCATCACCAAGTATATCTGTTAAAACAGCGTATTCACCACTATCTTGTAATATTAAACCCATAGCAACGCCGGCAACAGGTGCGCGAAGTGGCACACCAGCATCCATCATAGATAATGATCCACCACATACAGAAGCCATAGAAGACGACCCGTTTGATTCTGTAATTTCTGATACCACTCTTATTGTATATGGAAATTCAGTTGCTGGAGGTAATACTGCTTGAAGTGCACGCCATGCAAGTTTTCCGTGCCCAATTTCCCTACGACCTGGCCCCATGCTTCGACCGCATTCTCCTACTGAATATGGAGGGAAATTATAATGTAACAAGAAATTTGAACGATATGTTCCGCTTAATGCATCAATCATTTGCTCATCATCACCAGTACCTAATGTTGTTACTGCTAACGCTTGAGTTTCTCCACGGGTAAATAGTGCAGATCCATGTGTTCGAGGAAGAACTGCAGTTTCAGAGACAATTGGACGAACAGTTGATAAATCTCTACCGTCAATTCTCTTACCAGTTTTTACGATATCTCCACGAACAACTTCTGATTCTAGTTTTTTCAAACAAGTTCCAAAGTTTGCGTCAGATACTTGTTCCTCTGATAATGCACCAATAATTAAATCTTTTGCTGCTGAGACTGCACTTGTCCGTTCTTGTTTGTCCGTAAGTGCGTACGCCGCTCGGATGCCATCTTCGCCAACAGTTTTAACTGCAGAATAAAGTTCAGAATAATCTGGTGATTGATAATCAAAAGGTTCATTTGCCGCATCTTCTGCCATATCAATTATCATATCAATAACAGGTTGAATTTGCTTATGAGCGAAATTGATTGCACCCAGCATTTCCTCTTCAGTTAATTCATAGGCCTCAGATTCAACCATCATTACTGCATCTTTTGTGCCCGCAACTACCAAATCAAGACGTTGATCAGGATTATTTTTCAATTCATGCATGTCATCACAAGTTGGGTTCAATACATATTGACCACCTTCAAAACCAACACGACAATTACCAATTGGGCCCATAAATGGTGCACCTGATAATGTTAATGCAGCTGAAGCAGCGATCATTGCTACCATATCTGGATCATTTACTAAATCATGTGATAGTACAGTTAATGTAATTTGAACCTCATGTTTGAATCCTGGGATGAATAAAGGACGTATTGGGCGGTCAATTAAACGTGCCGTTAGTGTCTCTTTTTCAGTTGGTCGAGCTTCTCTTTTAAAGAAACCACCAGGAATCTTACCAGCAGCATAATATTTTTCTTGATAATTTACAGTAAGTGGAAAAAAGGACTGTCCGTCCTTTTCTTTTTTTGCAAAACAAACTGCTGCAAGAACAGATGTTTCGCCATATGTTGCGATTACTGTGCTATCTGCTTGTCGCGCAATCTTACCAGTTTCCAACGTAAGCGTTTCTTCGCCCCATTGAATGGATTTTTTTACTTCATTAAACATTTATTTTCCTATCGTTGGAGCTGTCTTCGGCCCTCCGAAGTCTCCTTTTAAAAGGTGGCCCCATTGCCACCGACCCGAACCCTTGTGGTATATGCATAGGTCAATGCATAACGTTTCAGATACGCGGGCGTATATACATTAAATTTGAATATGTGAAGGGGGTAAGGAACTATTGGCTTCTATTAAAAAGCCTGCACACATATGAGCAGGCTTTTTAATGAATTTAAAATCAATCTTATCGACGTATTTCTAATCGTTTTATTATATCTTGGTAACGAGCTTCGTCCTTGCCACGGGTATAATCTAATAGCTTACGACGTAGAGCAACCATTTTTAAAAGGCCACGGCGTGAGTGGTTATCTTTTTTATTAGTTTTAAAATGCTCTGTAAGAGTTTTGATCCGAGATGTTAGGATTGCAACTTGTACTTCTGGTGAACCAGTATCACCCTCTTTAATCGCATATTCTTTGATCAAACGGGCTTTTTCTTCGGCAGTTATCGACATCGGGGTCTCCTTGGTTAAGGTTGATGGCACATGCCGGGATATCGTCCAGCAAGGCCCATGGAGTATCTGTTTTGCAGATAATGAACCCTATAAAGTTGATTCTAATAAAAATAAAGTGAAAAATTATTTTGATTTTTGATGCATTAGAGCAATTAGGTTAGATATGAATAATGTCATCAGTACAATAAATCCTCCTGTTAATGTCCAGGTTCCTGGGTATTCACCTATTATTAGCCAAATTAATATTGGTGCAAGAATAGATTCACCTAATATTAGGAGGGTAACCTCTGCGCTAGGAATATATCTAGGGCCAACAACAATTAAACATGTTGATGCAGCGATCAAGAGGTTATGAAATAATGCATATTGAGCGTCTAAATTATTAAAAACAAATGGACTTGCCCAAGGTAAAAATACAACTCCACTCATAAATAAAGCAAATGGTGTAATTGGAATCATAGATTTAGCTTTTGATTTGCGCGCATATGTTAAAGCTACTCCATAACTTGCAGCGCAGCCAACTGCACATAAATCTCCATAAATTGACGTAGATTGATTTTGAGAAGAACCATAAGAAATTAATAGCACCCCAGATAATGAAAATAAAATAGTCCACAGCATACGTTTTGATATTTTTTCATTTAGTATAAACCAACTAGAAATAGCAGAAAATATTGGCATTGATGCAAGTATAAATACAGTATTTGAAACTGCCGTCATGCTGACTGATAAAGCAAACATAGGACCACTAATAGCTAGCAAGCATGCAAAAATAATAGAATTTTTTCCAATATTGCGATATATATTAAAAATATTTGAGCCATGATAAATACATAATCCGAGCAATATAAAAAACCCAGAGATAAAGCTACGCCAAACAATAATTGTATAGATGTCTGCGCTAAGTAATCGAATAAAAAGGCTATCTGGAATAATAAATAAAACAGCAAAAATAGTTATTATTATCCCTTTAGAATGATCTGTCATGCTTCAGGCCATAATAAAGGGTTTATTTTGTAACTTATATATAGCGGATGCTTTGGGTGACCATCTTTAGATAAACCAAGGTGTGTTAAGATAAAGTTTTTTGCTCTCAAAAGTTCTTCAATTTTTTTACCACGATTAAGATGAATACCATTGGTACCCCATGCACAAACAATATCGTTACTCCAATTTGCACTTTTAATAATGATTTTATCATTCTCTGGACCAATAGGGTCTTTTTGTAATCGCATAACCTTAGGATCCGTAGATCTGTAAGCAAAGATATTGCATACTTTAAATGCACCATATCCTAACGACTTAGCCCGCCTTTCGCATCGCTCAACTGTTGGATCATTTTGAATCTCTGTCGCAGTTGATGGATTTAGCATAATAAATAAAACTTTTTTTTTGCTGTTACTCCATGAGCGGGTCAATGAATATCTATATAACTCACAATCAGAATAAACAGCAGTTGATTTTGTAAGTTCTTTTTTGTGACTGCGAGTTATCATTTTAAGATTGCCAAGTTAAATATTCAAAAGTTTATAAATAGTTTTCAGATTTGGAAGTTATTTTGCAGATATCATTTTTCAACGAATACGCGACTAGGATGAATGCTACCTGATTTATAAATGCCTATTGCCAAGGGTTCCCCATTGCAAGAGACCCATGCTTCATCACCATAATTTAAATCTGATGCTAAAACCATAGCGGGATTTCCATTCCTTAATTTTGTTATTTCTTCAGGCCTACATTTAAGCTCAGGTAATTCAGAGAGACCTAGTTCAATTGGGTGTAAGTAATCTTCCAATTCTGGGTTCTTGGCTAGCTGTTCAACTAGTTTAAAATCAATTGCATCATTTACATTTAGTGAACATGACCAAATACGACGTAGGGATTTTACATATGCAAAGCACTCTAATAATTCACCTAAGTCACGAGCAATAGACCTAACATATCCTCCCTTACCGCAAATTAACTTTAACTCTACATGATCGATGTCTATTCGTTTTTCAAACTGTAAGTTTTGTACAAATAAATCTCTGGGTGCTAAATCTAAGTCTTCTCCATCCCGAGCTAATTTGTACGCACGTTGGCCATCAACTTTTACAGCTGAAAATTGTGGAGGAATTTGTTTAATATTTCCAATAAAGGCTTTTAAGCCCTCTTTGATTTTATGATCGCTAGGCCTGTTGGTGCTTTGAGCTATGACTTTGCCTTCACTATCGTCTGTATTTGTAGCTTCGCCCAGTTTAATTATAAATGTATATGCTTTTATTCCAGAAGTTATATATGGTACGGTTTTTGTTGCCTCGCCTAATGCTATGGCTAATAATCCAGTAGCTTCAGGATCAAGAGTTCCTGCATGGCCTGCTTTTTTTGCATTTAAAGCCCACTTAACTTTGTTAACGACAGCACTAGAAGTTATCCCGGCTGGTTTATCTATTAATAGCCAACCATCGATGCGACGTTTACTTGATGTTTTCCCCATCTTATTATTCCTCGTAAAGTCGTTGTTAACATGTAAATTTGACTTGATTTATAGATCATCACTAGATTCTACATCTTTTTTGACAATTTCTTGGCCAAGCAATCTGCGAGTTTCATCTAGTTGGTCAAAGGTTCTATCCAAAACAAACTTTAGGTCAGGAGAATATTTTAGTGAGACTAATTTATTAACTGATCTTCTTATTTCATATTTATTTCTATTGAGAGCGTTTATTACAATATCAGCATTCTCACCACCTAAAGGAAGTACATATACAAGCGCTAACTTTAGGTCAGGTGTTGACCTTACTTCACCAACGGTTACGGAGACATGTGCTAAATCAGCATCATGTATATCGCCTCTTAAGAGAACGTCTGATACCGCACGCCTAAGCATCTCGCCAACTCTAAGTTGTCGTTGTGTTGGCCCTTTGGCGGAGAGATCATTTTGTTTTACCATTTAATTGCACTTAATCGTTTTTCAATCTAGTCGCAAGCGGGGGTTTGCAAGCGAGAGAATGCGCTGTAAATGGGTATAGTATAAAAAGGAAATAATTATGAAAAATCTTCCAAAAATTGCTATTGTTGGCGCATCAGGACGTATGGGGCAAATGTTAGTTCAATCAGTTTTAGCATCTAATAAAGTAAAATTAGTTGGTGTAACTGAACGTGAAGGCCATGATTGGCTTGGTCTTGATTTGGGAGTTTGTATGGGCGGTGCAGAAATTGGAATCAATGTTAGTGATAATCCTTTGGAAGTTTTTAAAAATGCCCATGCCGTAATAGACTTTACTTCTCCTAAAGCAACTATTGAGCATGCTAAATTAGCTGTAAAAGCGGGAATTGTTCATGTAATTGGCACAACAGGAATGGATGCTGGTCATTTGGATGAATTAAAAAAACTTTCAAAAGACATTGTAATTATTCGTGCTGGAAACATGAGTTTAGGTTTAAACTTATTAACATTACTGACAAAAAAAATATCAGCTGTACTTGATGAAGATTTTGATATCGAGATTGTTGAAAGTCATCACAAGCATAAAGTTGATGCTCCCTCTGGTACTGCCTTGATGTTAGGAAAAGCCGCTGCAGAAGGTCGTGGTGTTGATTTATCCAGTATAGAGGATCGTGGTCGTGATGGAATCACAGGAGTGCGTAAAAGAGGTGATATCGGATTCCATGCTATAAGAGGTGGAGATGTTGTTGGTGAACATGACGTTATATTTGCTGCAGATGGCGAGAGAATAGTTTTGCGCCATTTAGCTACTGACCGCCAAATATTTGTAAGAGGTGCATTACGCGCTGCTATTTGGGGGCAAGGTAAAGATGCTGGAGAATATGATATGGTTGATGTTTTAGGACTTTAATTTAGTCCTCATTTTTAAAAGTCTGAAGCGATACCTTTGCGCTCCCAGTCTCCAAATCGAGTAGGCTCTAAACCTTTTGGGCCACCTAATTCTAAATCTAGTTTAGGTTCTTCTATTTCTTTTTTGCGATTGCGCGCTTCTTCAAGTGCACGTAATGCAGCTGCTTTAATTCGGTCTGATTTAGAATTTTTCATATTCTTTTACTCTGTTGTTGTACGTAACCATGTAGTAGTAGTTTTCTAAACTACAATAGAAAGAGACGCAAATGGCCAAACCTGGATTATTTGCCCGTGAAGCTGCTGTACGATTATTACATGCCGTTTTACTAGAGCGCCGATTATTAATTGATATAGTAAATGGCGAAGATAGCCTGCTAATTGATTTAGAGCCCAGTGAAAGGGCTAGAGCACAATCGTTGGCAATGACAACTTTACGGAATTTGGGTCCAATTGATTTCGTACTCCAAAAATATTTAACTAAACAAACTCCGTTTGCTTTATTAAATATTTTGAGAGTTTCTGCGGCAGAAATGTTAGTTGATGGTATAGCTGCTCATGCTGCAGTTGATAGTGCAGTAACTATGGCTAAACGAAGACATAAAACGGCACATTTAAAAGATTTAGCAAATGCAGTTTTACGTAAAGTTTCTACTGAAGGAAAAGAAATATTTGCTCAACTACCCCCTCAGGAATTGCCAAAGCCATTTCGATCTCAAATGGCTAAAATTGTTACAAAAAATGAAATAATTGAAATTGAGAGATCTCATCAATTAGGAGCACCTGTTGATTTAAGTTTTAAAGATAAAGAAAAAGCCAGCGCCTTTTTAAAACATACTAACGGCATTATGATGTCCAATGGATCTGTTAGGTTAAAACGTGCAGGGCAAATTACTGAAATGAATGGTTTTTCAGAAGGTGATTGGTGGGTGCAAGATTTAGCTGCTTCTATACCAGCAAAGTGCTTTGATAATATAAATGGTAAAAAAGTATTGGATCTTTGCGCGGCTCCAGGTGGCAAAACTATGCAGCTAGCTTCAATGGGTGCGGATGTAACAGCATTAGATATTTCTTCAAAGAGATTAGAACGTGTGAAGCAGAATTTAGAGCGTACTAAGTTGAAAGCAAATTGTATTACAGCTGATGCATTACAATGGGAGCCAAAACAATTTTTTGATGCAATTTTACTTGATGCACCTTGTTCTGCATCAGGGACGATTCGCCGTCATCCAGATTTGCCTTTTGCAAAAGAAAATTTTGATTTAGGCGATTTATTAAAATTACAACGTGCTTTGCTTCTAAAGGCATCAAAGTGGTTAGCGCCTGGAGGTGTACTTATATACTCCACTTGCTCAATATTTTCGGCTGAAGGCGAAGGACAAATACAATGGCTCTCTAAAAATAATAATATATTATCACCGCAAAAAATTGATCCAATCCCGCTAGGGTTAAATGATTACATGGCTAACGCTGACGGGCAAATTAGATTACGTCCAGATTATTTTTCTGATGAAGGTGGAATGGATGGATTTTTTGTGGCAAAATTTACACTAAAAAACTGAATTCTCTAAAGGATTAACTTTTATTTATGAGTGTTTTTGGCTATAAATTTAGAAACTCTATTGCGATTTTACGCAGTAAAATTTCTTTTCCAACAAAATCTTTTGTTTATCTCCCTGATCCATTTACTATTGGTTCTCATAAACGTGGTGAACAATTAAAGAATGGATACTTTTTATTTGCTGGGCATTTAATTGAAAGCCCTAACACATCAATTTGGGATATTAGTTTTCCAAGTGCTGAATTTGAGAATGAATTACATGGATTTGGATGGTTAGATGACTTAGTTGCTGACGGAAGTAATCAGGCTCGAAATTTAGCAAGACAATGGCTTTGGGAGTGGGTTGATAGATATGGAAGTAGTAATGGCTGGTTGCCACATTTAACTGGTCGACGCATAATTCGCCTAATTAATCACTCACAAATGATATTAGCACGTGAAACTATAAACCATAAAAAATTATATTTTAAGCTATTAGGCCATCAAACGAATTTTTTATATTCTAGATATAAATCTGAAACTACAAGTTTAAAAAGATTAGAGGCTTTAACAGGATTGGTTTATTGCAGTTCAATTCTTAAAGGAAAAAAATATTTTTTGAAATCAGCAATGAGAAAAATAAATCGTGAAGCTTTACGGTGCGTTGATGTAAATGGAAGTGTTAAGTCAAGAAATCCAGAAGAACTATTATACATTTTAACTATGTTGATATGGAGTGCGTCTGCGGCTGCAAAAGCAAAAAGGTATCCACTTAAAAAACATCAAAAAGCAATAGAAAAGATAGCTCCTAATATACGATCACTGCGACTTGGAAATGGTGGAATGGTTCATTTCCATAAAGGTGGCCGGGGAAATGTTAGAAGTATTGACCAGATATTATCTGAGATTAAGCTTTCTAATGTAAAACCCCAAACTAATGCTATGGATTATTATAGAATTTTCAAAAATAGAACTGTCTTAATTCTAGATGGAGGTGAGCAGTTTATGAATTCTAATTCAAGCTTTAGTGCTTTATCTTTTGAATTATCCACAGGTTACGAAGAATTGATTGTAAATATGGGCCCTGGCAACATATTTGGAAATGATTGGAATAGTGCAAGCCGGAAATTAATTGCGCATAGTGGAGTTTCTGTTGCAAATACTTCACCATCTGACAAGCGAATTAGTATTATTCCTGAGGTAATTTGTACAAACGATCTTGATAATGAAATAATCGAATGTACCCATGACGGATATTCTGAAACTTATGGAGTAGTTCACCACCGTAAAATAAAAATGTCTTCAAATGGTAATATCGTTTCAGGTGTGGATACAATTTTAGCAGAAAGTAACATCCAGCGTAAAATTTTTGACCAATGGATGAGCAAAACAAATACAATGCCATTTTCAGCACAATTTCACATCGCACCAGATGTTGCTGTTGAATTAAATGAAGATAAAACAAAAGTTATTCTAAAAACATTAAAAGGAATTATTTGGGTTTTTGAAGTATTAAATGGTGAAATAAGTATCCAAGACAGTGCATTTATTGAGTTTAGTAATTTAAACCCACGTGCGGCAAAACAGATTGTGGTAACTAGTAGTGCTATTGATTATCAGGGTTGCATTGAATGGATCCTCTCAAAATAAAGAATATCAAATAGTAATTAAAAATTTAAAGGAAAATAAATGTCTCATGATTGTGTAAAAATTCGTCGCGCTCTTTTATCCGTTTCTGATAAAACTGGTTTGATTGAATTAGCAACTGCTTTGAACTCTAGGGGGATAGAATTACTTTCTACTGGAGGAACTGCTAAATCAATTCGTGAGGTAGGATTGCCAGTTCGTGATGTTTCTGAAATAACAGGATTTCCTGAAATGATGGACGGTAGAGTCAAAACTTTACATCCAATGGTTCATGGTGGTTTGTTAGCCTTAAGAGATAATAAAGATCATGTTGATGCTATGAATTCACATGGCATTATTGAAATTGATCTACTTGTTGTAAATTTATATCCCTTTGAAGAGACAGTAGAAAAAGGTGAGGACTATGCAAGTTGTATTGAAAATATAGATATAGGTGGACCAGCAATGATACGGGCGGCTGCCAAAAATCATGGGTTTGTTTCAGTAGTTGTAGATGTAGAAGATTATAATTTTCTGATTGAAGAATTAAATTCAAATGATGGATCAACAACTTTAAAATTTCGCCAAAAACTAGCACAAAATGCTTATGCATTAACTGGAGCATATGACGCTGCAGTATCAACTTGGATGGCAGGTGCTATCAATGAGAGTACTCCTCGACGTAAAGTAATATCAGGAAAATTTTCGCAAGAAATGAGATATGGGGAAAACCCGCATCAATCTGCATCCTTTTATTTAAGTGGTAATGTGCGGCCTGGAGTTGCATCAGCAAAGCAACATCAAGGCAAAGAGTTATCATATAATAATATAAATGATACGGACGCAGCATTTGAGTTAGTATCAGAGTTTAGCCCTAAAGATGGGCCTGCAGTTGCTATTATCAAACATGCCAATCCTTGTGGTGTAGCCAAAGGTGTTTCTTTAGTTGATGCATATAATAAAGCTTTAAATTGTGATCAAACTTCTGCATTTGGAGGAATTATAGCTTTAAATGATACTCTCGATGGTGAAACTGCTGAACAAATTTGCCAGATTTTCACAGAAGTGGTGATTGCGCCAAGCGCAACTGACGAAGCCAAGGCAATTTTTGCTAATAAAAAAAACCTACGTTTACTGACAACTGAAGATTTACCAAACGTTAAGGACGAAGGCCAAATTTGGCGCCAGGTTTCTGGTGGGTATTTGATACAAGATCGTGATAATGGTTTGATTAAACAAAAAGACCTCAAGGTAGTAACAAGGCGTATGCCAACAGATATTGAAATACGCGATATGCTGTTTGCATGGAAGGTCGCAAAACATGTAAAATCTAATGCTATCGTTTATGCAAAAGACAATGTAACAGTTGGAATTGGAGCGGGGCAGATGAATCGACTTGACAGTACACGTATTGCGGCACGAAAATCTAAAGATATGGCAAATAATATTGGTATAAATAATCCCTTAACGATTGGTTCAGTTGTTGCGTCAGACGCATTTTTCCCATTTTCAGATGGTTTGTTGGCTGCAGCAGAAGCTGGTGCTACTGCAATAATACAACCTGGCGGATCTATGCGTGATGATGAAGTAATTGCAGCAGCAAATGAAGCTGGATTGGCAATGGTATTTACAAATATGCGCCATTTTAAACATTAAGATGTTTAAGTCTTTATCATATAGCATTATTTTTACGTTGATTGATCAGACTAGCAAATGGTTTATTTTAGAAAAATTACATCTAGATGTAATTGGTTATTATGATGTTTATAGTCCATTTTTATCTTTTAAAATAGGTTGGAATACAGGGATAAATTTTGGTTTGTTTGCGGAAAGCCATGAATTAATGCGTTGGGTTTTAATAATAATTTCTATAGGTATTTGTCTGTTTTTATTACGCTGGTCTCGTAAGCTTACAGGAAACTTTTCTCCAATCTTAGTTGGGCTTGTTATTGGAGGCGCAATTGGAAATGTTATAGATCGTATAAGATTTGGCGCGGTTATTGATTTTTTAAATTTGTCGTGTTGCGGTATTCAAAATCCTTATATCTTTAACATAGCAGATATATTTGTTTTCATAGGGCTTTTACCTTTGATTTTGTTTTCAGAAAGATTCCAGAAAGATACGTGACGAGATCAAATTATTAAGCTAAATAGAAATAGAATTATATGAGTGCTTAGATAGATGATTAAGAATATAAAAATTTATTTTATTTTAATTGGAATTTTATTAACTGCTTGTAGTGGTAACCAAAAGGGACCTGACGAATTTGGTGTTTTACCAACAACGCCATTACAGTATCCAAAAAATTTGAAAGAACTTCCTGAGCCCAATTTATTAGGTCAAAATTTAGCAGATAAACGACCAATTGATGATGTAATAAATGCATTAGGTGGTAATGCAAACTTGCAAAAAGAATCTAAAATACAAAAAAGTGAAAAACCTTTGCTAAAAGCGATAAGTCGGTTTGGGATAACTCCAGACATTCGAATAATTACAGCAATGGAAGATAATGATTTTAGAGAAAAAAATAAGGCTAAAGTTTTAGAAAGGCTTGTTGGAGTAAATACATATAAAATTCGTTACAGGAGCCAACGATTAGATGCTCAGAAAGAATTATCAAGGTTAAATAAATTGGGGATTATAACTCCATCTGCCTCACCTAATTAATTAATATTTAAATCGCCTTATAGTAGAATCAAGATATTGTATGCTATTTAATAACGTATGGAACTAATAAACCAGAGAATCAAAAATAGTCAGCCAATTATAAAACAATTGAGTGAAGCTGCAGCTAATCGAATTGCTGCAGGCGAGGTCGTTGAAAGACCAAGTTCGGCAATAAAAGAACTTGTTGAAAATTCTGTTGATGCTGGAGCATCAAGAATTGATATATCATACAGTGATGGTGGAAAAACTCTCATAGTTGTGAAAGACGATGGACATGGAATTGCTGAAAACCAATTGCAACTTGCATTATCACGTCATGCAACAAGTAAGATTGATGGGTCTGATTTATTAAATATAAATACATTTGGTTTTCGAGGAGAGGCTTTACCTTCTATGGGTGCAGTTGGTCGCCTTACTATTACAAGTCGAATTAAAAATGTCACCATGGGTTCAAAAATTACAGTTAATGGTGGACTAATAAACAAAATTCGCCCTGCACCTTCTACTATAGGAACAGTTGTCGAGTTAAGGGATTTATTTCATGCCACTCCGGCTCGGTTGAAGTTTTTGCGTACTGATCGTTCTGAATCTGGAGCAATATCTGATGTAGTAAAACGTTTAGCAATGGCCGAGCCTTTTATTGGCTTCACACTTAGAGATGTAACTTCTGGAGGTGAAGGGCGAATAATTTTTCGTGCTGACCCAGAAACTGGAGATTTGTTTGACGCAATGCATGGGCGCTTAACAAAAATATTAGGTGTTGATTTTTCTAAGAATTGTTTTCGGATAGAAGCTGAACGAGAAGGAATATCTTTAACTGGGTATGCGAGTTTACCAACATATTCTCGGGGCTCGTCTATTTTCCAATATGTTTTTGTTAACGGCCGGCCTGTTAAAGATAAAAATTTACTATCCGCATTACGCGCAGCTTACTCTGATTTTTTACCAAATGGTCGCTACCCTGTTGTAGCACTGTTTGTTGAATGCGATTTTGAACGTGTTGATGTAAATGTCCACCCTGCAAAAGCTGAGGTCCGTTTTAGAGAACCTGGTATTGTAAGGGGTTTGGTAGTTTCAGGATTGCGACATGCGCTAGCTGAAGAAGGCCATCGCTCTTCTTCAACTATAGCTGATGCAACTTTAGGTTCATTCAAAAAGTTTGAGTCATCACATGATAAAGAAAACTATCAAATGAATTACTCTCGATCTGGATCAATATCAAAACCTAATATTGATCAAGTAGGATTTTTAGAATTACAAAATGATTTTTCGGCTCGCAATCAATCTGAAGAAGTTTTTGATGAACTAATAAGTAATAAACTTGGGGCAGCTAGGGCGCAAGTTCATGAGAATTATATACTTTCCCAAACATCTGATGGAATTATAATAGTTGACCAACATGCAGCACATGAGCGTTTAGTTTATGAAAGATTAAAAAAACAAATGTCTCTTAATGGGGTATCATCTCAAACACTTTTAATTCCTGAAATTATTGAGTTATCAGAGCAAGACTCAGCTTTATTAATGGAAATTTCAGTTGAATTAGATCGATTTGGGCTTGGCATAGAAAATTTTGGAGGTAGTAGTATCATAGTGCGTGAAACGCCTGCAATATTAGGTGAAGTTAATTCAAAAAACTTGATTTTAGATATATTAGATGAGTTGAAAGAAACTTCACATACTAATTTAGTAAAAGAAAAACTTGATGCAATTTTAAGTCGAATTGCTTGTCATGGATCAATTCGCTCTGGACGAATTATGAGAGCAGAAGAAATGAATGCATTATTGCGTGAGATGGAAGTCACACCGCATTCAGGGCAATGCAATCATGGTAGACCAACCTATGTAGAATTAAAATTAAGTGATATTGAGAAATTATTTGGTCGAACATAATTTCATATTATTTGAATTTCTGCGAGACAAATTCTTATCTATGGTCGTATAGTAAAAATAATTAAATATATTATACGAAAAGAAGGTATTATAGTGTTAAATCTTAAAAACCATCCCTTACGTGAAAATTTATCTAAAGAATTACACGCTCGACCGTTCCCCGTACTTGATGCCCCATGCCAAGTTATATTTTTAGCACTTACTTCTAATGATGATGATGAAAAATATATCCAAAGCTTAGCTGAAAAATTAGGTGGTTTAGATTACATATCTGGTTCAGGACATTATTATCAAGATTTGGGAGGATATTCCTTAAAGTGGGAGCGTCATAGTGAATTTGTTACTTATACAATTTTTCTTGATGGTGAGGAAGAAACACCATTTTCTGATATTGCAGTAAATCATTTCCCTTCGTCTTGGTTAGATTCATTAACATGCCAAATTATAACTGCAGTAAAATTACGGGTTGTTGCTCCAGCATCCACAAAGCAAGTAGAGCATGATATTTTGACAAACTTTCATACAGCTTTTCAATCAGAAAGTTTAGCAATTTCTTATGTTTTAGACAAAAATGCCATAGTTGCTAGTGATTTTAAGGTAGATGAAAATGGTTATATTAGATTTGGTGTCTTACCTATTGGCCAGGTTGGGCGGCATAGATTAGGCCGAATTGTTCAAAGGCTACTTGAAATTGAAACATATCGTGCAATGTCGATGTTGACTTTACCAATTGCAAAAAAAGTTTTTGGAAGGCTAACAGAATTAGAAAAAGATTTGGCAATAACAGTTCAAGAAATTTCTGGAAGAGCAGGAACACATAAAGAAAACCTTGATACTTTAATGACAATAGCATCAGAAATTGAGTATTTAAACGCTGAAAATGCATTTCGTTTTGGCGCTGGGGATGCTTATTCAGCTTTAGTAGATCAACGAATTTTTGTTTTGCGAGAGGAAAGATTCTTAGGTCGCCAAACATTCTCAGAGTTTATGATGCGAAGATTCAGCCCTACAGTTCGTACATGTAAAGCTGCACAAACTCGTCTTCAGGATATTTCTGATAGAGCCGCAAGAGCATCAGATTTGTTAAGCACAAGAGTGAATGTGCGAACAGCTGCTCAGAATAGAACCCTTCTAGAACAAATGGACAAACGATCAGAACTTCAATTAAGGCTTCAACAAACAGTAGAAGGATTATCTGTAGTTGCTATTAGTTATTATGGGGTAAATTTATTATCATACTTGTTATTCCCACTAGCTGTAGCACAGGGATGGGAGAAGTATAATCTTACTTCGTCTTTAGTTATTCCAGTAGCTTTTTTTGTATTTTACATGGTACGGAGAGTTAGGCGCCATTTAACTAAATCTTAAAAAACGGCTGCAATATTCTTGGTAAAATTGATTTAAACTTTAACGGTGCATCTGAAGCTATCAAACAAATACAAGGACCTTCATCACTAGCTGTTGGTTTATGATGTAATTCCTGATCACCAATTTCAATATCACCGCGCTTGAAATATCCGTCTTTATCATAGAAAGATCCCTCTAAAACTAATGTCATTTCAAGCCCATTATGGCTATGATTAGGCATAGCTGTTCCAGCGGGAATATATAATAATCTTGCACTTGCATTTTTATCTGTTTTTAAAATAGATTGCTTTACCCCACGGCCAATATTTTTCCATTTAATAGAATTTAATTCGTCACCTGTATATTTTTTTAATGGTTCGGGAAATATACCTTCAACCATTTCAGGAGCTTTAGTTTTGACTGTTGATTTTGATTTTTCTATTTTTTTGAATACTGAATCCAAGGCATTTGGGCTCATTTCTTCTGTATCTGAGTCCTCTAACATTCCACCACCAATAGCTTCATAACTTTCTAACCGTGCTCTTGCTTCGTCACTTATTGATACCTGAGTAGCAATAACGAGGCTAAATGCTTCTGGTAAAATTCCAGCTGCATAGCCCATTAAAAGTTGTTCGTTTAAGTGATGTTTAATTGTCATATGTGTGTTCATTTCATGTTATGGCGTAATCGCTGTAGCGCTAATCTAATTCGGGATTTGATTGTGCCAAGGGGTAAACCTGTTTCGTTTGCAATTTCTTGGTGTGACAAATCGTTATAAAATGCGCGTTCAACTATAATTCTTTGCTTTTCAGGTAATTCTTTTACTGCTTGAGCTAATAGTGTTGTCTCTTCTTGAATTGATATTATCTCAGATGCGTCTGGCTCTGTTTCATTTCCCCAGGGTAATACATCTGGTTCTGGACGATTATTTCGTCGAGCGGTATCAATTCTTTTATTTCTTGCTATTGTAAATATCCAAGTTGAAGCTGCTGCCCTTGTTGGATCAAATAAATGTGCTTTGTTCCAAACTGCAACCATTGTTTCTTGAACGCATTCTTCTGCAATTATAGCGTCTGCCCCACCCTTCATTAGAAAAGATTTAATTCTGGGTGCAAAATGAGTGAACAGATTTGAAAATGCTTCTTTATCACTTTTTCCTGCGACAGCCACGATACATCGAGCCCAGTAATCTTTAGATTTATTATTGTTATTTTCCAACACTTGGCTCAGCATCCTATTAGAGATTGCTGACAGCTTAAAGGATCGTTCTAATACTTCAACGTCTGGATTGATATTATCTAATAAATCTAACATATAACTAATACGCAGTTGTTTGTGTTTTGGATCATTTTTTTTATTTCATTTTTGATCTATTAGATGACTAAGTTCGTAATAATAATAACCAATAATTGGATACTTTTCTATGCCGTTTGAATTTCCACATACACAATCCAAAAACATTGCAGTGATTGGAGCTGGAATATCAGGAATGGGTGCGGCCCATCTTTTAGCTAAATCTCATTCTGTAACATTGTTCGAGTCTGAAAAGCGATTAGGTGGACATGCGCGAACTGTAATGGCAGGAAAAAATATGGATAAACCAGTTGATACTGGTTTTATTGTATTTAATTACGCAAATTATCCAAGAATGGCACAATTATTTGATACATTAGATGTTCCTGTCATTAAAAGTGATATGAGCTTTGGAGTGTCGGTTCATTCTGGAAAATTCGAATATGCTCTGAGAACACTAAACTCTTTATATGGCCAAAGATTAAATTTAATTCGTCCAAAATATCATAGAATGATATTAGACATTATCAAATTTAATAAGAGTGCTGAGAATTCTCTGGAAGGACCAGATATGAGTCTTAGGGACTTGTTAGATAAAATTGGAACTGGTGAATGGTTTCGAGATTATTACATTCTTCCTTTCAGTGGAGCTATTTGGTCTTCTTCTATGGGCCAAATGTTAGATTTTCCTGCGGAGGCATTAATTAGGTTTTTTAAAAATCATAATTTGTTAGCAACGTCAGGACATCACCAATGGTATACAGTCAAAGGCGGCTCGATAGAGTACGTAAAACTTTTAGAGCAGGATATGTTGAAGCGCGGGGTAAAAATTTGTAAGGGTTCTATTGTTAAAGGGGTTAAACGAACACCTTCAGGAGTTGAAATTCGTGTAAATGGAGATGAGTGGCAAAGATTTGACAGTGTAGTTATGGCTAGTCATTCTGACCAGTCATTGCGAATGTTAGAGGACCCAACGGAAGATGAAACAAATTTACTGTCAGCAATCAAGTATCAAAAAAACCATGCATTTTTACACTCAGATGAAGTTGTGATGCCAAAACGTAAAAGATGTTGGTCTTCTTGGGTTTATGCATCAGATGAAATTAATGACGTTAAACCTCTTGGGGTAAGTTATTGGATGAATCGATTGCAACCGATTTCTGGAAGCCAAAACTTCTTTCAATCTCTTAACCCAACCAGAGAGATAAAACAGGAACTAATATATGATCAAAAAGTGTTTATGCATCCAGTATTCGACCGTAAAGCAATAGATGCACAAAAAAAATTCAATACGATACAAGGAAGAAACAATACTTGGTATTGTGGTGCTTGGCTTCGTAACGGTTTTCATGAAGATGGCTATTCTAGCGCAGTTGATATTTTAGAAAATATTGGAATGGTGCCTGCGTGAGTTCTGTTTTAGATCATATACATGGGAAAACTTTTCATGGTCGGCATGGAAATATAAAGAATAATTTTTCATATGGTGTTGATTATATACTAACTGATTTAACAAATACAAATGGCCCACTATTTTATTCCAGAAATAACAAAAACTTAATATCTATATATGATAATGATTATGGAGGTTTATCTCATAAAGAAACTGGATTGGACTGGGTTCGTAAAATTTTATTAATGTATGGGTTTAAGAATTTGTTAAATGGCAAGATATTTCTTTTAGCTCAGCCTAGAGTGTTTAATCATGTATTTAATCCAGTAAGTTTTTGGATGATTTATGATGAATTTTCATCACTAAGATTAGTTGTAGCAGAAGTTAGTAATACATTTGGAGATAGACATAGTTATTTATGCCACCATGATAATATGTCTGAGATTAAAAAAAATCATACTTTAACAGCTAGAAAAGTGTTTCATGTTTCTCCTTTTCAAGAAATATCTGGAGAATATAAATTTCGATTTGATATAACTGATCAATTTGTGGATATATGGATTGATTTTAGAAATAATGATAAAGGTGTCCTGGCTACTTTTTCTGGTGTTCGTCAAAAATTAACTAATCGATCTATTCTATCAACAATCATATTTCGACCTTTTGGCTCATTTAGGGTTTTAGCCCTTATACATTGGCAGGCTATTAAACTTAAATATAAAGGGGCAACTTTTAGAAAACGTCCTGTCCCAAATTCTAAGGACGTTTCGTGATGGTGAAATATACAATACTAATATTTTTTATTCTTGTAGTTGGTTCACCGGAGGTATCGTACTCAAAAAATACATCAGAGATACCCGAAAAATGGCTAAAAAAAGGTGAAACTGTTACAAAAATTTTGGGAATATCATTATATAATGGTGTGCTATATACACCCAATGCTGATGCATTTGATATTGAAGGTCAATATGCATTGAGTTTATCATATTTGAGAAGTTTTAAATCAAGTACTTTGATAAAATCTACAATTAAAGAGATTGATCGAATTGAAGGATTAATTTCTCAAGATAAAAAAACTTTAAGAAAACTATTATCAAATTGTTTTGTTGATGTATTGGCTGGTGACAGAATTACAGCCTTATCGCTTAGTAAAGATAAGGTTAGATTTTTCTACAATGGTTCAAAACAGTGTGATTTAGAAATACTTGATATTAGGCGTAAGTTTTTTAGTATTTGGCTTGGTAATGATACACGTGATATCGAAGGATCACTTCGATTGCAGGGCCTAAAATAATGCATTTTGGATTAGTTAGGTATAGCTTTTTTTCTGGGATGTTAGCATTTGCTGGTTTGCCTATTTATTTGCATGCTCCTAAATTCTTTTTAGACAACTATGATATATCACTGACATTAATAGGGCTTACTCTATTGGCTCTTAGGTGTTTAGACTTTATCCAAGATCCACTTATTGGCCGTGCACTAGATAGTATGAGGAAGTGGCACTCATTATTAGTTTTAATAATGGGGATGATAATTACATTTTCAATGATGGCTTTATTTGCTGTAAGTGCAATTGGAGATCCTTTAATTTGGTTTATTGTATGGATGATATTATTGTTTTCTAGTTTTTCAGTTTTATCAATTTTATTTTATTCGCAAGGTGTGCAGAAAGCAAAAGCTCTTGGTGAAAAGGGTCATATTAGGCTTGCTGTATGGAGAGAATCTGGTGGATTAATAGGAGTTTGTTTAGCCTCTGCTCTTCCTGCAGTTTTTAAATATTTTGAAATAATAAATGATATGACTTGGTTTTCAATATCATTTACAATAATTGTATTTATTTCAATTTTTCTGATGAAGAAAGAATGGCATGTAAGTTTGTTGCCAAATAGTAATTTAAAGGTAATATTTAAGGACCCAGTCTTAAGAAGGTTAATAATTATTGCCTTATTGAATGCTGCGCCTCTTGCTGTAACAACAACTTTATTTTTGTTTTATGTTGAATATTGTCTTGGACCTAAATTTTCAGCGGGTTTATTTCTTGTGATATTTTTCATCGCAGCAGCATTATCTGTTCCTATATGGGGTATTTTAGGAAGATATTTTTCACCAAGGAAAATATTAATATTTGCAATGTTATCCTCGATTAGTATTTTTGCTTTTGTTCTTAGTTTAGGAGCGGGAGATTATATTTCTTTTGCAATTGTTTGTTGTCTTTCTGGGTTTACTTTGGGTGCTGATATGACAATTCTTCCTGCAGTTTTTGCTCGTAGAATTGATCATATTGGTATGAATGCTGGGCAAGCTTTTGGAGTCTGGAGTTTTTGCGCTAAGTTCACACTAGCTGTTTCCGCAGCTTTCGTTTTGCCCGCATTAGATTGGGTTGGATTTTCAACAATTGAAACAAATACAGCAAAAGCACTTTGGGCACTAACATTACTTTATGCAGGGCTTCCTTGTATTTTAAAACTTGGAGCTGTGATGATGCTTTCATCTAATTATTTAAAGGAGATATAAATGACCTTGTATTTTTCAACTATATTGTTTGGTACAATATTTGCAGTTTTTATAACCTGGTTATGTAGTATAAAATTTGGGTTTCTTTCACAGAAACCTGGTCATTATAGTAATCAGGGTACTGAATTTGATATTCGTGAAAGACTATGTGGAGACATGATTTGTGAGGGTGTAATCTATGGCCCTTTTGGAAAAGTAAACACAAGGTTTGTTGCTTATATGCATGCAAAGTGGGAGGGTGATGTTGGCCATATGACTGAATCTTTCACTTATGATAACGGAGATAAATTAGAACGTATTTGGGACCTGAAGGTAATGGGTAGTAATGGAATAATTGAAGCTACGGCCCCAGATATTATTGGTATCGGTGCAGGCAAGCAATCTGGAAGTGGAGTTCGGTTATGTTATAAAATTAAACTACCAAAATCTGCAGGAGGTTTTGTATTAAATACCGTTGATTGGCTTTACCTAATGGAAAATGGAACAATAATAAATAGATCACAATTTCGTAAGTTTGGAATAAAAGTTGGTGAATTAGTGGCTAATATGCGCAAAATTGATACATGAAATTTTATAAAAAAAAATATTGGATTATTGGGGCTTCTGAAGGTTTGGGGCGTGCACTAGCATTCCAATTATCAGAAATGGGAGCTGATCTTATAGTTAGTGCAAGGAATGAAGTTAGATTAAAAGAATTATCTGACTTAACAAAAGCAAAAGTCTTAGCGTTTGATGTTCTTGATATGGACGGGGTTAAGCAGGCATGTAAATCAGTCGGCAAAATAGATGGAATTATTTATGCAGCAGGCGATTATACACCAATGAATTCTGCTACTTGGAATATTGATGAAGTTGAGAAGATGATTGCTATTAATTTTACTGGAGCCGCAAGGGTTTTAGGCTTAGTAATTCCAAAATTTTTAAATCAAGATTATGGTCATATTGTTTTGATAGGAAGCCTTTCAGGATTTCGAGGACTTCCAAATGCAATTGGATATGGTGCTTCAAAAGCAGGAATGATGCATTTGGCTGAAAATATTAAAGCTGATTTATATAAATCCACAATAAAAGTTCAGTTAATAAATCCTGGTTTTATTACTACTCGCCTGACAGAAAAAAATAGTTTTAAAATGCCATTTATAATGTCAGCTGATGAGGCGGCAAATTATGTTATAAGTGCGATGAAAAAAAACCACTTCCAAACAAATTTTCCATATTTGTTTTCATTACTATTTAGGGCAACAAATTTCTTACCAGCTTTTTTATACTTTTGGTTATTTTCATCAAAAAATAAAAAATAATATTTGAATGCTACAAGGCGTAAAATTTACCTTTGATGTCGGTTCTTTCTTTGGATTTGAAGTGCATTTATGATAAAAATATATTAATTTTCTATTAGGATTTCAAATGGCTGATAAAATTAAATTTAATTTAGATGGTAACTCTGTTGAAGCGGAGCCCGGTGAGACAATCTGGGAAGTAGCAAAAAAACATGGTACAACTATTCCTCATTTATGCCATTCTGGAAAAAAAGGTTACCGTTCAGATGGTAACTGTAGAGCATGTATGGTTGAAGTTGATGGTGAGAGAACACTAGCAGCGTCATGTATTAGAACACCAGTACCAGATATGGTTGTAAAAACTGAAAGCCATCGCGCTAAATCAGCTCGCAAGATGGTTATGGAATTATTACTAACAGATCAGCCTTCAAATGATAAAGCACATGATAAGTCATCTCATCTGTGGGATATGGCAAAATTAGAAGATGTTTCTGAAAGCAGATTTCCTGAGCTAGAAATAAATAGAATTCCTTTATTAGATGACAGTCATGTTGCAATGAGCGTGAATCTAGATGCATGCATACAATGTAACTTGTGTGTACGAGCATGTAGAGAAGTACAAGTTAACGATGTTATTGGTTTAGCGGGACGTGGGCATGATGCAAAAATTGTGTTTGATATGGATGATCCAATGGGAGAATCGTCATGCGTTGCTTGTGGTGAATGCGTTCAGGCTTGTCCAACTGGTGCGCTAATGCCTTCAACTGGTGTGGATGAAGCACAGGTTGGTGACAGCATGGATTTTGATCGAGAGGTCAAATCTGTATGCCCTTTCTGTGGTGTTGGCTGCCAAATAAGTTTGAAAATAAAAGATGATAAAGTAAAATGGGTAGACGGTATTGATGGCCCTGCTAATGAAAATCGATTGTGTGTTAAAGGACGATTTGGTTTTGATTACATTGATCATAGTCACCGCTTAAAAAAGCCATTAATCAGAATAGATGGTGCGCCAAAAGGGCTTAATGTAAACCCTGAAGACCCTTCCACGCATTTCCGAGAGGCATCGTGGGAAGAGGCGCTAACTTTTGCTGCTAATGGTCTGCGTGGCCGTGGCCGTGAAGTCGCAGGTTTTGGTTCTGCTAAATGTACAAATGAAGAGGCATATTTATTTCAAAAATTTATTAGACAAGGTTTTGGACATAATAATGTTGATCACTGTACGAGGCTTTGTCATGCTTCATCTGTCGCAGCATTGATGGAAAATGTTGGATCTGCTGCGGTAACAGCAACATTCAATGAAATTGAAAATGCAGATGTAGCTATTGTTATAGGAGCTAATCCTTCCGAAAATCATCCAGTAGCAGCCACATATTTTAAACAGTTTAGTAAACGTGGTGGAAAGTTGATTGTAATGGATCCGCGTGGTCAGGCCTTAAAACGTCATTCGTCACATATGTTACAGTTTAGACCTGGTGCAGATGTTTCAATGTTAAATGCTATTATGCACGTTATTGTTGAGGAGGGTTTATATGATGATGATTATGTTGCTAAATACACTGAAAATTGGGAAGCACAAAAAGAACATTTAAAAGCTTTCAGTCCAGAAAAAATGGCACCGATATGCGGTATTGATGCTGAAATGCTTCGTGATGTAGCACGTACATTTGCAAATGCAAAAGCAGGTATGATTTTTTGGGGTATGGGTGTGTCACAACACATACATGGTACAGATAACTCACGTTGTTTGATTTCACTTGCGTTTATGACCGGTAATGTAGGGAAGCCTGGAGCAGGATTGCATCCTCTTAGGGGGCAAAATAATGTTCAGGGGGCATCTGACGCAGGAATGATTCCTATGTTCTTACCTGATTATCAGCCTGTATCGGATGATGGTGTCAGATCAGCCTTTACGGAAGTTTGGAAATCTGAGGACTTCAGTTCTGAAGCTGGCTTAACTGTGGTTGAAATTATTGAAGCAATTCATAATGATAATATTAAAGCCATGTATATCCTTGGGGAAAACCCCGCTATGTCTGATCCAGATGTTGAACATGCTCGTGATGCATTGGCAAAATTAGATCATCTGGTCGTTCAGGATATATTCTTAACAGAAACAGCTAATTATGCAGATGTTATATTTCCTGCATCAGCGTTTGCAGAAAAAAATGGAACTGTTACAAATACAAACCGACAAGTTCAAATGGGCCGCTCAGCTGTAAAAGCACCAGGTGAAGCACGAGAAGATTGGGAAATTACAGTAGAGCTTGCTAAGCGATGTGGCTTAGATTGGAATTATACGCATCCAAGACAAGTGTTTGATGAAATGAAACTAAACATGGAATCATTAAACAATATTACTTGGGATCGCTTGGAAGAAGAAAGTGTAGTTACTTACCCTAGTTTATCCCCTACTGATCCTGGACAATCAATTGTATTCGGGGATGGCTTCCCTCGCTTAGATGGCAGGGGAAAATTTACTCCTGCATCAATCATTGCGCCTGATGATGTTCCAGATGCTGAATATCCCATGATATTGACTACTGGGAGACAATTAGAACATTGGCATACAGGTTCAATGACAAGAAGAGCTAAAGTACTTGATGCAGTTGAGCCAGAAGCAAATTGTTCTCTACATCCCAAAACTTTGAGAAAGTTAGGTGTTTTGGCTGGAGAAATGTTAACTTTAACGACAAAGCGTGGTTCAATTGATGTAATGGCGCGAGCGGATAGAGCTATATCAGAAGATATGGTGTTTTTACCTTTTGCATATGTTGAAGCAGCAGCAAATATTTTGACTAATTCTGCTTTAGACCCTTATGGGAAGATACCAGAATTTAAATTTTCTGCAGTTAAAGTAGAAAAAACAACTCAGGTGGCAGCAGAGTAAATTTTATCATGTTAATTTCACATTATAATTTGTTGTTAAACTACCTTTTAATTTTTTAAAAGGCTACTATTGGATGCAATAGTTGCAGCCAATAGTATAAAAAAATAATTTAATTTTTAATTGATTATACCATCTTTTATATGAAATTAATCAGAAATTGAAAATTGACATAAGAGGCTTTAGAATATCTTTATTACAATAAGGTTAGTTATTTTTCATATGAAAATTTAAATAATAAACATTTTTAAATGTTTTGATTTAACTAATTACATAATAATATAGATCTTATCATTGAATTAAAACGAAAAAAGCCGCTGAAAAGCGGCTTTGAGATCTCGTATTCTTATATGTTACCCTTGGCGTGCTTTAAAGCGAGGCTGAGTTTTATTGATAACATATACACGGCCCTTGCGGCGCACAACACGACAGTCGCGGTGGCGCGCTTTTAGCGAGCGAAGTGAGCTTTTGACCTTCATGGGCCTTCTCCTTTTTCGCACATCACAAAAGCGATGCGCCAGTTTAAATTAGCCCATATGGGCTGGTTGGTGGGCGTAACTGGGATTGAACCAGTGACCCCTTCGATGTCAACGAAGTGCTCTCCCGCTGAGCTATACGCCCCCAAAAGATCAAGAGACACAAAAAAAATGTCTCCTGCGAGTTGTTTCTATAGAAGGTTAATCAAATGTATTCAAGACCCTTGTTAAAAGGGTTTTATTTTTTATTTTTTTACATGTAACTTACTTAAATGATTAATGAATCTTATATTTTGAAAAAGCCTAAAATCCAAACAACATCTGTGGTATTTAGTTCTCCGCACAGTGGGCGAAATTATTCAGAATCATTTTTGGCGGACACCTTATTAGAAAAGCCGGAAATACGTGCTTCTGAAGATGCGTATATAGATGACCTTTTTTCTTGTGCTATAGAATATGGTGCGCCTCTATTAGCTGCAGTTACTCCTCGAGCATACGTGGATTTAAATCGCCAGTCTGATGAGTTAGATAGTGCTATAATAAAAGGGGTAAATAAGAACTCATTAAACCCAAGGGTTATATCAGGACTTGGTGTTATACCAAGAATTGTTTCTCGGGGCCGTAATATACAATCAGGTAAAATTACACTTGAACAGGCAAATTCGAGATTAAAAAAATCATATTTTCCTTATCATAATAAATTAAAAGAAATTTTAGAACAAACAAAATCAAAGTTTGGGCAAGTAATTTTAATTGACTGCCATTCAATGCCAAAAGGGTCTGCGTATAGTGCTAAGGAATCAGATGGTAAAATTCCAGATGTGGTATTGGGGGATAGATTTGGTTCATCATGTTCAGCAAAAATAATGAATGAAATTAGGTCTGTATTTCAAGATTATGGTTTTACTGTTTCATACAACATTCCATTTTCTGGTGCTTATATATTAAAAAATTATGGACACCCATCAATGAACCAACACGCTATCCAGATTGAAATAGATCGCAGCCTATATCTAGATGAGAGAATAGTAGAAAAATCTGAAAGTTTTAAAGGCCTACAAAATAAACTAACTAAAGTTATCAAAGACATTATCTTGGTAGGTAAATAAATCGCTACCTCAAGCTACGTCCTTTTAAAATTGCATTTTTACCAAAGCGTTCTTTTATCAAATCTGTTGCTCTTTCTGCGTCAGCTTTCTTTGATTCATCTAATTTTAAAAAATCATTTAAATGATCAATACTATCTGCGTTTATAAGTTGACTAATTCCTACTCCAATTAATCTGAAAGGGCCTTCGTTCGCTAACTGCTCTAACATTCTGCGCACTTCAGTATAAATACTCTCTGCAATTTGTGTGGGTTCTCTTTGTGTCTTACGTCTTGATATTGTTTTAAAGTTTCTTGTTTTAACTTTTAAAGTAATTACATGGCCAAGAAGGTTTTTCTTTTTTGCACGTTGCGATACTTTTTCTGAAAGCCGCCATATATGGCCATCTAGTTTTTTAATATCATTTGTATCAATAGAAAATGTAGTTTCGTTGGAAATACTTTTTACTACATTTTTTGAGATTACATTTCTATTGTCTATTCCTCTACATAGATGCCAAAGATGATCACCCATATTTTGATATTTATCAATTAATTCTTGATGTTCACGACGTTGTAAGTCTGCAAATGTTCTAATCCCATCGTGCTCTAATTTTGCTTGAGCAACTTTACCAACACCCCAAATTAAACCTATATTTTTTGGAGCTAAAAATTCTTCAATCTTTGCCTTACCAATAATAGAATAACCACGTGGTTTATCGAGATCAGAAGCAAGCTTTGCTAAATATTTATTATACGAAAGGCCTATTGATGCTGATATTTTCAGCTTTTGTTCTATTTGTTGAACCAACCGTGCCATTGAAAGTGCAGGGGGTTCTCCATGTAACTTTTCTGTACCTTTTAGATCTATAAAAGCTTCATCTAAAGATAGTGGTTCAATTGAGGGTGAAAGATTATTCATTAAATCGTGAATTTCTTTTGAAGCTTTTGCATATGCATCCATTCTAGGTGCAACGACTACAGCTTCAGGGCAGAGTTTTAGTGCCTTAAACATTGGCATAGCTGATCGAACGCCTTTTATTCTTGCAATATAACAAGCTGTAGAAACCACACCTCTTTTACCACCTCCAATAATCAAAGGTTTGTTTTTAAGGTCAGGATTATCTCGCTTTTCTACACTTGCATAAAATGCATCACAATCAATATGGGCAGTACTTAAAGTAAATAGCTCTGGGTGCGATAAAACACGAGGGCTAGAGCAATTTGGACACCTTAATACTTTTTCATTTATTTTTCTTAAACAGTCTCTACAGATGGATTTCATTAATAAAGTTTATCATTATTTTTATGAAAGCAAATGATTACTTTAGTATTTATTGATGTCATATATTTTTTAGTTCGTTTAATATTTCTTTAGTTGCGCTTAATGGATCTTTGGATGCCCAAATTGGACGACCAATTACTATATGATCTGCACCATTTTTAATAGCCTCACTTGGAGTTGTAATTCTTTTTTGATCACCTACTTTTGAACCATCAGGGCGCACACCTGGTGTAATAATTAATTTTCCTTGAGATTCAGGCAGTGCACGAATTAATGCTGCTTCTTGAGGGCTGGCTATTACCCCATCCGCTCCAGCTTTAAATGCATTTTTTGCACGCTCTGTAACAAGATCAGTTATTCGGCCACTTTTTATTAAAGATTCATCAAGATCATTACGATCTAATGATGTTAAAATTGTGACTGCTAAGATTTTTGTGGAACTATCACCTCTGCCTTTCACAGCAGCTCTGACTACATGAGGGTCTCCGTGCACTGTTAAAAAGTCAAAATTATATTGAGAAATTCCTAATACAGCTTTCTCAACAGTTGCACCTATATCAAAAAATTTCATGTCTAAAAAAACTTTATAGCCATTATCTTTGAGTTCGTTTGCAAGGGCTAAACCGCCCCCAGTAAGCATTCCTAAGCCTATTTTATAAAATGATACACTATCACCTAAAATATCAATAATTTTCCCTCCATCCAAAAGGTTTGGTACGTCGAGGGCAACGATTAAGCGATCATCGGCATTCATTTTTAAAGCTCCAAAAACTTTTTATGTTATTTGGGCAATATGATAGGATGTGTCAATCATAGTTGTGTAATTTCAATGCATTTAGATGAACATTAATTTTATATTTTACTTTTAATGTTGTTATAAAAAGCTTAGATATACTACATGGGTTTTTTAATGCGTACAGTACTTTTAGGATTGATAAGGCGCTTCCTGGGTGTCCCAGGAATTATTTTAATTAGCATACTTTTGTATTTTTATATTAAATCTAATGGCTAAAAAATATTTTTTTAATTATATTTGATATTTTTTTATTTTAAGACAGATACAAATAAAACGGGATTTGAAATATGTCACCATACAATAATAATTTAAAATATTCTGATATCACTTCAAAAGTAGATTTCTTAAACCGTAGACAATTAATTGCGGGTGCTTCTGCTGTTGGTATTTTTTCTAGCCTTTCAAAAAGTGTCCAAGCTGATATTTTAAAATATAAAAAGACAGAATATAAAGTCGATGCTGAAGTTACTTCAAAATCAGATGCCACGAGTTTTAATAATTTCTACGAATTTGGCACTGGAAAGAACGATCCAAAAAATAATTCTAGCATGATGAAAATAAAGCCATGGAGTGTTGAGATTGATGGGTTAGTTGATAAGCCAGGTAATTATAATTTAGATGATTTACTTTCTGGAATATCATTAGAAGAACGAATTTATCGCTTTCGATGTGTTGAGGCGTGGTCAATGGTTGTGCCTTGGATTGGTTTTTCACTCAGTGAAATATTTAAAAAAGTAGGGATACGATCTAATGCAAAATATGTAGCATTTCAAACTTTATATAGACCTTCTGAAATGGTTGGCATTGGTTCAAACCCAAGATTTCCATGGCCATATGTTGAAGGTCTACGATTAGATGAAGCGATTAACCCCCTAACAATGATTGCAACGGGAATGTATGGAGAATCTCTACCTAATCAAAATGGTGCGCCTTTGCGTTTAGTAGTTCCATGGAAATATGGGTTTAAATCAATAAAATCTATTGTTAAAATTACCCTAACAGACACTCAACCTGAAACTACCTGGAATAAATTAGCCCCCAAAGAATATGGATTTTATTCAAATGTTAACCCTAATGTTGATCATCCTCGATGGAGCCAAGCTAGGGAGCGCGTAATTGGTGGGAGTATTTTTAAACTAGGAACACCATTGTTTAACGGCTCCAAGAGAGACACACCTATGTTTAATGGATATGGTAAAGAAGTGGCGAATTTATATTCAGGAATGGATCTTAGAAAATATTATTAAATATAAGTTCTAAAATAAATTAAATATCATAATTTTGATATATTAGTTAAATTTATTTGATATTATTAATTTATGATTAAAAATATACCATATTGGTCTTCAAATGTAGAACGGCTCAGATATAAAAGTATTCCAGTCAAATCAGACTGTGATGCGGTAATAATAGGCGCTGGATACACAGGTTTGAGTACTGCTATTAAGTTGGCAAAGGCTGGGAAGTTTGTTCAGGTATTTGATGTAGCTCAAGTCGGTTCCGGTGCATCTAGTTTAAACGCTGGTATTTTAAGTGGTAATTTAAGATTTTCTTTGAAGAGCTTAATTGAATCGAAGGGTATGAAAGCAGGTACTGAGTATTATATTGAAGGAATAAATGCTCGTAAGGAATTGCAGGAGTTTATCAAACAAGAGTGCATTGAGTGCGATTTGAAATATAACGGTCATTTTACAGGTGCAATGACAATAAAAGATTTTGATCAGATGAAATATCTTGCTGATTTTGAAAGAAAAATACTCAGCAATGATATTCAGATATTAAATCGCTATGATCAACATAAAGTAATTCAGTCAGAGATCTATCACGGTGGCACATTAAGAAATGATATTGGAAATATTAACCCAGTAAAATTCCTAGATGGATTATTACGAGTAGCAATTTCATATGGCGCAGTAATTCACGAAAATACAGCTATACATAACATAATTGACCATAGAAATGTAAATACAGCTGCAGGACATGTTAAGTGTGATAAGATTGTTGTTGCTACAAACGCTTATGATAAAACAAATAACAAATGGTTTCGTAAAATAATTATACCTATAACCAGTAGGATAATTGCAACTGAACCAATATCACCTGAAATTATGGTAAAATTAATGCCAAGAATGGGATCATTTGGGGAAGGTAAATATATGGGAAAATATTATAGACCTAGTCCAGATGGAAAGCGTATATTACTAGGCGGTCGGGATGTTTTAGTTGGAAAAAATCCTTATGGTGCTGCAAAAAGTTTATCCAATAGTTTAGTAAAAATCTTCCCTGAACTTAGTAACGTGAAAGTTGAATATCATTGGGCAGGAAAAGTAGGGTTCACAAGAAAGCAAATGCCAAGTATTTTTGAAAAAGATGGTATATTATATGCTTGTGGATATTGTGGTTCTGGTACAGTTTGGGCCCCCTGGATAGGGACAAAAGTAGCGCAAAAAGTTTTAAAGAAGCACACACAAAAAACTATTTTTTATTCAGAACCTCCACAAAAAATTCCACTTTTTAATGGTCGACCCTGGTTTTTACCATTTGTTATAATTTGGTATAGTACATTAGATTGGATTAAGGGGCGATAATTATAAACTTGTTATATTTAAATCCAAGATAGACATCTAACTTTAATAGCTTTTATAAAGACCAAAAGCTTCTAGGTTAATTTAAACAATATTATGAAAAATGTAAAAAAACTAAATGGTTTATTAATGAAGCTACCAATTTGGGTTTTATACATTCTATTAGCACTTCCGGCCTTTTATATTACTTATTTATTATTAACTAATCAATTAGGACCAGATCCAATAAGAACTTATGAACGTAAAGTAGGCGAAATCGGTTTTAAGTTATTAATACTTGTATTGTTGATAACCCCAATTCGAGATTTGACAAAAATTAATTTAATCAAATTTCGCAGAGCTTTTGGCCTAATGGTTTTTTTCTATATTTGTTTACATTTTTCATCATATGTAATCTTAGACCAAGGTCTTAATATGAATGAGTTGTGGGTGGATCTCGTGAAAAGGCCATATATTACTTTAGGTATGATTTCCGCTATTTTGATGTTTTTCTTAGCTATTACTTCAAATAATTTATCCATTAGAAAATTAGGACTTCGCAAATGGAATCATCTGCATAAGTTAATTTACTTAATTGGAGTAGGTGGTGCTTTGCACTATTTACTTCTAACGAAAACCTGGCAAATTGAACCAATTGTTTACTGTATAGTAATAATTATTTTACTTTTATATAGAATCACAAAAGTTCGTAGAGATTAAGTATATAATTCTATTAAATATTGATCATATCGATACATATTATCCATTGAAATACGTTTTTAAATCGCTTTTTTAAGATAAAAGTGAATATATTGCTATGAATTGGATTATATATTGGGATGTAAACGAATAAAAAGAGTATATAAATCAGTATGTTGAGTATGAATTGATAAAAAGTTGTATTTTTTGCAAAAAAGAGGTTGCGGGATTGTGTGGGTACGCCTAAAAGCCCCCTTACCGAACGCAGCGAAGCACGGTGACACGCACTAAGCGAGGCACTAGAAACGCAGCCAAGGTTGAAAAAAGAGATAAGAGTTGGCGGGCGCGCCTTGAAAGTATGAGGCGCTATCGTTATATTGTTGTCTCTGGCTCTTTGAAATTGATAGTATCTGAAGAGATATGTGGGCGGTTTGGTTTCGTTTCGACGAACGGATGTTTGCATATCAACGTTCCTAGGCTTCGGTCGATGATGGAATGTCAGCTTCACTGTTTGTAGCGGCTTTTGTTTCTTTGGAAACTAAAGCACAAACAAACAGAATAATGTCTTCTACCTGTCTGGGTAGAGGATGATGTGCAGAGGTTCGAACGTTAAGGATAAGCAAGTAATTGCTTTTCAACTTGAGAGTTTGATCCTGGCTCAGAACGAACGCTGGCGGCAGGCCT
>OJFS01000065.1_pt1 | contig 57734 bp, 49 predicted proteins | sample 1594231 | NCBI WGS metagenome assembly OJFS01 (sample SAMN05416847, study PRJEB24817) | seawater metagenome | isolation source: Sea water | place: Canada:Atlantic | collected 2013-07
ATCTACACCTCTCTATTCGTCGGCAGCGTCAGATGTGTATAAGAGACAGCATCAGAAAAATCTAGGCTGATACGTTTTGCTAGGGCAGATACATTCAATAAACTGACTAACCGCAAACCACCTTGCCCCGCCGCCACATCCAAAAATCGGCCCTCTTTCGCCAAGATAGACACGCCGCCCTCTCCATCAACAACATTAAAGTTAGCGGGGGAGCCAGGCCAGGAAATATTTCCTGAAAGTCGCGCAAAAACGGTTTCCATGACAGGGACGTAGCCCCAAGCCGGAAGCGTCGTCAGCAAATTATCCAAATCGGCAGATCCAGAAAAAGAGGACCTACCGTTGTCTAAGTCCCAGAAGGCGACACTGTCTTTTATGTGCACCCCTTTTACGTCTATAGATCCAATATTGAAGCGAACACCAGTCTCTTCCGGTCTAACGTTGAAATCCCACGCGCCAAAAGATTTGTCAGCAACGCGCAATGAACCTACACGCACATTTGCCTTAGGCAGCGTTCTGCCCACCTCCTCGGACATCGGGTCAACCAACGTAACGCCATCTGCGGCCAACTGATTGTTTTCCGGAAGTTGCAAAAAGGAAAGATCTAGATCAATCAGTTCTAAATCTGTTAGGTCGATACGACCGATAATAGCATCCGCTTTTAAATCAAAAACTAGTTCATCGGCTCTGCGCGAACCGTTTAGATTAACGCCGTCAAAAACAAATTCTCCAATAATCAATTCAGCCACGTCAAGGTCTTCAATCAACCAATCGAAAGGTAAAACTATAGCCGCCTCGCCGCCCTGAGAAACCCAATCAGCTATGTTTAAGCGAGGCATTTGGCCAACAATTTTTAGCCCCGCAGGCTCAAAGCCAGATACCGGAGCAACTGAGGAAATACCAATTGCACCAAAAATTTCGCCACTTAAAGGGTTACCAACTTCTTCTGGACTTGTCTGCAGCCACCCTTGAGTGCTTTTATACTGCCAGCCTATATGTTGACCTTCGGGCAGAAACTTTACAACAAATTCACTCAGCTCCGCGGCATCTAACTCCTTGCCAAATTCCGCAGGCAAATTCACGCTCATGCCTACAAGGTCGGTTTGCACGACCAAATTGGAAACTTCACCTCGCATAGATAAATTCAAGCGAGAAGAAAATTCAGCCTCACCCTGCAATACCGTGGGTGCGTCAACGCTAAGTAGTTGTAGCGCCTTTTCGGCATTGACCCGCCCATCAATATCAATGTGCAACCATTCCTCGTCACTACTTGAAGCGATCACAGAAGGGCGATCAAACATTGAAGCATTCAATTGCCCGTGAAAGTGGTGTGGAAGAGTGAAGCTAGCAGGACCGCTGATATCTGCGACAGCCAATCTATAGCCCGGCAAATCTAAAGAGAGATCGGATATTTGCAAACTTACATTCGCCACCAAATCCTTCGCCGACAGATTAGGTATTGGGTTTAGGTCGACAGCTTTACTGATATTTGGAGCAGCACCTTGAACCAACGGCACTTCCAAGTGAGCAACCATAGCAATTTCACCCTCGCCTATTGCCCGCCAATCGTCTTCAATAAAGCCCATTATTTCTTTCAGGGGAGAAGCACGGATAAAATCTAACGCTACCTGCCCCGTCGGCGTTGCAGAAAAATCTACCGAAATAATACCCATCTTATCGATATGAGCTTTCGCTTGGGTAAATTCGATTCCAAAGGATTCACCTTCAAGATCTTCTACAACAGTTTCTAACCCAAGAACTCGGAGGCGTCCTTGAGCTTTCGAAATGTCCGGCCAGCCCTGTAAATAGTTCACTTGAACAGAATGAAAATCAGCGGATAACTCAAAACGCCGGTCGAACTTACGCTCAGGTTCAACATGAATTTGGCTTTGCAGAGCTATCTCGACATTGTCAAAGTGACCGTTCTTCGGCGCGGTTTTCAACCAGGTGTAAAGGCCTGTACTGAGTTTATAGGGCACATAACTTTGGGCGTGATCCAACTCAGCCGTGTCTACTTTCACCCTAACAACCACTCTTTGCTCGTACTTCTCTAAAGGTCTGCTGGTTGCAAAAGCCCCGGATATTGTAGTGTCACCCCTCTGGGCGACAATCTTCTCTCCGCGCAACGCAACATATCCAGGCCGAATAATGAGCGACAATTCGCCAACTGCGCTGTCCAATTGCCACGAGTCATAAAATAGATCTGGGAAAAGCATGGTCATATCCTGACCACGCACCGACATGCCAATATGTCCTGAATCGCCCCATATCTTAGCGTTTGCGTTACTTAGCGAGGGCACGCCTCGATAGCCTTGAAATTGACCTTTCGCCACCTCAGCGGCGTAACCAAACCCTAACTCAGAGTCGGCGAATAAATACAGGTCTTGTGCAGACCCTGATGCTTTGAGCGCATTAAGCCATTCCGACAATACGTGAGATGGATCCGCGGCTTCTATGAGAAATTCACTAATGGCACCGAGGTTCTGAGTTGCTGACCAAATTTCGAGGGCGGGCTTAGCTTTGGCTCCGCCAAAGGACCTACTGTTGGCCTCTAGGTCTAAGCGCAAAAGAAAATCAGATAACTCAATGGAGCTAGATGAATTGGATAATTCAATTTGCGACAGGGCGCCAACAAAGTGACGATCTAAACTCCGCAGCTGCAAAACGAAATCTACAACAATCTCATTAGACAGTAGCGTTGACTTGGATGCCACAATACGAACATTAGTCTGACCACTGGTTCTATTGCCCTTCAATGCGCTCAAGTAGCCATCACTCAGCGTTAGCAATAGCTCACTGTCTGTAACCAATCCGGCCGGGAGCGTCAAACTACCCCCAGCAAAATATTGCTCGGAATAAGTGTCAGGCACACTGGAGTCGAGCTCGTAAATATAACCAATTGTTAACGGTTGAGCAGCCGCCCTCGCCAACCCTACAACTATATGACCAAAGCGCTCATGACCGCGATTGGCTAAATCTAGACTTATAGAATAGGTTTGAGATTCAGCCCCACTAGGCGTCAGATATACATTTGCCGTGCCTAGTATGCGCTCACCCTTGGTAACGACTTTTTCTAGGTCAAACGGCAAGTCCACGTTACCTTGATTACGTAACCGCCAACCACTCGAAGTCTGATCTAGGTACAAGTCGAACTGATCCCACCTGAGCAACGCTGGGATCCATGTTGCCTGCACCAAGCTTTCAATGAAGGCAACTTCAAATTTTAGAGCTTCAATATGACCAGCACCAAATTCTAGCTTGGCAATTTCAATAACCGGATTGAGCCCTCGCCAAGACGCCGAAACACCGGAAACTTTCACATTCAACGGGGCAAGGGCCGAGTTTATGTCATCGGCAAAGTCAGAGGCGAAATTTACGCCGACTCTTCCCAAGCCCTGTACCACGGCAAGAATCAACACCAGCGTTGTACAAAGTATGAGCAGGGGGCGAAGCACAAATTTCTGCACTGACCTTCGCAAGCCTTGGGAATTTTGTGAGGGTAACGAGTTCAACCCCAATACCTTTGCATAGTAGCCAAGATAACGCCGACCCAAGTGATTGCTCGTAGCGTCATTATTTGGGGTTGGATGAGGTCTGTAATTTTAATGATCCAATTCACAGGGCAGAGTCGTCGGAAAATCGAATATCGAAATACCCAGAGACAATGGCCGGGTTAGGTTTAAATTTAATCACGCAATTGAGCGTTGCAGAAACTTGAGCCAAGAACTTTGCATCCTCATCTAAAAAGCGCCCAATAACTGCATCATGAGCTGTGACAATACATACCCTCGTACCTGCGCACTTTTCTTCGTTTAGTGCATGTCGAGCAAAAATTTCCCGCAGTATTTCCATGCACGTTGATTCGGCAGATACAATACTGCCCGTACCCGTACACTTATCACAGGGTACGCAAACCGTTTGCTCTAAGCTCTTGCGAGTTCGCTTTCGGCTCATTAGCACAAGCCCCAACTGAGAGAAGTCATCACAAAATGTTTTGCACGGATCTTTCTCTAAACCTAGCTTTAGTGCTGCCAAAACCTCTTGACGGTGTTTCGATTCAAGCATATCTATGAAGTCGATAACAATTATACCGCCCAAATTGCGCAACCGAAGCTGCCTAGGAATACTCATGGCAGCTTCCAAATTGGTTTTAAAAACCGTCTCTTCTAAATCTGCGCCGCTAACAAAACCGTTGGTGTTAACGTCAATACTAACAAGGGCCTCGGTCTGTTCAATAACCAAGGAACCACCGCTCGGCAAACTTACCGTAGGTTCAAGCGCTCGGGCAATTTCGCCCTCAACGGCATACCGCTCGAAAATCGGCACGTCATCCTGATAAGAGTACAAACGCGGCAAAAACTCCGGAGCATAGGTTTGCATGTACTCTCGTATGCGCAAAAACGTGGTTTGATCGTCTACGGCAATACGTTGGGTTGTTTTGCCCACTAAGTCACGAATCAAGCGATTTTGGATTGGCAACTCTGTATAAACTATATTCGGTGCCTTAATGTTTTTTGTATCGTATTGAATGGTGGACCAGATGCGTTGTAGCAATTCAAAGTCTTCAAGCAACACACGCTCATCTGCACCGTCGCTAATTGTTCGTGCGATAACGCCTGTTTGAGTTTTCTCCACCAACGGCCTGAGCCAGCGATAAAGGCGAATCCTCTCGTCATCGTTTTCAATCCGCTGAGATATTCCCACATGGTTCTTATAAGGCGTTAAAACCAAAAACTTTGCGGCAATTGCAATACGCGTAGTAAGGCGTGGCCCCTTTTTTCCCAGAGGATCCTTAACCACCTGAACAAGAATGGTTTGTCCATCATGCAAAAGGCTACGGATATTTGGTTTAGTTTTAGTAGGCGCAACATCACCTAAATCATCTGCGGCTATCATGAGGGAAGACTGAATATCTGCTGCGTGCAGAAACCCAGGGCGATCAAGGCCTATATCAACAAAAGCGGCCTGCATTCCAGGAACAATACGCACAACTTTACCAAGGTAGATATTGCCAGTAGCACTGTAGCCGCTGGAGCGTGCCATATGAATTTCTTGCAATGCTCCACTGACGATCAGTGCCACCCGAGTCTCGAAAGAATTGACGTTGATTAATAGCTCTTCAGACATTTGCGCGCATGGTCCATGTATCAATGTCAAAACTGCGCAGCAAATTTTCAGTTTCAAACACGGGCAATCCAACTATCGCTGTATAACTGCCCTCTATTTTGTCACAAAAGATCGCGCCAAGACCCTGAATAGCATAGCCACCGGCTTTGTCGTGAGGTTCACCTGATTGCCAGTAAGCTTGCGCTTCAGCAGGAGTAATTGAACGAAAAGAAACCTGACTGGTGACCACTACAGATTCGTTACGCACACCGTCATAGACTGCCACACCGGTCATTACTTGGTGGGTTTGTGCCGAGAGACTGCGCAACATCCAGATGCCTTCGTCAGCATTAGTTGGTTTACCCAGCAATTTGCCTTCATGCACAACTATCGTATCAGCGCCCAGTGAGATAAACCCATCAGTCCACCCGACCTTAGCCTTACTTAGAGCCAGTCGCGCAACATAGATATCAGGTGCTTCGCCTCGAATGGGCGTTTCATCAACTTCAGGATGACTGACCGAAAAATCCAGACCAATTTGCTTAAGTAATTCAGCTCGACGAGGAGAACTTGAGGAAAGCATAAGCTGCTTAGCCAAATAGTCGACCACTAGTTATTCCTTGCGCCTATGAACATCAATAAAAGTCGGCTTAGAAAAGGCCAAAAAAGCGCACTAATCATCGCAGTTGTCAGAGGCAAAATATCCCAAGGTTGATCCGCAACAAAATGCATAACAAAGGCTCGAAACACTTCTGCAAAAAAGACTATCAAAAAAATCATCATTGATTGTTGCACCATTGAATGCATCTGATGACGTTGATGGAATCGCCAAACGAAAAAGGTTATTGAAGCAAAAATAGCGCCATTAACTCCGAAGGGCTCATTTAGCAGAACATCTGCGAAGAGGCCAAAAATCCAACTAAAAATAATGCCACGACGATAGGTGGTTTGATCATCAGATTGCCGAGGAGAACCAAATAACAAGGCAAAGAGCAAGCCCTTCCGGTACGGCAGCTGCTGCGCCCAAAAAAAGCAAATGAGCAAAATCCATTGGGGGCGAATATAACTGAGCCAGGCAATAGGTTCGCCCGGCAGGCGTGCCACCGCCAGAACAAAACTCAGCAGTACACTCAGGGTTAACACTATGCCTAGGGCGGGAGAACTCATTGCGCAAAGGCCTGAGTCGAAGTGGATTTAACACCGCTCTCAACCGAAGCACTATTACCCTCAAGTTCAGGCATGATCACCAATACGTGACCAGTACTGTTTAGTTGAGCACTGGGCCTAACTTCCACTTGTGCGTAAGTTAAGCCGGACCCGTTGGATACAGCGCGCACTACCCCTAGAGGGTAACCGTCAGGAAACCGCCCACCGAAACCTGATGTTTCAATTAGATCACCAATTACGATGTCTGTAGATATTGACACATTTTCTAAGAGCAACGTTTCTTCTTCACCGGTGCCGCCTGCTATTAGTCGAGTACCCGTACGATTTATCCTGGCTGGAACTGCATGATCACGATCTATTAACAAAAGTACTCGACTCGAATACGAGCCGACGCTGACTACTTGTCCAAATAGGCCCTGGGCGTCTACCACCCCCAAACCGTCAACAATGCCATCAGCGCTGCCCTTGTCGATAATAACCTGATGAGTATAGGCGTTAGGCACCGAACCAATAATTTCTGCAATCACTGCATTACCCGGCAATTTTTTGCGCGAACCCAGTAACTCCCGCAATCGATCATTTTCCGACTTCAAAGCAGTATAACGTTGGACCTGCAGTGATTGCAGAGCCAACAATTTTTGCATCTGTACATTTTGTTCTTGCAATGATGATCGGTCAGAAGCCAAATCTTGGACATTATCCGTGGCTAAATAAGGCGCTTCAGCCAGATAATAAATAAGGGAGGCAGGGGTAGAGAGCGTCGCACGGGCTTGTTTCAAAGCCTGTTCAACTTTTACAGAAGTGGCATTTTGAGTATCGAAAGATTGTTTCCAAAAAGCGTCTAGATAAATTAGCACGAAAGACAACCCAAGCAGACTCAGCAGAATAAAGCCTGCACCTGACTGCTTCGCAAACAGAGTCTTAATTTTCGCTTTCCCTCATCTTACGGCTTAAGCAACTGCCTGCGCCTTTATCTAAGTAAGCACCACTGCACCCCGTCTAATCGAGGCCGCGGTTTACAAGGCACCATTTAATTCTTTGCCCGCTACCGCGAAGCATTTCAATATCCTGAACGTTACCAACTATGTGATAAGCGGCGCTGCTATAAAAACGTTAAGATGTTGAGAGCAAGTCCGCATTACCTGTTTCATCCATTAACTCTAAAGCCTTACCGCCGCCGCGGGCAACACAAGTCAGCGGGTCTTCGGCAATGATAACTGGGAGGCCAGTTTCTTCAGCAAGTAAAACATCCAGGTCTCTTAGCAACGCCCCGCCACCGGTCAGTACCATGCCTGTCTCTGCAATATCCGATGCCAGCTCTGGCGGACATTGCTCCAACGCCCCCTTTACTGCCTGAACAATCATAGACAAAGGCTCTTGCAGGGATTCTAAAATCTCATTGCTGTTCAGCGTAAAGCTGCGAGGAATACCTTCGGCCAAATTACGTCCACGCACATCAATCTCTCTAATGTCTTTTTGCGGATACGCTGCGCCCACTTCTTGTTTAATTCTTTCCGCAGTTGCTTCACCAATCAAACTACCTTGAGTGCGTCTAACAAATGAAACAATAGACTCATCAAAACGGTCGCCGCCTACGCGAACGGACTCAGAAAATACGACACCGTTCAGAGATATAATGGCGATCTCAGTGGTCCCACCACCAATGTCTACCACCATGGTGCCTACAGCTTCATGCACGGGTAAACCTGCACCTATTGCTGCGGCCATAGGCTCTTCCACTAAACGCACATCCCGCGCACCTGCAGAGAGAGCACTCTCACGAATTGCCCGTCGCTCCACTTCCGTAGATTTACACGGCACACAAATCAGCACTCTGGGGCTAGGTCGAATCCACGAATTTTCATGAACTTTGGTAATAAAATACTTGAGCATTTTTTCCGTCACCAGGAAGTCAGCAATAACACCGTCTTTCAACGGGCGGATTGCGGTGATGTTTCCCGGCGTTCTACCCAACATGCGTTTTGCATCTATGCCTACAGCAGCAACGCTTTTTTGGTTGCCACTAATACGCAAAGCAACGACAGATGGTTCGTTTAGTACAATGCCCTGATCGCGCACATAAATCAGGGTATTCGCGGTGCCTAAATCAATAGACAAATCGCGGGAAAATAGACCACGGAAATTCTTCAGCATTACGGCCTCAAGCAAGAGATAGATACTCGACCATGATAGGCATTACTAGGCACAAAAGCACGGAATCGCTGAACAAATAGCGGGTTATTTTACGATCAAAAATGCCGCCCTAGAAAGGCTGAGAGCGGCCGACATGCCAACTTTGCGCAAAAGCTCGCAAAACATCACTGAAAAAAAGTTTTACCCGCAGCCTGTGCGGATCATTCGCCTACGAAACGGAGGCCAAATTGGCATAAATTTGTGCTCAAGCGAGGCTCTGATCGGTAAATAATTCGGCATTAAGGCATTGGTGATAACAACAATTCAGCATTTTTCTAGGTCCTGGTTTACACTAGGGTTTGTTCCAATAATGACTCTCGCAACCCGTAGTGAATGAATCGCATATGACCGATCAAAACAACGCAGAAATAAACATAACGCACCTTGCACGCTTAGGCAGGCTGGCGATACCCAAGTTAAGTCATGCAAGCACCGAGCAAGAATTAGAAAATATCATTGCCATGATTGATGCAATGCAGAGCGTGAATACAGATGGCGTAGAACCACTCTCGCACCCATTAGATTCTGAACAGCTATTGCGCGCCGATGTGGTTTCAGAGCCTGATTCGAGAACAGCCTTTCAAAGCAATGCCCCAAAAACTGAAGACGGCTACTATTTAGTGCCTCGGGTGGTAGATTAAATCGTGACATTAGAAAAATTTACGTCGTTAAGAGACATGAGCGCAGGATTAGAAGCCGGCGAATATACCAGTGTAGAACTTACCAACGCTCACTTAGACGATATTGAGCTAAGAAATTCAGCGAGCAATAGCTTTATTACGATTGCCCGCGAACACGCATTAAAGCAGGCCAAAGCTGCGGATGCGCAAAGAGCCAACGGCAACCCCACACCACTCACGGGCATTCCAATAGCGCACAAAGATATTTTTTGTACCGAAGGTCTTTTGACCACCTGCGGATCGAAAATGCTGAGTAATTTTCACGCGCCTTACAATTCAACCATGGTCGAGCGGCTCAATGCCGCGGGCATTGTCACTGTTGGTAAGACCAATATGGATGAGTTCGCTATGGGCTCTTCCAATGAGAACAGCTTTTTTGGCCCAGTCACCAATCCATGGGATAGATCTCGGGTACCCGGTGGATCGTCCGGCGGTTCCGCATCTGCCGTGGCCGATGGACTGGTTGCTTGTGCGACAGGCACAGACACAGGCGGATCTATTCGCCAACCAGCTGCGTTTTGCGGCATAACTGGTTTAAAACCAACCTACGGACGGATTTCTCGCTACGGCATGATTGCCTTCGCTTCAAGCCTTGACCAAGCCGGCCCAATGACCAGAACCGCCGAAGACGCAGCCCTAATGTTGAGCTACATGTCTGGCTTTGACCCGCGTGATTCAACCAGTGCAAATCGTCAAGACGATTGGCTAACGGCTATTGCCCACAACGGCATTCCCAAATTAGACCGGCCGTTGAGCATTGGATTGCCGAAAGAATATTTCGCTGATTTAGCCAATGCGGAAATCATCGAGGCTGCTCAAGCCGAGTTAGCAAAAAATGGGCACACTTTTAAAGAAGTCAGCCTGCCTCATACCCAAGCAGCAATACCTACCTATTATGTACTGGCATCTGCCGAGGCATCGACAAACTTATCCCGTTATGACGGCGTACGTTATGGTCACCGCTGCAACAACCCCACTTCATTACAAGACCTTTACGAGCGCTCAAGAAGCGAAGGCTTTGGCGAGGAAGTTAAGCGCAGAATTTTGACTGGCACTTATACCCTTTCGGTCGGCTATTTCGATGCCTATTACATTAAGGCACAGAAAATTCGCAGATTGATTTCCAACGACTTCAATAAAGCCTTTGAAGAAGTAGATTTGCTAATGACCCCAACAAGCCCCACGCCAGCATTTAGGTTGAATGAGCACGCCCAAGATCCCGTAGCCATGTATCAGCAAGACCTGTATACCGTGCCCACCAGCCTTGCGGGGCTGCCAGCTTTGTCTATGCCATGCGGATTTGTAAATGGCCTACCTATTGGCATGCAACTTATCGGCCCGGCTTTTCGTGAAGATACAATTCTCAGCGTAGCTGCTCAGTTCCAACAAATTACGGATTGGCATAAACGTCACCCAGGAGAAACAGCGTGAATTGGGAAAGTGTCATAGGGCTAGAAATCCATGTTCAGCTAGCTACCAATAGTAAAATTTTTTCAGGCGCCAGCACCCATTATGGTGCCGAGCCAAACGCCCAAGCCTGCGCGGTAGATTTAGGTTTACCTGGCGTGTTACCGGTCCTCAATGAACGCGCCGTAGAAATGGCGATAAAGTTCGGTTTAGCCATTGGTGCCAAGATTAATCTGCATTCTGTTTTCGACAGAAAAAATTACTTTTATCCAGACCTTCCCAAGGGCTATCAGATCAGCCAATTCGAAACCCCCATTGTGGGCGAAGGCTCTATTGTAATTGCCTTGGAAGACGGGCGAGAACGTACCATTGGTGTCACTCGAGCACACCTAGAAGAAGATGCAGGCAAATCTATTCATGATTTGTTTCCAGAGCAAACCGGCATAGACCTAAACCGCACCGGCACCCCCCTTTTAGAAATTGTTTCCGAACCTGACTTCCGTACGTCGAAAGAAGCCTCCGCTTACTTTCGTCAGATGCACACCTTAGTACGCTACCTGCAAATCTGTGACGGCAACTTAGCCGAAGGCAGTATGCGTTGTGACGCCAACGTATCTGTTCGCCCTTATGGACAAGAGGCGTTTGGCGAACGAACGGAAATCAAAAACATCAATTCCTTCCGTTTCGTAGAACGCGCTATTGATTACGAAATTGGTCGGCAAATCGACGTACTAGAAAGCGGCGGCATCATTGAAAGAGAAACGCGCTTATTCGACCCAGACAAGGATGAAACCCGCTCTATGCGCAGTAAGGAGTTCAGCGAGGACTATCGTTACTTCCCAGATCCTGACCTACTGCCGTTAACATTCAGCCAAGCGCTTGTAGATAAAATTGCTCTGACATTACCAGAATTACCTGATGCTAAGCGCACACGATATATAGAGGAATTAGGGCTTTCTGAATACGATGCCCGTGGCTTGAGTGGCGACCTAGATCGCTCAGAATATTTTGAAATAGTGATTAACGGCTGCAAAAATGCAAAGCAAGCGACCAATTGGATTATGGGTGATCTATCAGCCTACTTAAATCGGCATAATCTTGAGATCAGCGCGAGCCCCGTTGCAGCTGCGCAATTAGCCGCGCTCATTGCGCGCTTGGATGACCAAACACTTTCCTCAAAAACAGCCAAGGCTTTGTTTGATGGGCTTTGGAATAAGGCCGATAGCAACCAAGACGTTGACGCTTTAATCGAAGAAATGAACCTAGCCCAAGTCAGTGACAATGGTGAGCTGACCGGGATTATCGAAAAACTCATTAATGATAACCCCTCGCAATTTGAAGAGCTGCGCAACGGTAAAGAAAAAATGCTCGGTTTTTTTGTCGGTCAGGTTATGAAAATGACCCAAGGAAAAGCCAACCCACAGCAGGTCAACGAAATCATTAAAGCCAACTTATAAAAAGCGTTAAAACAACATCTAGAATAAGCTGCGGGCTAGTCGAACCAACAAACTGATTAATGCGTAGAAATTTTTACGCCTAGTCCGCAGCGTTTGGGCGAAATCCTGAGGCTGCGAGCAGCACGTCTCTGCGCGATATTTGACCCACTAGAACGCCATTGTCCACCACCGGATACCGGCGCCGATGTTCCCTGATAAATTTTTCCGCAAGGGTAAATATATCGGTATCTGACGTCACAGTTTCAACATTAGTGCGCATAAAATCCGCGACTATGCCTACTGGTTCGTTGTAATAACTGTCTTGAACAACCACTTGTATCAGATCTACTTCTGACACAATACCCACTAGAGAACCTTCATCATCAACTACCGGAGCACCGGAAATACCGTGCTTGAGTAGGAGGTCCATCGCATCCACAACATTGGTAGTCGTTAAAAAAGTCACCAAATTTACTGCCATACAATCTTTCACTTTAAGTGATTTCACTACATTTTCTCCCAGCTTATTAGCCGTCCGCAAAAATTCGGAGGGAGAGTACGGAAGTTGCCCCGACTCTCACTCCAAGGTTATAGCTCAAAAATCTCATACGATATCGACTGGTAATAATTCGTCCATGCTCGCGTTGATACCACGCTGGGAAATAGATAGCTAATAGAGGGAGACCAATGAGCAGAAAATCATTACCAGCCGTGCCTTAGCTGAAAATTTTAAGAAGTATTACAGCCTACTCTTTGCGTCTTGGCAGAAGCCGCGTCAGTAAACATAAAAATATTGGCGGAGGGGCAAAATCAGGCCATTGGGACTGGGCACTATTCATTGGTCAAAGCATCCAACTGCTTGATCACCAACGGGCCCCCTGTGAACTGCCTCTAGCTCTCTGCGCCTTCTATCGACATAGTCTATATCTAGAAGGCGTGGCCACTTGATCGGCAAGGCAATTGCTTTTTGGGCGACCGCTCCAATTTGGAGCGTCTCAAGTTATTCGCTTAGGCGGCGTTCTAGCTTTGCACTCGCCTCTCCTTGAGCGACGCAATCACCTCCAAAGCGCTTTGCAAGGCCGAGGAGTGGGCTCACCGTCGAGCAGCAGACCTTTAGCGACTCGTCTTAAAGCCACCGTAATCTTTGCGGCAATTGCACACTGAAGCAGCTGCGTAAAAGAAAACTAGACTCTAAGGCTAGCTTTCTAAACCGGCCAAAATCGCGCGAATGCGCTTGGCGTTAGCACCTAAGTCCGACTGTCCTACTCGGGATACGCTGCGAACATCAACAATAGAACCGTTTACTGTTGAACGAACGCGCACAACAACATCATCTTTGAAACCAAACCAAAATGTTGTCGCGGTGGCCTCGATCATACCTGCTGCCGTATCTTCATTAACGATCTCAAGACCCAAATCTTGCAGAACAATCATTGCTTGATTAAACAAGACCTTGGTTGGCTGAGAACTAACTAAAGTTTTAACTTCTGGATAAGCGGCCTGTTGTTGCGCAGCTAAAACTTCGGCGTCATAGGCCAGTGGGTTTGCGCCTTCTGCCTCTCGAACAGCGATCAACTTATTAAAAACCGGGGGCTCTATAGTGTCGGTGGAAATATTATGAATTACTGGAACAGATGTAACTGCCGAATACTGGACACCCAACTGGGCAAGGATCACTGCACTCAACAAAATACCAATCAAAATGCCTGAACGCTCAGCCCGCAGTCCTTTACGCAAACATACGACATAAGCAATGATGCCCAAAAACAGACCCATTACTGACAATACCGCACCGCCAGTCAAAAAAGTAAAGCCGGTACCATAGGGCCATAAGCCAATGCGCACGCCTATTGCGCCAACCAGCACACAGCAGACCGCCACAACACCACCTACCAGTATTGCTTTCGCCCACCAACGGCGGTCATCAATCATCGAGTCAGTCATATCTAATTTCCTTTAACAGTAGACAAGCCTATACGGCTTCTGTGTTTTAGTTTTCGTCACAATAGTTTCAAAAGCGCTGAGGGCGTCATTAGCTAATGGTGGCGCCACCATCAACGACAAAATTTTGCCCTGTAGTAAAAGACCCAGCTGCAGAAGCTAAATAAACTGCTGCCCCGGCAATCTCACGAGGCTCACCAATACGCTTAAGCGGATCGCCTGCCGTGCGCGCCTTCAAAACTTCCGGATCTTCCCATAGAGCTCTAGCAAAATCAGTACGCACTAATCCTGGAGAGATCGCATTGACCCGAACGTTGTCACGACCATACTCTGTCGCAAGGTTGCGTACCAGTTGCAGATCAGCCGCTTTGGATATGCAGTACGCGCCGAGCACTGGGCTGCCACGCAAACCGCCAATACTCGAAACGATAATAATGGCGCCGTCCTTACGCTCCTTCATTTCGGGCAGAACCATATTCACCAACCAATGGTTAGACTTTATATTCACGCCCAAAATTTTATCGAAAGCTTCGTCCGGTAGATCCTGCATGGAACCGTAGAAGGGATTCACTGCAGCGTTACAAATCAGGATATCAATTTTACCGAGCTTCTCACGCGTGGTATCTACCAATCGCTGCAACTCTTCTTTGTGGCTGATGTTTGCGGGTATAGCCACGGCGCCGCCAGTACTGTTGCTGGCATCCGCCGCCACCTCAATATTAATGGCGTTAGCAACTTCTTCGCAAATATCAGCTTTGCGGCTGCTGATAACTACCTTAGCACCGTGCCGTGCCATTTCTTCAGCAATTGCACGCCCGATGCCTTTACTGGAGCCGGTGATAAGAGCGACTTTATTGGAGAGATCGAAAAGGTTGCTAGTCATGGACATGGCCTATATTACTTGATGATTGGATATTAGATGTGTGAGGAAAACAAAATACGTCGACAATTTCCACTTTTTTGCAGCCCTAATAGCTAGGTTAGATACGTTTTAGTAGATTTGGTTTATAGTGCCGCGCTTAGCAAACAAGTAATCTTGAGCGCTAACAACCTAATAAATCATTTCGATAGGAAAAAACCGTGACCGCACAATCTATGGAAGAGTTGGTATCTCTGGCTAAACGCCGGGGTTTTATTTTTCAATCCAGCGATATTTATGGCGGGCTGCAAGGGGTTTATGACTATGGCCCCTTAGGCGTGGAACTGAAAAACAACCTTAAAGCTGCTTGGTGGCGGGCGATGGTTTATGAGCGCGACGATATCGAAGGATTAGACGCGGCAATTTTGACCAATCCAACAACCCTAAGACACTCCGGTCACGAAGCTACTTTTACAGATCCCTTAGTTGATTGCAGAACCTGCAAAAGTCGTTGGCGCGCAGACCACTTGGAAGGCAACACTTGCCCAGGCTGTAATTCAGAAGATTTAACAGAGCCCAGGCCTTTTAACTTAATGTTTAAGACCCAAGTTGGTCCCGTCCAAGATGACGACGGCAACTTTGCTTACCTCCGACCAGAAACTGCCCAAGCGATCTTTACTAACTTCAAAAATGTAGTGGATTCGACTTCGCCTAAACTACCCTTTGGCATTGCACAGATAGGCAAGGCGTTCCGTAATGAGATCACGCCACGCAACTTTATCTTCAGGGTAAGAGAGTTCGAACAAATGGAACTCGAATTTTTTGTCATGGCTGGCGAAGACGAAGAGTGGCACAAAACTTGGGTTGAAACGCGACTTGCTTGGTGGGCGGAGCAAGGCGTAAATTCTGACAACTTAGAGCTATACCACGTGCCAGCGGATGAGTTGGCGCATTACAGCAAGGCAACAGTAGATGTAATGTACCGGTTCCCGCACGGCGTTGAGGAATTGGAAGGCATTGCGAATAGGACAGACTTCGACCTAGGTTCACACACTAAGAACCAAGGCGACTATGACATCACTTCAAAGGTTGAACCTAATACAGATTCTAACGCTAAGTTGGTAATGCAAGATCTGGAGAATAAGCGCTGGCATATTCCTTACGTTATTGAGCCTTCTGCGGGTGTTGATCGTGGCGTGCTAGCAATTATGAATGAGGCCTACAAAGTAGAAACTTTGGAGAACGGCTCCGAGCGCACGGTAATGTCATTTAAACCGCATTTGGCGCCTATTAAGGTAGCGATTTTACCTCTGAAGAGAAATCACGAGGGCATAGTCAGCAAAGCGAAGGCCATCAAGAAAGATCTGATGAAGCTTGGCTTGGGCAGAATTTTTTATGAAGACACAGGCAACATCGGTAAAGGTTACCGGCGTCACGACGAGGTAGGTACACCACTGTGCGTAACTGTTGATTTTCAAACCGTTGAAGAAGATGACACCGTCACCATACGTAATCGTGACACGATGGCCCAAGAGCGAATTGCAGTTTCTGAGCTACCCGCATACGTCAGATCGTTTATGCAGGGCTAAAAGTTAATTAGGGGTCACGGTGGGCGCTAGAGCATCTCTGCTCTAGCGTATCGGCAAGGCATTTGTGTCACACCGCCGCGACTCTTCAGTTCATTCTGCCTACTTATACTTTAAGGGACTTTTGGTTTTAAGCGTTCTTTTGCCGTGCTCTTTTGCCGCGTTCTTTTACCGCGCTCTTTCTAACTTGCTTTTTGGGGAGGGGGGTAGACATGCAAAGGGCAATGCACTTGTGCAAACACGTTAACCCTTTGAACATTTCTTTGGTTTTGTCTTTGGTTTTGTCTTTCGCTTAGCCTTTCACTTTAGCTACTTCCTGACGTCTTACTATTAGCTTTTGATATGGTGGGCCCACCAGGACTCGAACCTGGGACCAATGGATTCACATTCTCACTGCCTTTCGACAATGTGTGGACTATCTCACCTCCCTCGCCAACTTCTCACTAAATTTCTTAGTACTAAGTTTCGTTAGGGAGCGGGACGCTCTAGCCTGTTATTAAGAGCACTTGAAGCCTTTTTTTCGTCTGGGTTTAAACAATGTTTAAACTGGACCAAAGCTCGGCTTCAGCTCTCAGGTAGTCTCTGCACCTTCCGACAGTGTACTGTCGGCTTGGCTCAGGATTGCCGGCGCACCTGCCATTACAGCTAGTTCGCTACGGTTTCCCTGAATTCATCCCGTTCATCCTGACCCTTTCGGTGTCAGGCGCACCTTTATTGATGAGTCCACTGCTCTAACCAACTGAGCTATAGGCCCCATATCAAATTGCTATCATTTGTTTGCGCGGTCTGCCGCACAAACTATTGTCACCTCTAAGCAATTATTGCATAACCTGTGACAACTTTGCTGTTTAGCAGTGATTAATCACCGCAGGATTTGCTTCCTTAGTGCAAAAGCAGATTACGCCTAAACGTTATTTCTACCTTTGCCACCTTCCACACTTTCATCAAGAAAGCTGCGCAAGTGTTCTGACCGGCTAGGGTGTCGCAGTTTGCGCAATGCCTTAGCCTCAATCTGACGTATTCTTTCACGTGTTACATCAAATTGCTTGCCTACCTCTTCAAGAGTGTGGTCGGTATTCATATCAATACCGAAGCGCATACGCAGTACTTTCGCTTCACGAGCAGTTAAACCACCCAACACATCCTTTGTCGCCTCTCTTAGTCCTTCGCCTGTAGCAAGGTCTATCGGCGAGCCAATTGTACTGTCTTCAATAAAGTCCCCCAAGTGCGAATCTTCATCATCGCCAATTGGCGTTTCCATGGAGATAGGCTCTTTGGCAATTTTTAACACCCTGCGCACTTTGTCTTCAGGCATTTCCATACGCTCGCCAAGTTCCTCTGGCGTTGGCTCACGACCCATCTCCTGCAACATCTGCCGCGAAACACGGTTCAGTTTGTTGATGGTTTCTATCATGTGCACTGGAATACGAATGGTTCTGGCTTGGTCCGCAATTGAGCGCGTAATGGCTTGACGAATCCACCATGTAGCATAAGTTGAAAACTTATAACCACGGCGATATTCAAACTTATCAACCGCCTTCATTAGACCAATATTTCCTTCTTGTATCAGATCCAAAAACTGCAAACCACGGTTGGTGTATTTCTTTGCAATCGAAATAACCAAGCGCAAGTTTGCTTCCACCATGTCTTTTTTCGCTCGGCGGGCTTTTGCCTCACCTAATGACATGCGTCGATTAATGTCTTTAATTTCAACAATGCTGAGTTCAGTGATCTTACTCAGAGCTTTCATTTTCTTCTGCGAGCGCAGAATATCTTCACGCTGGTTTTCAAGGCCAGTGGCGTACTCTTTCTTAATCTTGGAGATTTTGTTGATCCAAGTCACACTGATTTCATTACTAACATATTCCTTACGGAATACATCACGCGGCACACGTGCACGGCGCACAACAGCATTCGTTATGACGCGTTCATGACGGCGCACAATACCTTGCGCTTCTCGAGCCATAGCGACCATACGATCAAAGTGCTTAGGCACTAACTTAAAGCAGCAATAAGCTTCAGCTAACTTAACCATCTGAGCTTCCGATTCTTTGCTACTAGCGCCTTTCTCTTCAATGATCTTCAGCGACTTATTGTATTGACGCTTAAGCAGAGAAAAACGCTTCTTAGCTTCTACGGGATCTGGCCCCTTGTTTTCTTCTTCCTCTTCCTCAGCCACCACCGGAGTACCGTCCGCATTCAACGCTGGCGTCCCGTCTGCATTAAGCACAGGTTCTGGCTTCTTCGGTTCTTGGCCAACTTGAGTAGCTGCAGGCACATTGTCTGTTGGGTCTAAATAACCTACCAACAAATCCGCTAGTTTTTCTTCTTTGGTTACGTCGGCATATGTCTCAAGCAAATAATTGACGGTGCCCGGATAATAAGCAAGCGCTGTTAAAACATCTCTAATGCCTTCTTCAATACGCTTAGCAATCGCTATTTCACCTTCACGGGTGAGTAGTTCAACTGTACCCATTTCACGCATATACATACGCACTGGATCTGTTGTACGACCTGCTTCGGTCTCTACAGCCGCAAGGGCCGCTGCAGCTTCTTCCGCAGCTAATTCGTCTGCAGTATTTTCTTCATTGGAAAGCAATTCATCCGCATCGGGTGCTGTTTCATAAACAGTAATGCCCATATCGTTAATCATGCGAATAATGTCTTCGATCTGCTCCGGATCGGAAATATCGTCTGGCAAGTGATCGTTAACTTCGCCGTAGGTCAAAAAGCCCTGCTCTTTACCTTTTTTAATAAGGTCTTTTAGGCGTGATTGCTGCTGTTCAGTGGAAATTTGATTACTCATAGCTTCTCATCTCTTGGATGTCGTAGACCTGCGAAGATCTGTGTAGTTACACGGGGCTCTCCCGCCGGTCCATTCACCTCAATTGAACTGGCAGCAATCCACTTACTCGGTCTAAGAGAAAAAACACCTTAGATAAACCTCTAAATCAATAGGAGTTAGGCTTTTCATCTATGAACTAATAGGCGAAAGGAGTAGAGCAAGAAGTCGCGTGTCTGGGAGGCTTTTTTTTAACCACCTCACGTTTACGCTGTTGGGCTGCTCTCGACGCTTTTACCTGAGTGAATCCACATTTTGGGGTAGAAAATCGGATTATACCGCCGAGCCATCTTTGGTGCCACCCTTTGCTGCAAACTTTGCAGCAAAGTTTGCGCCTAAAACTGATGTCTTTAGGTATTGCTGAACTACTAGGAGCGAATAGGTACTACACAAGGCCTTAAAGGCCTTATAAGCTTTCCGCAAGGACATTAGCCTTCGTCGGGCACATCAGAGCGACGTACAAAACTCCGCAGGTCATTGATGCTGGGGTCATTTTGTTGTGCAAGCTGCGCTCTACGCTGGGCAGATTGATGGGTTTTCACAAGGTGAGCGAGGCCTTCCATGAACTCTTTTTCCAGTGCAGCATCATTTAATGCTGAAGGTTTTTTTGCTAAAACAATCACAGCTTCGTAGGAACTTTCATCTGGCCAACGTGCAATAACTTCCTCCGCATCAGTGCAACTTTGCTCCTGCAAAAGGACCATCAACGCGCCAAGTAGACCAAGTGTGGTGACATGAGCTAACGCCTGTCTTTGTCGCTCGACATCCAATGAGCCCCAAAGACTTGGACTTTTAACCAAGATTCCCGCAAGACGTTCGCTTAACGCCGCTTCACCTCGTTTGGTTTGCAGTCGAGGCTTCGCAGCCCTAGGAGCACCACCTACAGGCGCAGCCATACCGCTCATTTCACGGACACGAGCAACAACAAGATCCTTTAAGATGCCTTTCGAAATTTTCTCCACATAGGGATTTGCCACCCCCATAAACTTTGCCCGACCATCTAGAGAAGTTAAATCTAAGCCATCGGCTAAGCGCTTTAAGAGAAACTCAATGCCAGGCGTCGCATTATTGACGAAGCCGTCAAAAGCCTCACGCCCTTGAGCGCGAATAAGTGAATCTGGATCTTCACCATTTGGCAGAAAGACAAATTTTAACTGGCGGTGTTCATTGAGAATAGGCAAGGCGCTTTCTAACGCTCGCCAAGCAGCAGCGCGCCCGGCTTTATCCCCATCAAAGCAGCAAACAACCTCGTCCGAATATTTGTAGAGCTTTTGGAAGTGCGCCTCACCAGTAGCGGTACCCAGGGTCGCAACAGCATTCAGTACACCATTTTGCGCCAGAGCCACAACGTCCATATAACCTTCAACCACAATCAGTCGCTGGATATTTCTTAACGCCTTGCGCGCTTCATACAACCCATATAATTCCTGCCCCTTGAAGAACACTGGGGTTTCCGGGGAGTTCAAATACTTGGGACCCTCTTCCTCGCCTAGTTTACGCCCACCAAAGCCAATAACCCGGCCCCGAGTATCACGAATAGGAAACATGATACGGTGCCGAAAGCGATCGTAGACATTGCCCTTATCATTTTTAATCGTCAAACCTGCGGTGAGCAATTTAGTCGCATCATGTGCGACAACACTCGACCCTTTAGCCGGCTCGGCAAGTAACGCATCACTTAAAGTATGCCAACCTTCAGGCGCATAGCCGACGCCAAAATCTCGCGCCACTTCACCAGTCAGGCCGCGCTTCTTCAAATAGCCGACAGCGTCAGTAGAAGATCGCAACTGCGCACGGAAAAAACGCTCGGCCCGTTCCAAGACTTGAAACAAACTGTTGTCGACCTCAATCCGAGGTTTACCGTTTTCTTCACGCGGGACCTCTAAGCCCAAATCTTTGGCCAACGCCTCAACCGCTTCAACAAATTCCATGCGCTCAAATTTCATAATAAAGGTCAGCGCGGTGCCACTTTCTTGGCAGCCAAAGCAATGGAAAAATTGTTTGTCTGGACTCACCGAGAAGGAAGGAGATTTTTCGTCGTGAAACGGACACAGCCCTGAGTAATTCTTGCCTGTCTTTTTCAAAGCCACGCGTCCATCGATCACTTCGACAATGTCTGCGCGATCAATTAGATCATTAATGAAAGCTTGAGGTATTAGGCCAGCCACTCGTTTTATGCGTCTATTAATTAATATTCAAGGAATGAAGGAGAGTATCACAGCTAGGCAATTTGAGGGGTGTACGAGGCGCAAATGATGGTTGAGTGAAGACGGTGTAAGCGCTCAACTTTATCGGGCACTGGACTCAGGGTACTAACCTCAGAGAACTAAACAGTGCAAGCTAAACGGCGTGAAAGAACTACGCCAGTTTGGCTTTGACCAATGCGCTGGCTTTCCCCATATCAACCCGGCCTTCGCCCTGGATTTTTAACAAGGCCATGACCTTACCCATGTCTTGCATACCAGCAGCACCAGATTGCTCAATTAATGAGGCGACAAATGCTTCCAACTCTTCAGGTTCCATCTGGGCAGGCAGAAAACCTTCAATAATGGCTATTTCGTAAGCTTCTATCTCGGCTAAGTCGTCTCGACCCGCCTTCTTAAATTGACTCATCGCGTCTTGGCGCTGTTTCAGCATTTTATTCAACACCGTCATAACGTCGTCATCGCTTACTTCACGACGCTCATCCACCTCAATACGTTTAACTTCAGAGTTGACCATTCTTAACGTTGCAACGCGCTGTTTATCGCGTGCTCGCATAGCATCTTTGGTTGCATGCAACAGCGTGGCTTTTAACTCGGACTTTATTTCAGACATGGAACGTCACTCTTAAAATGGAGTATGAAGGAAATTCAGGTGGGGCATTGCAGACCCACCTTGTGATGAGTCTAACAACTAGAAGATGCTTGGGCTAGCAAGCTTTCTGCCTGCCGGCCCTCTAGCTTTTAAGCTCTAGCTCTTTTGTCTAGCTCTTTTGTCTAGTAAGAGCGCTCAAACTTGCGCGTTTCACGCTGGAGCTTCTTAATATGACGCTTTACAGCCGCCGCAGCTTTACGCTTGCGTACTGCTGTAGGCTTCTCATAAAACTCGCGTCGACGCACTTCTGAAAGTACTCCGGCTTTTTCACATGAGCGCTTAAAGCGGCGTAATGCGATATCGAATGGTTCGTTCTCTTTGACTCTTACGTGAGGCATATGTTGTCTTGAAAGCTGATAAGGGCGCGGATTTTACACATTGCCCACTGAACCAGCAACCAACTTTGCGCGGATTATCCAATCTAACGCACTTTCTTTTGCATAAGAGCGGCAAAACCGGGCAAATGACCTCTAGCACCTTCCAAAACAACACAACACAACACAACATTCAAACACCATGAACAACACCCCCCACCAGACACTGGCCTACTAGCTCAACCAAGACTAAAACTAACTTACAAAGCAATCACCCCAATGCTTACCATACTCTCCACCACTTAAAGGGCACCTCCTCTGAGTGACTGATTGCGCAAAACTCTCCTCTCGCCAATGGATTCATCGCAATCTCCAAAGATATAAACAACCAGATTAGGTACCATAGCCCAATGCTAATTTTAGGTATTGAATCATCCTGTGACGAGACGGGCCTAGCCCTCTACGACACAGAAAAGGGCTTAATAAGCCAGGCCCTACACAGCCAAGTGGACTTGCACGCAGACTATGGTGGCGTGGTCCCGGAGCTGGCCTCGCGCGACCACGTGCGCAAAATAACGCCACTTACTCGCCTAGTGCTAAAAGACGCCAACAAATCATTATCTGACCTCGACGGCATTGCCTACACTGCGGGTCCTGGGCTCATGGGCGCGCTATTGGTGGGCGCTTCTTTTGCAAAGAGCCTTGCTTGGTCTTTGAATATTCCGTCCATCGGCGTGCATCATATGGAAGCACACTTACTGGCACCGCTCATTGACGGCAACAACCCGCCCGAACTGCCCTTTATGGCACTCCTTGTTTCCGGGGGACATACTCAATTAGTACATGTAAAAGCATTAGGCGACTATGCGATTTTAGGTGAGTCATTAGATGACGCTGCGGGCGAAGCCTTCGACAAAACCGCAAAGCTACTTGGCTTGGGCTATCCCGGCGGACCAAAAATAGCCGCCAAGGCGGAGTTCGGAGACCCTAAAAGGTTCAAGTTTCCGCGTCCAATGACCGACCGACCAGGCTTAGACTTCAGTTTCAGTGGTCTCAAAACATTTGCGCTAAATACCGTGCACAATAATTCGCCATTAAATGAACAAGACAAAGCCGATATTGCATTGGCGTTTGAGCTTGCCGCAGTAGATACGCTGAGCATTAAATGTAAGCGCGCCATTGAACAAACCAAGGTAAAGCACTTAGTCATTGCCGGTGGCGTGAGTGCAAATACCCGACTTAGAGAAAAATTGACCAGCAGCCTCAATGCCGAAGTCATCTATGCACCGCTGGAACTTTGTACTGACAACGGCGCAATGATTGCCTACGCAGGCGCTCTACGCCTGCAAGCGGGACAGCGCAGTGACCTGGGCATAACTACCAAAGCGCGCTGGCCTATGGACCAGCTAGAACCCATCTAGATAACCGTAAACACAATGACCCAAACGACTCAAACTAGCTCGGACAAAATTTTTGTTAATAACCTGCGCGTGCAAGCGATATTAGGCATTTACCCATTAGAGCGAGAACAATCTCAGGAAGTGGTTATAACTTTAGAAATTGACACCGACTGCAGTAAAGCCGCAGCGTCCAAAGACCTTGCGGACAGTTTGGACTATGCGACCCTAGCGCACGCAGTGGCCGAGCTCACCATCAACGGTAAGTACCTGCTCATTGAAACGTTAATAGAAGACATTGCCCAACACTGTTTACGGCAGCCACTGGTCCAAGGCGTCAGTGTACAAGTAGAAAAACCTCAGGCTGTGTCACGCGCTGATTCCGTAGGCATCAAAATTTACCGCTACAACTGAGCTGCAAGCCAAGCTGTGCGTTTTACGGCTAAGGCTTCTCCAAAGGCCTTACCCTGAAGACCTACTTTTTCATCAGGCGTCATTTCAACCGCTTTTAGACTTTCCGCAATAGGCGCCAACTGAGCTATCGTCGTCCGCCTTTGCGTTGGGTCTGGCAACAAATTCAGTACCGCAAGCAAACGCTCTTGCGAGTGCAGGACCTGCAGAGATACCAAACTGCCATAGAGTGACGCCACTGGCGTTTCACGAAAATTCATTAGCAGTTGCAAGTGTTGGCAGCGATCCACGGCCAGCTGAAGGTAACTATGCGGCACACGCAGGCGCTCAGCCAATGTACGATAATTTTCTTCAGTGAAGGGTAAATGCGCAAAACATTCGACCGCTGAGCCACCAAAATTGTTGCATTGGGGCCAAATTTCTAACAACTCGGGCAGCCAGTGATGCAATCCTCCGCAGTCGTTTAACACTTGAAAAAACCGCTTAGGATTAAGCGCCGCAAGGGCTTTTGACATCTCCTGCCATACCCGCTCTGCTGACAAAGTCTTCAATTCGCCCTCGATAGCCATGTCACACATCAGCGCCATGGTTTCATCAGCAACGTTAAATTCTGTCAGCGTGGCCGCAAATCTGGCCACACGAAACACACGCAGAGGATCCTCGGCAAAAGCTGGCGAGACGTGACGTAAAACCTTTGCGCGCAAATCTACTTGACCGTTATAGGGATCAATCAAGGTGCCATCAGACGCCTTCGCTATGGCATTGATGGTTAGGTCACGTCGCAGCAAATCTTCTTCCAACGTGACTATCGGACTGGCGTCGACCTGAAAGCCGGTATGCCCCTGACCACGTTTACGCTCGGTTCGAGCTAAGGCATATTCTTCTTTGCTTTCTGGGTGCAAAAATACTGGAAAATCACGACCAATCTGGACAAAACCCAAATCTATGAGTTGTTCGGGCGTACTGCCAACCACAACCCAATCACGGTCGCCTGGCGTACGCCCAAGAAGTTCATCTCGCACTGCACCACCGACTATATGACTCTGAATATTTTCCATAACAGGAGTTTACAAGATAGCGGCAAGTTACTGCATATAGAAAGTGGGCTTTTTGCGGGCGTGTGTAACCTAGTGCGCAGGCTTTAGTTCAATCTGTCTCTACGCTTAGTCAGTTGCGATAAATTGGCGACCAGTCAGTCGAGGTCACACAGTGGCGATGAAACTTTGCTACAAGAGAGAGTGAATTGGCCTAGTGAGCGGACTGACGCGTAACTTCTCCAGTCTCCAAACAATAAGCGGTTAAAAACCGCCCCCAAACACAACCCGTATCCAGTGCAATGTGCTTGGCAGAGTGAGTTACGCCGTTCAGTGAAGCCCAATGACCAAATAGAATTGTTTCAGCTCGTTCTTGCCCTTTTTGTTCCGGCGCTTGCTCAAACCAAGGCATAAAACCAACAGGTGCATTTTCAATGCCGCCTTTCTCTGCAAAGTTCATCGTACAAGCGGCGTCAACATAACGCATACGCGTAAAGTAATTAGTGATGATCCGCAGACGATCCATGCCATTTAACGACTCATCCCAACGAGGAGGTTCATTGCCATACATCTTGGAAAAAAATTCTTTGTAGCTCACTTCTCCAGCGGCGAGCGTAATACCCTCGGCCTGACCAATTACAGCTTCCACTTCCTCAGCGTATGCAAACGCTTGAGCGCTAGCCCAAAATCCTGGAATCCCTGCATGCACCATAATATGACCATTGTCCTGGTGGGCAAGCTTTTGCTTACGCAGCCAATGGCCAATCTCATAAACATCTGGGGCCTGCAGTAAATCTGCAAAAGTGTCTTTGGCCCCAGCTTTATGGCCGCCAAATAAAATCGCCAAAAAATGCAAATCATGGTTACCCAGTACAATTTGGCACTGGCTAGAAAGAGCCTTAACACGGCGTAATAACTGGAGAGATTCAGGGCCGCGATTGATCAAGTCTCCGGCCAACCAAAGCTCATCAAGAGCAGAAAAGTTCAACTTTTCTAGCAGAGCATCGAACTGTCGAAGACAGCCCTGAATATCACCTATTGCATAAGTTGCCATATCATCTACTACTAATGTAGGGCGTTAGGAACCAATAACGAAAAGATGGGAATGGGTACATCCATTTTTTCGCCACCGTCAGTTTGAAACTCGTAGGAGCCCTGCATAGAACCTACCGGGGTCTTAAGGATGGCGCCACTTGAATAACGGAACCCTTCTCCTGGTTTCAACCAAGGTTGCTGGCCAATCACACCCGGCCCCTTAACCTCTTCTACTTCACCCTGACCATCTGTTATAACCCAGTGTCGACTGAGCAACTGACTGGTTTGTTCACTATTATTTTTGATAGTGATGGTATAACCAAAAACAAAGCGCTGCGCTTCGGGGTCTGATTGGTCTGCTAAATACTGGGATTCAACGCTGACTTGGATATATTTTTCCACAGAAACTTTCCGACCTATGTTGATTTAAACGTATTTGCTGCTCTTGTTTGCATCTCTACTACTGATTGTAGGCAAATGGCCAAGAACAGCGCTAACGCAACGCAAGTTGCGCCGCTTATGACCTAAATTTTGACAGGATTAGCCGCAGCCCATTGAGCCAGCTGAATAAATTGCTCCACTGTCACATCGTCAGCTCTCAAGCCTGAGTCGACATCTACTTCTTGCCAATTAATCGCTAAATTTTTCAACGCGTTTGAGAGCCTTTTACGCCGCGCAGAAAATGCCATCCGCAGCACTTGATCTAAATTCTGCCGAGCGACCGGCAAATGTGCATTGGCAATGGGGGTAATACGGATCACCGAAGAATCTACTTTCGGCGGCGGCGTAAAACTCTCCGGACCCACATCAAACAAGTAATCGACCCTTGCGGTGACTTGAATCATAACGCTAAGTCGACCCCAGGCCTTAGTGCCAGGAATAGCACTTAACCGGCTGGCCATTTCTTTTTGCAACATAAAGTGCATATCGCCAATAGTGCCTGGCGCCACCAGAACATGATCAATCAACTTAATGATCAGAGGCGATGAAATGTTATAAGGCAAGTTGCCTACCACTCTCCAGGGCGGGCCATCAACAACTGCGCCTCCGGAGAAAACCTCGTTCAGGTCAACTCTCAGTATGTCCTGATTTATGACATTAATATTTGGATAGCGCTTGGGTAGCAGCGGCGCCAAATCTCGATCAATTTCGACAGCCAAATAGTGCATGCCTTCATTGGCATATAAATAATCCGTTAGCGCGCCCTGTCCAGGGCCAATTTCTAAAACTCTATCACCAGTTTTGAGTCGTATGGCATCGGCCATACCTTGCAACACTCCTTGGTCATGCAAAAAGTGTTGTCCAAAGCGTTTACGAGGGCGCATTAATTTCCTTATTCGAAGTCAGTTCAGACGCCACCTCAAGGGCAGCCAAAAGGCTGCCCATATCTGCGTTGCCCGACCCTGCTATATCTAGGGCGGTACCGTGATCTACCGAGGTTCGGATAAAAGGCAAGCCCAACGTAACGTTGACCGCTTCACCAAACCCAGAATATTTCAATACTGGTAAACCTTGGTCATGAAACATGGACATTACCGCATCTGCTTGTTTTAGATACTTTGGCGTAAACAGCGTATCTGCGGGCAAAGGCCCAATAAGATTCATGCCTTGGCTACGTAAGCGCTCACATACCGGTTCAATGATGTCTATTTCTTCTGAGCCTAAATGCCCGCCCTCCCCTGCATGGGGGTTCAAACCCGCCACCAATATACGCGGTTGAGCCACAGCAAATTGCTGACGCAGTGTGTTGTTCAATATGTGTAACCGACGCTCTAAAAGAGGCTGAGTTAAAGCCTTTGAGACTTGCGCCAGGGGCAAATGAGTCGTTGCCAACGCAACGCGCATAGCCTTTGTCATTAACAGCATAACAACGTCATCTACGCCTGCCTTTTCAGCGAGATATTCGGTATGTCCACTAAAGGCAATGCCGGCATCGTTAACCACTGACTTTTGCATTGGGCCGGTCAACATCGCTGAGAAGTCGCCACTCATACATCCAGCTATCGCCGCGTCAAGAGCTGCCAATACTCCCGGTACATTTGCTGTATCTAACTGGCCGGGAGTTACGGCATTAGTTAAGGGCGTATGCAAAACAGTTACATGGCCAGGCTGCAACGTAGGATTCTGCAGATCCTCATTTAGACTCAATGGTAGTTTCAGCAGCTGGGCGCGAGCGACCAACATGTCTTTATCGGCTATCACTAACCAAGGCACTTGGCGTTCGCACTGCGCAGCTTGAACAACCAAGTCAGGACCAATACCCGCAGGCTCCCCAGGGGTGATAGCAATCATATTAAGAGCGTGTATTGATGCAAATGCTAGAGACGCACTTCAACAAAGGCTTCGTCACGGATCTCTTTCAACCACTCCTGACGCTCTTCTTCAAAACGTCGTCTGTGCAGCAAATCTACCGCCATGTTGCGTCTGGCGTCTTCGCTCATGTCTTCTTCACGACGACCTTCAACGGTCAGAACATGCCAACCATACTGGCTTTCAAACGGCTCGCTGATGTCGCCAATAGCAGTCGCGTCCATGACCTGGGCAAAAATGCTGACAAACTGATCTGGTGTGGCCCAACCCAAATCACCACCATTTAGTGCGCTGCCCGGATCTTCTGAATATTCTTTTGCCAGTGTTGCAAAATCACCACCCTCAACCAGTTTTATACTCACGTCATTAACAATGGCTTCTGCTTCTTGAAGCGTGCGAATTTCTGAAGGGCGCAGCAAAATGTGTCGCACTTTTGTTTGGTCTAAACGCTCGGTGCCTGCGCCACGTTGCTCTAGCAGTTTAATGACGTGAACCGTGCTGCCACTGACGATGGGGTCCGAGACATCACCAAGCTGCATGTCTAAAACCGCTTCAGTAAATAGCGTGGGCAACTCGCCAGCTTTACGCCAACCTAAGTCGCCACCTTCCAAAGCCGAACTCGCAGACGATCTTGCGATAGCAGTTTGGGCAAAATCTTCACCGCCGCGCAAATCTGCTACCATTTCATTGGCAGACGCAACGGCTTGCTTAACAATTTCTGAAGATGCTTCATCGTCTAGGCTAATCATGATGTGTCCAACTCGGTACTCATCAGAAAATAGCTGTTTATAAAATGGCGAGTTCAAAAGCCCTTGAACGTCTTGGTCGCTGATAGAAATACGACGATTAATCATAGCGCGCTGTAATCGTGAGATGACCATTTCGGCCCTTATGTCTTCACGAAACTGACGGAAGCTATTGCCATCCTTAACCAACTGCTCTTGGAAATCTTGCAAGGTCATATTGTTGTTCTGAGCAAATTGAGCAACCGCGCGGGTGAGGGTTTCATCATCTATGGTGACGCCTCTACGCTTGGCCTCTTGCTTCTGAATATTCTCAATAATCAGCCGCTCCATGATTTGGCTGACCAGAATATCGTTAGGCGGTGGCGCAACGCCATTGGCGGTCATTGACTTACGCACAGCCTGCAGGCGGTCGACCAACTCACTCACCAGCACTACATCGTCATCAACAACGGCGACAATGGCCTCAAGCTTTTCATAGGCGGCAAATGTCATGTTCACCGGAGCAATAGCAAGCATGCTCAATGAAAGTATTCCAATTACGTTGCGATAGTTCATTCTGCCCATCCGTTTAATTAATCATCTAATGAAATTGAACAATGGCTACACAGCCAATTACTGATTTTGCCTAACTTTACCTAGCTATAACTAGCTATACCTAACTATGTTGCCGCTTTTTTCCGACCCAGGCTAGAGAGGCACCTGAAAGTTTGGTTAGAGCACTCATTTCTCGCCACCCTTATAACGCTCATTGAGAAATGGGTCTATAGCCGCGAACTCCACGCTCTAAGATTCTATCAACTTTATTGCCAAAACCCGCTAAGCCCTTGAACACAACTTGCAGATATATGCTTGTGTCTGTGCGGAGGAAGTCGTTGCCCGCGAAAGCTGCTTGATTGTTTTGTTGCAGCTGGCCGGCAAAGGCTGGGTTATCCAAATATTGCCGCACCATGAGCCGAGCGCGCAAACAACAATCGTCATATTCTAAACCGCCAAAGCCCTCAACAGTTCGGTTGTCACTGATATCGTAATGCCAGCGCGCCATGACTCCTAGCTTTTGACTAATGGGCCAATAGAAGGACAACTCTGCTTGTTCGATATCGTCTTGAGCACGCCGGCGAAAGCCCAAATTAAACAAATGCTTATTATCGCCTCGATAGCGCACTGTTGCGCCTAGTTCTTGCCACTGACTTTGCTCGTAATTCCAAACCTCATTAGCGATCACCTGCCAACGCGGGCTCAAATGTGCAGAAATCTCACTGGCAAGGGCAGAAGATTCAGGCAAACTATTGGCAAGCTGGTTATTAGTTATCGATACTCGGGCATCTGCGAATTGCTCAATTTGACCAATGCTCACACTCAACAACTCACGACCGTCTAGCGCTGATAAAAATCTTGAAGTAATACCAAGGGTAATTTGATCGGCGTCGCCAATTCTATCTAAACCAACAAAGCGGTTGCTACGGAACAATTGAGCATAATCTAAAGCAATGGAGGTAGAGTCAAAAATAGGCAGGCCTTCCTGATCTTCATAGCCCTGCCGTAGGTAATAAATGCGCGGCTCTAAAGTTTGCGTGCCTTGAAGGCCGGCAAAATTATATTGCCGATCAAAAAATAAGCCGGCATCCACGCTTAAGTACGCTACTTCACGGCTAGGATCGGTATCTGCAACGGTCCTAGCAAATACCGGGTCTGCATAATCTAGCTGATACTGACTGTACCTATAACCTGCCTCGGCGGCCCAAAAACCAGCCGCTTTATGCTGACCAACGCGCATACTAGGTTCAATGTGCAGGCGACTGCCCTCAGCAGAGGCAAGTCCCGTCAACCCTGTCGTACCGCGCTGAAAATCCGCCCATTGAGCATTCAGGCCAAATGTTGCAATAGAATTACCCAAAGGCGATTGGTAGTTCATTAACAACTGCGGCGCACGCTCATAGCTTTCAGTGTCCAGCTCATCTAAACGTTGAAACCCTTGGCTCATAAGACGCAGCTGCAATTTAGGCGAAACAAACGCCACTTCAGCAAAGCGTTGCAAATCAATGGGATTGCCCACGCCAAGATTGGAATCTATATCACGAAAATAATCTCTATCACTGACTCGAGAAAAATCTACCCGAGTTTGCAACTGACCAAATTGGCCAAAATGATCTACTGCGGCCAGCCAGCGGTCTGCGGGCGCAAAATTGCTAGGCAAATTGGCAACTCCGCCCTGACCGCTGTTCAACGCTTGAAAAGTGCGGCGATCCAATACGCCGTTGTACAAATCATCACTGGGCAGTATGGCTAAATCTATGGCGCTTTGCTGCCTTGGCGACAAGTACCGCAGCTCGCCCTCCAGCCCTAAGCCCCTCTGGGTGACAACCCGAGGCACTATGGTGGCGTCTAAATTCGACGCCAAATTCAGATAATAAGGTAAGGCCAAATCCAGACCGTCTTCACTGGAATAACCAAATGCTGGTGTCAGCAGACCCGTTTGCCGCTGGTCGTTTACCGGCACGCGCAAATACGGCGCGTAAAACACAGGCACCGATTTAATCTTCAGCACAGTGCCTTTAGTAGTGGCAAAGACGTCTCCCTCTTTTATCTCTAGCGATTTCGCTGTTAACGACCAGCCATTGTTGTTGGGCTCGCAGCGAGTAAATTCGCCCTGCTTGAGCAGCATGCTGCCGTCGGCAGATTGAGACATGCTGGCACCCCGGCCGCGCAGACCAACATCTGTAAGTAACATCTGCACGCCTTCTACTTCCACAACGCCCCTTGCCGCAGTCAATTGGGCGCGGTCACCCTGAATAACTAGATTCGGCTGGCTAATGCGAACACCTTGGGGAAAAGATAGTCGCTGGCCGGGCAAGTCCATTTCCGCAAGGCTAGTAGCAAGTCTACGTTGGCCCAACGCTATGCTGACGTTGCCCTCCAAGCGTAAATCGCCATCTACTTGCCCCGACAACTGGTCTAAAGTTGCACGTAAAACCGCTTCGTCGCTGAATTTACCCGGTGCGCCTGAAGCAATAGAAGGCACGTCTAGCGTTGTCAGTTGATAGGCGCCTGCACACTGATTAACGCCAGAGGCCAGTTCACCAGGCGTTAATATTGATGGCACGTAGTAGAAAGCGGCCAAATCTTTGTATAACGAAAAGGCTGGCGGTTGGATCTGCATAGCGATATCAACACTAGTGCCCGGCCTAGGTACTGGCCCATTGCAGCTATTTATCGCGGTGGCATCACATGCTTGAGCACCCGATGTTTGGGCCTGAAGGACCGGAAAACATATTGCGCTAGAGACCAGCAGAGCTATAAAGGTATATTTCATGTTGTACATGATAAAAGAATTGTCTCTCCGGTTATAATACTCACGTGAAAAACTCTAAAAAAACAATCCTAGCTTGGTGCAGAGAAGTCACAGGCTCTCAGATCAGCTTACTCTCACTCAGAGTAGAAGCCAGCCATAGAGTTTTTTATCGCACCGTAGGTGATGTACCCAACAGCTGGGTGGCTATGTTTAGCCCGCCTGAATTAGAAAATAACGACCAATTTCTAGCCCTGGCCGAGCTATTTCACACCAATGGCCTTGGCGTACCCCAGATCATCCATAAGGATTTGGCATTAGGGTACTTTCTCATGCAGGACCTTGGTAACACCCATTTAGAAGACCTTTATCCAACAACCCAAACGGCAACCGACCTAGAAACAAATTCTGTAGCCCACCCACTGGCAGAAGGAGCCGTTAAATCAGCCCTAGATACGTTGCAGCAACTGCAACCAATACGCAGCGCGCTAGTATCCAGTTACGACCAAGCCCGCATGGAAATGGAATTTGACCTCTTTGGCGAATGGTTTGTACAAAAATTACTCGGCGCTCAGATCACCAATGAGCAATTGCAACTGCTAGCAAACGCAAAACAAGTATTGGTTAGCGCCATGTTAGAACAGCCTCAAGCCTGCGTGCACCGCGACTACCACTGCCGCAATTTGCTTTATCAAGATGACAATTCAGGTCAACTGCAAGATATAGGTATTGTAGATTTTCAAGATGCACTTAATGGTCCCGCGCTCTACGACCCGGCATCGCTACTACGCGATTGTTACTATACGTTTTCAGAACAAGATATTGAGACATTGCTTGGGCATTACGTAAACGCCAGCCCCTTGTTTGCGCAGTACAATTACGACACGTCCAAAGACCATGCAAAAATTAAGACTTGGTTCGACTTCACCGCCATTCAGCGACAAATAAAAGCTGTAGGCATTTTCGCTCGCCTACATTTGCGTGACGGCAAGTCTAGTCACCTAGAACACATTCCCAAGGTAATGAACCGCCTAGCGATTGTTGCAAGCAACTATGGGGAGACCCAAGAGTTAGCGCATTTCTTCCGGAGTTTAGAAACGCCGATGAAAAATTGTCAGACTTTGACGCAAATATGAAAGCAATAATTTTAGCCGCAGGCCGAGGCGCTCGCCTAGCACCACTCACCGACACCACACCAAAACCTCTGCTACCGATCAACGGTCAGCCGCTGATAGTGCGCCAACTGCAGCAATTGCGCGCAGCCAATATCACTAATGTAGTCATCAACCTTTATCACCTTGGGGATCTAATAGAGCGCGCGTTGGGCAACGGCGAAAAGTTTGGCATGCAAATAGCCTATAGCCATGAACAATCCTTATTAGAAACCGGCGGCGGCATTAAGAAAGCCTTGCCTCTTCTAGAGGATGATGAATTTGTTGTGTGTAACGGCGACATCTATACCGACTTTAATTTCAGCACGTTGCCCAAAGCTTTAGCGCCCAACGATTCTGCCCACCTGGTCCTCACTTCTACTCCGAAAACAAGAGAGAGCGGCGACTTTGACTATAGTCAAGGTCGGGTGACCAACCGCGGCAACAACTTCGTTTATTGCGGCATCTCAATATTTTCTCGGCGCATATTTGGTAATAGCCCTGAGGGCGCCTTCTCCAGCCGGGACCTGCTGTTTGAGGCCATGAATCAAGGCCAATTATCTGCTCAGATCCACCGCGGCCAGTGGACAGATATAGGGACTCTAGGTGATTACCAGAAAGCTAACGACAACTAGCCTAGTTGCTGCAAATTAACCTGAAAAAGTAAGGTAATCCCCCGCCGCTAAGTTAGAATTGCGGTTCAACCACAAAATACCCAGAAATCTCTATGAGCCAATGGATTTGCCCTTCTATTTTAGCCGCTGATTTCACTCGCTTAGGCGATGAAGTTTGCAATGTCTTAGCCGCCGGCGCAGACACCATTCATTTCGACGTAATGGACAACCACTACGTACCCAATTTATCTATTGGGCCGTTGGTACTGAGTTCGTTGCGCAAAGCAGGCATAGACGCCTGCATAGACGTGCACCTAATGGTGAAACCGGTAGATAGGTTAGTAGAAGATTTTCTCAACGCCGGCGCGGACTACATTACCGTGCACCCGGAATCCACTGAGCACTTGCACAAAACTTTATCCATAATCCACGAAGGGGGCGCCAAAGCAGGATTGGTATTTAACCCTGCAACGCCAATGGATGTATTGACAGAGGTCATCGACATTGTTGATTTGGTGCTCATCATGTCGGTCAACCCAGGCTTTGGCGGACAATCATTTATTCCCTCCAGCTTGACCAAATTGGCCAACGCGCGCGAGCAAATTGATGCCAGCGGCCGCGATATTCGCCTGCAAGTAGATGGCGGCATTAAGATCGAAAACATTGGCGCAGCTGCCAAAGCCGGAGCCGATGCATTTGTAGCTGGCACAGCTATTTTTGGCGCGGAAGATTATGCGCAAACCATTACCGCAATGCGCGCAGAAATTACAGGAGCCAACGCTTAACCGCGGCGCTGTATCATGAAAAAACAATACGATGCCTATCTTTTCGACCTCGATGGCACCTTGGTTGATTCTGCGCCTGACATTGGTGCGGCACTAAACCACAGTCTTCAACAGGCGTCTTTACCTGTTGTTTCTTTAGACTTGGTCCGCCATTGGATCGGGCATGGCTCACGCACACTGATTCATCAGGCGCTATTGCATCAACAAATGCAGCCGGAAGATCAGTTAATAGACAACTTACTTGGACCCTTTCTCAGTTATTACGGCGAGCATATTGCTGATCATAGTCAACTCTACCCAAACACCATGGCAACGCTGCTGGCACTCAAACAGCGTGGTGCGCGCCTGGCTATTGTCACCAACAAGCTCACTGAGCTCAGCGTGCCATTGCTCACCGCAATGGATCTAAAGACTCACTTTGAGTTGATTGTTTGCGGCGATACAACAGCCAACCCCAAACCTGCGCCGGACCCCATTCAACACGTGCTCGATTTTTTCAAAGTCGGTCCTGAGCAAGCACTGATGATTGGCGACTCAGATGCGGACATAGGTGCTGCCCGAGCAGCTCATGTAGATGTGGCGTGCTTGCGCGACGGCTACAACCACGGCGTAGATGTTGCCACCTTAAACCCGGATAAGGTCATAGATAACATACAAGAGCTGCTTTAGGGCGCGCTGCCTTGACGCTTCTTTTACTTTAGGAAAGTACTTTCCTGCGGCATTTTCCTCCAGTTTTGGGTTTTTTTTCGGTAATCGTCGGCTTTTTGCCGCCAACAAGAACTTCAGCCTTCCAAAACGCCAATTTCGCGTGGTAGCCTTCGTTCCTGCATAAAACTTCTGGACGTTGAGATGCCGTGTTACGACATAAAAGACGGAAAAAACGGAGCTCCTCCAATACTAGGACGTTGGCGACACTAGCCCACCTATCGGCTGGCCCTAAGCTGCTGCCTGCCTCCTTTTCGTCAAAATTTTATGTTGAAGGCTGATCATGAATACTACTTTACCTGTCTACAATCGTGTCCCCGTTGTTCACGAAACCCTAGCTGATCTCGATACACCATTATCTGTTTATTTGAAGCTTGCTAAAGGCCCTTACTCTTATCTTCTAGAATCTGCCCAAGGCGGCGAAAAATGGGGGCGCTACTCCATCATCGGCCTGCCGGCGCGCACAATCATAAAAGTGCACGGCAACAGAATTGAAGTCATCACCGATAAAGAAGTCGTTGAGTCCGTCGAAAGCGAAGACCCGTTAACGTTCATTGAGGCATTTCAAGCGCGCTTTAATGTGACAGAAACGGAAGGGTTGCCCAGATTCTTTGGCGGTTTGGTCGGTTACTTTGGCTACGATACTGTTCGCTACGTTGAGAAGAAGCTGGCCAACAGCGCCCCTAAAGATACGCTGAACACCCCTGACATTGTTTTGATGGTCAGCGAAGAAGTCGTGGTATTCGACAACCTCAAGGGGCGAATGCAAATGATCAGCTTGGTCGACCCAGATATCACCAACAGCATTGACGACATGCAGAGTAAACTCAGCGCCAGAGCTGAATCTCTATCACTGCCGGTGACTGGCATCGAACACGGCAATGCTAATCAAGTCATCGTAGAAAGCGACTTTATCTCCGAGTTTGGCGAAGAAGCATTTAAGGCAGCGGTTGAAAAAATCCGTGAATACACAATGAATGGCGACATCATGCAGGTGGTCTTAGCTCAGCGTATGAGCATCCCGTTTCAGGCGCCTTCTATTAACCTATATCGCGCCCTGCGCAGCCTTAACCCTTCGCCCTATATGTACTTTATGGACTTAGAAGACTTTGAAATAGTCAGCTCATCTCCAGAAATATTGGCGCGCTTAGAAGATGGCAAAGTCACAAACCGACCGTTAGCTGGCACGCGCAGACGCGGCCACACAGAAGCTGAAGATCTGGCCCTTGAAGAAGAACTGAAAAACGACCCCAAAGAAATTGCTGAGCACCTCATGCTCATCGACCTAGGTCGTAACGATGTAGGTCGAGTGGCGCAACCAGGCACAGTCACGGTGACCGAAAAATTTATGATCGAGCGCTACTCCCACGTTATGCACATTTGTTCCAATGTGGAGGGCATGCTCAAGCCGGGTAAGAGCGCAATGGATGTGCTGCGGGCAACACTACCCGTTGGCACTTTGTCCGGCGCGCCCAAGGTCAGAGCAATGCAGATCATTGACGAACTAGAGCCGGTTAAACGCGGCATCTACGGCGGCGCAGTGGGCTATCTAGCCTGGAACGGCAATATGGATACTGCAATAGCAATTCGCACCGCTGTGGTCAAAGACGGCAAACTCTACATAGAAGCTGGCGGCGGTATCGTCCACGACTCCATACCGCGCCTAGAATGGAAAGAAAGTTTAAACAAAGGCCGCGCCATATTTCGCGCGGCGGCAATGGCTGAGAACAAACTCATCAATCCAGCCCCCTAATTGTCCGCTTAAACCACAAACAGCTAAGCCATACAGCTACTCCATAAAAGGGAGACCGAACATGATTTTAATGATTGATAACTACGATTCTTTTACCTACAACATTGTGCAATATTTGTTGGAACTTGGCGCCGAAGTCGAAGTTAGACGCAACGACGAAATTACTATTGCAGAAATAGAGGCAATGGCCCCGGAGAAAATTGTCATCTCTCCCGGACCCTGTACACCCAACGAGGCAGGTATATCACTTGAAACGGTAGATCACTTTGCTGGCAAAATTCCTATCCTGGGCATCTGCCTTGGACATCAAAGCATCGGGCAAAGCTTTGGCGGCACCATTGGTCGCGCAGGCAGTGTTATGCATGGCAAAACCTCAGCCATACACCATAACGGCGAGGGCGTGTTTGCTGGTCTAAAGCAACCCTTTGAAGCCACCCGCTATCACTCTCTCGTGGTGGACAAGAGCACATTGCCGAGCACTTTAGAGGTAACTGCTTGGACAGAGAAAGATGGTGAGGTCGATGAGATCATGGGGCTACGACACCGTGAGCTAGGTATCGAAGGTGTACAGTTTCACCCCGAGTCTATTCTCACCGAGCATGGTTATGACCTGCTGAACAATTTCCTCAAAAGTTAAGTCCAAAAAGGCAGATTAGAACTATGGATATACCCACAGCGCTGGCAAAAATTGTCGACGGCCACAACCTTAGCCAGGATGATACCGCCAAGGTCTTCCACCAAATCATGTCTGGGGAAGCAACAGCTGGCCAAATTGGTGCCATCCTTGCCGCACTGCGCGTGAAGGGCGAAACACCTGAGGAAATTGCCGGGGCCGCCATGACTATGCGCGCCCTCGCCAGCAAGGTAGTTGTTAGAGCAGATCACCTAGTCGACACCTGTGGTACCGGCGGCAGCGGCACTAAGTTATTTAATATCTCAACAGCGGCAGCGTTTGTAACTGCGGCAACAGGTGCCAGTGTGGCCAAACACGGCAATCGAAAAATGACCAGCTTCAGCGGCAGCGCCGATGTACTGGAAGCGGCAGGCGTAGATCTCAATCTATCCGTTGAGCAAATTACTACCTGTATTGAAGAAGTGGGCATAGGGTTTATGTTTGCCCCGGCCCATCACAGCGCAATGCGCTTTGCGGGTCCCATTCGCCAAGAAATCGGCATTCGCACAATGATGAATGTACTGGGCCCTATGACAAATCCCGCAGGCGCGAAAAGACAGGTCATAGGCGTATTTAGCCCAGAGTGGCAATACAAAATGGCCGAGGTACTCAAACTGCTGGGGTCGGAGCACGCCTTGATCGTGCATAGCCAAGGTCTGGATGAAATACGCCTAGACGCACCAACTAACGTGGTAGAACTAAAAGGCGGTGTCATTAGTCAGTATGAAATCAGCCCGCAGCAGTTTGGCTTTAGCCCACGAAGCGACGCTGAATTAAGCGAACTGGTCGCTACGTCTACAGAATCAAGTTTGGCACTGATCAAACAATCAATGACGGAAGACACAAGTGCGGCAGCGGATATTGTTAGCCTTAATGCTGGCGCGTCTATTTATGCTTCAGGCGTTGCGACCAGCTTAGCCAACGGCATTGCTATGGCACAGGACGCCATCTCTACGGGCCTGGCCAACGAGCGATTCAATGAATTAGTTCGCGTAACGAAAATGATGCAAGAGGCGTGATTAGCCATTTATAAATAGTGGGTTCGCCCTTAGCTCCAGTTGAAACGCCGAACCATCAACACCGATTAGAAAAAAGAAAATATCCTATGAGTAATATCCTCGAACAAATCATCCAAACAAAGCATGAGGAATTGGCAGTTCGTAAAGCCCAGTGTTCGTTAGAAGCGCTAATTGAGGTTGCACAAAAAGTCAAGCCAAAAGGTGGTTTTATTGATGCGCTGCGCAAGCAAGCATTGGCAAAAAAACCAGGCGTGATTGCGGAGATCAAGAAAGCCTCACCGAGCAAAGGCGTGATCAGAGAAAATTTTGACCCTGCAGCCATCGCTATTAGTTATGCCGAACACAATGCCACCTGCCTATCAGTGCTAACGGATGAGCAGTACTTCCAAGGCTCGGATGAATATCTCAAAATGGTGCGAGCCTGCGTAGATTTACCCATAATTCGCAAAGATTTCACCATAGACGCTTACCAAGTCTATGAAGCACGGGCACTCGGCGCCGACTGCATCCTGCTCATTGTAAGCGCCCTAGATCAAGAAAACCTGAAAGCGCTTTATCAACTTGCTACAGATATTGGTTTGGACGTGCTGATAGAGATTCACGATGGCGCAGAACTAAGCCGAGCGCTGGAACTATCACCCTCGCTTGTTGGCATCAATAATCGCAACCTAAAGACTTTTACGACCAGCCTGCACACAACCATTGATTTGCTAGCGCAAATACCGGCAAATGTAACTGTGGTTACTGAAAGCGGTATTGCTAAAACAGAAGACGTGGCATTAATGAACAGCCATGGCATTTACTGTTTCTTAGTTGGGGAGGCGTTTATGCGTGAGCAAAATCCAGGCCACGCATTGCAGGAATTGTTTTATATGTGAGGTGGCGCTTGCCCATCATAGGAAAATCTATGGACTTAGCTATAGTCTACCTCTAGCTGAAAACCACAATATTTTTTCCATCCACTGAAATTTTCTCAGCCAGTGAAAGTTCTTTGATGGCTCTACCCACCATTTCTCGGGAACAGCCCACCAAACTACCAATCTCCTGACGCGTAATACGTACTTGCATACCATTAGGGTGAGTAATTGCTGCTGGACTATTAGCCAGGTAATTCAGAGCGTTTTCTACCCGACCAGTAACATCAAGAAACACTAGGTCATAAATTCTGTCGTCGCTATAATTGAGGCGCTGGGCTAATTGACCTGCCACTCTCACTAAACATTCAGGGTGGCGTTGGCAAATCCGTTGAAAATCTGAGACGGCTATTTCAGCAACTTTACATTCTTCTCTCGTTTTGAATGTGGCCTTATGGTTTCTGTTATCGAGCAGCATGGGTACTTCACCAACAAAGTCTCCGCGGCCCAAATAGTCGAGCACCAATTCTCGTCCATCAAGGCTATACCGATATGCGGTAAGAGAGCCTTCCAATATGTAGGTAATGCTACTAGCAATTTCGCCTTCTCTATAAACAATGCTTTTAGCGCGAATTTTTTTAAAAGATGCCACACGTAGAAGTTCTGCTATAGCTGGTGCGCTAATATCGCCAAATGCTGACAAGCAGGAAAGGTTTATGGGAAAGCCTGCAGCTTTGGACAACATAGCAGTAATATCTAAAGCACCACTAAATCTTGAGCTACTGTTTTCCTCATGCAACTTTGTTTGGTTAGCAGATTGGCCTAATCTTACTCTCGCACCATTCTCGTGTTTTGCATTAACTGGGCCATTAGTGTCGCGGACTTTTCTTTTGGAAAATTGAAAAGCATTAAGAAGTGCCTTGGCCATAATCGTTCCGCGCGCCGTTTCATTTACCCGCCTCGAGCTCTTCGTATTACCGGCAGCGGACTTTGACACCGATCTTTGTTGAGTATAAGTAGGCATTGTTTGATCCATTCCTATTGCGGCAGAAAGTACTGCTTGGGTACAAGATGCTAAGGACTGGTGTATGTAACACCCCGCGCCCGATAAACGGGAGCTTTCGCGCTACAACCGGATAAATTTTGGCTATGATCGGGTTCCTTTATACAACTCCCTAATACGAATTGGTGTAGAAGAAATGCATTCAATATCAATATTAGGCACATCTAATGTTGATATTGAATACGCGACTTTTGCCGAGATATTCGCAATTTTCAGAGATCCCAAGCACATCACTGAGTACAATATGAGCCAAATAATTCATTTAACTCAAAACCAAAGCATCTAAAAAGGACCTATTTCAATGCAAGTAAACGTAGCGTGGGGCGGGAATGTTCATTTTAAAGCAGAGAATAGTTCCGGTCATCAGGTACCCATGGACGGTCCAGAAGAAGCCGGAGGCGAAAACCTTGGCAGCCGACCCATGGAACTAATACTCATGGGCTTAGGCGGCTGCACCGCTTACGACGTAGTAGATATTTTAAACAAAAGCCGCCAGCCCTTAGAGGATCTAAAAGTCAGTATCAAGGCCAAAAGGGCTGAAACCATTCCAGCGGTTTTCCAACAAATCGAGATTCACTTCACAGTTGTGGGTGCAGGAGTCGACCCAGGCAGGGTGCAGAGAGCTATAGATTTAACCGCAGAAAAATATTGCTCGGCGTCTATTATGCTAGAAAAAGGCGGCGTTGAAATTACCCATTCATTTGAAATTGTCGCTGGGCTTTAACCTTGGCTTTGACATTTATTTTCCTGCCAGCTTCTTTGATTATTTTGTAGCTCTAGAGCCTGGCTGCAATAGCTTAGATTCGGTAGGTCGTATGGGTCATAGCCTTAGACACTAAGCTCATCACATTCTTCAGTGGCTGCGGGAATACACTGCCCCCTTGCGCCACTGCATTGGCGCCATGCCGAGACTCGTCAGCGCGCATTTCTTCCAGAATCAGCCGACTTTTCTCGTCTTGTTCCGGCAAAGACTCCAAATGCTCTTCTAAATGTTTAACCACTTGATCTTCAGTTGCTTCGACAAAACCAAGGCTAATCCGATCACCCAGCAGGCCCGCACCCACACCTAGCGCAAATGAGGCACCATAAAATAATGGATCAAAAACGCTGGGGCGAGCATCTAACTGATCGAGGCGCTGACGACACCATGACAAATGGTCTTGCTCTTCACCGGCCGCATGCAACAAAGATGCCTTGGCGCTGGCCGATTTAGCAGTCAACGCCTGCCCCTCATACAACGCTTGAGCACAAATTTCGCCTGCATGATTGACCCGCATTAAACCCGCAACATGCTTGCGCTCGTCATCTGACAATTCAGACTCTTGCTGGTCCGCGCCAGGACTACGGCGAGTGCCGGTATGACCGCCTGTTAGTGTCTTCAGACTTCTATCAATGCCACCAATAAGGTCATCAACAAATGAATTTGAATTACGCATAGTAGTTACCCTTATAAACCTTTCTGACGACAATAGTTAGTTACCAATCAATCATTAAGCAAAGACCCATCATTTACTGTTCAACGACCTATTGCCCTATGGCCAATGTCCTTGCGGAAATATCTGTTCCGCCAGCCTATTAAGTCGACACGCTCGTAAGCAAGCACTTGAGCCATTTCAACACTCTCACCTAAACCTACAACACAAAGCACGCGTCCACCGGCTGTCACTACTCTACCATCAGCCAGCCGAGTCCCGGCATGAAAAACTTTAGTGTCTAACAAGTCTTTATCTAAGCCTGTAATCTCGTCGCCGCCCGCATAATCTCCAGGGTATCCGCCTGCGGCCATCACAACACCTAACGCCATCCGCGGATCGAAATCTAACGGCGCATCTGTAAGCGTGCCAGCCACCGCAGAAATTAGGCACTGCAGTAAATCGGCACGCAGGCGCATCATTACAGGCTGGGCTTCTGGATCACCAAAACGACAGTTAAACTCTACAACCTTAATCTGACCCTCATGATCAATCATTAAACCAGCGTACAAGAAACCAACATAAGGCATACCGTCAGCGGCCATGCCCGCCAAGGTTGGATTAATCACTTTCTCCATCGCCAACTTATGCACGGCACTGGTCACCACTGGGGCTGGTGAGTAAGCGCCCATACCGCCAGTGTTAGGACCACGATCACCATCGTCACGGGCCTTATGATCTTGAGAAGAAGCAAAGGGTATTGCCGTTTTACCATCACATAAGCAAATGAAACTCGCTTCTTCGCCCTGCAAAAATTCCTCAATAACCACTTTGTGACCGGCTTCGCCAAAACCGTTGCCGCTGAGCATATCTTCCACCGCTGCAATGGCTTCATCTTCGTTTTGCGCAACGACTACGCCTTTGCCAGCAGCTAAGCCGTCGGCCTTCACAACTATCGGCGCACCATTGTCCCTAATGTAATGAGTGGCTTCGCTTACGTCTGTAAATGAGGCAAAAGCTGCGGTGGGTATATTATGCCGCGACATAAAATCTTTGCTAAATGCTTTAGAGCCTTCTAATTGCGCGGCCGCTTGAGTAGGACCAAAACAAGACAGTCCCGCAGCTGTAAATTGGTCTACTGCGCCTAAAACCAACGGCGCTTCCGGTCCCACTACGGTGAAGTCGACATGCTCAGCGCGAGCCAACGCCATCAAGCCTTGGATATCTGTTGCTGCAACATCTACATTGCGTACATTCGCCTCTAAGCCAGAGCCTGCGTTACCTGGAGCAACCAAAACCTCATCTACTCCGGCACTTTGTGCAAGCTTCCATGCCAGAGCATGTTCACGTCCACCTGAACCAATGACTAATACTTTCATCGTCTCACCTTTTAATTTGCTGGCTACTTATTAGCTTACTGTCTGAGTAAATGGGATGCTTTAATGTCTAAAATGTCTTATGCCCGTAAAGACCATAGCAATACCATGTTCGTCAGCGGCATCAATAACTTCTTGGTCACGCATAGAACCACCTGGCTGAATCACCGCACTAATACCGGCCGCCGCCGCTGCGTCTATGCCATCACGGAAGGGGAAAAATGCATCTGAGGCCATCACAGAGCCCGGCACCACAAGGCCCTCTTCATCTGCTTTTAGACCGGCAATTTTGGCACTAATCACGCGACTCATTTGCCCTGCACCAACACCTATAGTTTGTAGATCTCGAGCGTAAACAATGGCATTGGACTTAGTGAACCAAGCAACTTTCCATGCAAAGTGCAGATCAAGCATCTGGGCTGGCGTAGGTTGCGCTTTAGACACCACGCGAAGCGCGTCTTCATCTAGGCACAACTCGTCGGCGCTTTGCACCAACAAGCCACCACCAACTCGTTTAAGCTCACGACCACGAGGACTGGCATCAAGTGGCCCACAAGACAGCAGGCGTACATTTTTCTTTTGCTTGGCAATCTCAATAGCTTGCGCATCTACGCTAGGTGCTATAACCACTTCAACAAACTGTTGTTGTAGAATAGGTGCGAGTACTTCGCCAGTTAGTGGGCGATTAAATGCAATTATGCCGCCAAAAGCTGAAGTAGGATCCGTGGCAAAGGCCTTGTTGTAAGCCTCCATCAAATTAGCGCCAATACCTACACCGCATGGATTTGCATGCTTCACAATGACACAGGCAGGTTGTTCGAACACTTTCACGCACTCAAGAGCAGCATCTGTATCAGCGACATTATTGTAAGAAAGCTCTTTTCCTTGCAGTTGTTTGTAGGACGCGATCTGACCAGATTTAGCGGGATTCACTTCACGATAAAACGCAGCCTGTTGATGCGGGTTTTCGCCGTAACGCATGTTGTCCATCTTATCGAAAGTAAGCGTCAGTGAATCTGGCAACAACTCCTCAGAACCAAGGTAACCGGCAACGGTTGCATCATATTGAGCAGTATGCCGAAATGCTTTCACAGCAAAACTGCGACACATGCCCTCATCAATAGTATTTGCAGCCAAGCATTCACCAACCTGCGCATAGTCCACGGGGTCGACTACGGTGAGTACGCTGGCATGATTTTTTGCAGCGGCTCGAACCATAGTCGGGCCACCGATATCAATGTTCTCAATGGCCATTTCATCAGTGCAATCGTCCTTGGCAATAGTTGCGGCAAATGGATAGAGATTAACTACAACTAAATCAATTGGATTGATGTCGTTAGCAGCCATTACTTCTTCATCAATACCCCGGCGCGCCAAAATGCCGCCGTGAATTTTCGGGTGCAGTGTTTTCACACGTCCATCCATCATTTCAGGAAAACCTGTATAGGAGGCAACTTCAGTCACCGCAATACCAGCTTTTTGCAGTGCCGTGTAAGTGCCTCCAGTGGAGAGAATCTCTACATCTGCCTTAACTAGGGCTTGGCCTAACTCTGCTAAACCACTTTTATCCGATACGCTAATCAGCGCCCTACGAATATTTATTGGCATCTATCGCTCCTTCCTATAAAGATAATAACTGGGGCTTTGTTGCCCAAATTTCAAATATGATTAATTACTTGCCTGCAAAAACAAAGGCCTCTAGGCAGCTGAGTTCATTTGCTTATGATCTTCATTAACAACATGCAAGTTACTGGTAAAAGCCAGTGCGCCTTTGCTTTGCAAACTCAGCCAAACCACTTGAGCGTCGGCAGAATCTAACGACATAAACGCCCGACAAAGGTGAGACGCACCTAGTCGGCCCAAATAGGCTTCTATGTGCTTACGGGCAATTCGCATACCTTGTTCAGGGCCGTAAAATTCGTGCATTAGCTTGAGATGACGCAGCATAATCTTTAGTTGCTGCTGACGATTTAACAAAGGCTTACCCGCCAACTCAGCAAAAATCCATGGCTGACCAATAGCGCCACGACCAATCATGACGCCATCGGCGCCACTAATTTTTCGAGCTTTTTGCGCGCTGGCCAAACTGTCTATATCACCATTAACCAGTAAAGGAATATTCAGCTTTTGCTTAGCCAGCTGTATTTTTTCGTAACTGGCTTGGCCTTTAAAACGGCAGGCACGGCTGCGGCCGTGCATCACCACCATGCGCGCACCCGCTTCTTGGGCCACACACGCGGCTAATACACCCGCCTCATCATCGATGGTCAGGCCGGTGCGCGTCTTAATAGTCACCGGCACGTCAACAGCGCCGGCAACAGATTCAACAATGCGACCAATATTATCAATATCACCCAACAGCGCAGAACCAGCGGCTTTGCGACAAACCTTTTTCGCAGGACAACCAAAGTTAATGTCTATGACTTCCACGCCTTCACCGACCAAGCGCTTGGCCGACTCGGCCATAACCCGCGGATCGTGACCGGCAATTTGAACAGCATTGGGATTTACGCCAGGCACCAGCACGCGCCGCAAACGACTCTTGCCGGTTTCCCACAACTCAGCTTTTGAGGTGACCATCTCACTAACCATATATCCGGCACCCAGTTCCCAAGCCAACGTGCGAAAAGGCACATCTGTCAGACCAGCCATAGGCGCAAGCGCAAAAGGGCTGCGCAAGGACACGGTAGAGCTTAGTGAAATGGAATTTTCTGGCGCCACAACTGGCATTTTTCTACCTCAGTTTTAGAGGCCGCAATGATAGCGCTGTCGAGGAAAAATCTATAGTAACAAGTAGATTGAAAAGAACAAAAAGAGAACAGAAAAGACGCCAACGAAGGGCGTAACAAAAGACGAAACAAAAGACTCAGGCACGGTCGCATAAAAGCGCGCAAAATAGCGCGCAAGGAGAATGCAAAAATGGGTGTAAAAATGAGCGAAAAAAAGCCGACAAATAATGCCGACCCTATTTTGCAGCGCCTCTAAGCTCATCTGCAAACCCAGAAGCGCAGGCTGTCTACATCTTCATTTCATAAAAGCACAGCTTGTTGCCATCGGCGTCGCGCACGTAAGCACCATAGAAGATGGGCAAACGCTCACCGGGCGCACCGTCGTCGGTAGCACCCAACTCCATCGCTTTGGCATACAGGCGGTCAACGCCAGCACGGTCGCCGCCAGGAATCGCAATCATGTTGCCATTACCGGAAGCAGGCGCTTCTTCATTGTAAGGCACGCAAATGGCAATCATCGGCGCATCAGGGCCAGTGCCATAGAACTTAATGCGATCCATGCCAATCAACTGGGTAGCACCCAATTCAGCAAGTAAGGCACCGTAAAACTCGCAAGCGCTGTCCATATCGCTCACACCAATAGTGGTATATCCAATCATTCCAAACTCCTAGTTAAGATAGCCTGAATCTTTTACAGCTAACCCTAACCCACATGCAACCTATAATGAGGACCAAGCCGAAAAACCCGAGAGAAGCATCAATCCAAACGACACACGGTAAATATAGAAAAAACGCACAACAAAGGAATTGTTCCCCCACAAACCATCGCTTTAGTAAAAAGTGCGAGATGTTCCCCCACAGATCGTGGCCCTAATAAAAAGAGTTCCCCCACAGACCATGGCCTTAACAAATAGAAAGACCACACAACAAAGGAATTGATTCCCCACAGACCATCGCTTTAATAAAAAGAGCCCCCCACAATCCATCGCCTTAACAAATAGAAAGACCCCACAACAAAGGAATTGATCCCCCACAGACCATCGTTTTAATAAAAACCAACCCCAACCAAACACGCCCACTGCTCTTCTATAATCGGCGCTTCAAATTGAATACTCGGATAAGCTGCCATCACTTCATTAGCCTGTTCAGCCAGCACCCCCGATAAGACCAAACGTCCACCCGGGCTAAGCAATCCGACAAATTCGTCAGCTAAACTGATCAATGGCGCTGCCAATATGTTGGCTACAAGAACGTCGAAGGCGCCTGCAAATTTGGCACGCTCCGAGTCTGGCAATTGCTGCCACTGAGCTAACGACAAAGTATCGATATTGGCAGCGATATTATTGAATTCAGCGTTTTCGTTAGTCGCAAGCACAGCTTGTTCATCGTGATCTACTGCCACTACCTCAGCGCCCAAAAGCGCCGCGCCAATAGCCAATATTCCAGACCCACAACCAAAATCCATCACTCGTTGCTGGGGTTCAAGGTGAGATGCTATCCACTCAAGACACATGCGCGTTGTGGGGTGACTGCCGCTACCAAAAGCTAAGCCAGGCTCTAAATATAAATAAGTTTGGTCGCTTTCGACAGTTGATGCTTCGACAACCTCGCCCGCGCCCTCAAAAGACTTGGGCTGCAACCATAACCGGCCACCGAATTGAGCATTGACCGCATGATTGAGCATGCGCAGCTGCCAATCTTCTTCACCAACAAAGTCCACTTCCAAGCGCTGGTGAATATCGGCATCAATACTGGTTAGGGCTTCTCGAAGCGCGGGAATATCCGCATCTAGGGGGAACAGTGCTTTAAGCCGAATACTACTCCACAAAGGAATAGCGCCTGGGTCAGGCTCAAGTACTACCTCGTCGGCTAAGCTTTCTAACGTCACAGCGGATGCACCGGCTTGAATCAGCAACTCTTCCGCCATTGCTACATTTACAGACGTCAGCGACAACGTTACCTGTAGCCAGCTCACGAAAGTTTAAACAGCGCTGATCCAGTAGAGACAGCCTCACCGTTCGCCACACATATTTCAGTAACAATACCCGAGTGCACCGCGGTGATTTCATTCATCATTTTCATACTTTCAATAATGCACAGCACTTCGCCAGCGTTAACCTGCTGGCCCAGTGCAACAAAAGGTTGGGCATCCGGATTCGCCGCCTGATAAAACACACCGGCCATTGGCGAAATCACAGTCTGCGTGGGCACGGGCGCAGCTTGTGTTGCAAGCACGGCGGTAGAAACACTGGGAGCAGAGACAGCACTAGACTGCCCAGGTGCTGAATTTGGCATAACAATACGAATGGACTCATCGCCACTACTCACTTCAAGCTCAGAAATACCTGACTCTTCTACTAGCTCAATTAATTTTTTTACTTTGCGCAGATCCATATTGCTCTCCAATGACTGCTGGCCCAGCCGCTGCATCGTCACCCAACTTTATCGGACCTGCTGCGGCAGCTTTTACTAAGGATTTGTTAAATTGCGTGACGCCGCTTGCAGGGCAAATTCATAGCCTTGAGAACCCAATCCGGCGATGACGCCCACAGCAATATCACTCAAATAGGACGTATGGCGAAAGGTCTCGCGTGCGTGGACATTAGATAAATGCACTTCAACAAAAGGAATAGACACCCCAAGAAAAGCATCGCGCAAGGCGATACTCGTGTGCGTAAGTGCACCCGGGTTGATAATAATGAAATCAACACCGTCAGCCTTGGCTTGATGCACAGCGTCAACTAACTCGTGCTCGGCATTACTTTGCATGCAGGTCATGGTTTGACCCTGCTGGGCGGCCAAGCTCACCAAGCGGGCTTCGATATCTGCCAAAGTTTCATTGCCATAAACGTCTGGCTCTCGAGTCCCCAGCAAATTTAGATTTGGGCCATTGAGTAGCAAAATTTTTGCATTAGGATTAACCATAAAACACCTTCAGGTAATATCGCCCAGCAATTGGGCAAAATTTTTATCTACATTCACAATGCGAGAAGTTTATAGCTAAACGCGGCTATTTAGCTACACGTTCAAAGATTTTTTATCACTCTATACTTGCCTTATATCTTGGAGGCAGCCAAAACTCGGGCTAAATGAGCAGAGAAACGTGCCACGTCCACTTCACCTTGCACCCTAAATTCTTCTATCTCGCGCGCATCTTCATCAAAAAACACCATACTTGGAGGCCCAAATAAACCAAAATGCTTCAACAACGCACGGTCAATTTCATCATTAGCGGTTACATCGGCTTTCAGCAAAGTATATTGCTGCAGCAAGCTAGCCACCTCAGGCGCAGGAAAAACATTACGCTCCATGATCTTGCAGGAAATACACCAGTCCGCGTATAGATCCAACATAACCGGCTTATCGCTGGCTAATATCAAACCTTCCACTTGCTCTAAGCTTTTTACTGGCTGCCATTGCACTTCATTCGACTCACCCGCACCAGCGCTTCCGCCACCATAGCTGCTAGCAAACTTAAGCGGTTGTAGCGGATCAACGGCGCCGGAAGCTGCGCCCACTAAACAAAAAGCACCCCACATCAGCATGATTAAACCTACCATCTGGCTGAATTTGGAAGTTGCATCCTTCACCGTGAAATCTAACGCACCAAGGAATACCCCGCTGCCCAACAAGAGAATTGCCCAGAGGGCTAAAACCATTGAGCCCGGCAACAACCGTTCCAACAGCCATATCGCCACGCCCAATAAGCCAACACCAAAAGCGCCTTTGACTAAATTCATCCAAGCACCAGCGCGAGGCAGCCAATGCCCTCCACTGCCACCCACAACAAGCAGCGGCACGCCCATACCCATGCCTAGGGCAAAAAGCGTACTACCGCCCAACACCACATCTCCGGTGTTGGATATATAGATCAGTGCGCCGGCCAGAGGTGCCGATATACAGGGCGAAACCACCAAGCTGGAAAGCGCGCCCATAACAAAGACCGAAGGGTGTCGACCGCCACCCTGAGCGCCACTACGCTCACCTAACCACTGCTGCAAACCTTGCGGCAGCGCCAATTCATAAAAACCAAACATGGACCCTGCCAGACCCACAAACACCACGGCAAAGGTAATAAGCACTGCCGGGCTTTGCAGTTTGGCCTGCAAATTCAATTCGGCGCCAAATAAACCCACCAAGGAGCCGACCAGGGCGTAGGTCAAGGCCATGCCAAGTACGTAGGCCATGGACAAGCTAAAGGCGCGGGACTTAGATAAGCCCTCACCTTCACCAACAATGATGCTGGATAAAATCGGCACCATGGGAAATACACAAGGTGTAAAGGCCAGACCAATACCCAGTAAGAAAAATATCGCCCAAGAGTAGGCATAGCTTTCCTCTGCTAAAACACGAGCCAATTCTCGATCTTCGGTTTCAGCGCTTTCGACCGCTTTGCCAGTTGCGGGAGTTGCAGAAGATGCCGCCGCTGAACTCGATACCTTGTTTGGTGACGATGCACCACCGAATGAGGTATCTGCACCAAACTGGGGGGCTTGGCCGGCAGGAATTAGCCCCGCGGGTGTAAAAGTAAAATCTCTGGTTTCCGGCGGATAACACAAGCCTAAATCAGCACAACCCTGGTAGTTAATGCTGATCGTTGCGCCATTTGTGGGACTACCAATCAACGGCACTTCGATCTCAACGTGGTCGTAGTAAACCTCTACCTCACCAAAGTACTCATCAACTTTGGTTTTTCCATCAGGAATTTTGGCCTCAGCCAACATCGCCCCGCCCTGGTCAGCAGACAGCTGAAATGCGAACTGATGCTGATATAAATAATATCCGGGCGGCATCTGCCAGCGCGCAACAATAGTCCTATTTGGGTTAAGTTCAGCAGTTAAGCGGAAAGCTTCATCCACACGCAAAAATTCTGGCTCTTCACCCAACCAATCGGTTGCGGCCTGAACACTAGATACCCCAAAGGTCAACGCTGCGGCAATCACGATGGCGCAAAGACGAGCCCAGCTCACATTCGGCCTAGGCGTAACCTCGATCGGCGCGGGCTCAATAAACCCAGGTGCTGGCTTGCTCGGCACGGGTGCTGACTTGTTCAGCGTCACTGCACCAGACAGAGAATTAGAAAAAATGGTTCCCACGATTAACCTCGCAATAATTTCAACACAGCTTTCAGCATTATTTCCAACACTTCTTTTAACGCTAAACCGAACTCTGCACACGGCGAATAATACCGGCACTGTCCGCGCATTGTTAGCTTAGCCGGCCAACATTACGCCGGATCTCACGACAAGAGGGCCTGCGACCTTATGAGAGGTCCTGAAAATGCGTCTCGCGGAGGATAACTCTATAGATATCTAGCGCATGTCGTTAAGATACGCTCAGCACACTTTCATTTAATTACACAGCGCCCCTCAACGACCAACGCAACATGAACTATGTACATTGAAGCAACTCGCAGGAAGGATACTGGTGTGACGACATCAAACAGCCCTACAGCGCCTCATACTGTGTATCTTTCTATGCTCGTTTCTTTACTTTTGAACATTCTCAGTGGCTGTGCGGCAATAGCCCCCAACTCTAACGGGGCAGCTAGGGCAAATGATGTAAACATTGACCCCGCACTCCAGCGCCAACTTTACAAACTTGAAGACCAAGCCGAATTCGCCATTAAGCAGAATCACCTCACTTACCCAAAGGAAGGCAGCGCAGTGAGTCTTTTTGAGCAAATGCTCACCCTCAACCCAGGCAACAAAGAAGCCATTCGTGGTCTTGAGCAAGTGGTAGAAGAATATGTTGCTTTGGCTTTAGCCGCTGCCAATGAGCGACTGTTTGCAAAAGCCAAAGCTATGCTCGCTCGCGCCAAACTAGTTGATGCCGACCACCCCTCAATAGCACCAACCATGAAGCAAATACATCTACTGGAAAAAGCCAAGCGCAAAACCATTAAGTTAAACGCCAAGCAACTATTCACTGCAGCGACAAAAAGCCAAATTACCACTCTCGTTAAGGCTGGTAGCAATAGCTGTCATTACGCTATTGCTGTAAATAACGACGAACAAGGGCGCTGGATCTACAAAGCAATAAAAGACGCAACATTTAACAGACGCCCAAAGGCTAGAATAATTATTTCTTCACCAACAAGAATCGAGCAAATATGTTTAACGACCCCATAAGCAAAAAAATCGCGCGCAGCCGAGCAGTGGCAGGATTACTTACAAACAGGGGACCAACAGGCAGATTAATCATTGCGCTCAGTATTTTGTTCGCCGTCGCAGGATGCGGCGAAACCACAATGAGCAATGGCGCTACCGCTTCTAGCAGTGCCAGCACCACACCGGCCCCTTTACTAGAAGTTAGCCACGCCAAAGTGCGAGGCCTATTGCCTGGCCGCAATATGACAGCAGCCTACTTCACTCTGAAAAACAACCGCCCTACTGCTGTAACACTGAGCGGTGCTAAATCCGCTTCTGCAACTGCGGTAGAGATGCACACCGTAGAAATGGTGGCAGAACAAATGCGCATGCGGCCACTCGCAGAGGTGGTTATAGAGCCCGGACAAAGCGCGACGTTCGTCAGCGGCAGTCACCATTTGATGCTATTCGAAGTTGCAGAAATTGAGACCTCTATGACAATTATCTTACAGTTTAAAGATGGCACCGAGCTACCCATAGAGTTCAGCAAGGTCAATATCTCAGGTGGCGCGAATTAACTAGCATTTGCAGCAATCGCCCCAAACATCACCAGTAGTACAAACGTAATACCAATTAACTTAGGAATAAGATTAAGAATGAAATGGAAATTCTGGCAATCAACAGATGCAAACTTGGGTCAAACTGAGGCAGCCGACGGCAAAAGCTCAAAGAGCAAGCTTGCTCGCATGGCAACCGCTCTCATAGGTCTGTACCTGTTGATCGCTATAGTTGTCGGCGTTATCTGGTCCATAGAACCTGCGGGGATTGATAGCTTCGAAAGTCCAGGGCAGGAACCCACTTCAGGTCAAAGCACAGTTACCGGCACAACTACTACGGCGACCTTTATTGCCGTGGCAGAAAAAATGTTAAACAAAACTGGCGGCTATCTCAGCAACGATGTATTCCCGCCGGGTGTTTGGCTAGATAATATGCACAACTGGGAATTTGGCGTGCTCACGCTATTGCGCGATACCGCGCGAGTTTATCGCAACGATATTTCCAGATCCCAAAGTCAGTCCGCAGAAAATAAAAACCTAGCTGAGGCTGAGGGTAAATTTTTCTTTAAGAACGACTCGTGGTTCTTACCCAGCACTGAAAATACTTACGCGGAAGGCATCGACTTCTTTAAGGTTTACCAACAACAACTCGCCAACAACCAAAACAACGAAGCACAGTTTTACGCCCGCGCAGATAACTTACAGCAATGGCTGGCGACAACGGAAACCCGCCTAGGCAGCTTGTCGCAACGACTCTCCGCCAGCGTTGGTAAGCGTCAACTCAACACAGACCTAGCTGGTGACAGCTCGGCCAGCCAAAGTACCAGCGCGCCAAACGATCAATTAGTACAAACACCTTGGCTAGAAATTGATGACGTTTTCTACGAGGCTCGCGGGTTTACTTGGGCATTGCTAAATCTATTGAAGGCTGTAGAAACAGATTTTGGCGAAGTACTGGACAAAAAGGCGGCTAGAGTTTCGCTGCGACAAATCATTCGAGAATTAGAGCCCACGCAGCAAACGCTTTGGAGCCCCATGGTACTTAACGGCGACGGCTTCGGTATTGTAGCTAATCATTCTCTGATCATGGCATCGCACATTTCCCGCACAAATGCAGCCATTACCGACTTAAGGACCCTGCTCACCCAGGGCTAGGTGAAATGGGGCGGCGCGTTTTTCGATACCTTCAACAGCTATCGTTAACACGCGCCGATTATGCTTCCACCCAAACACCTTTGCTGATCATTACCCAAGTCCCACAACATACCGAGGCATTACAACTAGCATGTCGCCCAGACATAGGTATTATCTGACTAGCTCGGTGGAGCGGATGCGGGGGCATCCTTGGGGAAAAAATCTATTTATAGGGTTACAGCAGTACATATTCTATATGCATTAAGAACCTTTCAACTTAGGGTTATACGCGGCCGTTCTTCAATAATTTAATTTTCTGTTGGGGACCGAAATGAATGATCTTTCTCTAATCCCACCGTTAGTAGGTGTAGTGGGTTTACTTGTCTCGTTTGTGATTTATGCCGTTGTGAGGAGTTATGATCCTGGCACTGCTGCATTAAAAAAGATTGCCGATGCCATACACGAGGGTGCCATGGTGTTTATGCGTCGTGAATACATTATGTTGTCCATGTTCGCATTGGTGCTATTGATTGGCATTTACTTCACTCCTGGACTAGGTCCTAAAACAGCCACCGCATTCTTAGCTGGCGCTGTGTCCTCAATGCTTGCAGGTTGGTTCGGTATGTACACCGCCACCCAGGCGAATGTTCGAACAACCACCGCTGCACATAATTCAGGCCAAGCTGCCGCGTTATCTGTGGCTTTCTTTGGCGGCTCAATAATGGGCTTAGCCGTTGCTTCATTAGGTCTAATGGGCTTGGGGCTTATTTATTGGCACTTCGGTGGCGACCCAGAAACAGTCCACCACATTCACGGCTTTGGCATGGGGGCATCGGTAGTCGCCTTGTTCTCCAGAGTCGGTGGCGGCATTTTCACTAAGAGCGCTGATGTAGGTGCCGATTTAGTTGGCAAGCTAGAGCAAGGTATTCCAGAGGATGACCCCCGCAACCCGGGTGTTATTGCCGACAACGTAGGCGACAACGTCGGTGATGTGGCAGGTATGGGATCAGATATCTTTGAATCCTACTGCGGCTCTATGATTGCAACTATCGCTATTGCCGCCACCTTAGCGCTAGGCTCTTTGAACATGTTGGTGCCAGGTGCCAGCGAAGGTGACGCTCGCGCCGCGCTGATGTTTTTACCTTTAGCGCTGGCCTCGGTTGGCCTCATCGCCTCCATTATTGGCATTGGCATTGTGCGCGGTTTTTCCGCAGCAAACCCTGCTGTAGCACTGCGTATTGGTATGATTGGCACTCCGATCTTATTCATCGCGGCAGGTTACTTCTTACTCCAAACACTTGGCATATCAAATAACATTTGGTTGTCCGTTGTGTTTGGTGCCGCAGGCGGCGTTGGTATCGGTCTCATCACTGAGTACTACACCTCCGCAGCGCCGGTAGTGCGCATTGCTGAATCTGGCAAAACCGGCCCAGCTACTGTCATGATCACCGGCTTAGCCGTGGGCATGCAATCTGTTGTGGGTCCACTACTTATCATTTGCGGCATTATTTATGTTTCAACTGAACTAGCAGGCCTATATGGAGTTGGCGTTGCAGCTGTTGGTCTTTTGGCAACAGTAGGCATGACAATGGCAGTAGACGCATACGGTCCAATCGCTGACAACGCTGGCGGCATTGCAGAAATGGGTGGCCTCGGCGAGGAAACTCGAGCCATAACAGATTCATTAGATGAACTAGGCAACACCACCGCGGCCATGGGTAAGGGTTTTGCCATCGGCGCAGCAGCATTAGCGGCATTAGCTATTATTGCAGCCTTCGTAGAAACCATAAGCAGTCAACGTGGTGGCGACTTCATCCTGCATATTGGTGACCCTATGGTTCTCATCGGCTTGTTCATAGGCGGCATGGTGCCCTTCCTAATAGCCAGCATGACCATGACCTCCGTGGGTGAAGCTGCAATGGAAATGATTGAAGAAATTCGCCGTCAATTCCGCGAAATTCCCGGCCTTATGGAAGGAACAGCAGATCCAGACAGCGCCAAATGTGTAGACATTGCAACCACTGCAGCGCTACGTCGTATGTTAGCCCCAGGGATTATTGCGGTAGCCGTGCCAATCGTTGTTGGCTTTGGCCTTGGTGCGGAAGCACTTGGCGGCTGCCTAGGTGGCGCACTATTAGGTTGTGTATTACTTGCGCTGACTATGGCTAATGCCGGCGGCGCGTGGGATAACGCTAAGAAATATGTTGAGAAAGGTAATTTGGGCGGCAAAGGTTCTGACGTTCACGCAGCAACAGTAGTCGGCGACACGGTGGGAGATCCGTTCAAGGATACCTCTGGTCCAGCCATGAACATTCTGATTAATGTTATGGCTATTGTCAGTTTGGTTATTGCACCAGTTCTGAGTTGAGTCTCGACTAAGGATTGGTCAAAGGATCGAGCAAAACGATCCGCATTAAAAAAGGGGCTTCGGCCCCTTTTTTCTACTCCGCTATTCGGGTTTAGCGTCCAGCATTGCGCCTAATGCTTCCCAAGATTTCAGTTTGTGTCTTTCGAAACCCAACCAATACAACCTAGCTATTACTGCACCGATTAAACTACCTAAAAAAAGTGCGCTTTGGCCAAGTTCAAACAAAGAATATTCAGTGCTACGCCAAAAAATTAGGTTGAATAGGAAAAAGAAAAGAAGCGTATTAGATAACGTGAAGACGAAGAAGTTACTTGAGCAACTTGCGTAAAAAGGCGGTTTAAACCAAACACTAAATAGCTCCAATAGCCTGTGGGTTATTGGGTGTATCCTTTCAGCCGGAATACCTAGTTGCTCCAACTCGGCTCTTGCCAGCTCACACTGCTGGCTGAATCCGTCTTATTTGCTATTGTCCACAGTCGTCTCTCCAACACAGCCATCTAATCATGACTGCGATAGCTGAGAGTCAAATGCCAGCCATACACTTACAAAATGCAATGCTTTACAGACACTGATTTGGCAGATCCTTAACCCAGAAATTTCGCTATTTCCAACAGAGCGTCCAAACAACCCGGCCATTAATCACTTCCAGATTGTGAGAATACATTGAGGAGTGGGACCAGAGTTGCGCAGGCGGTGGCTTATTTGCCTTTCTGGCTTTTGTTGTGGGGTTAGATTTCTGGCTTGTCTTTTTGTTTCGCTCTCTGTTCGGATTTCAGGCCCAAGTTCCGGACAACCTGCGCCCTGTCTCTTATACACATCTCCGAGCCCACGAGACGGACTCCTATCTCG
>OJFS01000075.1_pt1 | contig 53003 bp, 50 predicted proteins | sample 1594231 | NCBI WGS metagenome assembly OJFS01 (sample SAMN05416847, study PRJEB24817) | seawater metagenome | isolation source: Sea water | place: Canada:Atlantic | collected 2013-07
GAGATAGGAGTCCGTCTCGTGGGCTCGGAGATGTGTATAAGAGACAGATATTACATTCCATATTTTTGTTTAAATTTTTCAACGCGTCCCGCAGTATCCAATATTTTCTGCTTACCAGTATAAAAAGGGTGACATTTAGAACAAACTTCAATATTTGTATCTTTTGCCATGGTTGATTGAGTTTTAAACGAATTACCACAACTACAAGTTACGGTTATTTCTGGATAGTTTGGGTGTAAGTCTTTTTTCATAATTAGTTATTACTTATAATCTTAAATATTTATCGTATTTTATAGAAAGTTTTGTAAAAATCAATGCTTAATTGATTCGTTAACTTCTTCGCATACTGTCAAAAAAATCTGAGTTATTTTTGGTAGATCGCACCTTATCTAAAAGGAATTCCATCGCTTCTAGATCATCCATAGGGTAAAGTAACTTTCTTAAAACCCATATTTTTTGCAGAACGTCAGAAGGAATAAGTAACTCTTCTCTTCGGGTGCTTGACTTATTAACATTGATAGCAGGATAAATTCTTTTTTCAGCCATTTTTCTCTCAAGGTGAATTTCCATGTTACCTGTGCCTTTAAATTCTTCATAAATCACATCATCCATTCTTGAGCCAGTTTCAACAAGTGCTGTGGCAAGTATTGTAAGAGATCCACCTTCTTCTACATTTCTTGCTGCACCAAAAAAACGTTTTGGTCTTTGTAGGGCGTTTGCGTCAACACCGCCTGTTAATACCTTTCCTGATGATGGAATTACAGTATTATAGGCTCTCGCAAGCCTTGTAATGGAATCCAAAAGAATTACCACGTCTTTTTTATGCTCAACCAATCTTTTAGCTTTTTCTAAAACCATATCTGCGACTTGAACATGCCTTGTAGCCGGTTCGTCAAAAGTCGAGGCTACTACCTCACCTTTAACGGACCTAGACATTTCGGTAACTTCTTCAGGCCTCTCATCTATAAGCAATACAATAAGAGAGACATCTGGATGATTTGCAGTTATTGCATGCGCAATATTCTGTAACATGACTGTTTTACCACTTTTAGGACTTGCTACTATTAAACCTCTTTGGCCTTTTCCGATAGGCGCAACCATATCAATCACTCGGCTTGTATTATTCTCTTCTACATTAGAATCTCTCTCTAATACAAGAGGTTTAGTGGGGTGTATAGGAGTTAAGTTTTCAAACAGAATCTTATTTTTTGTATTTTCAGGTGCGTCATTATTGACCTTATCAACCTTAACTAGAGCAAAGTAGCGTTCGCTATCTTTTGGTGTTCTAATTTCACCAGCAATCGTATCTCCAGTGTGTAGATTAAATCTTCTTATTTGTGAAGGTGAAACGTATATATCTGCTGGACCAGCTAGGTATGAAGAGTCGGATGACCTTAAAAAGCCAAACCCGTCCTGCAATACCTCTAAAGTACCATCACCAATTAACTTATCCCCATTTGTAGCTTTATTCTTTAATATAGCAAAAATTAGATCTTGCTTACGCATTCTTCCTGCATTTTCAATTTTGTCAGAATTTGCTAAGTCAACTAGTTCGGTCACAGGAAGGTGTTTTAGATCAGATAAATGCATATTTTTTTAAATTGTACTGTCAATGAATGCTATTAGTTGTGATTTAGATAAAGCACCTTTTTTATCAGCCTCGAAGTTACCATCTTTAAAGATGATTAATGTAGGTATAGCTCGAACTGCGAACTGAGCGGCAATCTTTTGATTCTCATCTATATTTATTTTTGCAACAATTAACTTGCCATCATAGTCTTTGGAAATATCATCGAGTATAGGTGCAATTGCTTTACATGGACCACACCACTCAGCCCAAAAATCGACTAAAACGGGTATTTTTGCTTGAAGAACCTTTTCTTCAAATTGGTCATCTGTAACGTGAATAATATTGCTCATATGTTTTATTGAATTTTATTACTTAGAATTGATTAAATATTTAAGATAGTGTTTCTATGAATAATGATATGATAATTGAAACTATAAGGTTTATCAATAACTAATTTATTTCCTCAGTATTAACTGTTTTCGTTGCCGGGTTTGATTTGACAGAGTTAACAATTTCAAATAAGGGAACAACTTTTTTGACACCCCTCGAAGATTGAGCAATTGATATAGCTTTATCTACTTCCTGTTGATTTAAAATACCCATTAAGTACACAACCCCCTCCTCTGTGAATACTTTTAAATGAAGTATTGAAAGCGCAGTTTGATCCTTACCATCTTCAGCAAATACTCTCGATACAACATTACTTGTAATTGCCATATCGCTTGTAATTCCTCGCACAGTATTTTCAGGCCCTACAGTCATATAGTTATCAACTTTTTTTACATTTTCCATATTGGTAACTATGCTTAATATCTCATCTATAATTTTTTGATTTGGTGATTGCCCAGTAATAAGGACAACTTGATTGTAACTAACAAAATTTGCCCTAAATTCACCTGCGATATCTTGAGTCTTTAATACTGTTTGCCATTCTAGTTTTTCATCAGTAATTTGGGACTCAGTTGTTCTCCTATCTGAATATGAAGTTGGAACACCAAGAACTCCGGCAGCACAACCAGATAAAAAAAATGTAATTGATAAAATTAATGAGATTAAAAAATAATTTGATTTGGGATACATAAAATAAATTATATACTTATTGAATAAATTTTATATTAATTAATTAATTACAAATTAAATTCTTTACATGAGTTCAACCCTTTACATTGTTGGGACACCGATTGGAAATCTAGATGATATCTCATCAAGAGCTCTTAAGATTTTAAATAGCGTAGATTTAATTGCCTGTGAAGACACAAGGCATTCCAAGCATTTGCTATCTAAATTTTCCATAAATAAGAAACTCGTCTCTTTACATCAGCATAATGAGGAAAAAAAGAGCAGTTTTTTAATCAAAGAAATACAGAGTGGCAAATCAATAGCCTATATTTCTGACGCAGGTACACCTGGTATTAGTGATCCAGGAGCTTATCTGGTAAAAAAGGCTTTAGAGTCTAAAATTAAAGTAGTTCCAATACCGGGAGCTTCATCAATCACTACAGCGTTTTCAGCTGCGGGCATAATTGCAACTCAATTCAATTTTTATGGATTTTTGCCAAATACTGACAGCAAGAGTAGAAAAGTCATCAAACAATTTAATAATAGTCAATTTACCTCAGTTTTTTTTGTTTCACCTCATAGGGTTCTTAAAACCTTAGAGTTACTTGAAGAAATTTATGGCTCGATGCAGAGAATTTTTATTGGTCGTGAATTAACAAAGTTATATGAAACTATTTATAAAGAAAATTTGGATGACTTATTAATTAAATTCAGAAAAGAAAAACATAACCTTAAAGGTGAGTTTGTTATTATTATAGAGGCGGTAGAGCAGGAACAAAAAAGCTCACGCAATATTGAGGCAGAAAATGCTCTAAGAATTATGCTTAATGAATTAAGTTTGAACCAGTCTGTAAAGCTTGTATCACAGATTTTTAAAATGAAGAAAAATGAAATATATAACTTAGCTTTAGGGATAAAAAATAATGATAAATGAATTAATTATTCCAAAACCTGACGATATGCATCTTCACCTCAGGGAGGGGGGGATGTTAAAAATAGTAAGCCAACACTCAGCAAGCCAGTTTGGAAGAGCTATTATTATGCCCAACCTAAAAAAACCGATCACAAATACCTCGTTAGCACACTCCTATTATGATGAAATAAAAAAACATACCAAAAGTTATCAATTTAAACCATTAATGACTATTTATTTCAATGAAGGGCTAGCTTTAGAAGAATTAAAAAAAATAGAAGCCTCTTCAAAAATAATTGGTATTAAGCTTTATCCGAAAGGAGTGACGACAAATTCAAATAAGGGGCTAGATTCTTTCCAGTCAGGCTATAATATTTTTGAAATGATGGAAGAATTAGACATCCCTTTACTAATTCATGGAGAAGTTAATGATACTAACGTAGATATATTTGATCGAGAAAAAATATTTATTGAAAAACATTTAATTAGAGCCCATAAAGAATTTCCAAAACTTAGAATAGTGTTAGAACATATTTCAACAAAAGATGCTACAGAGTTTGTAAAAGAGTCAAGCAATAAAATTGCAGCAACTATTACCCCACAACATCTTCTTTATAATAGAAATGAGTTATTTTTAGGTGGTTTGAGACCACATGCGTTTTGTTTGCCGGTGTTAAAAAGAGAAGAACATAGACTCGCAGTTCTTGATGCAGCGATATCTGGTAACCCAAAGTTTTTTCTAGGGACTGATAGCGCTCCTCACAAAAGATCTGAAAAAGAAAGTAGCTGCGGTTGTGCAGGAATTTATTCCGCATTAAATGCTATGGAGATTTATGCAGAAATATTTGATAGAAATAATGCTATTGAAAAATTAGAAAATTTTTGTAGTAAATTTGGTGCTGATTTTTATAAGCTCAACCAAAGTAAAGAGAAATTAAAATTAACTAGATCTAAGAATAAAGTTCCAACCGTTATAAAAATTGATAATGGCGATGTTGTGCCCTTGATGGCAGGTCAAGATATTAGTTGGAATTGTTCTAATATTTAATAAATTTCGGTGATAAAATATGTATTAAGTTGACCAGACAGTCACTACACTTTTGTGTAGAGGAAAGTCCGGGCTCCTAGAGCAGGGTGATGGCTAACAGCCATACATTGTGAGATGAGGAATAGGGCCACAGAGACGAGCGTATTTAGTTACGGTGAAACGCGGCAACCTCCACCCGGAGCAAGGCCAAATAGGATGACGTTAGCACGGCTCGTGTTGTCATCGGGTAGGCTGCTTGAGCATATGAGTAATTATATGCCTAGATGAATGACTGTCCAAGACAGAACCCGGCTTACAGGTCAACTTACCTTCTACTGATAAATCATTGTTATATATAGATTTAAAATTAAAAAGCGCTTGCATTGCGCTTTTTTTTTACCTATAGTAGCTATGTTAGGGAAAAAGTGGTAATTTGTGGGAAATTGCTTAGTAAGTCTAAGGGTATTAAGTAATTTCCCATCTTTTTCTCAGGTAAAGAGGCACTACTTATGTATAGAGGCGCAACACGAATAAACTTAGATGGAAAAAATAGGATTGCGATCCCTACAAAGTATCGTGAAAAAATTCTTATAGAGTCATCAGGCTTACTAGTCCTAACAGCACATATTTACAAATGTTTACTCTTATATCCTCAGTTTGCATGGGAGCCGATTCAAGAAAAGATAATGAATCTATCAAGCTTTGAAAAAAAATCTAGCGGACTTCAGAGATTATTAGTAGGATTTGCTGAGGACATCAGTCTTGATAAAGCAAGTAGATTGGTAATCCCCTCAGAATTAAAAAATTATGCTGAAATAGATAAAAATGCAATTTTCATTGGTCAGGGTAGTCATTTTGAAATTTGGAATTGCGATCATTATTATGAACATTTAACCCAAATAAATATCACTGAAGAAAATGATTTTCCTGACGAACTTAAAGGTTTTTCATTATGAGCAAACATATTCCTGTGATGCTTCATGAAGCAATAAATGCATTAGATATTATCTCAAATGGTTTTTATATAGATTGCACTTTTGGAAGAGGTGGTCATTCAAAAGAAATACTTAAAAAATTAAATGATGATGGAAGATTGCTAGCATTAGATAAAGATTTAGAGGCTGTTAAAGAAGGTGAAACAATTAAAGATAAGCGCTTTGAGATAGTGCATGCCTCCTTTAAAGACTTAAAGGATATTTTAAAAAAAAAAAATTTTCAAAAACCCAATGGAATTCTTATGGATTTAGGAATCTCATCACCACAAATTGATGAAGCAGAACGTGGATTTAGTTTTCAATTAGATTCAAAGCTGGACATGAGGATGAACCAAAGTCAAAAATTAACTGCCTCAGATATTATTAATAATTATGATTATGATGAATTGGTAAAGCTTTTATATAGTTATGGTGAGGAAAAATTTGCAAAAAAAATTGTCAAGGCAATCATTAAATATAGAGAAGAAAAGGGAAAAATATTAAGAACAATTGAATTAGCAGATTTAGTGAATAAAGCTATCCCAAAATTTGATTCAAAAAAAAATCCAGCAACACAAACATTTCAAGCGTTAAGAATAAAGGTAAATGAAGAGCTTTTAGAAATAGAGGAAGTTTTGCCTGCAGCATTCGAAGCTTTAAAAAAAAATGGAAGATTGGCTGTTATAAGTTTTCATTCACTTGAAGATAGAATTATTAAAAATTTCATTAAAGACAGGTTGAATACGGACAAAGTCCCAAAAAAAATTCCAATTTTTCAAAAGCAGATTAAATCACCCCCTATTAGGATTATTCAAAAACTCCAAACTCCCTCAAAGAGTGAAGTATTAAAAAATAAGAGATCAAGAAGTGCAAAGTTACGAGTAATAGAAAAAATTTCGGAGGAAAGGTGAAGTTGAATTTAATACTTTTTTCTTTGTTAATTATATTCGCCTTAGTAAAAATTAATGCACATCATTTATATCGTGTTAATTATCATTCCTTAGAAATAGAAAAACGAAAAACTATTGAGTTAAAGGATGAACAGAATCAACTCTTAATTCAAGAGTCTTCAAAATCAGGCAACGGAAGAATTTCAGAATATGCAAAAAGTAAATTAAAAATGAATCCGCCTGAAAAAAAACAGAAAAAAACGATTAAATGAGAAAAAAAATTAAAAAAAATCATGAGTTTTTTGAGCTTTCAAAATTTAGAAGACGTTTCATGCTTCTTGTTCTTCTAACATTATTTTTTATATTATTTTCTCGTGCTTTTTTTATTCAAGGTATGCAAAAGGACTTCTTGCAACAAGAAGGTTTTGAAAGAAGCAATCGTAATATTGAACTTTATGCTTATAGAGGGAAAATTTATGATAGAAATAATCAAATATTAGCTGCGAGTGAAACTGTCAGGAGTATTACTTTAGAGCCAAATAGGGTTAAATTTAAAAATGGAGATAAAAAAAAATTAGCCAACCTCTTAGGCATTAAAATAAAATCATTAAACAAAAAATTAAAGACTAAGAAAAACCATATTTATTTAAAAAGAAAGGTTGATCCAGAAATTGCTTCCAAAATTTTAGCCTTAAAAATCTCTGGAATTAGCACCGAAAAAGACTATAGGAGATCTTATCCAGACCAAGAAATATCTGCACATGTAGTTGGATTTGCTGGAAATGATGGGAATGGTCTCGAAGGAGTTGAATATAAGAAAAATGATTATTTATCGGGTACACATGGCTATAAAAAGATTTTAATTGATGCAAGAAGAAGGGTAGTTGATAATCTGAGCGAAGTTAGGGTTCCAGTTGACGGAAAAGATGTTCATTTAACTATTGATAAACGACTTCAACACATAGCCTTTCAATCCCTTAAAAAAACAATTAATGATTCCGAAGCAATCTCTGGCTCTGCCATTCTTATTGATTCTAAAACAGGTGAAATTTTAACAATGGTAAATTATCCATCATTTAACCCGAATGAAAGAATGAGGAAGAGAAGTCCTTTTGTAAAGAACAGGGTTATAACTGATGCTTTTGAACCAGGTTCAACATTGAAACCAATTAGCATAGCAGCTGCTTTAGAAAAAAAGGTAGTAAGCGTCAATACAAAAATAGATACAGGTAACGGATTTTATAAAGTTGGACGAACGCAGATAACTGATACAAAGCCACATGGCATCATATCTGTTAAAGAGATACTTCAAACTTCATCAAATATTGGTGTTACTAAAATTGCTGAAAAGTTAAGTAAAAAATATTTATGGCAAACTTACTCTAATTTTGGTATCGGCAATCTAACTGGGGTTAACTTCCCAGGAGAATCGAAAGGGGTTATGCGTGACTATAGTTTATGGAAGGAACGGGATCACTTTAGTGCAAGCTATGGTTATTCAGTAAGCACAACAATTGCTCAGCTTGCTAGAGCATATACTCCTTTTGCTAATAAAGGTGAGATAAAGAACTTAAGGTTATATAAAGGTGATCCAATAAAAATTGGGCAGCGTGTTTTGTCTATAAAGACTTCTGAGGCTGTTTTAAAAATTATGGAATCAGTTACAGAGGAGGGAGGTACTGCAATTCAAGCTTCAATTCCAGGCTATCGAGTGGCAGGAAAAACAGGAACCGCTAGACAGTTTATTAAAGGAGTTGGTTATGGAAAACCAGGAGAAAGAAAATATAATGCTTCATTTGTTGGGATTGCACCTGCCTCAAATCCGAAGTTTATCATGGCTATAACAATCGAAGATCCATCAAAAGGGTCAAATTATGGCGGAGTTGTAGCAGGCCCTATTTTTAGGAGAGTAGTGTCAGAAGCACTAAAGATATACTCAATTCCACAAGATGGCATAGAAATAGAAGCCGAGATCGATAATGATAAAAAAGAGATATGAAAAATGAATTAGAAATTTTTTTGGAGCAATTTGATAAATTGACTCTAGACTCAACACAAATTTCTAAAAATACAGTTTTTATTGCATACCCTGGTAAGAAATTTGATGGAAGAGACTTTATAGAGCAGGCAATAAATAATGGGGCAAAGGGAGTTGTATTTGAATCTAAAAATTTTAAAAAAAACTTAAATCTGAGTATTCCATCAATCGCAATTAATGGCCTTAAAAGTAAACTGCCATCAATTGCAGATAAGTTTTATGCATATCCATCAAAAAAAGTATCAATTACTGGAATTACAGGGACTAATGGTAAAACAACATCTGCTTATTGGTTATCTCAATGTTTAAATTATCTAGGAAGTAAAACAGCATTTATAGGAACTCTTGGGTATGGGGATGCAAAGAGTTTTAAAAAAATACGGAATACTACTCCAAGTGCGTTAGATATTCAGTATGTAATAAAAGATATATCTGAAAAAAAATATAAAAATATAGCAATGGAAGTTTCATCTCATGGAATAAATGAAAAAAGAATAAATAATATTAATTTTAATGAAAGATTATTTACAAATTTAACCAGAGATCATATGGATTACCATAAGACAATGAAGGCTTATGCAGATGTAAAAAGAAAATTTATGTGTGATGGAAAGGATGGAAGCATCATAGTAAATATTGATGATAAAGTTGGAGAGTCAATTTTTAAAAAGTCTACATTAGCAAGTGATAAAAAAATAAGCTTTTCAATTTATAAAAAATCAAAAATTCAAGCAACTAATATAAGTCAAAATAAAAAAAATTTAAAATTTAATCTTAACTATTACGGAGAATCCTTCCCAATAACTTTAGAATTTGGCGGTGAATTTAATGTTTATAATATTTTAGGAGTAGTTGGTTGCTTAAGCTCAAAAGGGTTTGAAATTAATCAAATAATTGATAGCTTGAATTGCGTTACTGGAGTTCCAGGAAGATCTGAATATATAAAAAGTAGAGAATGTCTTCCATCAGTGATGATTGATTATGCTCATACAGATGATGCGTTAGAAAATATTTTAAAGAGCGTAAAAAATAATGCATTTAAAAAAATACTATTAGTTTTTGGAGCCGGTGGAGATCGAGACAGAGGAAAGAGAAAAGCAATGGCTAAAATTGCAGAGATGTTATCTGACCGATGTATTATCACAACCGATAACCCAAGAAATGAGAATCCAATAGATATCATTAAAGACATTAGCAAACACTTTAATAGGAAGCCGATAGAAATTATTGATAGAAAAGAAGCTATAGGTAAGGCAATCGATATAGCAAATAAGGATGATCTTGTAATTGTTGCTGGAAAGGGAGATGAAGAATTTCAAGAAATAGGAAATAAAAAAAACTATTTTTCTGATAGGAAAGTAATTGAACAATTTTTAAAAGAAAGGGAATTAAAAAATTAATTTATCAATTCAAGATATTTATCAAGCAGTTTTGGGTAAAGGCCCTAAGGCTATGGAAATTCTCAAAAGAAAATTTCATGCGATCAGCATTAATTCAAAAAAAATAAAAAAAGATGACATATTTATTGCAATAAAAGGTTTGAATTTTGATGGGCATGACTATATCAATGAAGCTTTTAAAAATGGAGCAATAGCTGCAATAATTTCTGATGAGGAAAAAATTTCTAAAAACACAATATTGGTAAATGATACAAAGAAATCATTAGCAGACATTTCCTCTTTGATTTTAATGAAATTTAAACCATTTGTTATTGGAATAACTGGAAGCAACGGTAAGACAACTACTAAGGAGTTAATTAAGTCTATATTGGATTCAAATTACGGCACAAATAAAATTCTAGCAACTCACGCAAATTATAATAATGATATTGGACTTCCATTAACAATATTTAATTTAAATTCAGAGCATAGCCACATAGTTATTGAAATGGGTATGAATCACCCCAAGGAAATCAGTTATTTAGCAAATATTGCTCCACCAAATTTCGCTGTAATAACCAATATTGGAGAGGCTCATATTGAAAATTTCAAAAATAGAGAGGCAATAGCAAACGAAAAAAAAGATATTTTACGGAACCTTAAAGCTGAGGGAACAGCAATTCTTCCAAAAGATAGTGAGTTTTTTAATTTTTTAGTAAAAGATTTAAAGAATGTAAAAGTATTATCTTTCGGTATGAGTAAGGATGCTGATATCTCATGTGAATTGTTAGATCATAAAAAAATTCTTATTAAAACTCCTAAATATGACCTTGAGATTAAATCTAAACTATTAGGACATAACAATATTTCAAATATTTTAGCCGCCGTAACATGCGCTTATCAGCTAAAAATTAATCCGACTAAAATTAAGGAAGGTATAGAAAATATAACTCCTATTCCGAGTCGATTAGAGTTAAAGGAGGGAAAAAAAAGAGCAGCTATAATAGACGATACATATAATGCTAACCCATCATCCTTTCTATCAGCTATAGAGGTCCTTAATGAATTTCCAGGGAAAAAAATTTTAGTAATTGGTGATATGGCTGAGCTAGGAGAAAATTCAAGAATATATCATCAAGAACTTTCAAGAAGCATTAAAGAGACTAAAATAGATATAACATTAGGCCTAGGAAAGTATACAAAAGAAATTATTACTTTGTTAGGTCGAAACAATTCTTGGTTTAGGAGTAAGGACGATTTAGTTAAGCATTTATATGCTTGCATGAAAGGTTCAACTATTCTAGTCAAAGGATCAAGGTCAATGAAGATGGAAGAGATTGTTAAAAAATTAATTAAATAATTGAGAACATAAATTATGTTATATGAATTTTTGAAATGGCTATCAAATGATTATTCGATGTTGAATATATTTAATTATCTATCTTTGCGTGCTGTTTTATCTGTTATTACAGCGCTATCAATTTCATTTATATTTGGCGGTTGGTATATTAAAAAATTAGGCGACTATAGTTTTGGGCAGTATGTTCGAGCGAATGGACCTACTACACATATTGAAAAAATGGGCACTCCCACAATGGGTGGAGGATTAATTCTAATATCAATTTTAATTTCAACATTACTATGGGCTGATCTTTCAAATAATTATATATGGCTTATGATTTTTGTTACGACATCATTTGGTACGATTGGCTTAGTTGACGACTATAGTAAAATAAAGCATAAAAATTCAGATGGTATGTCTGGATTTACTAAATACTTTTTACAGTCGATTGTTGCAATCATTGTCGCCTTGTACCTTTTTTTGAATGCAAATTCCTTACAAGAAACTTCTCTGTTGATTCCATTCATTAAAGATTTGAGTATACCGTTAGGCTTTATTGGATTCATAATTTTGACCTATTTAGTCGTTGTAGGAAGTAGTAACGCCGTTAATCTAACAGATGGATTGGATGGGTTAGCAATCATGCCAGCCGTAATGATTATAAGTGCGTTAGGTATTTTTGCTTACTTAGGGGGCAATGTTATTTTCTCTGACTATCTAGATATACCATATATAAAAGGTGCTGGTGAATTGGTTATCTATTGTGCAGCCCTTGCAGGTGCAGGTCTTGGTTTTCTTTGGTTTAATGCATACCCTGCAGAAGTATTTATGGGAGATCTTGGTTCTTTATCTATCGGTGCTGCTATGGGGACAATTGCAGTTATTGTAAGACAAGAAATTATCTTACTGATTATGGCAGGTATTTTTGTAATCGAAACAATTTCGGTCATGCTTCAAGTATCTTACTTTAGATATACAAAGAAAAAATATGGTAAAGGAAGAAGAATTTTTTTGATGGCACCATTGCATCATCATTTTGAAAAAAAAGGCTGGAAAGAGACGCAAGTTGTCGTAAGATTTTGGATTATAACAATGATGCTTGTTCTTATTGGTCTAGCAAGTCTTAAAATTCGTTAATGGGTATAAAAAAAACTTCAAAAAGCTCAACACTTAAAGAAATTGAGCATATTCTTGTGGTTGGTTTAGGAAAATCAGGTCTATCCTGTGTCAATTATTTAACAAAACAAATAGAATTCAAAAAATATATATTTGAGATTAGTGTCTACGATAAAAATAAAACATTAAGAGAACAAAAGAACCTATTAAAAAATCACGATATAAAAGATTTTTTTACAGGTGATATAAAATTTGAATTCTTAGATAAAAAGACACATATTTTTTTAAGCCCTGGAATTAGTCCAGCCGAAGTAAATAAATTTAATCAAAAATTTAGTGTCATCAATGATATTTCTTTATTTCTAGAGCATTTATCCAATAATTTAAATAACTTAAAGGTGATTGGTATTACAGGAACAAATGGAAAGACAACCACCTGCTTATTTTTAGAACATTTATTAATAAAAGCAGGACATAAGGCCAAAGCATCTGGAAATCTTGGCAATTCTCCTTTGAATCTAATTGATGAGCTTGAGAATCTAGAGGTTGTAGTTATTGAAATTTCAAGTTTTCAATTAAACCCTTTTAAAAAAAATGGATTTCCTGGGAAAGAAATTGATGTAGGAGTTTTTCTAAATTTTACTGAAGACCATTTGGATATGCACCTCAGTATGGATGATTACTTTCAATCAAAATTAGCTTTATTAAAATCAAGCAAAAGACAAGTTATTAACAGTTGCTTACAGAAAAAAATACCTGAGATGTTTAATGATATTACATTCATCCATAGAGATGAAAAAAATACTGAGAATTGGGTTTCAGAGGAAATATCCAAAAAAGAATATATTATTTGTTCTATTAAAAATAGTAAATTCATTATTAATAATAAAGATTTTGAGGTAAGCCTTAAGGAATCCAAATTATTAGGTGGGCATAATGAACTAAATATTGCTGCAGCTTTTGCTGCATTTAGGTGTTTGGATACATCTTTTTCAAATTATCAAGATGTAATAACGAGTTTTAATGGCGCTCCTCACCGTATTGAATTGATAAGAGAAATTAATGGTATTAAATTCTATAACGATTCAAAAGCTACGAATGCAGCATCAACAGTTGCAGCATTGCAATTTTTTAAAGATAAAAATATTTTCTTAATTGCTGGAGGTGACAGTAAACGATTATCTATGGAACCATTGAAAAAATATTTAAATAAAAATGTGCATCATTTATTTCTTATTGGAAAGGATGCTTTAGTGATTAAAAAATTATTTGAAAACCTGAACAATCTAAAAATTTCTATATGCGAAGACCTAGCTGTTGCCTTAAATGAGGCATTCGATCAAGCTAATACGGGAGATATTATTTTACTATCTCCATCTTGTTCAAGTCACGATATGTATCGAAACTATATTGAACGTGGTGAGCACTTTAATCAAATAGTACGCTCATTAAAAAATTGAAAATTTTTTCTGCACAGACTAACTATAATTTGCCTATTTATGATTATCAACTGATATGGACCACACTTCTTCTTTTAGGTGCTGGTCTCGTCATGGTTTATTCCTCATCGGTTGATATAGCAGCAAGTAGTAAAGTACTTAATTTTAATAGTTATCATTACTTGATAAGGCAGTCGATATATATATTAATAGGTTTTATTTTTGGATATATTGCATTCTTGGTACCTTTATATTTCTGGCAGAGAATTTCACCCATTTTATTTATATTTGGATTAATTTTATTAGTTTTAGTACTTATCCCTGGTGTTGGAAAGGAAGTGAATGGAAGTAGAAGATGGATTTCATTGATTATCATTAATTTTCAACCATCAGAACTTGTTAAGCTTTTTACTGTAATGTATGCCTCAGATTATGTTTTAAGAAAATCTAAACAAATGAGAACCATTATTAAAGGCTTTTTACCGATGTTAGGAATAATTGTCCTAACAGGGTTCCTTCTTCTTTTGGAGCCTGATTTTGGAGCATTTACAGTAATTACAGTTATAGCGATGGGACTCCTATTTTTAGGGGGGCTCACATATAAAATATTTTTTAGTCTATTATTTTTTGCACCAATTACTATCTACTATCTTATTACTTTGCAACCTTATAGGCTTGAACGAATTATTGGATTTTTAGATCCCTGGGATGACCCATTTGGAAAAAGTTACCAACTTACTCATTCATTAATGGCATTTGGCAGGGGAGAATTGTTTGGTTCTGGGTTAGGAGCAAGTGTCGAAAAATTACAATATTTACCTGAAGCGCATACTGATTTTATATTAGCTGTTATAGGTGAAGAATTTGGTTTTTTGGGGGTCTCGATAATAATAATTTTATTCGCATTTTTAGTTGTTAGAATATTTGGAATTGCTAAAGAGTCTATTCAAAATAAGAAGCCGTTTTCCGCATTAATGGCACAAGGTATAGGTTTATGGTTTGGGATACAAGGGATAATAAATATGGGAGTGAATTTAGGTCTTTTTCCAACAAAAGGCTTAACTCTTCCGCTTTTATCATATGGAGGCACAGGTATTTTGATAAATATGATTGCAATTGCGATTGTACTTAAAATTGATTTTGAGAATAGAAGAAATATGCGAGGGCAATTTTATTAAAAAAGTAAATATTACAATTGCCGCAGCAGGAACTGGGGGGCACATAAACCCTGGCATCGCTATTGCAGATAACCTTAAAAAAAATGGATATAATATTTCATGGCTTGGAACCCCAAAGGGAATGGAAAATAAGCTAATAAATAAAAAAAAATTTCAGTTTTTTGCATTATCAATTTCTGGAATACGGAATAAAGGATTATTAAAATTAATATGCCTACCCTTTATAGTAATAATCTCGACAATTCAGGCAATAAAGGCACTTAAGGTTACAAAGACAAAATTATTGATTGTAATGGGGGGTTATGTTTCCTTGCCAGCGGCATTGGCGGCTAAAATTTTAAATATAAAACTTATAGTTCATGAACAAAATTCAATACCTGGCTTAACAAATAAAATCTTATCTTATCTTTCTGATCAAAATTTTGCAGCGTTTCCAAATAGTTTAAGAAAATCAAAAATCATAGGTAATCCGATTAGGAAAGAGATAGAGCAAGTCAAGAATCCTAAAGAAAGATTTTTAAATAGAAAAGGCTCTTTAAGGATCCTGGTTTTTGGAGGAAGCCTTGGGGCAAAAGCATTTAATCAACTCTTACCATCTATTTTTAAAATAATAAATGATAAGAATAAGTTATCGATTACTCATCAATCTGGTGAGAATATGTTTGATTTATTAAAAGAAAGCTATAAAGGTGCATGTTTCAAAGTTGAAATCAAAAAGTATATTTTTGATATGGAAAAAAAGTATAATTGGGCAGACATTGTGATTGCAAGGTCAGGCGCATTAACAGTTTCAGAGTTGATTGCTTCTGGAACTGCTAGTATATTAATTCCGTATCCTTCAGCCGTTGATGATCATCAATATTTTAATGCTAAAATTCTTGAGGATGCAAGTGCTGCAGAAATCATTAGAGAAAAAGATTTAGAAAAAAAATTGATCAGTATCTTAGCTAAAATTGATAGAACAAAATGTAAAAATATGGCACTTAAAGCAAAAAAACTCCACAATTATAATGCTTGCAACGAGGTTCTAAAGACATGTAACGCTTTACTTAAATGAAAAATAAAATAAAAAGAATACACTTTATAGGAATTGGTGGCTCAGGTATGAGTGGTATTGCAGAAGTGATGAAAACGCTTGGCTTTATTGTAAGCGGATCCGATCTAGCAATCTCAGAATCAATAAAATCGCTTAAGAAATTAGGTATAAAAGTTTACTCTCAACATACCAAAGCCAATATAAAAAAAGTTGATACGATAGTATTCTCAAATGCAATTTCAAGAAATAACCCTGAATTAATAGAAGCAAAAAAAAATAAAATACCAATAATCTCAAGAGCTGAAATGTTATCTGAACTGATGCGTTTTAAAAGGGGTATTGCAGTTGCAGGAACGCATGGGAAAACTACAACTACAAGTTTAATAGCCACGATATTAACCGAAGCTAAAATTGACCCTACTTATGTTATTGGTGGAAGATTAAATTCGATGCTAAAGAATGCAAAGCTTGGTAAGAGTGATGTAATCATTGTTGAAGCTGATGAATCAGATGCATCATTTCTGCACCTAAACCCAATTAACACCGTCGTCACAAATATAGATAAGGATCATCTTGAAAACTATCATGGTGACTTTGAAATGCTGAAACAGACATACATAGATTTTATCCATCAAGCCCCATTTTATGAAAATATATTTTTATGTATTGACGATAAAAATTTAAAATCAGTAATACCTAAAATTTTAAGACCTATAGTGACTTACGGCACATCTAAAGAGGCACAAATTAGAGCAATAGATATTAATCATGAAGGTAGAAAAGTAAAATTTAAGGTAATTGATAAAAAATACACTAAAAAAAGATTTACAGTCTCAATAAATTATCCTGGAGATCACTTTGTTAGAAATAGTCTTGCTGCAATCGCAGTAGCACTTGAGTATCAAGTATCCATAAAGGATATAAAAAATGCATTAAGTAAATTCGATGGTGTGGGCAGAAGATATGATGTGTATAAAAATATTAATAAAAATAAAAAAAATCTAATCGTTATAGATGACTACGGGCATCACCCCACAGAAATTGAAGCAGTAATTAAGGCAACAAAAAAAGCATTTCCTAGACATGAGATAAATTTGGTTTTCCAGCCACATCGATATACGCGTACAAGAGATTGTTTTGATGAATTAATTAGAGTCCTTCAGCTACCCAATAAAACATTTTTATTTGATATTTATTCCGCGGGAGAGTCAAAAATAAACCAAATTTCATCCAAAAATATAATTAAAAAAATAAAACTTAAAAAAGTAATATACCTCAATAATTTTGCTGATGCTGAAAGGACTATTTTAAAAAAAATTAATACAAATTCAATCATCCTTATAATGGGGGCGGGAAATATTTCTGAATTCGTTAGGTCCTTTGTAAAAGATTAAGATGGAAAGAAATAAGGTATATAAGAATGTGAGTCTAACAAAATTCAATAGCTGGAAGGTGGGTGGTAAGGCAGAAAACTTTGTAATCTGTTCTGATGTTATCTTCTTGTGTCAATTAATTAAGAGTAAAAAGGTACAAAGACCGATAAAATTTATTGGGTTAGGATCAAATATTCTTGTCAGAGATAATGGAGTTAAAGGAACAACTATCGTGATGCATAAAGGCTTGAATAACTTTTTTAAGGAGGAGGAGTTATTTTATTCGGAGGCTGGGTTAAGTTGCTCTAAATTTTCAAAATTGATAGCTAAAGAGGGATATATCGAGTCAGCTTTTTTATCAGGTATTCCAGGCACAATTGGTGGGGCATTAGCAATGAATGCAGGTTGTTATGGATCTGAAATATGGAGTTATGTAAAAAAAGTAAAGATGATAAATGCTGATGGGGATCTAATTGAGAGAGATCCAAATGATTTTAAAGTAGGGTATAGAAAAATTCAAAAGAAAAACGAAGCAGAAAATTTTGTAGGGGCTTGGTTTTCTTTCCCAAAAGGAAAAAAAGTGGAAGCTGAGGAGAATATAAGGAAATTATTAGCTCATAGGAAAAGTACTCAACCATTAAGCTGGCCTTCAGCTGGATCAACCTTTAAAAACCCTGATAATAATCATGCAGCAAAACTTATTGAAGATTGCGGTTTAAAGGGCTTTATGATTGGTGATGCTAAAATTTCAGAAAAACATGCAAATTTTATTATTAACCTTGGAGCTGCAAAAGCAAAAGACATTGAAGATTTAATAAAACATATAAAAAAAATTGTTTTAAAAGAGAAGAATATTAAATTGATACCAGAAGTTGAAATTATTGGAGATGTTTAATGAATAAAAAAGCTTTCGGTAAGGTTGCCGTTCTCCTTGGGGGTAACTCAAATGAAAGGGAAATTTCAATTAATAGCGGACAATCTGTTTTGAAGGCGCTTAAGCGAAATGGTATTGATGCAACTGGGATTGACCCAAAAACTGAAAATCTAGTGAATGTAAAATTATTTGATCGAATTTTTATTTGCCTGCATGGGAAAGATGGTGAGGATGGAAAAATACAAAAGTATTTAGATCACTTAAAAATTCCATATACAGGAAATGGTGCAGCGGCTTCCTCACTTTGTATGAACAAATATTTAGCTAAGAAACAATGGTTAAAAGATAACGTGCCAACACCTTTGTTTATGTTAGCTAATTCCTCAGATGACTACACAATTCTAAAAAAATATTTAGGTGGTGAATTTATTCTGAAACCAGCTTCATCAGGATCAAGTTTAGGGGTAAGTATAGTAAAAAACAATAATGATTTTATGGAAGCTTTTGATAGTGCGTCAGAAATAGATTCAACTATAATTGCCGAAACTTATATAAGTGGTAATGAATATGCTATTCCAATTTTAAATAATGCTCCACTTCCCATTATAGAAATTAAACCTAAAACAAATTTTTATAATTTTGATGCAAAATATAACCGTCAGGATACAGAGTTTATTTGCCCGGCTAATTTATCTAAGGAATTTGTTGAAAAAATTAATGTAAAATCACTTGATGCTTTTTTTTCGTTAGGGTGCAACGGTTATGGCAGAGTAGATTTTATGGTCGACGATAAAAAAAATTTATTTTTTATTGAGGTTAATACCATACCTGGGTTTACTGACCATAGCTTGATGCCGATGTCTGCAAAAGCCATAGGAAAAAATTTTGATGATTTAGTACTTGATATATTGGGTGAGACCTTTGATTAATTCTCTATCAATAATAAAAAGAACGACGTATTTAGTTTTTGTCCTAATTTTTGTATGCGTTATTTTTTTAGTGAATCATATCTTTATCTACGCAAACCTTCCCATTAATGAAATCTTAATTAAAGGGCAATATCAACATATTGAAAGAGAACAAATTAATTTAATTACAGAAGAATACGTTCAAGGTAATTTTTTTAATGTGAATTTATATGAGGCTAGATCAGCTTTTAAGCAGTTGCCTTGGGTAAGGGATATCGATTTAAGAAGAAAATGGCCAGATCAATTAGTGATAACTATTGAAGAACATAATCCAATTGCTAGGTGGGAGGGGATTGGGCTTGTCAATGATAAAGGAGAAATATTTATTGCCTCTACAGAAGACAATTTACCCATTTTTGTGGGACCAGAGAATTTTGTGAAAGAAATGGCGATTAAATTTAGAGAAATTAATAAAATTTTAGATAAAGAATTAATACATATCAGTATAATTAAACTTTCTGAGAGACTTTCATGGGAAATTAAAACAAATAACTTTATAAGGGTAGTTTTAGGTAAAAAAAATGTATCCTCTAGAGTTAAAAGCTTTATTGAAAACTATCAATTTGTATTAGCAGAATTAAAAAGCGAGATTGATTATGTTGATATGCGTTACAGAGATGGTTTCTCAGTTAGAAAAACAAAAAAGAAAAATAAAGATAAAACTTTGAATAGCACAATCTAATGATTAAAAATAAAGATGAAAATAACCTTATTGTTGCGCTTGATGTTGGTACATCAAAGATTGTCGTTATTGTAGCTGAATTAATGCCAGATGGCGTTCTGAAGATTATTGGGCTAGGGCAACATGTCTCAAAAGGATTAAAAAAAGGAGTCGTTGTAAATATAGAAAGCACAATGCAAGCAATTCAAAGAGCTGTTGAAGAAGCGGAATTAATGGCTGATTGTAAAATTAAGGATGTTTATACAGGTATAGCTGGCAGTCATATCAAAAGTTTAAATTCTCATGGTATGGTAAAAATTAAAGATTCAGAAGTTTCTCAGATGGATATTGATAGAGTTATTGAAACAGCTCAAGCAATAACATTACCTCCTGACCAACAAGTTTTACATATTCTTACTCAAGAATATGTTGTTGATCAACAACATGACATAATTGAGCCTATTGGAATGAGTGGAATGAAGCTCGAAGTAAAAGTGCATATTATTACTGGAGCAGTTGCAGCTGCACAAAATATTATTAAATGTATTAAGCGATGTGGCTTAGATGTGACAGAGTTAGTATTACAACCTCTGGCCTCGGCTGAAGCTGCTCTTACTATGGATGAAAAAGATCTAGGTGTATGTCTTGTTGATATAGGTGGTGGTACAACAGATATTGCTGTTATTAAAAATGGACAAATTCAACATACGGTAGTTATTCCTATAGCAGGCGACCAAGTTACTAATGACATATCAGTTGCATTTAGAACACCTAATCAATCAGCAGAGGATATTAAAATTAATCATGGCTCAGCTATAACTAAAATGGCTTCTGCTAATGAAATTATTGAAATTCCTTTGGTTGATGGTAGAGAGCCAAAAAAAATAACTACACTTTCACTATCTCAAGTTATCCAACCGAGAATGGAGGAGCTTTTTGATTTAATAAAAAATGAATTAATTAGAAGTAAAACGATGGATGCAATTTCATCTGGAATTGTTATCACTGGGGGTTCGTCAATGCTAAATGGTGCAGTTGAATTAGCAGAATCAATTTTTGGTGTTCCAGTTCGCTTAGGTTTACCAAGAGATATTGATGGCTTACTTGAGGTCATTGAAAATCCAAGATATGCGACAGGTGTAGGCCTTCTTAAAATGGGTAAAGAAGACAAAGAAAAGGATACTAATTTGCATTTGGATGGAAATACAATAACTAATATACTTAAAAAAATGAAGTTATGGTTTCAAGGAAATTTTTGATACTTTCAAAAAAAATAAGGGTAATTTATGTTTGAAATGGTAGATGACAGGGGTCAAAAAGCATTGATAAAAGTAATTGGTGTTGGAGGGTGTGGAGGCAACGCTGTAGATTTTATGATTGAAAAAAATGTTCAAGGCGTAGAATTTATATGTATTAATACCGACCTTCAAGCATTAAAGAAAAGTCAGGCTAGCACCATTATTCAAATTGGAGATAATTTAACAAAAGGTTTGGGCGCTGGTTCACGTCCAGATACTGGTAAACAAGCTGCAATAGATGATAAAGAGAAGATAGTTCAAGCTATTCAAGGAGCTGATATGCTTTTCATTACCGCAGGCATGGGAGGAGGCACAGGCACAGGTGCTACCCCAATCATTGCCCAAGCAGCAAAAGAACTAGGCATATTAACGGTAGCAGTTGTTACAAAACCTTTTGACTTTGAAGGTCGAAGAACTCAAATTGCAAAAGAAGGAATCAGCGAATTAGTAAATTATGTTGATTCGTTGATAGTGATTCCAAATGAAAAGTTGATGGGAGTTTTGGGTGAGGAAGTTACTTTTGTAGATGCATTTGGAGCTGCCAATAACGTTTTAAATAGTGCGGTAGAAGGTATTGCAGAAATTATTAATAATCCAGGCTTAATCAATGTAGATTTTTCAGACGTTAAAACAGTTATGAGTGAAATGGGGGTGGCAGTCATTGGTTCAGGGTTTTCTGAAGGACCAGACAGAGCATTATCGGCAGCAAAAGAGGCTGTTTCATGCCCATTATTGGAAGAAGTCAATTTAAATAATGCGAAAGGTATTTTAGTTAATATTTCTGCGAGTAAAGATTTTAAAATGAGAGAATATTTTGAAGTTATGGATCATATAAAAAAATACGCAGCTGAAAATGCTTCAATCATTGTTGGAAGCGTTATTGACGATTCTTTAAACAATCATTTGAGAGTCACGATGGTCGCAACCGGCTTATCGACTCCAGTAAATTCAAATGAACTACACCATAATGAGGAAATAGAGTCATCTGGCTTCAATAATGAAGATACAAATATTATTGAGGAAATAAACTTTTCACCTGAGGTTAGTGATGGGTTAAATGTATTTGAAGAAAACGTAGTAGGGGTTGTAGTGCAACCAGGTATAGGAGATGAGAGTGAATATGACACACCATCATTTTTAAGATCAAGGGATAAAGAAAAGAATGATTTTTCAAAAAACGATTAGAAATGAAATAAGTGAAGAAGGAGTTGGCCTTCATTCGGGAGAAAAAGTTAAATTAACACTTAAGCCTGGGGTTGAAGGACAAGGTATTATTTTTAAAAAAACTAATCAAAAGAAAGAATCCCAAGTCAAAGTAAAGCCAACTATAGTTCTTGATACGAGGTTATGCTCAACAATTGGTAACAATGATTTCCAAATAGCAACAGTTGAACATTTAATGTCAGCACTTTGCGCATCAGGTATTGATAATATAACAATCGAAGTTTCAGGTTCTGAAATACCCATAATGGATGGTAGTGCTATTACCTTCATACATTTAATTAAATCAGCTGGAATAGTAGACCAACAAGCACCCAAAGAATTTATTCGAATTAAGAAAACTATTGAGGCAAGGCAAGAAGATAAATTTGCAATTTTTGAGCCCCACAAAGGGTTTGTAATAGATTTTACAATAGATTTCCCGCACCCAGTTTTTAAAACTGAAGATAGTCATGTAAGCATTGATTTTTTTCAAGACTCCTATGTACAAGATATCAGCAGAGCTAGAACATTTGGGTTTATGCAAGAGGTTGAAGCACTTAGATCTAATGGCTTAGCAAGAGGAGGGTCACTTGATAATGCAATTGTCGTAGATGAATATAAAATTATTAATAAAGATGGCTTAAGGTACAAAGATGAATTTGTAAGACACAAAATACTTGATGCGATGGGTGATTTGTTTATGCTAGGTAAGCCATTGTTAGGTAAATTTACAGCATTTAAATCAGGCCATGAACTAAATAATAAATTAATTAGAAAATTAGCAGAAAACCCAGATACGTGGGAGGTTGTAACGTTAGATCTAGAGAATGATGATACAGCTCATTTAGCTAAACAGTATCTTGATTCAAAATCTGAGTATGAATCAGCGGACTACATTACTTAATTATGATTTTCTTGAGACTGGCAGGCATTCTTATATTAATTGGAATTATTGTCTTGGCAATTTTTTATATTGTTACGAAAAATAAAAAGTACCTTCAATTAATTCGTTTAATTTTAAATTATGTGATTTATGCCAGCATTATTATCTTATTGATATATTTTCTGTTCAGAATTATCCATACATAAGTAATGCATACAATATCAATTTTTGGTAGTTCAGGTTTTATTGGTACAGAACTGATCGGCCAATTAGCAAAAAAAAATTATAAGATTTGTGTTTTTACAAGAAACAAAACAAAAGCAAATCATTTAAAAGTATTTCCCAATGTAAAATTAGTTTTATACTCTGAGAATTCTAATTTCAATCAATTGTTAGAAGGAACTGATGTATTAATTAATTTAATTGGTATTTTGCATGAGTCAAAAAAGAATCAGTTTATAAATATTCATGAGGGTTTAATAAAAAAAATACTAAAAGGAGCTAAAAAAGCAAACGTAGCAAGATTAATTCATGTTAGCGCACTTAGATGTGATACTCCGGGGAAAAGTAAATATTTATTTTCAAAATTTCGTGGTGAGAAAGCAGTTACCACAATATTCAGAAATAAAGCATGGACGATTTTAAGGCCCTCTATAATTTATGGATCAAATGATAAATTTTTAAACTTATTTATTAAATTAATCAAGTTCCTACCTGTAGTTTTACTGATTTCACCAAAAGCTAAGTTTCAACCAATTGACGTTGATGATTTTGTAGACATTTTGATAAAAGTAATTGATAGTAAAAAATCATACCAAAAAGCCCTAAACATAGCAGGCCCTAAAATATTCACATTCCTTGAGATTATTAAGGAAATTAAAAATAGCCTTAATAAAAAAAATATTATTATTCCATTAAACAAAAAATTAACTTTATTTTTTGTACGCATTCTTGAGTTATCACCAGTAAAGTTAGTGACAAGAGATAATTTGAAATCTATGGAAATTGACAATACTACGAAAATAAATGATTCGTATCAATATAAATCAAGCTTAAGACAGTTATCATCCTACCTCAAAAAATATAGTGGTTAACTTATGAAAGTTTATTTAGTGGGAGGCGCATTAAGGGATAAATTTTTAAATATTCCAATAAAAGATAAAGACTATGTGGTTGTTGGAAGTACCCCAGAAGAAATGATAAAAAAAGGATTTAAGCCAATTGGTAAAGATTTTCCTGTTTTTATTCATCCCGATACAAAGTATGAATATGCACTTGCAAGAACTGAAAAAAAAATTGGTATCGGTTATCATGGATTTAAGTTTTATGCATCCCCAAAGGTAAACTTGGATGAGGACCTAAAGAGAAGAGATCTGACAATAAATGCTATTGCTCAGGATGAGGATGGGAATATTTATGATCCATACAATGGGCAAATTGATATTGAAAAAAGAATTCTGCGGCACGTCAGTGACGCATTTATAGAAGATCCACTTAGGGTTTTAAGAGTGGCTAGGTTTGCCACGTTAGATGAAAAATTTGTAATTCATAAGGATACGCTTAGCCTACTGAAACATATGGTTTTAAATGAAGAGTTAAAATCATTAGCAATCGAAAGAGTAGTAGTAGAAATAAAAAAAGGTTTAGAAGGAAAAAAACCTAGTCAGATGTTTCGCTGTTTATGTGAATGTGGTGCATTAAATCAAATTCTCCCAGGCACTAATCCTAATATAAAAACAAATTCAGATTATGTTGAACTAGGGCTAATAATTGAAAAGAATATTGTAAATATCCCTCCTGACAATAAGTTTCTATTGATATTACTTATTCCATTTTTTTCTAAAAATTTTTCTTCAAATAAAAAAAACTTTTCAGCAAACGATGAAAAAAATTTATTAGAACACTTAAAACTTTCGAACACACAGAAAAAATTATATGAAAGTTTAAAATTAGAAAAAGAGAATATTGATAATTTCTTTAGCTTAAAGCCTAAACAGAAGCTTGATTGCTTAAATCGCCTAGATTTTTATCGAAGACCTGAAATTACCTTTGCAATTCTAAATATGTTATTAATCCTAAATACTATAAAAAACAAATCATTCAAGTCAGATTTATCTCGCAATCATGAATTAAAACAACAAGACAATTTTATAAAAAATAAATCAACGTTATTAAAAAAAATGGAACATTTGTTAAATACAATAATTGATATATCAGGTCAGACAAAGCAATCATTTGACTCAACTATGGATGGCGATCAGATTAAAATGCAAGTTAACAATGAAAGGCTAATGGTATTAAAAAAATTAGAGATTCAATAAATCACTAACTTTTTCTATTTTCTTATCAATGAATGAAGGATAAATTTTTTCATCAGTAATCCAAATAGTTGAAAGTCCAAAGTTTTTTGCTGTTTTGAGGTTTTCTTTTATGTCATCAACAAAAACCCCTTTTTTTATATTATATTTTTTTAAAAAAAATGCCATGCTACCCTGATTAGGTTTAGGTATAAAATCAGAATCCTCAATGGTAAATACTTCATCGAACATTTCATAAACTTTAGAAATTTTAAGAATTCTATGTGTGTAATTCTTCGGTGCATTTGTATAGATAATTTTTCTGCCTTTAATTTTTGATATTGTTTCCTTCAAGTTAATTTCTGGAGTAACAAGGTTATTGAAATCTTGTAAATCATGAGTAGCCGCTAAAAAATCGATCGGATTAATATTGTGATGTTTTATTAGCCCTTTAAGTGTTGCACCATATGTGACCCAATAGCTTTGTCTTAATTCGCTTGCATCCTCAATACTTATATCTAAATAAGAGGAAATGTATTCATTCATTCTTGTGTTTACAAGTGGAAAAATCTTTGATTCTGCATCATGTAAGGTGTTATCAAGGTCAAAAATCCAAGTGGTAGACATCTAATGTGACTTAATTAGGGTGCCAACACCTTGGTCAGTTAAAATTTCAAGAAGCAATGCATGCTCAACTCTCCCATCAATGATATGAACACTGTTCACTTTACTTTTAGCAGCATGTACAGCAGATTGAATTTTAGGAAGCATACCACCAGAGAGGATTCCTGATTTGATAAGACTATCGATCTCAGAGGCTACAAGACCAGTAATTAATTTTTTATTTTTATCTAGGACACCTTTTGTATTAGTCATTAGTACTAATTTTTCACTGCTCATAACTTCAGCAATTTTTCCTGCAACCACATCAGCATTAATATTATAAATCTGATCATCATTACCAAAACCAATGGGAGCAATAACTGGAATTGATTTATTCGAAATAAATTCATTTATGAATTTTTTATCAATACTCTCTATTTCTCCAACGTAACCTAAATCAAAGGTACCTTTTTTCAGATCATTATTGTTAACTAGTAATTTTTTAGATTTAATAAAACCAAGAGATTCTTTTTTTGAAAGGCTGGACGCATCACCTCCGTTTCTTTTAATTAACTCTACAATTTCTAAATTTATTGAGTTTAGAACATCGTAAACGACATCCATTGTCTCCTTATCTGTAACTCTCATCCCATTATGAAATTGACCTTTTTTACCAATTAGATCTAAACTTTTGTTAATCTGAGGGCCACCTCCATGCACGATAATAGGATGCATTCCAACTAATTTTAAAAGAACTACATCTTTAGCGAAAGAATGTTTCAATTTATCATCAATCATGGCATTACCACCATACTTAATCACCATAATTTTTTTGGTAAACTTTTTTATGTAAGGCAGAGCTTCACTTAGAATTTTTGCTTTTTCGTTGGGTGTCATTTGAAATTCTTAATTAGTTTATTTTGTTTAGTCATTATTTTATAGCTTTTTAGTTAAGTATTTAGAATTTCGTTCAGATTGATAAGTTTTCTTCTTAAATGTTGGCATTAATTCTTTTGATTTCTCTTTAAATCCATTTTCAGCAAACCAGTGTTCTGATTGTGTGGTAAGAATAAAAATTTCATCGTATTTAAGTTTTTTGGCTTCCAGCTCACAAAATTTTAAGAGTTTTTTACCAAAGCCCAGTCTTTGATATTTAGGTTCTATGGAAAAGCTGGCTAGTTCTAATGATTCTTTGAAGGAATTAAGAGAAACACATCCAACAAATTTTTTATCATGTTCAAGAACATAAAATTGATTAATCATTCCTTTTATTTGAGTTAAATCTCTTTCTATAAGAATTTTTCTCTTTTCAAGTGGAAATAAGATTCTGTAAATATCTTTTAAGTCGCCTTCTGTTGCCTTTCTAAAGTTCTCCAAAGCAAATTCTGTCAAAATAGTTCCAGAGCCTTTTTCAGTAAAAAGCTCTTCAATTAATGATCCATCAATATGTCTGTTGATTAAGTGGACTTTTTTTATTTTATTTTTGATAGCGAATACACTGCTTTTTAGAATATTGAAATCATCATAAGATAAATTCTGCGCACTTTCGGGTGAAGGTTTTTCCTCGATATGGGAGATTAGCTTGTGTGCCTTCTCTGAAGTTAGCTCAGGAATAAGCTCTCCTCTTTCGTTGAGAATACCGTTGGCATCTACATAATAAATCAGCTTATCCGCATTAATAGCAGCAGCTATGTTTGCAGCAGTTTGCTCATAAGATAAATTAAATATCTGTCCAATTGGAGAGTAGCCTATGGGAGAGACAATTACGATTTCATGATGATTTAATTTATTCTTTATAGCTTCCACATCTACCCCTCTTATCTTTCCTGTCGATTCCATATCAATCCCATCAATAATACCAACTGGCATCGCTGTAAGAAAGTTACCACTTGAAAGACGCATTCCCTCAGACACGGACTTAATAGTTGATAATGTCGCTTCAATTTTATTTCTTATCGCACCATTTACTTCGATAACATGTTTAAGAGCAGCACTGCTTGTAACACGCATATTTTTTACCAGCCTTACTGGAATTTTATTTTTTACTAATATGCTTTCAACTTGTGGCCTAGCTCCATAAACTAAAATGACCTTAATTTTAAGTGAGTGCAAAATATTAATATCCTGGGCAATTTTTTCAAATTGATCCTCATTAAAAACGTAACCACTTAGCGCAATTACAAAGATATTTTGATTGAATAGATTAATGTATTTAGCTGATAACCTAAAATTTTGTATGAAAGAACTTTGGGTTGCGGCATCTAAAGTGTTAACAGATGATTGATTGAAAAAATATTGAGGGGAAACTTTAAAGATCTCAACTAATTGATTTATTAGATTTGCTGATACTTTCAACGCTCCCGTCTCTATTCTTGATAGGTTGCTTGCGCTGATATTCAGTTTATTAGCTAACGTATTTAATGTTAAACCTCTTTCTCTACGTTTTTGCCTAATGATATTACCGGTATTATTTTGCATTTTTTGCAAATAAATTTATTTAAACTCTTATATTATACCAAAATAGTCTAACTATTATGCAAAATCACCATATTTATATTGTAAAATTGCAATTATTGCTAAAGGTGCTGTTTCTGTCCTTAAAATTCGTGGCCCTAATTGCATATTGATACAATTCTCTTGCTTAAGAAGTAAAACTTCATCTTTGCTGAACCCACCTTCAGGTCCAATAAAAATATTAATATCTCCAGAATAATCCTTCGGGAGATTACTTGATTGTTGATGATTATCAGGGTGAAGCACTAAACTAAGTGAATCTTTTAGCGATTCGATTTCCTCTGCAATCTGATCAAACAAAATAGGAGATTTGATAATAGGTATTTTTGACCTTCCTGATTGTTCACATGCTGATATAGCGACTTGTCTCCAATGTAAGAGTCTTTTTTTAGTTCTATCTAAACTAAGTTTGATAGTGCTTCTTGAGCTGAAAATAGGTTGAATAGTGCTTACACCTAATTCAGTTGCCTTTTGAATAACCATATCCATTTTTTCATTTGAGGATATTGATTGAAATAAATTAATACTTATAGGTGATTCATTATCGTTTTGCTCCTTAGATAAAATTTCAACATTTATAGTTTTTTTATTAATACCATTCACTTGGCCCTTATACTCAAACCCATCACCATTAAATAAGATGAGAGGGTCATTTACTTTAACTCTCATTACGCGAAGAGCATGGTGACTCGCGAATTCATCTAGAATAATAATCTGATTTAAATCAAGTGAATTTGAATGGTAAAATCTATACATATATTTCTATATCATACATAACGGAGAAGAGTTTTGGCTAGCCTAACAACACCAATTTGTGATTTTGGATGGAGTGCAAAGGATTTTCAATTGCTAGGGGTTGATAATAAACATTGGAATATAGAAAGTATTAAAGGAGTTAACGGGCTGATAATAATGTTCATTTGTAATCATTGTCCCTATGTAAAAGCAATTCTACCCAGGCTTGTTCGGGATGTTAATGAATTAAAAAATTTTGGTATTAGTACAATTGCAATTTCCAGCAATGATGTCTTAAATTATCCAGAAGATTCATTCGAAAACATGAAGTTATTAGCTGATGAAAATCATTTTGAATTCCCTTATGCATTTGATGAAACACAAGAAATAGCAAAAGCATACGATGCTATTTGTACGCCAGATTTTTTTGGATTTAATTCAAAATTGGAGTTGCAATATCGTGGCCGATTTGATTCTACTGGCAGAGGAGAGGTTCAACCAAGTAATGAAAGAGATTTATTTGAGGCAATGAAGTTGGTCGCTATCACACAAAAAGGTCCAGAAATACAACAAGCAAGTATTGGTTGTTCAATCAAATGGAAAGAGACGCATATTTAACTCATAGATAACTTGATTGTGGCCTTAGTTTAGTTAATAATTTAGTGTTTAAAGGTATCAAAAAAATGCATTAGTTAAATAAACAATGCAATCAATTTAATTTTGGGAGGAAGTATGGCAACGAGACAGGATTTAGCTAACGCTATTCGCGCTTTATCAATGGATGCAGTTCAAAAGGCAAGCTCAGGACATCCTGGAGCGCCAATGGGTATGGCAGAAATAGGGGAGGTTTTGTGGAATCACCATCTCAGTCATAACCCTAACAACCCTGATTGGGCAAACCGTGATCGCTTTATTTTATCTAACGGTCATGGCTCAATGTTGATTTATTCACTTCTTCATTTAACAGGTTATGACCTACCTATGAAGGATATTGAAAATTTTAGACAGATCCATTCAGCTTGTGCAGGTCACCCTGAATTTGGTTATGCACCTGGGGTTGAGACTACAACAGGCCCATTAGGCCAAGGTATAAGTAATGCTGTTGGTTTTGCAATGGCTGAGAAGCTCATGGCGAATCAGTTTAATAAACCTGGACACGAAATTGTAGATCATCACACATATGCTTTCCTAGGTGATGGTTGCTTAATGGAAGGTGTATCCCATGAAACATGTGCCCTTGCAGGTACTTGGGGCCTTGGAAAACTAATTGCTTTTTGGGATGACAACGGAATTTCAATTGATGGTCATATAGAAGGTTGGTATACAGATGATACAGCCGCTCGCTTTGAGTCATATGGATGGCATGCTATTAGGGATGTGGATGGACATGACCCAGAGGCAATTGATAAAGCAATCAAAGAAGCAAAAAAAGTAACCGATAAACCAACTCTTATTTGTTGTAAAACAATTATTGGTAAAGGCTCACCAAATAAAGCCGGTACTCACGGCTGTCACGGTGCCGCTTTGGGTGATGATGAAGTTGCATTGGTCCGAAAAGAAATAGGTTGGGAACATGCCCCCTTTGTAATACCACAAGATGTATACGATGGTTGGAATCAAAAAGATAAAGGTGATACTCGTGAACAAGAATGGAACGCTAAGTTTGATGCCTACGCAAAAGAGTTCCCAGAGATGGCAGCTGAATTCAAAAGAAGAATGTCGAACGAGCTTCCAGCTGACTGGGAAAAACAATCAAATGCTCTAATTAATGATGCAAACAACGCAGCCGAAAAAGTTGCGACTAGAAAAGCATCACAAAATGTAATCACTGCGCTTGCACCTATTTTGCCAGAATTTGTAGGCGGGTCTGCTGATCTGACAGGTTCAAATTTAACAAGCTGCCCGAGTTTTGAGCATGTGAGTGGTAAAAAACCAGGTAATTATATTTCATATGGTGTCAGAGAGTTTGGTATGGCTACAATCATGAATGGTATGGCATTGCATGGTGGTTTACTGCCTTTCGGTGGAACCTTCCATATGTTCACTGACTATATGAGAAATGGCATGAGGATGTCGGCGCTTATGAAGCAACGTGTAGTTTATGTTCTAACTCATGACTCTATTGGTCAGGGTGAAGATGGACCAACACATCAACCAATCGAAACGACTTCCGGATTGAGATTTATTCCAAGGATGGAAGTTTGGCGACCATGTGATGCAACAGAAACTGCGACGGCTTGGGTTGCGGCTGTTGAAAATGTTGAAAACCCAACCAGTTTAGTATTAAGTAGACAGGGTATGGGATTCCATTCAAGAACATCTGAACAAATCGCCAATATCAAAAAAGGTGGTTATATACTTTCTGATTGTGATGGTGATGCTCAAGTCATTATTATTGCAACAGGGTCAGAGGTTGACCTTGCTATAGGTGCTCAAGAAAATTTAAAAGATGAGGGTATCCATGCAAGAGTTGTATCAATGGCTTGTACTCAAGCTTATGATAGACAAGATCAAGCATATAAAGATAGTGTGTTGACACCAGGTGTAAAAAGAATTTCAGTTGAAGCGGGTGTGACAGACTATTGGAGAAAGTATGTAGGTCTTGATGGTGCCTGTGTTGGTATAGATACCTATGGCGAATCAGCGCCAGGTAAGGTTGTATTTGAACACTTTGGTTTCACTGTGGATAATGTTGTTAAAACAGCAAAATCAGTTCTGTAATTCAAATTAATATTTATAAGGGTAGCTTTGCGGCTACCCTTATTTATTTTTAGATTAGGGGAATGATGTGTCAGTAAATGTAGCTATATCTGGATTTGGAAGGATCGGCAGACTCGTTTTAAGGGCCATTTTTGAACACAACAGAAAAGATATTAATGTGGTTGCGGTTAATTGTAGCCGGGGTGACATTCAAAGTCATGCCCATCTACTCAAGTACGATACGGCTCACGGTAAGTTTGATGCAGAAATTCAGACCGAAGATGATTTCTTTATTGTCAATGGGCAGAAAATTAAATACCTGAACACCAGAGACCCGAAAATGCTTCCATGGAAAGAATTGGATGTAGATGTTGTATTAGAGTGCACGGGGGCTTTTAGAGGTAAAAAATCAAGTGAGTTTCATATAGAGCAGGGAGCGAAAAAAGTTTTAATTTCTGCGCCTGGAGAATCCGATATAGACGCCACAGTCGTTTATGGCGTGAATCATGAAATACTTAAATCTAGTGATGTCTTTGTATCCAACGCATCTTGTACAACAAATGGATTAGCGCCGCTAGTTAAAGTTATTCAAGATGCACTTGGTATTAAATCAGGGCTTATGAACACGATTCATTCATATACCAATGATCAATCGTTATTAGATAATATGCATAAAGATATAAGACGTGCCAGAGCTGCATCAGGCTCCATGATACCTACAAAAACAGGAGCAGCCTCAGCGGTCGGCTTAGTCATTCCAGAAGTAAAAGGCAAGTTAGATGGAATTGCAGTACGTGTGCCTACCAATAATGTATCGTTAGTTGACCTCACCATAGTCACAGAAAAGCAAACCTCAAAAGATGCTGTGAATAACATAATGAGAAAAGCATCTGAAGATAATTTAAAAGGGATTTTGGTTTATAACGAGGAACTGCTAGTGTCGGTAGATTTCAATCATACTTCTGCATCCTGTTATTTTGATTCAACGTTAACTAAAGTAAGCCCTGATGGAAACCTAGTAAAAGTTTTTGGTTGGTATGACAATGAATGGGGATTTAGCTGTCGGATGTTAGATACTGCTGTCGCAATGATGAATGCCAAATAATTTTTCTAAAATGAATCAACTTCAAGATTTTGATTTAAAAAATAAAAAAGTTTTTATTCGTGCTGATCTGAATGTACCAATCAAGTCAGGAAAAATAACATCTTCCCAAAGAATTGAAGCTTCATTAGCGACTATTAAATATTGTCTCAATGAAGGCGCAAATGTTATGGTGACCTCCCATATTGGGCGACCTACAGAAGGTGAATATAATCCAGAATTTTCTCTACTACCTGTTGTTGAGTTTTTAGAAAATCATTTAAATAAAAAAATTAATTTAGTTAAGGATTGGACGACTCAATCCTTTAATGCGAAAGCCGGAGAGGTCGTTGTATTAGAGAATTGTCGTTTTAATGTAGGCGAATCTGATAATGATGAAAACTTGGCAAAAAAATATGCAGCACTTGCAGACATCTTCGTGATGGATGCCTTTGGGACTGCTCATAGAAAGCAGGCGTCTACATATGGGATTGCTCAATTTTGTCCTAAAGTTTGTGCGGGAAGACTTTTTTATAGTGAGTTGGAAGCACTTGAAAAAGTAGTGAAAAATCCAAAAACACCAATGGTCGCAATAGTTGGGGGTAGTAAAGTTTCTACAAAGCTCTCAATTTTAGATCAGTTGGCAGATAAGGTTGATCAATTAATTTTGGGTGGAGGGATTGCCAATACCTTCCTTAAGGCCCAAGGATTTAATATAGGAAATTCACTTCATGAAAATGCTTTTATTGATTCTGCTAAAAAGATTATTCAAAAGCTTGAATCACGAGGGGCGTCATTACCTTTAGTAACAGATGTCATTTGCGGTAAAGAATTTAATGAAAGTGAAGCAGCAGTTAAAAAAAATATTAACGATTTAGAGCCAACGGACATGATTTTTGATTTAGGCCCTGAAACTATGAAGGGCATTACACAAAATTTAAAACAGTCGAAAACTATTCTATGGAACGGGCCGGTAGGTGTTTTCGAATTTGACCAGTTTTCTAAAGGAACTGAAACCCTTGCGCATGCAATTGCAAATTCGATCGCATTCTCTCTTGCTGGGGGTGGCGACACAATTGCCGCTTTAGAAAAATTTGGAATGATAAATAATATATCTTATATCTCAACAGCAGGAGGGGCATTTTTAGAATTTGTTGAAGGAAAAAAATTACCCGCCATTGATATTTTAGAGAGACGAGCAACAATTGAACACTAGATCTCAATTAGATGTTCAATCCTTACCATTGTTACACCAAGGTAAGGTCAGGGATATTTATGATATCAACCCAGAGAAAATGTTGATTGTCACCACTGATAGGATATCTGCATTTGATGTCATTATGGATGAAACGATTCCATACAAAGGACAAGTACTAAATCAAATGGCAAAGTTTTGGTTTGAAAAGATTGAGGACATTGTGCCCAATCATTTGACTCATGAAAAGGTCAGTCATTTTGTTACAGAAGATGAGGCATTAAGGATAGAGAATCGAGCGGTGGTGGTTAAAAAATTAACCCCTATCCCAATTGAGGCGATAGTTCGTGGATATTTAGTCGGCAGTGGCTGGAAAGAGTATCAAAAGGATCAATCTATCTGCGATATCGAATTACCATCTGGACTTAAACTTGCCAGCCAACTTCCAGAAACAATTTTTACTCCATCGAATAAAGCTGCGGTGGGTGCCCATGATGAAAATATTTCAATGGCAACGTGTGTTAAATTAATCGGACAAGATTTAACAGATCAAATTTCAAAAATCAGCCTTGAGATCTATAAGGTTGCCTATGAAATTGCACTTGAAAAAGGGATCATGATTGCTGATACAAAATTTGAATTTGGGACAGACAGTAACGGTAAATTATTTATCATGGATGAGGTACTGACTCCTGATTCATCAAGATTTTGGTCAAAGGATAGCTACCAGGTGGGCACATCCCCCCATAGCTTCGATAAACAATTCATTCGAGATTGGTTAGAAAGTCAGGATTGGAATAAGACACCACCCCCACCAAAACTTCCTGATAATATTATCCAAAAAACAAGCCAAAAATATTTAGATATATTTGAAAAATTAACGGGTGAAATAATTTCATAAATAAAGGAGTAGTTATGTATCAATTGAGAGTAAGTATTTTTTGGGCAATGATTTTAATTTTGTTAAAGGTCTCTTTTTCAAGTGTTTATGCAGAGACAAAGCCCGATTTTAAAAAATATGCTGCCGGACCTGAGAGAAAAAAAGTTTTTATCAATTATGTTAGGCCCTTAATTGATAAGGCAAATATGGGTATAAAAGAGGATAGAGAATTTGTTTTAAAACTTCTTAATAATATTAAGAAGAGTAAAAAGCGCAGTGAAATAGAAATGAAAAAATTATCTTCGTTAGTTCAATATTATAAGGTAAAGGCAGGGCAATCAGTTAATCAACAATTGTTTGATTTAATAGAGAAGGTCAATAATTTTCCTGACAGTTTGATTTTAGCGCAAGCCAGTTTAGAGTCAGCTTGGGGGACATCAAGGTTTGCAGTTAAAGGAAATAATTTTTTTGGGCAACATTGTTTTTCAAAGGGTTGTGGAATTAGTGCCCGCGGAGATAAAAAAGTAGAGGTAGCTAAATTTGCTTCTGTGTTTAAAAGTATTCAATCCTATTACCGTAACTTAAATTCTGGTGAAGCATATAAGAAATTAAGAAAGCTTCGTTCTGAAGAATTGTCGAAGCTTAAGAAAATGGATTCCCTTAAATTAACTGAAGGTTTATCTGATTACTCTACACTGGGTAATGGAGATTACGCAAAAAGACTTAATCAAGTAATTACGTTTAATAAGCTTCAACAATATGATAATTAAACTATGCTAAAAAAACTTGCAAAACTAAATGCATTACAGCTCATCCTTTTAGCTTTTCTTATTACAGGACTTATTAATATCTCAATTGCTTACTTTGAAATTTCTGGTCTTTCAAATGTCAGGTCGGAACAGAAAGATATTTTTTTCCCATCATCAAAAGTTATCGGTACAGTTTGGATGTTATTAATTGCGGGTTTATCTTATAGTTTTTCTGTCGTGGCTAAAAAAAATGAATCGATTGCGAAACATTTCATCTTTTTATTCCTCATCTGTGTCACTTACCCTTTTTATACAATGGGTTTTTCATCACTCATCAGTATGATCTTAGGAAACTTGGTTACAATTTTTTACGGGAGTTTTGTTGGGGGGCTTCTGTATGCCTCATTTAAAACGCAATCATTTGTTGTCAGTTTGATACCAATATGGGTTGTCTTTGTTACTTTCTTAATGTTTCGAATTTACTCTTAAAAACTCCCCATCACACCGACAGAACCGGATACGGAATGAATCTCATCTGAACTGTCCATGAAGTTACCGGCAACATAAGCTTTAATACCCTCGGTGAGTTGGTAATCCACACCCATACCGACATTGAAGTAAGTATTATCTTCATCTCCCTTGAATGACGTGGAGATCCCATCAATTTGATAGTCTTGTTTTTCACCAGCCACCATCTGACGATGGGCCACACCAAATCGGGTATTGGCAGTAAATGGGCTGTCTTTTTCATGATAGGTCATGCCGTATTGCGCTCTGGCAGTGACTTGTGAGATGTCTCTGGAATCAAGATGGTAGTACTTAGACTCACTGTAGGAATCAAGATATTCTTGGCTGAAGTCTAAGCCCAGCACCATATCATTATTAGTATTGCCTTTGGTTAATACCGTTTTTAACCACTCAGCACCGACCACTAAATAAGTCGAATCATAATCTCCCGTGACATTCTCAGCACCGCCATCAACTAAGTTATTCAACACGGTCCGTTTTGTGTCATTGTCTGACATACCCACTAAAACTTTAGCTGAGAGATCGCCATCAAATAGATTCGCTATCTTGGGGATGAGTGCCCCGGCCATCACCGAATTACTTTCAATATGCTGCGTGGATAAGCCATAACTGGCATCGCTGTTTTCTAAATTAAAGACTAGATCAATCGGTTTATTAAATTGACTTAATTGACCGCCGATAGTCACCCCGCGTGCATTTTGATGAATCTCTTTAAACTCTTCATCACGTTCTGACTTGGTGGTGTACACATTCATCCAATAAGGCTCAACTTCATTACGTGCGTAAGCGCGTGTTCTTTCTGTTAAGTTTTGGTTAATTTTGGTGGTTCTCAGATACAAGCGGTTGCCCTCATCATCAATGTTGGCCACACCCATTGTTTTGACATAGGTATTACTGACTAACACCGGTTGCGCTACATTTCCTCTCACAATCCAAGGCGTAGTTCCTGAGAGGGTATAGTTGGCACTGGTCGCTAAGCCATATTGACCTAGACTCCCCGATATCACTTCATTTAAACCGACATCGCCATCAATATCCGTATTCGCATCCCCATCAATTGGCTGCCAACTAGCAAAATACAAGGTATTATTCGCTCCGTCACTTTTAATTGCACCCTCAATTCTCGCATTTCGATCCAGATAAACGGTATTGTTATCAGAGTTACTATCTGCAGAGACGGCATTCCGAACAGCATCAATTCCCCCACTCACAAATACTTCATTGTGGTCACTTCGTGAAAAGACAATTCCGTCTTGTGCTGAAGTAATTTGCCCAGAAATAGAGATAGTATTGTCATTGGATGTGGTGTCGACCGGTGATCCAAAATTAATAGCCGCCTGAGTAGCGAGTTGTGTTACGTTGCCATCGATAATAATGAGGTTATCTGTAGCTTGATTAAAAATTTGAATAGTGGGTGATCCTGAAGTCGCTGTTGTTGTCAGATTGCCATTTACCACAACCACATTGTTAGTTGACCCCACACTGATTTTAACAGCGCCTCCTCCTGTGGATTGCGCATTGCCGTTGACCACGATATTGTTATCCTTTGCATAATCGCCGATATCAATACTATGCCAGACAGTATTAATATTACCATTTACAGTTATCACATTATCGCTTGATAAATTAGCGGCATCCGTACTTAATATCCGGACCCCATAGGCATTTGTCGCGCCGGTTATATTAATATCGCCGGTGAGTGTAATATTATTATTGTCAGCACTAGACCTAATAACAATACCTGATAATGTATTACCTGAAGTCGAAATGTTACCTGTGATATTGACTGTATTGTTACTTGCACTGTTGGTGACAGCTATCCCGTTCGCACTTGTAGCACTTCCATTGGTTATCGTTTCAATATCTCCAGTCATGTTAATGATATTATTTTCAGCATTGACGCTATCAATACGGATTCCCATAGCAGCATCGTTAGTGCCGGTGGTGGTCGTAATGTTGCCATCAATTGTGAGTGTGTTTGATCCATTTGTGATGTTAATTCCTTTTTCATCTGTGGTGCTAATAGAAGAATCAATATCGATGGTTTGATTGCCTGAGATGGAAATACCACAGTTAGTTGCTGAGGTGTTTGAACAGTCATCAGCATAAACAGCAGTGGAGGATAAAAGTGCGGATGCGACGAATAGTTTTAATTTTTTCAAATTATTCATATATTTTTTTATATAAAAAAACCTACCCCAAAGGGCAGGCTTTGAAATTAGAATAAATATTACAGTATCGGAACGATTAGTAAAGCGACGATATTGATAATTTTTATTAGTGGGTTAATCGCTGGACCGGCTGTATCCTTATATGGATCACCAACAGTATCACCTGTCACTGAAGCCTTGTGTGCTTCAGATCCCTTACCCCCATGATTCCCATCCTCGATGAATTTCTTAGCATTATCCCAAGCACCACCACCTGTACACATTGAAATCGCTACAAATAAACCTGTAATAATTGTACCCATCAGGAGCCCACCTAATGCCTTAGGACCTAAGAAGACACCTACGATAACCGGAACAGCCACTGGAAGTATTGATGGAATTATCATTTCTTTAATTGCTGAGGCTGTTAATAAATCAACGGCTTTCGCATAATCTGGCTTTCCTTTACCCGTCATAATACCTTTAATTGTTTTAAACTGACGTCTCACTTCCTCAACCACGGATGCGGCTGCTCGCCCAACGGCTTCCATCGCCATCGCCGCAAACAAGAAAGGAATAAGGCCACCAATGAATAAACCAATAATCACCATTGGATCACTTAAACTAAACTCTATATCAAATCCAGCATATTCAAGTTTATGGGTATAGTCTGCAAAAAGAACTAAAGCCGCAAGGCCGGCTGAACCAATCGCATAACCTTTTGTGACCGCTTTTGTTGTATTGCCCACCGCATCTAATGGATCAGTAATGTCACGCACTTTTTGTGGAAGTCCTGCCATTTCAGCAATACCACCCGCATTATCTGTAATAGGACCGTAAGCATCGAGTGCCACAATAATTCCCGCCATACTTAACATCGATGTCGCTGCAATTGCAACTCCATAAAGCCCAGCAAAATCGAAGGAAGCATAAATTGCTGCACAAACTGAAAGAACGGGTAATGCCGTTGACTTCATTGAGACACCAATTCCCGCAATAATGTTTGTTGCATGTCCTGTTTCTGAAGCTTTAGCCACGTGCTGAACCGGCTTAAACTGTGTGCCTGTGTAATATTCAGTAATCAAAACCAGTAAAGCAGTTAACACTAAACCAACCACCGCTGAGCCAAATAAAGCCGTAGCAGAAAAAGTTTGATCATCAATTTGAATTCCTTCTGGGAACATTTGAATGCTGACGTAATAAAATGCAATCGCTGAAAGAATACCTGCAACCGCTAGCCCACGATAAAGCGCTGGCATCACATTGGTCATTTTCTTATTAGCTTTTACAAACATACAGCCAATGATTGAAGCTACGATTGAAACCGCACCCAACATTAAAGGATAGAGAACCCCGTTAATATTAGAAATCATTAATGAACCTAATACCATGGTCGCAATAATTGTTACTGCGTAAGTCTCAAATAAGTCAGCTGCCATACCGGCACAATCACCCACGTTGTCACCCACGTTATCTGCAATCACTGCAGGATTTCTTGGATCATCTTCAGGAATTCCAGCCTCAACCTTACCTACTAAGTCAGCGCCGACATCAGCACCCTTAGTAAAAATACCACCACCCAAACGGGCGAAAATAGAAATTAGTGAAGAACCAAAAGCTAGACCAATTAGAGGGTTTAATGCTTCAGTTGTTGTGAGTGTTTCACCACCTAAATAAAGGTAAAAACCTGCGACACCCAATAAACCTAAACCTACCACCAACATACCTGTAATAGCACCGCCTTTAAAGGCGACATCAAATGCTTGAGGTAAACCTTTTGTTGCAGCTTGCGCAGTCCTGACGTTTGCACGGACAGAAACGTTCATACCGATAAAGCCACATAATCCTGATAACACAGCTCCAATAACAAAACCAATCGCAGTATTACAATCAATAAAGTAATAGATAAGTGCTGCTAAAATAATTCCAACAATTCCAATTGTTTTGTATTGTCTAGTTAAGTAGGCTGCTGCACCATCTTGAATAGCGCCGGCAATTTCTTTCATTTTCGCATTGCCTGCCGGTAGGTTGATAATCCATTTGGACATAACCAATCCATAAATAACAGCCAAAATGGCTGCGCCTATAGCTATATTAATTACTGGGTAATCGACTAGTGACATACTTCCTCCATGAGTTTTTAAAATTCAAGTTTTTTATACGACTTGAAAAAAATAATGCGTAATTATAACTGTTTTGAGATAAGGTTCAATCAAAAAAATGAATTAAAAATATACAGTTACAAAGTTCAAACCTGCTTAATTTAAAAGCATCATAATTCCAATTATTATAAGTAACAGCCCAAACAATCTTTTAATCAGAAGATCATCTAATTTTAAGAGCCATCCTGCAGATAATTTGATAAAGATGAGGCTAGGCAGGGTTAAAAATAGTATTGCGGGGGTATAGATAAAGCCAAATGTCAGTTGGTCATTCAATCCTGAATAAAGGTAACCCACATATATTGCAATTGATGCACTGAGCCCGATAAAAAAACCTAAAACACTAGATGTTCCAATAGCAAGTTTGGGAGGGATGTTATTTTTAATCAAAAAAGGCACAAATAAGGTTGCTCCGCCAATACCAACAATGCCTGAAATAATCGAAAAAATAAAACTAATAACATTTGAGAGTAATCGACTAGGCAAAGTATTTTTTTTTAACACTTCTTGATGCTTAAATAATTTATAGGCAATCGCGAAAGCGTAAAAAATAAAAAAATACTTTAAGAGGTCGCCCGGGAAACTTTTAATAAAGAATCCTATCGCTATAGACCCTAAAATTAACCCAGGGAAAAATCGTTTTATAATTCTATGGTCGACATTATTATTTTTGGAGTGCGCATAGGCAGCCATCGCACCTGTAATGACCATAGAGGCTAATGATGTACTAATGCCAATAATAATGGCCTGATCAAATGGGGTGTTGGAAAAATAAACTAGACAGTAGGTCACTACTGGCACAATCACAAGACCACCACCTAATCCAAATAACCCCGCTGCTATACCAATAAAGATACCGGAAAAAATGAAGATGATGATTTCAGCCATGATTAATTAAATTATTTTTTCGGTTTAAATAAACTGTTCAATATTTTTTTTAAAGGAGAGTCACTCATCTCTGCTTTCAGATCTTTAAGAGATTGGTTAGCCGAAGCCGGAATACTTTTTACATTTATTTTCGGATTTTTAGGGTGGTGAATAGCTACGTTAATTTTAATTTTTTTAATTTTTATTTCTATTTTATTTGTGTCGTTAATTTGCTCTATGAGTAATGCGCTTGACATCTTTAATTGAGAAGCAACAGCACTATTCGTAACTTCAATCATAAACACATCATTGTGAATATTTTTTGCGAGGACTTTCCCTTTAAATTTTTTATCTAAGTTGCTTAATAGAATTTTTTGCAACGAATCATGCTCTTTTTTTATTGCATTAAATTCAGAAAATTTTTGACCATCTAATAACTTTTTTATAGGTTCCATACTATAATGCTACCTTATTTTAATAATAGAATAACCAACAAATTAAAGATGAAAATTTTATTTCTTAATAAAAATGCTAAGAAACCTAAAAGTATCAATTTTTATTCGCTATGTTTATCAATCTTGATAATTTTTACGATAGGTTTTGCCTTTGCATTCACTATCTTTAATAAACAAGATAAAGAGGAAACTCTTAACCCACAATTATTGTCTGTAGAAGGTAAAGAAGTTAATCTTTCGAAACAAGAAATAGATCTTTACATAAGTCAGATTGGAGAACTTAATGCACGTATAATGCAACTCGATGTCCAGTCTGAAAGAATACAAGAAATAATGAAAAGCCAAATTTTGGGTAAGGAAAAACTACCCAAGTTAAATGAAAAAAAAAATAAAAGCTCGGGCGGTCCTTTTATCAATGAAAATTTAACGTCAGGTGATATTCATAAAGTCTTAACCCATCTGCTAGGAAAGGTTGAAAAAAGAGAAATTTTTTATAACAAAAAAGAAGCGTTTCTTTTGAAGCAATCAGTACTAAACGAAACATTACCAACACTTTATCCGGTTGAAGTTCCATATACCTCATCAAGTTTTGGCTGGAGGAGAGATCCTTTTCTGGGTGTTCGTGCTTTTCACTCTGGTTTAGATTTTAGTGCAGCGCATGGTGAGAAAATAATGGCGACTGGAGCTGGAATAGTCACTATGGTTGCAAAAGAAAAAAATTATGGAAATGTTTTGAAGATTAAGCATGGCGATGGCCTAGAAACTAGGTATGCTCATTGCTCAAAAATTTTAGTTAAAAAGGGCGATATTATCGAAAGAAATCAGGTGATAGCGTTAGTTGGGAATACAGGACGCTCAACCGGCCCGCATTTGCATTACGAAATTAGGTTGAATGGAAGGGCACTAGATCCAAGGCAATATTTAAAAAAATAATATAAGACAATTATGCTAAAAAATTTATTAGGAAGTATTTTTGGAACACGAAATGATCGATTAATTTCTAACTATAAAAAATTAGTTACCCAAATTAATGCGCTTGAAGATAAGGTAAAAAAATTAAAAGATGCTGACTTCAAGAATAAGACAGAGGAATTTAAAGAACGAATTAAGAGAGGAGAATCTCTTGAAAGTCTTCTTGTTGAGGTTTTTGCTCATGTAAGGGAAGCCGGAGTTAGATCATTAGGCATGCGCCATTTTGATGAACAATTAATTGGCGGCATGGTTTTAAACGACAACAAAATTTCTGAGATGCGTACAGGAGAGGGAAAGACGTTGGTTGCCACGCTTCCTGTTTACCTAAATGCACTATCAGGGAAGGGAGTGCATGTCGTTACAGTTAACGATTATTTAGCTAAGCGTGATGCGGAATGGATGGGTAAGCTTTATAACTTTCTTGGCTTAACCGTGGGCATTAACCTTTCAAGAATTGCGCCTGAAGAAAAGAAAAAAGCTTATGAATCTGATATCACCTACGGCACAAATAATGAATTTGGCTTTGATTATTTGCGAGACAATATGGTCTACGCGGCATCAGAAAGAGTTCAAAAACCATTAAATTTCGCTGTCGTTGACGAAGTTGATTCAATATTAATTGATGAGGCAAGAACGCCTTTAATTATTTCAGGGCAAGCAGAAGACAATATTGATTTATACAAAAAAATCGATGCGATTATCCCTCAATTAAAAAAACAAGACAAACCTGATAGCAAAGGTGACTTTTGGCTTGATGAAAAATCAAATCAAGCAGTACTATCAGATGATGGCCACATTAATATTGAAAAAATACTTGTTAAGGCTGGAATACTCGAAAAAGACTCTAATTTATATGATGCCGCAAATATAAATTTACTGCATCATATAAATTCCTCCTTAAGAGCGCATTATCTGTTTATTAAAGATAAGGATTATGTTGTTGCAGATGGCGCAGTAACCATTGTTGATGAATTTACAGGCAGGATGATGCCAGGAAGGCGCTGGGGAGATGGTCTTCACCAAGCTATAGAAGCGAAAGAAAATGTTTCCATTCAAAAAGAGAATCAAACTTTAGCAGGTATTACTTTTCAAAATTATTTTAGAATGTATGGCAAGCTTTGTGGTATGACAGGAACTGCCGATACCGAAGCAGAGGAGTTTAATTCTATTTATGGGCTTGAGACTGTCGTGATTCCTCCTCACCTACCAACCGTTAGAAAAGATAAAATTGATAAAATTTATCGTACCTCTGAAGAGAGATATATTGCCGTATTGGAAGATATCAAGGAATGCGCAAAAAAATCTCAACCTGTTTTGGTAGGAACAACATCAATTGAAAATTCAGAGTTGATTTCAAGGCTTTTGAATAAGTCAAAATTAAATCATCAAGTACTGAATGCTAAGCAACATGAAAAAGAGGCAAATATTATTGTTCAAGCAGGCCAGCCAAGCATGATTACCATTGCAACAAATATGGCAGGACGAGGAACGGATATTGTTTTAGGTGGGAATATTGAGCCAGAAATTGAACAAGTAAGAAATAACGGTAAGCTAAATCAGTCACAGCAAGATAAAAAAATAAAAGAAATTAAGGCAAAATGGGATGGCCTTCACCAGCGAGTTTTAGATGCGGGTGGCTTACATATTATTGGCACAGAGCGTCATGAATCAAGAAGAGTAGATAATCAATTAAGAGGAAGATCAGGTAGGCAGGGCGATCCAGGTTCTAGTTCTTTTTATTTATCCCTTGAAGACTCACTCCTTAGAATATTTGCATCAGATCGAGTTTCATCAATCATGGAAAAATTAAAAATGCCTAAAGGTGAGGCAATTGAGCATCCATGGGTAAATAAATCAATCGAAGGTGCACAAAGAAAAGTTGAAGCAAGAAACTTCGATATTCGTAAACAGCTATTAGAGTTTGATGATGTCCCAAGCAACCAAAGAAAAGTAATCTATGAGCAAAGAAATGACATTCTAGATAGCAACAGTATGAAAGATACAGTTACACGTATTAGGGAAGATGTGATAACTCAAACAATATATGACTATATGCCACCAGAAAGTATTGAAGAGCAGTGGGACCTTCCTACTTTAGAAAGTAAATTACAAGGTGAATATAACTTAAAAGTTGATATAAAGGGTTGGTTTAAAAAGGAACCTAATCTTGCGATAGAAGAAGTTGTAAAGAGAACTAATGAAGCAGCCAATAAAATTTATGCGGAAAAAGAAAAGTTAGCAGGTGTTGAGGCGCTTCATCACTTTGAAAGATCAGCAATGCTTCAAATTATTGATCATCAATGGAGATCACACCTATCTAGCTTAGATCAACTCAGGCAGGGTATTGGTTTGAGAGCCTATGGACAAAAGGATCCAAAGCAAGAATTTAAAAAAGAAGCTTTTGCTTTATTTGAAGCATTGCTTGAATCAATAAAATATGAAAGTACGCGTGTTTTAATGCTCGTTCAGGTTAAAAATGAAAAAGATGCATCTGCAATCGATAAAAAAAATTCTGAGCAAGTTAAAAATGCCCAAGAAAATGAGAAAAAAAATGACCAACAATTAAAAAAAGTTGGAAGAAATGAACCATGTCCATGCGGCAGTGGGAAAAAATATAAACATTGTTGTGGAGCATTGAAGTAATGAGTGACGATAATGAATTTTCCACACCCTGTATAGGTGTGTGTCAGTATGATAATGAAGATATTTGTAGAGGTTGTTTTCGGACACTTGATGAAATTTCAAATTGGGCTTTAATGACCGAAGAGGAAAGAAAAGAAATTATGAAGAAATTGAACCAAAGGGCTGAATCTTTGTTTTAAAAAATTTTCTTTTTATATTCACATAAAGTTTTAATCACGCATCGTCCACACAGCGGAGTAATGGATTTGCAGACATATCTTCCATGGAGAATTAAGAGGTGATGAGCATCGTTTAAAAATTCACTAGGTATTAATTTTGTTAATCTTCTTTCAACAGTTAAAGGTGTTTTGGCTGGAGCGATATTAATTCTGTTAGCAAGTCTAAAAAGGTGAGTATCAACCGCAATTACTGGCTCATTAAATAAGGTATTTAATATTACATTTGCTGTTTTGCGGCCTACCCCAGGAAGGCTTTCCAGATCTGTTCGATTAGCAGGCACTGTGCTGTTAAATTCCTTTAGTAATTTTAGGCTTGTTGCCTGAATGTTTTTTGCCTTATTTCTGTAAAGACCAATTGAGTTTATTAACTGTTCAATTTTGTTAACCGTTAAGTTGCTCAAAGATAAAGGTGTATTTGCAATATTGAACAATTTTTTTGTAACTTTATTGACCGCTATATCTGTTGTCTGCGCAGAAAGAATGACCGAAATCAATAGCTCAAATGGAGAGTGATAAACTAACTCAGTAGTAGGATTAGGTGTATTTTCTTTTAGGAGAGTAAATATAGCTCTCCTTTTTTCTGTATTCATAGTTTTGTATATAAGTTACGGTTAATTACGCATTTTTTTTAATCTAGCCATAGCATCTGCAATCGTTTGTTTTTTTTCAGCATTGGTGACGCGATTAGCTTTTGTATCATTTTTTTCTCTCAAAATTCGTTGTTGTTTAAATTCATACCGAGATCTTGCCAAGGAAGACCTTTTATTTTTAATAGATTCGTTATCTTCAACATATGAAGGTTCCATTTTTATACAATCAACGGGACAAGGCTCAATACATAATTCACACCCAGTACATTCTTCTAAAATTACTGTGTGCATACTTTTACTTGCACCTAATATCGCATCGACTGGACAAGCTAAAATGCAGAGTGTGCAACCAATACACTTATCCTCTTCAATAATTGCTATTTCTCTTGGTTTACTTACACCATACTTCTCATTTAATGGTTTGTACTCAACTTTTAATAGTTGCGCAATCTTTAATATGCCTGTTTTACCACCTGGAGGACATTGATTGATATCTGCCTTACCCTCTGCAATGGCTTTGGCATAAGGCTTACATCCAGAAAAATCACACTTACCACATTGAGTTTGTGGAAGTATAGAATTTATTTTTTCGGTAATATCATCAAGCATGCATTAATAATAATAGTTTTCAAGGATAAATGCATTGAAGAAGGTGATTTATATTTAAAGTATAATGAGGACAAATTTCGAAATTTTTTTAATTTGTTATTGGTTAGACATATATGGAAGAGTGGTTAGAAGGTGAAGTTGTTAAGAATATAAAGTGGACAAAAAATCTAGCTTCACTAAAAATAAAGGCAAAAATAAATAATCACCAAGCAGGGCAGTTCACGAGGATTGGCTTAAAGTTAAATGATGATTTCATAACCCGATCCTATTCATATGCAAGTGCCCCGAAAGATGAATTACTCGAGATTATTTATGTAAATATTCCTAATGGCAAACTATCTCCTATTCTTCATAATCTCAAAATAGGTGATAAGGTATCTGTCATGCAACAGGCAATCGGTTATTTCACACTAGATGAGATACCCGATGGAAAAAATTTATGGATGTTGGCCACTGGGACTGCTCTAGGCGTATTTTTAGCAATATTAAAAACACCGCACCCATGGAAAAGGTTTAAAAAAATTATCCTAATTCATAGCGTGAGATATTCAGAAGAATTAATCTATCAAGATTTAATAGCAGAGATCAAAAAACTCTATCCAGATCAATTCATATATCTAAATTCTGTAACAAGAACTAAGGTTAAGGGCTCCTTTAATTTTCGAATACCCGAGGGACTTTTATCTAAAAAATTTCAAAAGTCTACTCAAATAGAAATTAATGAAGATTCACAATTCATGATTTGCGGTAACCCCGAAATGATTAAAGAAACAACCGAGGTATTAAAAAGTTTTGGGCTTAATAAAAATAGAAGATCAAAGCCAGGAAATATTACTGTAGAAAGATACTGGGTATAAACTACAAGTTACATTTTTGAATAAATAGGCCCACTTCCACCCTCTGGTGGAACCCAGTTTATATTTTGTTTTGGATCTTTGATATCACAAGTTTTGCAGTGAATACAGTTTTGGCTATTAATTTGTAGCTTTATCAAGTCACCCTCCTTGATAATCTCATAGACTCCAGCTGGGCAATATCTTTGTTCTGGAGAGTTATATTTTGGATAGTTGTAACTAATAGGTATTTCTTGATTAACAAGTTTGAGATGACATGGCTGATTAGCATCATGACCAATATTGCTTAAACTGATCGAATTTAACTTATCAAAAGTATATATACCATCTGGTTTTGGGTAATGTATGGGTTTTGCTTTATTTATATCTATTAGTGTTTCGTGATCACCCTTGTTATGGTGAAGTGTCCATGGAAGATTCAATTTAAAAGAGGCTAGCCACATCTCAATACCTCCAAAAAGCATACCCAATCGAGTTCCAAACTTTGTTATCAGTGGTTTAATATTTCTTACTGCATATAAATCAGTCCAAATCCAAGAGCCTTTTATTTTTTCATTGTACGCTGTCAACCTTCTATTTTGTATTTTAGTGGGATTGATTATCGCATCAACAGTTGCCTCCGCTGCTAATATCCCTGATTTCATCGCATTATGGGTTCCTTTGATTCTTGGAACATTGACCATGCCAGCACTACACCCCAAAAATATTCCCCCTGGGAAATCTAGACTTGCCCAAGACTGAATGCCACCCTCATTAAGTGCTCTGGCTCCATAGCTTATTCTTTCTGCACCAGTTAATAATTTTTTAATTTTAGGGTGTGTTTTAAACTTTTGAAACTCATCAAATGGAGATAGATAAGGGTTTGAATAATCAAGATGAACAACAAATCCTAAAGAAACTAAATCTTCACCATAGTGATATGTAAAAGAGCCGCCCCCTGTATCATCTTCTAATGGCCATCCTAAGCTATGCTCTACTAATCCAGGTTTGTGCATATCTTTTTTTAAACGCCATATTTCTTTAAAGCCTAATCCATATTTTTGTGGGTCACTGTTTTTTCTTAAAGATAATTTTTGTTCAATTAATTTTGTAATAGAGCCTCTGGCTCCCTCAGCTATTAAAGAATATTTAGCATGAATTTCTATACCGGGAACAAAATTATTTGTTTCATTTTCACTGGCATCTCGTCCCATATCTCCAGTTAAGATGCCAATCAGTTCATCTTGCTTATTAAATAATGGTTCTTGTGCTGTAAAACCTGGATAAATCTCAACACCTAGGCTTTCTGCCTCTTTTGAGAGCCAATTACTTAAATCTCCTAAGCTAATAATGTAATTATTCTTATTACTCATTAAAGGTGGCATAAGGATTTGAGGAATTGTAAGATTATTTTTTTCGCTAAATAAGCTAAAGTTGTCCTCGCTTACTTTTGTATTTAAAGGAGCCCCTTTTTTCTTCCAGTCAGGAATGAGCTCATTTAATGCAACAGGATCAATAACAGCTCCCGATAAAATATGAGATCCAACTTCAACGCCTTTTTCAACAAGGCAAACCGAAATATCTTTTTTTTCAATTTTGGCAAGTTGTTTAATTTTTATTGCAGCAGATAGGCCGGAGGGACCTCCGCCAACAATTAAAACATCATATTCCATTACATCTCTTTCATTCATAAGCGTTGATATATCTAGTATTGATTACTTCTTTTGTATCCTATTTCTCATTGCAGTTCAATTTATTTAAGATACACCTTATCCAGTTGATTATATTTTGATATTTTGAGCATAAGAAAATAGGAATATTATACATACAATCAATAGGATAAAACTATTTCAAGATGTATAATTTGGTCTTGCAAAAATTTAAAAAGCCAAAATAAATGAAAATATTAGTTGCAATCAAAAGAGTCCAAGATTACAACGTAAAAGTTAGACCAAAAAGTGACGGCTCCGATGTTGACATAGATGGCATAAAGATGGGTATTAATCCCTTTGACGAAAATGCTTTAGAGGAAGCCCTTCGTTTAAGAGAAAAAGACTTGGCAACTGAAATCACAGTCGTTTCAATTGGAGATTCAAAAAACGAGGATGTTTTAAGGCATGGCCTCGCAATGGGCGCAAATCGAGCTATATTAATTGAAAGTGAAGAATATCTTCAGCCACTTGGCGTAGCTAAGGTTTTAAAGGGGTTGGTAGAAAAAGAAAAGCCCGATCTAATCCTATTAGGAAAGCTAGCCCTTGATAGTGATGCAGGACAAACTGGTCAAATGCTTGCTGGGTTACTTAATTACCCTCAAGGTACCTTTGTTTCAAAAATTGAAATTGATAATAATAAGCTAATAGTGACTCGGGAAATTGATGGAGGCACGAATATTTTAGAAATGAATATGCCAGCAGTATTAACTGCAGATTTAAGATTAAACGAACCACGTTTTGTGAAGTTACCAAATCTTATGATGGCTAGAAAAAAAATAATTGAGAAATTTAAGGTGAGCGAATTAGCTAGTGATACATCAACACAACTTGAATTACTTGAGGTTTCAGTGCCGCCATCCCGTAAGGCGGGTATCAAGGTAAATAGTGTGAAAGAGTTACTAGAAAAATTAAAAGATAATGAAGGAATAAGACTATAGATACTCAACTAAAAATTTTAGTAATAGCAGAGTACAGTGGGTCTGAACTTAACGATTCAGTGTTTAAGGTAATTTCGGCAGCAAAATACTGGGATGGTGAAGTTGATTTGTTAGTTATGGGCAAAAATACTGAAAATGTTGCACAAAATGCAGCAAAAATTAAAGATGTAAGCAGTGTTATAAGATTTGATGGAGATCACTTAGAGCATCTTCTTGCAGAAGATGCTGCAAAAATTGTAGAAATGCTTAGTAACAATTATCAGGTGATACTTGCTGCTCATTCATGGTTTAGTAGAAATTTCTTGCCGAGGGTAGCTGCAATTTTAAATGTATCATTGATAACAGATGTTCTAAAAATAGAAAATAATAACGTTTATACTAGGGCAATATATGCAGGCAATGTTCATGCAAAAATACAAAGTAAAGATCCTATTCAATTACTCACTATTCACACAAGCCTTTTTGAAGTATGCACTAAAGATGGTGGGGATGCTAAGATAATAAAAAAAGATACACCACCAGCAACGAATTTAACAAGCTGGAAGTCAGAGAAAATAAATAAATCAGATAGGCCTGCATTGATCGATGCTAAAATTGTAATATCAGGGGGTAGGTCTCTCGGAAGCGAAGAAAATTTCGATAAAGTTTTATCACCTTTGGTGGATAAGGTAGGAGCCGCACTTGGTGCGACGAGATCTGCGGTTGATGCCGGATACGCTCCTAATGAGATTCAAGTTGGTCAAACTGGAGTTGTGGTAGCGCCTGAATTATATATGGCTGTAGGTGTTTCTGGTGCCAATCAACATGTTTATGGAATGAAAGACAGTAGAGTTGTTGTCGCAATAAACAACGATCCTGATGCAACTATTTTTCAATTTGCAGATTATGGCTTGGTTGCTGATTTATTTGATGCAATTCCAGAAATTAATAAATTAATTAAAGAATAAATTTAATGAAAGTAATTAATAAATGACTAATAACAGTAAATATTCAACAGAAAAAGTATTAAGTGTTAATCACTGGAATGATACTTTATTTAGTTTTAAAACAACCCGTCAGGATGGATTAAGATTCGAAAATGGACAATTTGTAATGATTGGTCTAGAGGTAGACGGAAGGCCTTTAGCGCGAGCTTATAGTGTTGCTAGTCCAAATTACGATGAACACCTCGAGTTTTTAAGTATAAAGGTTCAAGATGGCCCATTAACCTCCAGGCTACAACATATCAAAGTAGGAGATGAGCTTCTTGTTAGTAGAAAACCAACCGGAACACTTGTCATTCATGACCTTAAACCCGCAAAAAATCTTTACTTATTTTCAACAGGCACAGGCCTTGCGCCTTATATGAGTTTGATTCAGGATATTGAGGTTTACGATAGATTTGAAAAGGTTATCTTGGTTCATGGTGTAAGAAAAGTAGATGATTTAGCCTATAAAGATTTTATAGAAAATGAATTACCAAAAAATGAATTCTTTGGAGATGAGGTTAAAAATAAATTAATTTATTATCCAACGGTTACTCGGGAAGCATTTAAAAATGAGGGCAGATTAACTGATCTAATGAAATCAGGGAAATTATTCAAAGATATTGGATTAGAAAAAATGAATCCAGAGGATGATAGGGCTATGATATGTGGTAGTTCAGAAATGTTAAAAGACACGCAAGATATCTTAGATTCAATGAATTTTAAAGTATCTCCTCGCATTGGAGAACCCGGTGATTACGTTATTGAACACGCATTCGTTGAAAAATAATTTTCAACTGTAATTTAAGAGCCAAAGTGATTATAATTGCATCAAAGACAGATTTTTGGATACATTGGGAACGTTTATTTTAGTTTTATTACAAAGCTTTATAAAATTGATTTAGGAAAATTATGTTTCAAGGAAGTATGGTAGCGATTGTTACACCGATGAAATCAGATGGTTCGTTGGATATTAGAAGCTTTAAAGGGCTTTTAGACTATCATATAGAATGTAAAAGTGATGGTGTTGTTGTTGTTGGTACAAGTGGCGAAGCCCCTACCATTGATGTTGATGAACATACATATCTTATCAAAGAAGCTGTCAAACATATCGATGGCAGAATTCCTGTCATAGCGGGCTCAGGTGCAAACTCCACTAAAGAGGCAATATTTTTAACAAAAAAATCTAAAGAATTAGGGGCCGATGCATGCTTGCTTATTACGCCATATTACAACAAACCTAATCAAAGAGGGATGTATGAGCATTTTAAGGCCATTAATGATAATGTCGATATCCCACAAATTTTATATAATGTGCCATGTCGCACGGGTGTAGATCTGTCTCTTATACACATCTCCGAGCCCACGAGACGGACTCCTATCTCG